>OMKS01001335.1_pt1 | contig 22033 bp, 12 predicted proteins | sample 1674721 | NCBI WGS metagenome assembly OMKS01 (sample SAMN06264996, study PRJEB25208) | sediment metagenome | isolation source: hot spring sediment | place: USA: California | collected 2014-09-02
GGCGGTGGGGTGGGCGGTGATGGGGGCCGCCTGGTGGGCCTTGCTCGTGCGAGAGCGACGGATCCTCTGGCAAGAGGCGACGTGGGGCGTGGTGATGGTTCTGATCTCCTCACCGGTGCCCTTGTACAGCGCCTGGGTATTTAGTACAGATCCGGTCTACCGGGCCTGGGCGGCACAGAACCAGATTTTATCCCCCCATCCGCTACATTTCCTGTCGGCGTATGGCGTGGCCCTGGCGCTGGCCTGTTTCGCGGCGCGCGACGTGTGGCGCGCGGATGGGCCGGGGTGGTTGACAGTGGTATGGGTGTGCGTCGCGCCGGTGTTGCTCTATCTGCCCTTCAATTTGCAACGTCGCCTGATTGTAGGCGCGCAGGCGCCGTTGAGCCTGCTGGCGGCCTGGGGCGCGATCAAACTGTGGCGAGGAGGGAAGCGGTGGCTGCTCGGCGCGCTCATCGCGACGATGATCCCGACCGGCCTGATTCTGCTGCTTGGGGGGAGCGCGTGGATGCTTTCCTGTCCCCCGCTCGTTTTTCGGGACAGGGGAGAGGTCGCTGCGCTGGATTGGTTGGATAAGCGTATACAACCTGACGACGTGGTGTTGACAGCGTACGACACGGGGAATTATCTGCCGGTGCGGGTGTTTGGCCGCGTCTTCCTGGGCCATGGCCTGGAGACGGTGGACGCCGAGGTGAAAGAGGCACAAGTAGCGCGCTTCTTCGATGTGCGGACTGACGATGATTGGCGGCGGAATCTGCTGATGGCATATGGGATCGACTACGTCTTCTGGGGGCCAGCGGAACGGGCCCTGGGCGCGTTCGATCCGCACAACACCCCGTACCTGCAGTCAATCTACGAAGTGAATGGGTACGCCGTCTTCGAGGTTGGGGAGGTCGAGCCGTGACCGTGCGCGCTTGGAAACATCGTCTGCCGATCTTGATCTTTCCCTTGCTGTTGCTCTGGCGGCCTTTGTTTGCCGGGGAGGCGTTCTTCTGGGGCACGCCGGTGCTCCAGTTTGTGCCCTGGCAGCGGATGGCGGCGGAGATGTGGCGCAGCGGACGCCTGCCGCTGTGGAACCCGTTGGTGGGATGCGGCGCGCCGCTGGCGGCCAATTATCAGACGGCCGCCTTTTACCCCCTGAACGCGCTCTATTTACTGCTGCCCGCCGAGATGGCGCTGAGTTGGACAATTGCCTTTCATCTGGCCCTGGCGGGTTGGGGCATGTATCGCTGGGGGCGGTCGCTTGGTCTGGACCGATTCTCGGCCCTCGTTGGCGCGTTGGCGTTGGAGGGGAGCGGCTTTCTGGTCGGGCGAGCGGCGTTGTTCCCCAGCATGGTGTTGGCGTTTTCCTGGCTGCCGGTCTGGCTGTGGCGGGCCGAGGCGCTGGCGCGGCGGAAGCGGGTGCGGGACGCGCTCTGGCTGGGGCTGGGGTTGGGGATGGGATTGTTGGCGGGACATGCCCAGACCGTCTTCTACGGCGGCGTGTTGCTGGCGGCCTACTCAATTTTTCGTGTAGCGAGCTTCGGGGGAGAAGGCGCGCCGCGAGGTGTGGTGCAATGGGTGCGCACCCTGGGGGTGTTTGGATTGGCGCTGGCGCTGGGCGTGGGTTTGGCGACCGTTCAACTTCTGCCGACGGCCGAGTTGATGCTGTTGTCACAGCGCTCGACGGGGGTGGATTACGATTTTGCGATGACCTATTCCCTGTGGCCCTGGCGTTTGATCACGTTCGCTATCCCCGACTTCTTCGGCAATCCGGGCCACGGCGACTATTGGGGGTATCCGAATTATTGGGAGGGGACGGGGTATGTGGGGGTAGCGCCGCTCTTTTTGGCTGGGCTGGCGCTGATGAGCAGCAGGGTGAGACGTCGAGCGCGGGTGCAGGTTTGGTTCTGGGCGGCGATCGCCGCGGCGGCGCTGACATTGGCCCTGGGACGTAACACGCCGGTTTTTCCCTTTCTCTTTCGCCACGTGCCCACGTTCGACCTGTTCCAGGCCCCGGCCCGCTGGTTGGTGTTGGTCACTGTGGCCTGGGCCAGCCTGGCGGCCTTGGGCGCGCAGTGGCGACCGGTGGGACCTCGAGGGCGGCGCATCGGCACGCAGTGGCTCGTGATTGGGTTAGCTTTTTGCCTGGCGGGTGTGGGTGGGCCGTTGTTGATGCCCGGCATGCGGGATACGTTTGGCCCGGCGACGGCCCGTTTCGGCGCGACGCTGGCGGCGGCGGGTGGAATTCTGCTCGTGCGTCGAGAGGCGTGGCGTCAATGGGCCTTCATTGGGCTGGTGGGACTGGATCTGCTGCTCTGGGGCTGGTCGGTGGTTCCGACCGTGGATCGCTCCTTGTATCACGGCGTCGCAGCTCCAGCGGCGCTGGTGGCGCGGGAAGACGGGGCCGGCCGGGTCTATTGGCCGGTCGATCCCGCTCAGCCCAACAGTGATTATGGGGCCGAGTACCGGGTCAAGTTTGATTACCTGAAATTCCAGGACTTTGGGCCTCGGGATGCAGCCTATTGGCGCGGGATGCGCGAGGTCGTTTTGCCGAACACGGGCATGCTGGATGGGGTGGCGTCGGTCAACAACTTCGATCCGCTGCTGGTGGGGCGCTACGTCGAGCTCCTGGAGGCCCTCGTCGAGACGCCGTCTCTCCTGCGCGTGATGGGTGGGGAGCACGTGATCAGCGACGAGGTATGGCCCGGGGGCGAGTTGGTCGAGCGCCTGGCGGGGGACGTGCGGCTTTACCGGCTGGCGGACCGGTCGGGGCGGGCGTGGGTGCTTCACACCGCCCGTCAGGTCCCGCCGGGCGAGATGCTGGCGATGTTATCTGATCCCGATTTCGACCCGGCGACCGAAGTGCTGGTGGAGATGGTGGTCGATCACCGTGTGCCCGATGACTCGGCCGGGGGTGGAGATGCGACACTTGTCTTGCGGGATGCGCCCAACCGCGTTACAATACACGCCGATTTGGTGTCCGCGGGTTATCTCGTGTTGGCCGATACCTGGTATCCCGGTTGGCGGGCGCGAGTCGATGGCGTGCCGCTCGAGATACTGCGGGCCAATCACGCCTTCCGCGCCGTCTGGCTGGAGGCGGGGCAGCACACGGTGGAGATGGTCTATCGCCCGGCCTCGGTGCTCGCGGGCGGCGCGATCAGTTTGGTGACGCTGCTTCTTTTTTTGGGTGGGATCGTTTCGACGTGCTTATGGCGAAGGGGGAAGCGAGTATGAGACGTTACCCCGCCGATGTTCGCCTCGCTAGAGACGGATACGATGATCACTTCGCCTATGGATGGAATAGTTCGAAACTCCTATTGAACTTCGAGTAGTCATCTCTTATAATGTATTTACTTTGGAGGGAACTTTGCGGGTAGCCGTGATCATACCGACGTACAACGAGAAAGAGAACATCGAGACGTTGATAGCCCAATTACTCGATTTGCCGCTAGGAATTCACGTCATCGTGGTGGACGACAATTCGCCCGATGGGACCGGCGAGATCGTGGATCGCCTGGTGGTGGAGCGTACGGGCCGGGTGAGCGTGATTCACCGGCCTGGCAAATTGGGGTTGGGGACGGCGTACATCGCCGGTTTCAGGAAGGCGCTGGCGGATGAGCAGGATTTGATCTGCACGATGGACGCCGATTTCTCCCACGATCCGCGCTACGTTCCGGACATGGTCGCCAAGATCGAGCAGGGTTACGATTTGGTGATCGGTTCGCGTTACGTGCCCGGCGGCGGGACCAGCGGCTGCACGCTTAGCCGGAAAATGCTGAGTTGGGGGGCCAACGCTTTCGCCCGCGTGATGCTGGGGTTGAAGGCGCACGATACGAGCGCCGGCTTTCGCTGTTACCGTTCGGCGGTGTTGGCGGAGGTCGGGCTGGACGAAATCAAGGCCAGTGGATACTCCTTCCTGATCGAGATGCTCTACCGGGTTCAGCGGCGCGGTTGGCGGGTGGGCGAGACGCCCATCATCTTTGCCAACCGGCGATTGGGCGCCTCCAAAATCTCCAAAGGCGAGGTGCTCAAGGCGATGGCGACCGTGTTGCGTTTGGCGCCGGGCCGTTTGACGAAGCAATCTGCCTGTTCGCAGCGCACATGATCGGCGCTGTAGATCCAGTGGCCGGGAAGATGCTGTGTTCGATGTTGAAAGGCGAGCTTGAAAAATATGAAGTCTTTTATTCATCCTTTCCTCTTTACGATATTTCCGATCCTGTTTCTCTTTTCCCATAACGTCGGCGGAGGAATTTCAATATCAGAGATCATTATTCCTAGCGCTGTAGCATTGGGCTTTGCGGCTCTTTTGCTTTTGTTTTTAAGTCTGTTACTCAAGGATAGAGACAGGGTTGGTATCGTAGGATCAATTATTCTGATCCTGTTCTTTTCTTATGGACACGTTTTTGAGATCGTCCGGCATTGGAGGATAGGAAGCCTTGATCTAGATAATCATGTGTACTTGATGCTCGTTTGGTGCGAGATGATGGTCAGTGGGATCTATTTCTTCGTCAAGACACCCAAGGGCTTAGAAAACGTCACTCAATTCGCTAATATCGTGGCTGCTACTCTTGTTGTGATGTCTCTTGGGAATATTGGATTCTACGAATTCTCGACTAGAGATGTGCAACAAAGCGAAGTTGGGAGGCATGAACAGGTATTCGATTCTGTAGGCCTGGATGCTAGGTCGGATCCGCCGGACATCTATTACGTGATCCTAGATGGATATGCGAGTTCGAGCACGTTGGAGGCAATCTATGGCTATGACAATCATGATTTTATCAAGGATCTGATTGAGCGAGGATTTTTTGTAGCGTCGGAAAGCCGAAGTAATTATCCAACTACGTATCATTCACTGGCTTCTTCTCTTAATATGGATTACGTTAATCATCTGGCTGACTCGGTCGGTGTACGGTCAAGTGATCTGCAAGTTTTGGCTCAGATGATTGAAGATAATTGGGTGGTCGAGTTTTTAAAGGCTCAAGGATATACGTTTATCCACTTGAGTTCAGGCTGGGGGCCGACTGAAAGTAACAGGCACGCTGATTTGAGTAGTGAGGACTTCAATATGCAATGTGGGGCGTGGGGAGGAATATGGGATGAGTTTGTGACACTCTTGATTCAGACGACTATGTTGCGTCCTTTTAGTAGTTATATTATCGGGGGCGATGCACGGGCTAAGATATTGTGTGCTTTCTCTATGCTTATAGAAGCACGGCGCATTGAGGGGCCAAAGTTTGTTTTTGCCCATATTCTATCTCCTCATCCTCCTTTTCTTTTTGGGAGAGACGGCGAACCGGTTCCAGAGACGCTTCTAAAACTGGATGGGTACGTCTGGGAGCAGAAGGAAGCCTATGTCGATCAGCTAATCTTTATCAACAAGCAGGTTGAGGTACTTGTTGATGATTGGTTGGCTAAATCCAAGACACCTCCGGTGATCATATTGCAGGCGGACCATGGCTCAGCTAGCAGCTTTGGTGGCACCAAGTCGCCAGAGTGGGAACAGCCAACCCAGGAGATGCTTGAAGAGAGGTTTCACATATTCAATGCCTATTATTTACCTGGGAATGGCGATGATCTATTGTATGATTCTATCACGCCTGTTAATACCTTTCGATTGATTTTCAATGTTTACTTTGATACGAGTTATGATCTGTTGGAGGATAGAAGCTACCACGTCACCCATAACGATCCATATGTCTTTACTGATGTAACTCAAGAAGTTGCTTTGGAGTAAGAAGCTTCTATGACAAAGCGGTCTCCATCAGATATCTGATTGGAGAACTAGGGGCTGAGAAGCTCGATTTTTTAGACCAATGCGAGGAGTTTCGAAATGTACAGGCGTTTGTTTGCAGTTTTATTGATCGTTGGCGCGCTTTCTATGCTTTTTCCGCGTTATGTTTACGCTTATCTTGATCCAGGAACAGGTAGTTATCTCTTCCAACTACTGATCGCGGGTCTCCTGGGGCTTCTGTTCATCGTCAAGGTCTATTGGGGCCGCATCAAGGCTTTTTTTGAGCGTCTTTTCTCTAAGACGGGAGAGATGAAGGAAGAGCAGGACGAGAATGTGCAGTAGCGGCGTAAAAGACCCCGCCTCTTTCCGCGACCCAAGCGGCTTTGTTTTCTCGAGGGATGGGGAGATATACCGTCAGGTCAACCGGCGATACGGGGATGATTATGAGCAATTGATGCAATCTGGCCTCTACGAGCGTTTGGTGCAAGATGGTCTGTTGATCCCGCACCGGGAGGTCGGCTTGCAGTACGCTTTAACCGAGGACGCCTACCAGGTTATTCGACCTGAGCAGGCGCCTTTCATCTCTTACCCGTATGAGTGGTGTTTTAGCCAACTCAAGGACGCCGCGCTGTTGACGCTGGCGATTCAAGAGCGGGCGTTCGATCGTGGTCTGTCGCTCAAGGATTGCAGCGCGTATAACGTATTGTTCGTGAGTGGGCGGCCCGTGTTCATCGACACTCTGTCGTTTGAACGGTATCGCGAGGGAGAGCCCTGGATCGCCTACCGGCAGTTCTGCCAACATTTCCTGGCCCCATTGGCGTTGATGAGTTATACCGACGTGCGATTGCGCTGGTTGCTCAGAGACTACGTCGACGGCGTCCCATTGGACTTGGCGAGCCGGCTGCTCCCTGTCAAGTCTCGCTTCAATGCGGGCTTGTTGACCCACGTCCATTTGCACGCCAGGGCCCAACGACGTTTCGCCGATGAGCGTGTCCCGTCCAATCGTCGTGGTGTGGGGCGCACCGCTTTTCTCGGCCTTGTGGATAGCCTGAAGACGACGGTCCGGCGTTTGACCTGGGAACCACAGGGCACGGGATGGCACGATTATTACGAGATCACCAATTATAGCGACGTCGCCTTTGAGCACAAAAAACACCTCGTCGCGTGGATGCTGGAGGAGATCGACCCGTTTCCGGAGAGCGCCTGGGACCTTGGCGCGAACGTTGGGACGTTCAGCCGGATCGCCGGCGATAAGGGCATCCCCACGCTCGCTTTCGATAACGACCCGGCGGCGGTGGAAAAAAATTACCTGGAGATTGTGCGACGGGGGGAGACCGGCGTTCTGCCGCTCCTGCTCGATTTGACGAACCCCAGCCCCGGCGTGGGGTGGGCGAACGAGGAGCGGGCGTCGTTGCTAGAGCGAGGGCCGGCTGACGTCGTGCTTGCCCTGGCGCTCGTCCATCATCTCGCGATTTCCAACAATCTGCCGTTTGAAAAGATCGCCGATTTTCTCAGCCGGATTGGTCGTTCGCTGATCGTTGAATTTGTTCCCAAAGACGACTCCCAGGTCCAGAAGCTGCTGTCCGGGCGGGATGATATTTTCGAGCACTACGACCGTCAGAATTTTGAGCGTGCGTTCGGGACTTTTTTCGAGATTCGGCGTCGCGAAGCGATCGAAGATTCTCGTCGATGGCTCTATCTGATGGCGAACTTGAACGTGGGTAAGCAAGAAGCGCGATGGTTAACTTAGAAGGTTCAAATGAGACACCAGGGTGAACGTTATTTTGGGACCGTTATAATCCTATTCGTTACGCTGAACATCCTTGTTTTCAGTGTGATGATTATGACGTCTGCCGATGATCTTAAGGTTCAGTATATTCCCGACGACGCTTTCTATTATTTGACGCTTTCCAGAAATTTTTCCTCCTTTGGCCTGTGGACATTTGATTCGGGTATCAGTGTAACCTCAGGCTTTCATCCTTTGTTTGCTTATTTGCTCTCAAGCGCGTATTCATTGTTGCCTCTGGATACAAACAGCTTTTTGATATATGGTATCATACTTAGTTTATTCTTTGTTTTAGCCTCGATAGCTGTGCTGTGCTTTTGGGGTTTTGAATATAACAACGTCTTGTTTTTGATGCTTTTAGCGCTTGTAATTAGCAATCGAAATTTTGTCTACAACACAATATCCGTTACCGAATGGTCATTGACTGTCCTAATCTCTTCGCTGTATGGTGTTTGCTATTGTACTAAATATAGAAATCCAGTTGTACCATTTGGTGATTTTCTCGTCCTCTTTGTGCTTGGGTTATTGGGAAGTGTGGCCCGATTGGACTTTGCTTTGTTTCCCTTCTCGATCTTTCTCGGTGCTTTTGTTCTCTCGTTTGTCTTCAAATCCTACTCAAGAAGAAAACGCTCATTCGCTTTTGTGGGATTATTGGGAGCCTTAACAGGCCTTCTTGTAGTTTTTTTGCACAATTATGTATTGATGAGCGTGGTTCTGCCATCAAGTGCGAAAATGAAGGCCTATTGGGCCCAATTGGGAGTGACGAGCTATTATGCGGTCCCACTTCTGATTACATTGATAATTGGCTTTACTGGTTTGTTATTGCTGGCGATACTGATAACGATAGCGATCTCTTTCAGATTCGTTGAAAAGAGGGCGAGTTGTTCGAATGCCAATCATTATATTGACCCCTCTTGCTCCCGGCGCTTTTCAGCAGAAGCTCGAAAAACCCTCTCACCTCAGAATAGATATGATCTTTTATTCATCCTTATTTCGACAGGCGCATGCATTTTTGGATATGTGTTGTTTTACTCGCGTAATGCAGATATTATGCCCTGGTATACTGTGAATTTGATCGTTCCTGTTTTGATGCTCCTTTTTGCAATCTCAAACTATATAGCAGCTTCACTTTGTCAAAAGATTATATATTTGTTTTTTCTGCTTTTTGGGGCAGTATTGATTTTCAATATTTCAAACTTATACCCTATAAGCACTGCCAAGTCCCCCTGGCCCCATCAGAAATTTATGTATGATGCTGGCGTTTACCTCCAGGAAAATTTCCCTGATTGTCATATCGGCGCCTGGAATGCAGGCATTATAGGTTATTATCAGGGTGGTCGAGTCGTCAATCTCGATGGTCTGGTAAATAACGACATCTACGTATATGCGGTTGACAACGATTTGCCAGCGTATATTTATAGTAGGGATATCTGTTACATCCTAGATTTCGAGCCTATGCTAACCACTGAGTCGCTACGTGTTAGAGGGGGATATGATGATCCTGACTTCCTCGCGAGTTTGGAGCCGGTGAGGGTATTTGACGAAGGTGAATATCATACATGGAGATATCTCACTCTCTACGTTATAGTTGATGCCCAAAATTAGGCGTCAACATTTCCTAATCTGTGAGGAAAGCAGTGCTCTTGTGGGGGGCATAAGACTGATTGCAAGCTGACCTAGCGGTTGTTGGGCTTTTGACAGAAGGCTTTTCGATGAGACCCCTAGAGGGATGCTGACTTCCCGCTGCGCCTGGCGTTGATGTTGGCAAAGGATGGCTCAATTGTCAGAAAAGCGCGCGTTTGATCAAAATCGAGTGATGGTTGTGTTCTTGATCGGCGTTTTTTGGCTGGCCTTCGCCTTGCGCTGGGTGTACTTCTTGAACACGAATCGCGTCGTCGATGAGTATATCTCCATGCTGTCCATTCGTGCCATTCTCGTCCGGGGCCTTCCGATTTTGCCCTCGGGGTGGCTTTATGGCCCGAAGGGCCTGACGCACGGCTACCTGGGGGCGTTGTCTGCCCTGGCGTTCGGTCGATCGGCGTTTGCCCTTTGCTTTCAGAGCGTGGCGGCCGGGATGCTGGCTGTCTCCTTGATCTACCGCATAGGCCGCGACTGCTCTTCTGCGGACGTGGGGCTGTCGGCCGCGGTCGCGCTGGCCTGCCTGCCCTCCGCCGTGCAGTGGGGCGGGCGCGTGCGGATGTACAGCCTCTGGCAGCTTCTGTCCCTGTTGGGCGTCTATCTGCTCGTGAAAGGCTATCTGGGCGTGGGCGGAGCTGATCGGCGGGCCAGGATCGGCGGGCTATTGGCGATGTCGCTCGCCATGCTGACCCATACGTTGACCCTGATGGCGCTGGGCGGGCTGCTCGTGGGCCTTGGCGTCGCCTGGATTGTGTCCTTGCGCAAACGCAGACCCTGTTCAACGCTTCGCTTCTCCCCAGGCGAGATTCTGGCGGTGCTTTTCCTCGTCGCGGTGATCGTCGTCAGCGACCCGCTCGGCGGCCCCTGGGGCGGCCGTGTCAAGATGAGCGAGGTCGCGCTCCAGGGAACCCTGACAATGCGGCACGTGCAGGAGCGCTTGTTCTACCTGGTGGCCTATACTCACGAGTTTGTCACCTGGCCCCTCTGGCCCTTGACCATTTTCTACGCCGAGGGTTTCATCCGGTTGGGGTTGAATCTGCTGAGAATAAGAAAGGCTGTTACTGCGGATGATTGGGCAGCGCTGAGTCTTTACATCCTGCTCCTCGTCGTTTGGTTCACGACCGGCGTCACGGCGCACATCCAGCGGGACCGGTATTTATTTGCCATCCTGCCCTTTTTTCTGCTCCTATCGCTGCGCGAGATCGTCGCTATTGTTAGATTGCTGGGGCATACTTTAGGAGGATTGGGCAACTCTGGTGTCCTCGTCGCGATCCTGTTGCTGGCGCTCTTGACGCCGAGCGCGACGCGGACGATTCGGACAGACGTCATCGGAGATCTATCGCTGGCCTATCGTTACGTGGAAGAGCATTGGCGACCGGGGGATGCGATCGCCGCCTATCACCCGGCGCCCAGCCAGTGGTTTTTGAATCGGGTCGATTATTACGCGACCGACGTTGGGGCGGGCGTTCACGACGGCGTTGACGCCTGGGCCGGCGCGCCGTGGGTTCCCTCCCCAGAGGCATTCGCCCTGGTGCTGGACGCGCACGGGCGGGTGTGGTACGTCGTCGATGATGCGTATTGGGATGATTATCTTGGCGACGCGTTCAAGCAATTTGTGCGGCGGCGTATGCGCGTGGCCTATCATCAGAGCGGGGTGCAGGTCTTTGTGCACGATTCGAACTCATTGAGATGAGTGTGGGATGGATGTGAGATGACTGACGTGAGATGCGAGCATGGGATATACAGGGCACGCAAGATGGCGCTGTTAGTCCTCGTCCTGTTGGGGGCGGCGGCGTTCAAGGTTGGCCTGCTGACGCTTGATGCCGTTCCCTTCAACGCCGATGAGGCGGTCGTCGCGTTGATGGCCCGGCACATCCTCCAGGGGAAACGGCCCTGGTTTTTCTACGGACAGGCTTACATGGGCAGTCTGGACGCCTACTTGATCGCCGGAGCGTTTCGGCTGTTCGGCCAACACGTGCGCGTGATCCGGTGGGTGCAGGCGGCGCTCTTTCTCCTGACCCTGGCGACTGGCTACCGCGTGGCGCGACGTTTTACCGGCGGGCGGCGCTCGGCCTTATTGACGCTCGTGCTGATGGCCTTCCCCCCGGTGTTGATGACGTTATACACGAGCGCCACGTTGGGCGGCTACGGGGAGATGCTCTTGATCGGCAATCTGTTGCTGTGGTGGGGTCACCGGCTGGGATACAAGGACGCCCACAACTGGACGCTGTGGATCGCGTGGGGGCTGGCGGCGGGAGTGGGGTTCTGGGCCTTCGGGTTGGTCCTAGTCTACCTGGCGCCGGCGGCGCTCTGGTTAATATGGCGGCTGCGGGCCCGTGTGTGGCAGGGCGCGGCGTTGGCGATTTTGGCCTTTTTCGTCGGCAGCGCGCCCTGGTGCTTGGGCAACGTCGGGCAACTGACGGTCGGTCTGGCGGAGCTTTTGGGGACCGCCGTCAGCAGTACGGTGACGGCTGCTACGCTTTTGGGCAACGTCGGGATGCGGGTTTTCAGTTTTCTCGTCTTCGGTTTTCCCGTGCTCTTTGGCCTGCGCTTTCCCTGGAGCGTGCATGGCCCCCCTCTGTGCTTGGGCGTTCCGGCGTTGACGCTCTACCTGGGTGCGTTGGGATGGGGTCTGCATCGACGCGCGACGGCGACGGCCCAGATGCGGGAGGGGCGTTGGCTGCTATGGGGCGTCTGGGGCGCGTTGTTTCTGGGCTTTGTCCTGACGCCGTTTGGCGGCGATCCTTCCGGGCGGTACTTCACGCCGCTTTACCTGCCGCTGTGCATTTTTTCCGCCGAGGTGTTGGACTTGTTGCGCCAACGGTTCGGTCGCTGGGCCTGGCTCATGTTGGGGGCTGTCCTGCTTTTCAATGGGGTGGGGACTGTCCAGGCGGCCTTGACCAATCCGCCCGGTATCACGACCCAGTTTGACGCCATCACCCAGGTCGATCGCCGCTACGACGAGGCGTTGGTCGAGTTCCTGCAAGTCCACGGGTGTACGCGTGGTTACACCAATTACTGGGTGGCCTATCCCATCGCCTTTCTCTCCAACGAGGAGATCATCCTCATACCGCGCCTGCCGTACAAGGCAGACTTACGCTACACCAGCCGTGACGATCGCTACCCACCCTATCGGGAATGGGTTGCCCAGAGTTCAGACGTCGTGTACGTCACCACGAATCACCCGCGTTTGGACGGGCTATTGCGCCGACGCTTCGCTGCCCTGGACGTGAGTGTGCGGGAGAAGCAGATCGGCGATTATCACGTTTTTTACGATCTATCGCGTCACGTGACGCCGGATGAGCTGGATTTGCCTTTCGAGTAATCGTGACGTAAATTCGGAACACGAAGAACACGAAAAACACGAAGAACACGAAAAATGTGGCGGGTTAGCCTGGAATCGCCGGGCCACAGTCCGGCGGGAACAAAGGGATAGGGGAATAGCGTGGCGCGTCGAATTTTTTTAGGACTTGATACCCATCGCTTGGCGTTGGTGATACTTTTCGTCGCTGTTTTCGCCATGGCGATGCGGGTCCCGACCGACACTGATACCTGGTGGCATCTCCAGGCCGGGCGTGTGATGGTGGAGAGCGGGCGGGTGCTGACCACCGATCTCTTTTCCCACACTCGTTACGGCGCTCCCTGGGTGGCCTATGCCTGGCTCAGCCAGGTGATCCTGTATCTGTTGTTCCACCATCTCTCCTACGTTGGTCTGGGGTTGTGGATCGGGGGGGTGCTCGTCGCTGCCTTCGTCTTCGTGTACCTGCAGATGGAGGGGGACGTATTCCTGCGCGCTTTCATCATCGTTCTGGCGGCGCTCACCTCAGCCGTGATCTGGGCAGCCCGCCCGCAGTTGATCTCGCTGCTCTTGACCTCCGTGCTCACGTATATCCTCTACCTGTTCAAGTGGCGTGGCGTCAACCGATTGTGGCTTCTGCCGCCGCTGTTCGTCCTGTGGGTCAACCTGCACGCGGGCTATGCGCTGGGCTTCATGGTTCTCGCGGCATTCGTCGCAGGCGAGGCGTTGAACCGTGTGTTATGGTTGCTCGAACCAACGCTCGACGCTCGCTCAGAGGGCGGCGACCCGGGCCGAGGGCGAGACCCGGTGTTGGGTTGGCGTGGATTGGGGTGGGTCGTGGGCGTCGCGCTGCTCTCGGCGCTCGTGTTAGTGATCCACCCCAATACCACCCAGATGTGGACCTATTATCTCGACACGGTGCGCATCGGTGTGTTGCAGGATTTCATCCAGGAGTGGCAATCGCCCGACTTCCACCAGCTTCGCGCCCAGCCGTTCATCTGGTTGCTGCTGGCGACGCTGGCGGCGGCGGGGCTATCGGGCCGCCGGATCGATGGAACCGACCTGGCGTTGGTGGGGGGCTTTGCCTACGCCGCGCTGCTGGCGGGGCGGAACATCGCGCCTTTTGCCATCGTCGCCGCGCCGGCGTTGAGCCGCCATGCCCGCCCGATTCTCGAAGGCTGGGCGCGGACGGCGCGGTCGCGGGGGTGGCTGAGGGCGCGCCGGTTGGCCGTTCGTAGGCCCTCTCCCCGAAAGGCGTTGCTCAATTGGACGCTGCTGTTCCTGATCCTGGCGGCGGCGGGCGTCAAGGCGGCGCTGCCTCTGCGGGCCAGTTTCAACCGCGCCCACGAGCGGGAGACGCTGCCGCTGGGCGCTATCGAGTGGATCCGGGAACAGCAGCCGGACGGCCCGATGTTCAACAGTTACAATTGGGGTGGGTACCTGATCTGGCATCTATGGCCAGATTACCTGGTCTTTGTGGATGGACGGACCGACCTCTATGGGGACGAATTGTTAAGGCAGTACCTCAAAGTCCACTTTGTAAAACCGGGTTTTTACACTATACTAAATCAGCATGGCGTCAATTTTGTTGTGACGGAGGCGGGGAGTTTCACCGATAACTTCCTGGCGCTCGACGACGGTTGGATCCTGGCCTACGCCGACGACGTGGCTGTCGTTTACGTACGGACTGAGCGATAGATGAAACGGTGAGAGGAAAGCTGTGATGAAAAAAAGATGGTTCTATCTCATTTTGTCTCTATGCCTGAGCGCTTTGGCGCTGCTCAGCGTCACGTTGATCACGAAAAATCGATCGAGTTACGCCGCCGACTATCAAGCGCCGGCCGCTGTCCCGGACCTCGTCATTAGCGTCCACGCGGGCGATACGACTGTATTGGCTAACGAGGTGATCTCCTTTACCGTCGCTTACACGAACCGCTCTGGTATTTCGTTGTCTGGCGTCGTCATCACGAGCACGTTGAGCCCCAAGCAAATTTATACCACCCCCTATGGATACTTGAGCAATCCGATCATTGCCGGTGAAAATTTCACGTATACCGGCAATTTCGAAGAGGGATATACCCTGGCATGGCAGGTTGGCGAGGTCTTGACCGCCGCCCAGGGCTGGGTTGTGGTCACCACGACCGTGCCGCTTGAGGCGGAACCACCCTGGAAAGCGTCGGACCGTTGGCCGCTCCTGGGTATGTCGGCCATCATCACGACGACGACGTCCAACGTCAGCACGGGCAATGCGCAGGGACAGGAGGGGGACGACGCCAGCGTGATGATCGTGGGGCCGGTGTTGCGGATCAGCAAGGTCGACGATCCTGACCCTGTCCGGCCGGGTCGATTGTTGACTTACACCTTGACCGTGGAAAATCAGGAGCGCGAGGACGCTATCGCGGCGACTGATCTCACGATCACCGATACGTTGCCGGCGAACACGACGTTCGTGCGGGCCAGTGGGACGGGAACCTATTCTCCCACGTCGCCGACGTCTGGGCTGATCATTTGGCGCCCTCCCAATCCCCTGCCAAAAGGCAACATGCTCGAGGTCAGTTTCACCGTTCGTCTGACGAACCGTTTTCGCACTTGCCCGCCGCCAGACGTCCAAAACGTCGGTTACCAGGTGAGTAGCAAGGAGACGATCCGTCTCGTCACGGGCAAGATCGAACGGACGAAAGTCGCCGACGTCGTGGAGAAAAGTATCCGAACCCCCAGCCCGCCGCCTGGAGCGAAAGATGTGTTTCCCGGCGGCATGGTGACTTACACCATCAGCGTCTATAACCCACTCCACGATCAAGCGCTGACCAATTTGCGCGTGGCAGATACACTGCCAGGCACGCCCAACCCGTTTAGTTTTACCAAAATGTTGGATGGGCCACAGCCGATCACGACCTCCCCCCAGGTCGTGTGGGATGATTTGAGCGTAGAGGCCGGCGGCATGATCAGTTTCACCTTCGGCGCCTGGGTGCCTTATCACATCGACATCGGTTCCAGTTCCAAGAAGTATCCCAACCAACTGTCGGCGTCGGCCGAGGAGGTCCTGATCTGTGACATGGCGGACAAAAGTCCCTCGGAGGCCAGGGTGATGCGCCAGATCGTGCTCGATAAGAGCGTCTATCCCGGTCTCGTGCTATCTGGCGAAATCGTGACCTACACCATCACGCTGGAAAACGTCGGCGCCAATGACATTGAGGATATCCGTCTCACCGACACCCTGCCCGCCGAGTTCTATTACGTCGATATGGTCTACGGTCCTCGCCCTGTTCCCGAATACCGACACAACCCGGTTGTGTGGAGCGATTTGACCGTGCCGGCCTACAGCAAAAGATCTCTCGTGTTCCGCGCGGTCGCCATCGGTGTCCCAGGCCTCACCTATGGGAATTCACTTTTTGCGACCAGCCCCTGGACGACTATCCCCGGCGTCACCAAGGCCAAGGTGAAAATCGACTCGCCCTTCACGCTGCATAAGACGGTCGAGCCGAGCGAAATCACCGTTGGCGATTGGACGCAGTACACGATTCGTATCTGCAACGTTGCCACCGGCACACAAACTATCGATGGCATCGGTGACACGCTATATCCGGGCTTCATCGTGGATGGGCCCCATCCGCCAGGCGAGCCCTATCATCTGAGAGACTATCCCATGACGCCCCCCATCAACCTGGGTCCTGGTGACTGTTATGACTATCTCTTTGGAGCCCAGGTTACCCTGGACGTCGGTTGTCATAACCTGCCGGCCACCTATTGGAATCAGGCTGGGCACGTGGGCTTTCACGTCGAGGGTGATCCTGAGGGCTGGTGGTATGTCAATCCCAAAAGGCTGGCCCCCCTGCGCGTTTTGCCCCACGTGACCCTGGAAAAGGTAGCCGATCACACGGCCGTTCTGCCAGGTGAAACGTTGGTCTACACCATCACCATGCACAATTACAGGCCCAGTACCGTCAACCAGGTCGAGGTGATCGATACGCTGCCCGGTGATGGCAGTACATATTTCGAGTATGTCGAGATGCTTCAGGGCCCTGCCCCTGTTGCTACCAGCACCCACGTCATCCGGTGGGAGGATTTGTCTATACCGCCGTCTCTGCTGAAACGTACATGGCCGCGCCCATCTGCATCGAGAGCATCGACCCAACGGCCCAGGTCGAGGTCGTCAAGGAGATCATCGAACTGAAGAAGAAAGCAACGCCCGAAGCGGTCCCCCCGTTGGGTACCGTGCAATACGAGATCAGCCTGAAGAACAGGGATTCGGCGCCTGTCACAGGGATCGTGGTCACCGATACCCTGCCCCGTATATCGGGCCACGACTTTACGTTCGTCGAAATGGTCGCTGGGAATCCGATGCCGGACGAGATCGTGGGGCGGCAGGTCATCTGGCGGGATCTGACCGTTCCCGGCGGCGAGACGCTGCGCTTGCGCTTTTACGTCCGGGTCTCGCCCCTTTACGGGTTGGCCCTCAATCACGTGGATGCCTGGTGCCCGCGCAGCCAGGTCATCGAGCCGGAGGATCCCTGGGACGTCAAGGCGCCGGTCGACGTCTTGCCCGGCGTGCTGGTGGAAAAGACGGTCTATCCCACGGCCACCACGGTCGGCACGTACGTGGTCTATACCATCACGGTGCACAACCAGTCGGATAACGACCTGGAAAACGTGCGTATCACCGATACACTGCCCGCCGGGTTCTTCTATCGCGCAAGGGTAGCTGGCCCTATTCCTATCCAGACAAACCCGCCCGCCTGGCGTCTGGCTGTGAAAAAAGGTAAAATCGAGGAGATCGTTTTTCAGGCTGGGATCAGAAGTTGCAACATCACGTCGGGCACGCATTACAATACGGTCGATGGTTATAGTTCCTCCGCCCTCGTCCCGGGCTTGATCAACGCGGCCCCGTTGTACGTGGCGGTCGAGGAGGCGCTGCCGTGTGTCTCTTTCTCCGCCTCCGTGTTTCCCACGCAGACCACCAACGGCGGCGTCGTCACCTACACGATCGACCTGCATAACTATTCAGAAGAGAATTTTGACAGTGTGCTCGTCACTCACACGCTGCCAGCGGGCTTTTCTTTCCTGCAGGATTTGAGCGTTGGCCCGGAGTTGCTTGCTGCGTCCCCCCAGGTGGTGTGGCGATTGAATAGGTTATACTCGGGTCAGGGCCAGGCCTTCGTCTTCCGGGCCCGGGCCGGTTTCGAGATCGGATCCGGCGTTTACTCCAGCACCGTCGAGGGGACGAGCGCCTCCATCGGCATTCCCCGCTTGGATCCCGTGGCGCCGGTCGCCGTGACAGCCTCTCACGCGCCAGGTGTGTTCTTGAGCCAATCGGTCGTGCCGGATCAGGTCGAAGCGGGCGGCGTCGTCGTCTACACCATCACGCTGAAAAATCAATTGGATACCGGCCTGCAGCATGTCTCGATCACCGATACCTTGCCATCCGGTTTTCGGTATCTCCAGACGTTGAGCGGGCCAAATCCGAGCCTGAATGGATCGAAGTCGCAGGCGGTCTGGCATCTGAATCAACTGGCGGTCGGCGAAAGCAAGATCTTTGGCTTCTCGGCCTACGTGGGATGCAGTCTGCCCACCGGCGTTTATTCCAGCGCTCTCGAAGGGCACAGTCCCTCGGTGCTGATCGCCGGCCAGGAGGAGGCCGCGCCCGTCCATGTCGACGCAAGCGGGGCCCCTTGCGTCGACCTGTACAAAACGGTCTCGACGCACGAGGCTTTGAGAGGGGATATCATCGTCTACACCATCACCCTTCATAATCAATCGGGCATAGACCTGCAAGACGTCTGCCTGACCGACACCCTGCCCGCCGATTTTTCCTTTGTGGGTATGTTACACTTTGGCAGTATCCCTGTCATCACGACACCCCACGTCATCTGGGACGAGCATGGTATCGGGCAACTCAAGGACGGCGCCAGCAGGCAATTGGCCTTCGAGGTCCAGATCGCGCCCAGTGCCGCCCTGGGAACGCATTATAACGCTGTGCAGGGTTCCAGCACGCCCGATTACGTCCCGGCGGTGGAGGACGCTGCCCCGGTCGAGGTGAAAGCGAGCATCAGTCTCCCAGAATCCGTTTTCCTTCCCTTGATTCTTAGAAACAGCAGGTAGCAGGAAAGAAACCAGGTTTTTCTAAAAAACCTGGTTTCTAGTTAACTAAACCGTATGGTGCTCTAGGAGGTCTAACATGAAACGGTACGTATCGCTCGGGTTGGCGCTGTGCCTGGGATGCACGATCCTGGCCCTCACCACCGCCCTGATCATGACGATGAACGTCGAGCCGGGGCGCGCTTCTTCTCCCCAGAAGCCGGCGGCGCCCGATCTCATCATCAGCGTGGAAGCGGCGGAGGAAACGGTCCTGGCCGATTCCAACATCATTTACACCGTCTTCTATACGAACAACTCGTCGATATCGTTATCAGACGTCGTCGTTTTCGGTACATTGGCGCGGAAACAGCATTACACCCCCGTCGTTTACCTCAGCGATCCCGCCATTCCCACCACCAGTTTCACGTATACCGGCCATTTCGAGGATGGATTCGGTCTCAGCTGGGATCTGGGCGAATTGGCACACGGATCAGGCGGGTGGATCCAGGTTACGACGACGGTGCCCCCGGAAGCGGAACCTCCCTGGGCCGACAGAAACCGGTGGCCTCTCCTGGGGATGTCTGCGGCGATCACCACGTCGTCGGGCGTCAGCGTGGGCAACCCGGAAGGGGAGGACGCCGATACCGCCAGTGTGATGGTGGTCGGCCCGATTCTTCGGATTAGCAAAGAGGATGACCCGGACGAAGTGCGGCCCGGTCGATTGTTGACCTACACATTGACTCTTGAAAACAAAGACCGCGAGGACGCCATCGCCGCCACCAACGTCGTCATCACTGACGCTGTGCCCGGGCAAACGACCTTTTACGACGCCAGTCCCAGCGGGTATTATTCCCCCACCTCGCCCAACAGCGGCCTGGTGATCTGGAACCCACCGAACCCGCTGGAACCAGGACAGACTCTGCAGGTGAGTTTCACAGTGCGCCTCACGGAGAGTATGTCGAGCTGCCCGGTGGGAAGGGTCAATAACCTGAAGGCGGATTACCAGGTCAGTTCCGACGAGACCATCGCCACGGTGAATGGGAACAACGATCGTCGCACGCCCATAGACGACGTGCTGGAAAAGCGGATCGAAACGCCGTCTCCACCCCCGGGCGACAGGGACGTTTTCCCCGGCGGCATCGTCACCTACACGATCAACGTCTACAATCCCCTGCACGACCGGGCGCTCACCGGGTTGCGCCTCACCGACACGCTTCCGGGCGAACCTACACCCTTCGTCTATCTCGGTATGTTGGAGGGGCCGGAACCGATCAGCGTCTCGCGACAGATTGTCTGGGACGGCCTGGAGATCGCGGCCGGCGACGTCGCCACCCTATCCTTTCGCGCCCAGGTGCCGCCACACATCAACATGCTGGTTAACAAGCCGAACAAGAAGTATCCCAACAATCTGTCGGCCTCTGCGCCGGGGGTGAACATCTGCCCGATGAAAGATATAGGGCCTTCGGAGGCCAACGTAAGAACTCAAATCTGGATGGAGAAGTCGGTCGACCCGTCGCTGGTGTTGTCGGGAGAATGGGTTACCTACACTATCACTCTCGAAAACTTCGGCGACACGCCGGTCCACAACGTCCGCCTGACCGACACGCTCCCCAATGCCGGCGGTGCCGATTTCTCTTACGTGTCGATGGTTTCGGGGCCACAACCGGAACCTGGCTATCGTGACAACCCCGTGGTGTGGGATGGGTTGAGCGTGCCGGCCTATGGCCAAATCTCGCTCTCCTTCATTGCCCGAGCGGTCGGTTATCCTTTGACGACGTACGGCAACGCGTTGTTCGCCGGCGCGCCCAGCACGAGCGTTCCCGACCGGACGAACCAGGCCAAGGTCACGATCGATTCCCCCTTCCGCATTCAAAAGGTCGCCATTCCAGATCAAAGGTTCGTGGGACAAAGTTTCGCCTACTCGGTGACCATCTGCAACGTGGCGACGGGCACCTATACCCTCGACAAGTTTAGAGACGATCTGGCTGAGGGCTTCCTCTCGGGAGGCGTTCGGAACTATGTGTATGCCATTCCCAACGTCGATTTGGCCGCCGGCGAGTGTTGGGATCACGACTTCCACGTGGACGTCACGATGGACGTCGGCTGCAGCACGCTCCCTCGCACGATCAAAAACACGAAGGGCAGCGTACAATTCGATGTCGTAGCCCCCGTCGAACAGACCTACGAGAGCACCGCCGACCTGGCGCCGCTGCGGGTGAATCCTCACGTCAGGATAGAAAAGGGAGTCGATCACAAGACGGCGATGCCCGGCGAGAGCGTCGTGTATACCATCACACTGATCAACGACTCCACTATCAACGTAACCGGTATAGTCATCGAGGATACATTGCCCGGTTACGAGGGGGTCTACTTCCAATACCAGGAGATGGTCTCTGGGCCCGAACCCGACAGCACCGGGGATCCCGACGCCGGCGGTCCCGTCCGCTGGGTTGGGCAGAGCGTTCCTGCTAACGGACAACTCGTCCTGGCCTTCCGCGCCCAGATTCCGGTTGGCATCGCGCGAGATCGGACGTACAAGAACAACGTTCTGGCTACCACCAGTCAGTTGATATGCATTGAGTCCATCGACCCGGCGGCGCCGGTCAGGGTCGTCAACGAGGTCGTCGAGTTGAGCAAAGTGGTCAATCCCACCGAAGCTGCCCCGTTTAGCACCGTGCGCTACGAAATTCGCCTGAAGAACCTGGATTCCCAGCCAATCACCGGTGTCGTCGTCGTCACCGAGACCTTGCCCAAAGCGAGTACCGCTCCTCACTTCACGTTCCTCCAGATGGCGGCGGGGGACCCCGAGCCGAACAGCGTCCAAGGACAGGTCGTCGTCTGGCGAGACCTCACCATCCCGGCTAATCAAACCCTCAGACTGCGTTTCGATGCTCAAGCTGCTATCTTGTTGGGAATATACAACAATGAAGTCACCGCCTGGTGCCCGCGCAGCCAGGAGATCACGCTGGACGATCCATATAAAGTCGCCGCCCCGGTAGACGTGACGCCGGGCATCGTCCTGTACAAAACGGTGCGGCCCACTGACACCGTCGCCGGTCAGAGCGTGGTGTACACCATCACGCTTTACAACCAATCGAACCAGGATCTGACAAACGTCCGCATCACCGATACGCTGCCTGCGGGATTCCAGTATGAGCGTATGCTCCAGAGCGGCCTCGCTCCCATCGTCAATAATCCGCCGCTCGTAGCCTGGGAACTGGGTCAGCTAAAGAAAGGGAATTCGCAAAAATTTGTATTCCAGGTTCGAGTCGGCGTCAGACTCCCGACAGGTACCTATTCCAACATGATCAAAGGGGCTAGCGCCTCGGCGCTCATCCCGGGGCAGGATGAAACCGCAGCAGTGCGGGTAGAGGCGGCGGATATATATGACGTCTACCTGCCGTTGGTCATCCGGGAGGGACTACACACCGTAGGCCCCTGGCGAGATTAATTCTGGCTCTCTGGTAGTTCGCCTGGTTGGCTTAGCAAGTGGTCAACTTTTCGCCACGAATTACACGAATTGTCA
>OMKS01001336.1_pt1 | contig 22023 bp, 25 predicted proteins | sample 1674721 | NCBI WGS metagenome assembly OMKS01 (sample SAMN06264996, study PRJEB25208) | sediment metagenome | isolation source: hot spring sediment | place: USA: California | collected 2014-09-02
GCTGCACCTGGGTGGGCAGCTTGTCCTCGTCCGTGAGGCTCGGGGCGATATCGACGATCGGCGCGTTCAGCGGGGCGGAGAACCAGGTGAAGATCTCCTGCGAGAACGGCAGCAGCACCAGCAGGCCCACCACCAGCACCAGCACGATGCGCAGCAGCCGGTCGCGCAGTTCGAACAGGTGCGAGAGAAACCCCTGCTCCTGTGCCTGTTCTGCGGGCTGATCCGGGGCCTTATTCGGGCTTTCGCTCATGCGGCTTCGAATCGTCGGCAGGTTGGTCCGCGGTGGTGTCCGCGATGCGGGGGGCGGTGTCGCCCTTGACGGCGGGTTCGTCCGGCAGGGCACGCACGAGGTACTCGGTCTCGTCCACCTCCTGCTTCACCTGCTCGCGCGTCTCGTCCATCATGCGCTTGAGGCGATTGAGTTCTTCTTCCTGCTCGCCCAGCATGCGCTTGAACTCGTCGGCCTGGAACTCGCGCTCGATGTCCGAGCGCATACTCTGCACATAGGAGCGCGCGCGGCCCATCCAGTAGCCGGCCTTGCGCGCAAGGCCGGGCAGGCGCTCGGGCCCGACGACGAGCAGCGCCACCACCATGATGAGCAGGAACTCCGTGATCCCGGCGTCGAACATCGCGTCAATCCCGGCCCGCTGCCCGGTGGCCGTTCAGCGACCGGGACGCGCGGACCGAAGGCCCTCAGGCCTTGTCCTTGTCTTCTTTCTTGACTTCGGCGTCGATCACCCGGCCCTGCGCGTCCTGGTCCTCGACCTTGGCCTTCGCGGTGTCTTCCTCGCCTTCCTTCACCGACTTCTTGAAGCTCTTGATCGCGCCGCCGAGATCGCTGCCGATGTTGCGTAGGCGCTTGGTGCCGAACAGCAGCAGCACGATGGCCAGGATCAGCAACAGCGACCAGGGACTGATTCCACCAAAACCCATAACGTTATCTCCTAAGAAAATGCATCACACAGCGCGGATGACGATGCGGCGCGCGTGTCTATTCCCCGCGCTGCGCCTTTTCCTCCAGGCCGGAGAGACCGAAGCGCCGGTCCAGTTCGGCCAGCACCTCGCGCGGCCCGAGGCCCTGCTGGGCCAGCAGCACCAGGGTATGAAACCACAGATCGGCGACCTCATAAACGATCTTGTCCGCCTGCCCATCCTTGGCGGCCATAACCGTCTCGGTGGCCTCCTCGCCGATCTTCTTGAGGATGGCGTCCAGCCCCCGGGCATAGAGCTTCGCCACGTAGGAACTGTCGGGATCGGCCTGCTTGCGGGCCTCGAGCACCGCGGCCAGGCGGTCGAGGATCTGGTTTTCGTTCATCCGTAAATCTCTTTCGGGTCCTTGAGCACGGGGTCGACCACCACCCATTTGCCGTTTTCGAGGCGCTGAAAGAAACAGTTGTGCCTACCCGTATGACAGGCGATGCCGCCCAACTGTTCAACCGTCAGCAGGATCACATCGCGGTCGCAGTCGAGGCGGATATCGTGGACCTTCTGCACGTGCCCGGAGGATTCGCCCTTGTGCCAGAGGCGACCGCGCGAACGCGACCAGTACACGGCCTCGCCCAGCTCGGCGGTCTTCGCCAGGGCCTCGCGGTTCATCCAGGCGAACATCAGCACCTTGCCGGTACCGGCCTCCTGGGCGATCACCGGCACCAGGCCATCGGCCGTCCAGGTGATTTGATCGAGCCAGCTGTCGGACATGGTCATACGCATGAAGAGGAACGGACGGGCCAGTCTATCACAGCCCGCGGGGCCTCTAGAGCCGCACCTCGATGCCACGCGCAGCCATCACCTGCTTGGCCTCGTCGATGCTGTGCTCGCCGAAGTGGAAGATGCTGGCGGCAAGGACCGCGTCGGCCCCGCCCAGCGTGACCCCGTCGGCCAGGTGTTCGAGATTGCCCACCCCGCCCGAGGCGATCACGGGCACCGGCACGGCATCGGCCACCGCCCGCGTGAGGGCGAGATCGAAGCCCTGCCGGGTGCCGTCGCGGTCCATGCTGGTGAGCAGGATCTCGCCGGCACCCAGATCGGCCATCTTCATGGCCCAAGCCACCGCATCAAGGCCGGTGGGCTTGCGCCCGCCGTGGGTGAAGATCTCCCAGCGCGGCGGGTCCTCGCTCACCTGCTTGGCGTCGATGGCCACGACGATGCACTGCGAGCCGAACTTCTCGGCGGCCTCGCGCACGAATTCGGGGTTGAAGACGGCGGCCGTGTTGATCGCGACCTTGTCGGCCCCGGCGTTGAGCAGGCGGCGGATGTCCTCGATGCGACGGACCCCGCCACCCACGGTCAACGGGATGAAGACCTGCGCGGCCACCTCCTCCACGACGTGCACCATGGTCTCGCGTTCGTCGGAGCTGGCGGTGATGTCGAGGAAGGTGAGCTCGTCCGCCCCCTCGGCATCGTAGCGCCGGGCGATCTCCACCGGATCGCCGGCGTCGCGGATCTCGACGAAGTTGACACCCTTGACCACGCGGCCGTTATCGACGTCCAGGCAGGGGATGATGCGCTTGGCCAGGCTCATGCGCGGATCAGCTGCCGGCGGCGTCGTAACGGTCGGCCAGGGCCTGCGCCTCGGCCAGGTCGATGGCGCCCTCGTAGAGGGCGCGGCCCAGGATCGCGCCCTGGATGCCTTCCTCGCCGGTCTCGCACAGGGCCTTGATGTCATCGATATTGCTGACCCCGCCGGAGGCGATCACCGGGATGTGGATGGCCTCGGCCAGGCGGCGCGTGGCCTCGACGTTGACGCCCTGCATCATGCCGTCGCGCGAGATGTCGGTGTAGACGATGGCGGCCACGCCGTCGCTCTCGAAGTGCTGGGCAAGGTCGATGACATCGTGATGGGAGAGCTTGGACCAGCCGTCGATGGCGACCTTGCCGTCCTTCGCGTCCAGCCCGACGATGATGTGGCCCGGGAATTCCAGACAGAGGTCGTTGACGAAGTGCGGGGCGCTCACGGCCTTGGTCCCGATGATGGTGTACTGCACGCCGGCGTCCAGGTAGGCCTGCACGGTATCCTCGTCGCGAATGCCGCCGCCGACCTGGATCGGAATGTCCGGGTGGGCGCGGGCGATGGCCTCGATCACCCCCATGTTCATGGGCTTGCCGGCGAAGGCCCCGTCGAGGTCGACCAGGTGCAGCCGGCGCGCGCCCTGCTCCACCCACTGGGTGGCGATGGCCACCGGGTCGTCGGAAAACACGGTGGAATCTTCCATGCGCCCCTGACGCAGGCGCACGCACTTGCCTTCTTTGAGATCGATGGCCGGGATCAGCAGCATCGTTCCGTCCCCTGTTGATGACTGTGGTTGAGCATGAGTGAGTCTAGCCCTGGCCGTTCCAGGCCGCGAAGTTGGCCAGCAGGCGCAGGCCCGCCTCGGCGCTCTTCTCGGGATGGCACTGGAGGGCGAATACGTTAGCGCGGGCGATGGCCGAGGTAAAACGCAGGCCGTACTCGGTGGTGCCCGCGATCAGCCCCGGGTCCTCGGGCTCCAGATAGTAGCTGTGCACGAAGTAGAAGCGGCTGTCCTGGGCGATGCCGGCCCACAGCGGGTGCTCGCGCTCTTGGTGGACCTGGTTCCAGCCCATGTGCGGGATCTTCAGGCGTTCGCCGCTGTGCGGATCGTGCAGGTCGGTGCCGAAGTACCGCACCTTGCCGGGAAACAGCCCCAGGCAGTCGGTGCCGGCGTTTTCCTCGGAGAAGTCCACCAATACCTGCATGCCCATGCAGATGCCGAGGAAAGGCCGGGTGGCGGCCGCCTCGCGCACCGCGTCGCGCAGGCCGTGCTCGCCCAGGGCCCGCATGCAGTCGCGCGCCGCCCCCTGACCCGGGAAGACCACGCGGTCGGCGGCTAGCACCTCGCGGGCGTCGGAGGTGACCAGGACGCGGGTGCCGGCCGGGGCCACGTGTTCGCAGGCCTTGGCCACGGAGCGCAGGTTGCCCATGCCGTAATCGATGACTGCCAGTGTCGTCATGTCAGGAAAACCGTGGGAGGCAGCGCACAGGCCGGTGAGACATCACTCTACCCGGCCCGGCGCCGCCGGATGGGTTTCATTGCTTAAAGCGTGCCCTTGGTCGACGGTGTCACGCCCTGCATGCGCGGATCCGGCTCCACGGCCATGCGCAGGGCGCGGCCGAAGGCCTTGAAGATGGTCTCGGCAATGTGATGGGCGTTGCGACCCCGGATCGAGTCGATGTGCACCGTCGCCCGGGCGTGATTGACGAAACCCTGGAAGAACTCGCTGATCAGATCCACGTCGAAGTTACCGATGCGCGCTCGCGGGTAATCGACATGGTAATCGAGCCCCGGTCGCCCGGAAAAATCGATGACCACGCGCGACAGCGCCTCGTCCAGCGGCACGTAGGCGTGGCCGTAGCGACGGATCCCCTTCTTGTCGCCCAAGGCCCTGGCGAAGGCCTCGCCCAGGGTGATGCCGGCATCCTCTACGGTGTGGTGCGCGTCGATGTGCAGGTCGCCATCGGCCTTCAGGTCGATGTCGATCAGGCCGTGACGGGCCACCTGATCGAGCATGTGCTCGAAAAACGGGATGCCGGTGGCAAAGGAGGCCTTGCCGTTGCCGTCGAGGTTGATACTGGCGGTGATCTTCGTTTCCAGGGTGTCGCGGGAAACGGACGCGGTGCGTTCGGCCATGGGTCCAGAGCGGGTTCGGGCGGTGAATAGGGTGAAAAATGATAGCACAGTTGCGCGCGCCGCAATGCGCTGTCAACCGAAAACTGGTTCGCGGTTGATAACGATCAGACAATCTAGCCATAATGCCTGAAGACCATCTGCATTGCGGGTACAGGAATCGGCGCATGTCGGACAACGCATCGAAGAACATCGTCAGCATCTCGGGCCTCAAGCAGGCCTGCAAGCACTGCAGCCTGCACGACCTGTGCCTGCCCATGGGCGTGGATGACAGCGACCTGGACGCGCTGGAATCGCTGCTCAAGCCCCGCCGCCCCGTGCAGCGCAACGAGCACCTGTACCGCGCCGGCGACCGGCTGACCTCCATTTACGCCGTGCGCTCGGGCTCGGTGAAGACGTACAGCCTGACCAACGACGGCCGCGAACAGATCACCGGCTTCCACCTGCCAGGCGAGCTGATCGGGCTGGATGCGATCAACGACAACACCCACCCCTGTTCGGCCCGTGCACTGGAGACCTCCAGCGTCTGCGAGATGCCCTTCGACCAGCTCGAGCACCTGGCCATGCGCATCCCGGGCCTGCAGCACCAGCTGTTTCGCATCATGAGCCGCGAACTCAAGAGCGACGAGCAGTTCATGACACTGCTCGGCAAGAAGAACGCCGACGAACGCCTCGCTTCCTTCCTGGTCGGCCTGTCCAACCGCTTCAAGGAGCGCGGCTACTCGGCCACCGAGTTCAACCTGAGCATGTCCCGCAACGACATCGCCAACTACCTGGGGCTGGCGGTCGAGACGGTCTCGCGTCTGTTCTCGCGCCTGCAGGACGACGGCATCATGACCGTGGACCGCAAGCTCATCCACATCACCGACCTCTCCCGCCTCAACCAGCTGGCCGGTGTCAGCTGCGACAAGCCGATGAACCGCACGGGCTGAGCCCGCCTAGAGCAGGCGCCTGGGCGCGAACTCCTGGGCGGCGGGCAACCGCTCCGCCCGCGCCACCGCCTCTGCCAGCAACCGATCGACCACCACCGGGCCGAATAACTCGCAGGCGCTCACGTAGAGCCGATGCAGGATCGCCTGCAGCGCGCTCACGTCGAGGCTCGTCGGTAGTTGTTCCCGGGCCTGCTGCATCATCCAGCGGCCGACCGCCTGGGCGTCCCGCGTCGGCAGTCGCAAGGTGTTCAGGCGCTCCATCGCATCCACCCGTACCTTGATGGCCTTCTCCTCGTCCTGCTGCGCCAGGGCGGCGAGCAGCGGCTCGCTCACGCTGGCGAACACGGTCACGGCCGCGCGCGCCGGCCAGGGGCGCCGCGGTCGCAGGGGCCGCGTCCGGGGCGCGGGCCCTGGCGTAGCGCTCGAGGGCGACCCCCGGATCCGGCGGTAGCTGATCCTCGTCCATCGTCAGGGCACGCATCAGGCTGCGGTATATCTCGCCATGGCGCGCATCCAGCGCAGCCATTGTGCACACGGTCGAGACGAACCCGTGCAGGGCGTAGACCGGGCCGCCGGCAAAACGCGTCTCCCACAGCAGCAGGGCCTCGAGGACCTGCGCCTCCGTCAGGAACGGGCGCAGCCCGCCATAGACGGCGCGGCGACGCCGCGCGCGCTCCCCGGCGCTCACCTCCCTGTTCGTCGCCATGCCCTACTCCTTACCCGCGTGCAGGATCTCGCGCTGGAACTCGGGGTAACCCACCTCGGAGTGCTCGCTGAAATCCAGCCCGCGCTGTTCGTCCACCGTGCTCGCGCGCAGGCCGATCAACCGGTGGATGACGAGGTACATGAGCAGCGCCAGCGGGAAGGCCCAGAGGAAACCGGCCACCACCCCCAGCGCCTGGATGGCGACCTGAACGGGATTGAAGAGGTCACCGGTCACGAACAGGCCGGCGGCCAGGGTACCCCACACGCCCGCGAACCCATGCACGGGCACGGCCCCGACCACGTCGTCGAGCCCGAGCCCCTCCAGCAGGTCGGTGCCGAACACGACGGTCAACCCGGCCACCAGCCCGGTCACCACGGCGAACAGCGGCTCCATGGTCGCGCAGCCGGCGGTGATGGCCACCAGCCCGCCGATTGCGCCATTGACGTTCTGTGTAAGCAGGATCGGACGTCGCAGGATGAAGAGGGTGAGCAGCACCCCGAGCGCGCCCGCGGCCGCAGCCAGGTGCGTGTTGAGCGCGATCAGGCCGATCGTGGTCTCGGCGGCGGTGGTACTGCCGGCGTTGAAACCGAACCACCCCAGCCACAGGATGAAACCGCCCAGCGCCACCTGCGTCAGGTTGTGACCGGGTAACGGGCGCGTCTCGCCCTGCTCGCCGAACCGACCCAGGCGGGGACCGAGCACGATGATTCCCGCGAGTGCCACCCAGGCGCCCACCGAGTGCACCACGGTGGATCCGGCGAAGTCGATGAACCCGAGCTGGGCCAGCCAGCCCTCGCCACCGTACAGGCTCCCCCACACCCAGCTGCCGAACACGGGATAGATCAGGGCACAGATCACCACAGCGCCGGCCAGATAGGCCTGGTAGCGGGTGCGCTCGGCCATCGCGCCGCTCGCGATGGTGACGGCGGTGGCAGCGAACATGGTCTGGAAGAACAGCAGGCTGTAGTCGAGGTGCTCGGCATTGCCGAGCAGGAAGTGGCTCTGACCGAACAAGCCGGTCGGGTTGTCGCCGAACATGAGGCCGTAGCCCACCAGCCAGAACGCGAGGCTACCGAGGCAGACGTCCATGAAGTTCTTCATCACCACGTTGACGGCATTCTTGGCACGGGACATGCCGCTCTCGAGCAGGGCGAAGCCGGCCTGCATGAAGAACACCAGGGCCGCGGCGACAACCACCCACAGGGTGTCGACCGCGGCCTGGATGTCAGTGGTGTCAGCCTGGGCGGCAAGGGGAAACGGCAGGAGGCAGGGCAGTAGCCAGCGTATCGTCATGGGCGCATCCGTTTCGCTAGGGTCGTGGACAGACTCACGACTACGGATTGCAAACGCCATGCCAGCCCGCCGGAAACGGCCTGCGGGCCCGAGCGGGGTGTCACGGGGTTCGAACAGCGGGCGCAGGCGCACCGGAACGGGGACGGGACGCCTCAGGCGGACGGGACCTGCAGCCAGAAGGTAACGGGGCCGTCGTTGACCAGCCGCACCTGCATGTCGGCGCCGAACACCCCGGCCGCCACCCGCGGGTGCGCGGCCCGCGCGCGGGCCAGCAATGCGTCGAACAGGTGGCGGCCGTGCGCGGGCTCGGCCGCCGGGGTGAAACTCGGGCGCATGCCCTTGCGCGTATCGGCGGCGAGGGTGAACTGCGGCACCAGCAGCAGCCCGCCGCCGGTGTCGGCCAGGGAGCGGTTCATGCGCCCCTCGGCGTCCGCGAAGACCCGGTAGCCCAGCAGGCGTTCCAGCAGCCGATCCGCCTGGGCCTCGGTGTCACCCCGTTCCACCCCCACCAGCACCAGCAGGCCGGCCTCGATGGCGCCGACGGTCTCGCCCTCCACGGTCACACTCGCCGTGGTGACGCGCTGCAACAGGCCGATCATGCCGGCGGCACGGCCCGCACGCCCAGGCGATCGGCGACGTCGATGGTGGCCTCGACCAGGGCGCGGGTGATGCCGGGTTCGCTCGCCGCATGGCCGGCCGTGTCGATGACGCGCAGGTCCGCCACGGGCCAGGCGCGATGCAGGGCCCAGGCCTGGTCGATGGGGCAGATCACGTCGTAACGGCCATGCACGATCACGCCCGGGATCCCGGCCAGGCGGTGCGCGTCGCGCAGCAGCTGGTCGGGCTCGAGGAAGGCGTGATTGACGAAGTAGTGGCACTCGATGCGGGCGAGACTCAGGGCCACGTACGGATCGTCGAAGTGGGCGACCACGGACGGGCTTTCCACCAGCGTCGCGGTCCGCCCCTCCCACAGCGACCAGGCCTTGGCCGCCGCCATGCGAGCGACCTCATCATCGCCGGTCAGCCGCCGGTGGTAGGCATGCAGCAGGTCCTGGCGCTCGGCGGGCGGAATCGGTTCGAGAAAGGCCTCCCACAGATCGGGGAACAGACGGCTCGCACCCTCCTGGTAGAACCAGTGGATGTCCTGGTCGCGGCAGAGGAAGATGCCGCGCAGGATGAGCCCCAGCGTGCGCTCGGGATGCGTCTCGGCATAGGCCAGGCCCAGCGTCGAGCCCCAGGAACCGCCAAAAACCACCCAGCGGTCGATGCCCAGCTGCGCGCGAATGACCTCGAGATCGGCGACCAGATCCTGGGTGGTGTTGTGTTCCAGGGCCGCATGCGGCGTGGAACGCCCGCACCCCCGCTGGTCGAACAGCACGATGCGGTAGGCCTGCGGGTCGAAGAAGCGCCGGTGATAGGACTCGCAGCCGCTGCCGGGACCGCCGTGCAGGAACACGACGGGCAGCCCCTCGGGGTTGCCACACTCCTCCACGTACAGGCGGTGGCCGTGCGCCACCGCCAGGTGCGTGCTGTAGTTGGGCCGAATATCCGGATAGAGCGTCATGCCGTCGCGCCTGTCAGTTACCAGCCCCCAATCATCCTAGAAACCACGACTGAACGCACCCGCGGCTGCGTAGCGTGCCCGGCATGGCGGCTCACGGCCAGACCAAAGACACCACCACGCGATGGACCCTGACCGTGCCCGGAGCCACGCAGCGGTCAACCACCGCGTTCCGGATCACGCACGGGCTCGCCCCGGAAGCCGATCGCCGCCGCGATGCCGGCGAGCAGCAGACCGAGCAGGATCAGGATCGGACCGATCCCCGTACCGAGCAGGGTCCCTGCCCAGGCGAGATCGAACAGCAGCAGGTAGAGCATGCCCGAGTGCAGCAGGGTGCCGACAATGAAGAGCCAGCTGACCGCCTGCTTGAGCCAGACGGGAACGGCCAGGAACACCAGCACCACGCCCACCGCAATGTTGAGCAGCGCCTCCAGGTTCCCATGGGCGTGCGGCCCGCTCTTGATGGTATCGATGGGTGCCCGGGCGTTGAGGCCGGTGTTCAGCGCGAGCAGGGCCTCGGCGTTGGTGCGGGCGATCTGCTCGGCCTCGAGCGTCTCCAGGGTGGCCTCGTCCATGAACCCGCCATCCACCCGCAGACGCAGGTCCGACATGGCGGCATTACGCGCCGCCTGGGCCTCGCCCACCGCATCGAACTGCGTGACCATATAGGGGCCGAGCGCGGCCGTGAGCACGAGGAACAGAAATCCGAACACGATGTTCTTGCGACCAACCATGGGATACCTCCTTTGTCGTCCCGCCCTTTGTAGGAATCTTCCTACATTACGTGTCTGTCATCCCCGACTGTTGAGCGTAGTCACTGCGTGAGAGGATGCCAGTCACTCAAGGAAGAGTGTCAGCAGGGAGGCGACCCTGCGGGGCAGGGACGGTAACGCCGCCGGGGGTGGTTCACACCACCAGGGACGCCAAGGAAACTCGCTTCAATCACCGTTGCCAGGATGGCCTGACCCCGACCAACGGATGGTCGGGGTTTTTCATTTTGGCCTCACGGAGAGCGCGCATCACTTGCGCCCCGGGGGTGCCGCCCGTATCTTCCTCCGCATGATTACGCCCGTCACCCCGCCCAAGTCCCTGTTGCGCCAGGTCGGCCGCGCCATTGGCGACTATCAGCTAATCCGTGACGGCGACCGCGTGCTGCTCGGCCTGTCCGGGGGCAAGGACTCGCTGTCGCTGCTGCACCTGCTGCTCCATTTTCAGCGCCGGGCGCCGATCCGTTTCGAGGTCGGCGCCGTGACGGTGGACCCGCAGTCCGAGACCTTCGACCCCTCCGTGCTCATTCCCTACATGGAGGCGCTGGGCGTGCCATATTTCTACCGGCGCGAACCCATCCTGGAGCTGGCCACCGAGCACATGGACAACGACTCCTACTGCGCCTTCTGCGCGCGGATGAAGCGCGGCACCATGTACAATACGGCACGCCGGCACGGCTACAACGTGCTGGCCCTGGCACAGCACCTGGACGACCTGGCAGAGAGCTTTCTCATGTCCGCCTTCCACGGCGGCCAACTCAAGACCATGAAGGCCCATTACGTGGTCAGGGAAGGCGACCTGCGGGTGATCCGCCCGCTGATCTACGTGCGGGAACGCCAGACGGCCGACTTCGCGCAGGCCGCCGGGTTGCCGGTGGTGGCGGAGAGCTGCCCGGCCTGCTTCGACATGCCGACCCAGCGACAGCACATGAAGGAACTGCTGGCCGGCGAGGAGCGGGAAAACCCGCGCCTGTTCAAGAGCCTGCTCACGGCCATGCGCCCGCTGATCGAGGACGGCCTGTCCGAGGCCCTCGCCGGCGCCCGGGCGGCAGAACCGGCCGGACGCCACAGCAAGGGCGCCTGAGCGCGAATCACCCGTCGACGGCCTTTTGCGCGCGCCTGAGAAAGACCTGCATCTCCTTCGCGGCCTGTTTGTCGCCCCGTGCCTCGGCCACGGCAATCCCGCGGGCATAGACGTCCACGGCCTCGGCGGGCTCGCCACCCTCCATGAGCGCGCGACCCAGCAGCTTCCAGGCAGCGGAGTAGTCCGGGTCGTGTTCGACGGCCCGGCGCAGGTGGGTGACGGCCGTCACCGCATCGCCGGCCTGCAGGTAGGCATTGCCCAGCGAGAAGCGGAGCATGGCGTTGTCCTGCCCCGCGGCCAGCATCTTTTCGAAGTTCTCGATCATGCCCATGACTTACCCCTTACGCTCCAGCGCCCGGGTTACCGCCGGGGCCTCGTCCTTCATGCCCACCAGCCAGGCCTGATCGCGCCAGCCGGCGGCGGTATCACCCACGCAACCCTCCTCACGATAGGCCAGCAGCCGCAGGCCCGCAAAAGCCCGCAGCAATTCCCCGGGTTCCAGCCGGTAGGCGGGATTGGCGGGCCCGTGCTCGGAGACGGTCTCGCGGGTCCAGGTCTGGTAATAGAGCAGTCCGCCCGGGCGCAGGGCGGCGACCAGACAGGGAAACAGGGTACGCTCGAGAAAATGGGCGACCACGATCACGTCGAAGGAGTCGGGCCCGGGTGGCGCGGCGACCACGTCGCGCACCCGCGCCTCGATGGGCAGACCCTCGTCGCGCGCCACAACGGCGAGCTTGTCGATGGCCACCGGCGAGAGATCCCAGGCCCGGGTGGAGAGCCCGCGCGCGGCCAGCAGCCGGGCGTTGGCCCCCAGCCCGCAGGCGAGATCCAGGGCGCTGCCGTGCGCGGGCAACAGATGCGCGTAGCTTACCAGCACTTCTGCGGGCGAGGCCGTGCCGGGATCGGCCTCTCGGTAGCGGGTGTCCCAGCGCTCCCGCGGCTCGCTCATCAACGCCGCCAGAATGCCGGCGTGATCAGCACCAGCAGGGTGAAGATCTCCAGGCGACCCAGCAGCATGGCCACGCACAATACCCATTTCGAGAAGTCGTTGATGTCACGGTAGTGCGCGCCCACCTCCCCGAGGCCCGGACCGAGGTTGTTGATGCTCGCGGCCACCGCCGAGAAGGCCGTCACCTGGTCGAGTCCCGAGGCCATGAGCAGGAGCATCATCACGGTGAACACTGCCACATAGGCCGAGAAGAACCCCCACACCGCCTCGATCACCTTTTCGTCCATGGGTTTGCGCCCGACCTTGACGGCCAGCTGGGCGCTGGGATGAACCAGGCGCTTGAGCTCGCGCATGCCCTGCTTGAGCAGCAGCATGAAGCGGATCACCTTGAGGCCACCGCCGGTGGAGGCGGCGCAGCCACCGATGAAGCTCACGAACAGCAGCAGCACGGGCAGGAAGCCCGGCCAGTAGTGGTAGGCGGCCGTGGTAAAGCCGGTGGTGGTGCCGATGGAGACGGCCTGAAACACGCCGTGGTGCAAGGCGCTGGCCGGGTCGCTGAAGATGCCCGTGAAGTACAGGTAGCCCGAGGTCACCACCGCCACGGCGAACAGAATGGAGAAGTAGACGCGAAACTCCGGATCGCTCGCGTAGGGTCGCAGGCTCACACGGCGCCAGGCGAGGAAATGCAGGGCGAAGTTCGCGCCGGAGAGCAGCATGAACACCACCGCAATCATCTCGATCAGCGGGCTGTTGAAGTATCCCATGCTGGCGTCGTGAGTGGAGAAGCCACCGATGGCCACCGTGGAGAAGGCATGGCCGATGGCATCGAAGACCTCCATGCCGGCCAGCCAGTAGGCCGTCCCGCAGGCGACGGTGAGGCCCAGATAGATGTACCACAGGGCCTTTGCCGTCTCGGTGATGCGCGGCGTGAGCTTGTTGTCCTTGACCGGGCCCGGGGTCTCGGCACGAAACAGCTGCATGCCGCCGACACCCAGCATCGGCAGTACCGCCACGGCCAGCACGATGATGCCCATGCCCCCCATCCACTGGAGCTGCTGGCGGTAGAAGAGGATGGAATGCGGCAGATCGTCGATGCCCACGACGACGGTGGCCCCGGTGGTGGTGAGACCGGACATGGACTCGAACACCGCGTCGGTCACACTCACTGCCAGCTCCGGAGACAGATACAGCGGCAACGCACCGGCCAGCCCCAGCACCACCCAGAACGAGACGACGACGAGGAAGCCGTCGCGCAGCCGCAGCTCCTTTCTCACCCGGCGCACCGGCAACCAGAGCAGCAGACCCGCACCGAGGATGATCAGAAAGCCGTCAAGGAAGGGCCAGACGCTGCCGTCACCGTAGATCAATCCCACCACCGCCGGCGGCAGCATGGTGAAGCTGAACACCATGAGCAGGAGACCGATGACGCGCTGGACGACGTTAAGCTGCACGCATGGCCCTCAGAAGAAGGTGATACCGACCTGGAACAGGCGCTCGACCTCGCCGATGCGTCGCTTGTCGACCAGGAACAGGATGACGTGGTCCTCGGACTCGATGACCGTGTCGTGATGCGCCATGATCACCTCCTCGCCGCGCACGATGGCGCCGATGGTGGTGCCCTGCGGCAGCTTGATCTCTTCGAGGCGCTTGCCCACCACCTTCGAGTTGGCGGGGTCACCGTGCGCCACCGCCTCGATGGCCTCGGCTGCGCCGCGACGCAGTGAATGCACCGCCACCACGTCACCACGACGCACGTGCGTGAGCAGGGCGCCGATGGTGACCTGCTGGGGCGATATGGCGATGTCGATGGTGCCGCTTTCGACCAGGTCCACGTAGCTCGGACGGTTGATCAGCGACATGACCTTGCGCGCCCCCAGACGCTTGGCCAGCATGGCGGAGAGGATGTTCGCCTCGTCGTCGTTGGTCAGGGCGCAGAACACGTCGGTGTTCTCGATGTTTTCCTCCACCAGCAGGTCACCGTCGGCGGCATCCGCATGCAGCACGATGGCGCGGTCCAGCGTCTCGGACAGCATGCGTGACCGACGCCTGTCGCGCTCGATGAGTTTGACCTGGTAGTCGCGCTCCATCAGCTGGGCCAGCCGCCGACCGATGTTGCCGCCGCCGGCGAGCATGATGCGCTTGTAGGGCTTGTCGAGCTTGCGCAGCTCGCTGGTGACGGCGCGGATGTGTTTCTTCGCCGCGATGAAGAACACCTCGTCATCCGGCTCGATCACCGTGTGGCCCTCGGGGAGGATTGGCTTGCCGCGCCGGAAGATCGCCGCCACGCGCGCCTCGATGCCGGGCATGTGCTCGGTCAGGGCGCGCAGCTCGTTGCCCACCAGCTTGCCGCCGTAGTAGGCCTTCACCGCGACGAGCTGCACGCGTCCATTGGCAAAGTTCAGCACCTGGAGCGCACCGGGATGCTCGATCAGGCTCTGGATGTACTCGGTGACGAGCTCCTCGGGGCTGATGAGCACGTCGATGGGCAGGGCGTCCTGGTTAAACAGGCGCTTGGCCGCGAGATACTCGGGGGCGCGCACGCGCGCGATCTTGGTCGGCGTGTGATAGAGCGTGTAGGCGACCTGGCAGGCGATCATGTTCGTCTCGTCGGAATTGGTCACGGCGATGATCATGTCAGCATCCTCGGCCCCCGCCTGCGCCAGCACGCTGGGGTGCGAGCCCTGCCCGACCACGGTGCGCAGATCCAGACGGTCCTGCAAGTCGTGCAGGATCTCGGGCCGCGTATCCACCAGGGTGATGTCGTTCGCCTCGCTGGCCAGGTTGTAGGCCAGCGAACTGCCCACCTGGCCCGCTCCGAGTATCAGTATCTTCATTTCTCGTGGCCTGCCTGTTTTGGATCGATCCCCAGCGCGCGCATCTTACGATAAAGGTGGGTACGTTCCATCCCCACACGCTCGGCGAGCTTGCTGACGTTGCCGCCGACACGCTCGAGTTGCTGCAGCAGGTAGTCGCGCTCGAAGCGCTCGCGGGCCTCGCGCAACGGCAACTCCAGCACCGCCCCGCCGGCCACGCCCTCCTCACCGGGGGCCTCATGGCGCTGCCCAACGGCAGCCTCCACCTCGTCTACCCCGATCTCCTCGCTGGTACCGAGGATCAGCAGGCGTTGCACCAGGTTACGCAATTCGCGCACGTTACCCGGCCAGTGGTAATGCACCAGGCGGTTCTGCGCGGCCAGCGAGAACCGACGATAGGGCAGGCCTTCCTGGCTGTTGAGCAGGTCGACGTAGAAGTTCAGCAGCTCCGGCACGTCCGCCGCGTGGTCACGCAGGGGCGGCACTGCCAGCGGCACGACACTGAGCCGGTAGTACAGGTCGTCGCGGAAGCGCCCGGCCTTCACATCGTCGCGCAGGTCGTGATCGGTGGAGGCGATGATCTGGGCGGTGAGCTCGATGCGCTCGTTGCCGCCGACGCGCGTGAAGGCCTCACTCTCCAGCGCATCCTGCAGCCGCCCCTGGGTCTGGAGGTCCATGTCGCCCACACCGCCGAGAAACAGTATGCCCCCGCCCGCCTGCTCGAGCAGGCCGTACTGGATGCGATCGCCCTGCTGGCTGCCGAAGAACTCCTCGGCCGAGGTCTCGGGCGACATCGAGGCGACCGTAACGCCCACGAATGGCCGGTCACGGCGCGCACTCAGGGAATGCAGGTAACGGCCCACCGTCTCCTTGCCGGCCCCGGGCTCCCCGGTGATGAGCACGCAGGTGGAATGTTGCGCCAGTCGCCCGACCTGTTCGCGCAGCTTGCGCATCACGTCACTGGCGCCGATGGGTTCGACCACGCGGCCAATCTCGCGCCGCAGGCCCTGGTTCTCGCGCGCCAGCTGGTCAGCGCGCAGCGCGCGACTGACCGTCAGCAGGAGTTTGGCCAGCGATATGGGTTTCTCGATGAAGTCGTAGGCGCCGAGCCGGGTGGCCTCCACCGCGGTCTCCACCGTGGCGTGGCCAGACATCATGATCACGGGGCACGGCAGACCACCGGTATCGCGCCATTCCTTGAGGAGGCTGACCCCGTCCATGTCCGGCATCCAGATATCGAGCAGGATCAGGTCCGGGCGCCGGTGGCGACGCTCCTCCTTGGCCGCGGCGGCATTCTCGGCCACAGCCACGTCGTAGCCCTCGTCTTCGAGGATCTCGCGGACGAGATTGCGGATGTCCGGTTCATCGTCGACCACGAGGATGCGATCTGCCGTCATAATTCCCTTCCTTCTGCATCGGTTGGCGGGGCACCCCCCATGCGAACTACCGGCAGGCGGATGACAATGCGCGCCCCCCCGGTCAGCCGGTTCTCCGCCCAGACGATACCGCCGTGCTCCTCGACGATCTTCTTCACGATGGCCAGGCCCAGGCCAGTGCCCTTGGTCTTGCCCGTGACGTAAGGCTCGAACAGGTTGTGCAGCAAGTCCTGCCGTACTCCAGGCCCGCTGTCGGTAGCGGCGAACTCGACAAAGCGACAGCCGGTCTCCTCCATGCAGCGCGTGGAGAGTAGCAACTCGCCGCCGCCCTGTGCCTCCATCGCATCCAGCGCGTTCTGCACGAGGTTGTTGAGCAACTGACGCAGACGTCCGACGTCCGCCTCGATATAGGGCATGCTCGCGTCGAGATCCAGCTGCAGGCGCACGCCACGCCCGTTGGATCGGTACAGCTCGGCGACCTCGCCGATCAAGGCATTGAAGTCCAGGGTGGCGAGCTCGATGGCCGGGGCGCGCGCGTAGTCGCTGAACGCATTGACCATGGCCTTCATCGCCTCGACCTGCTGCACGATGGTATGGATAGAGCGCGCCAGCATGCGCGCATCCTGTTCGTCGAGCTCGGGCATGAGCTTGCGCTGCAAGCGCTCGGCCGAGAGCTGAATGGGCGTGAGCGGGTTCTTGATCTCATGCGCCAGGCGCCGCGCAACCTCACCCCAGGCAGCATCGCGCTGGGCCCGGATCAGCTCGGTGACATCGTCGAACACGATCACGTGCCCGCCACGCATCGCACTCTGCTCGGACAGGCGCACCCCGCGGCAGATAAGGGTGCGCGACCCCGCCTCGCCGAACAGCAGGACCTGCTCCTCCCAGTCGGCGGCCTCGCCCGAGAGCATGGGCAGGATGCTGTCGTAGAAGCGCTCCAGGCTCTTGAAATGCCGCGCGATGTCCGCCAGTGGCCGGCCGATGTGGTGCTCGAGCTCGAAACCGAAGATCTGGTCGGCGGCGGCATTGTTCATGCGCAGCACGAGGTTGCGATCCAGCGTGAGCACGCCCGACGAGAGGTGGCGCAGCACCGCCTCGAGATAGGTGCGCTGACGTTCCAGCTGCTTGCGGCTGCGGTCGGCCTCGTCACGCGCGGACGCGAGCCGGGCCGTCATCTGGTTGAAGGACCGCACCAGGAAACCGAGCTCGTCGCGGTTGCCGACCGGCAGCTTCTTCGAGAACTCGCCGGCCGCGACCGCCTTGGTGCCCTCGGCCAGCTCGCGGATCGGCGCCATCAGGCGACGCGAGGAGTAGAACGCCGTCCACACGGCGAACAGCACCGACAGCAGCAGCACCAGGGAGAGCGTGATGGTGTAGCTCTGGATCAGCGGCTTGCGCACGTAGGCAAGTTCGCGATAGGCCTCGTAGGCGTCGCTCACGCTGTCGGCGAGGCGGCCGATGCGTTGATCGACGCCGAACAATGCCTGCAGCATACGCTGCTCGGAGATCGGGTCGGCACGCGGCACCGGCACCACCACCCGCACCCGCAGCCCACCCTCGGCCAACGGCTCGAGACCGACGTAGTTCTGCCCCTGCTTGAGCATGAGCACGATCTCCTCGGCCGGGAACTGCGGCACCACCAGGGTGGTGTCGTCGCTGCTCACCGCGATGATGCGCGTGATCTCGCCGAACAGCGTGAGCTCGGAGGCCTCCACGCGCTGACGCTGCTCGCCCAGCAGGTGCGGCGCCATCTGTGGCGTCACGTAGCGCAGCTCCTGCGCGAGGGTTTCCACCTGCTTCAGGTGGCGGCGCAGGCGATAGTCCAGGGAGGTGCGACTCAGCTCCAGGGCATCGTTGAGCGCGCCCTCCACCCGCACGTCGAACCAGCTGTCGATACCGCGCTCGATGAACTTGACGGAGAAGTAGTAGACGATGGAGACGGGGGCCAGCGAGAGGATGACGAACATCACGACCAGACGCAGGGTCAGCCGCGAGCCCGCTTCGCGGTGCATCACCCGGCGCACCGTGTCGAACAGGTTGACCCCGATCATCACCGTCAACACCATCAGCACGATGGTGTTGATCAGCAGCAGCCACACGTACAGGCGACCGAAACGCTCCGAGTCCTGGGCCGCGTCGCTCATGACGTAGAGCGAGACCAGCAGCAGGGCGAAGAGCCCCAGCATGGGCAATACCCCGGTGGCGAACCGCCTCAGGGTAGCGGCCATTCGTACCACTCGCTCTCGGGGCGCCACTCCCGGGCCACGTAGCCGCGCACGCGCAGGGGCAGGGGCAGTTGATCCACGGCCAGCCGGGTGCGCATGCCCGCCCTGTACTCCTCACCCGGCAGCAGCAGGGCCGCATCCATGAGCGGGAAATCGCGCACGGCGCCGAGGGCGTAGAGCGCCGAGCCGAGGGAGGGATAGGTCGACTGCACGCCGGTGTTGAGGTTCTGCACGACGTAGAGCCGACTCAGGGAGTAGTAGCCGAGACGGTAGCGCTGCACCAGCGAGGCGACATCCTCGTTGACCCACCAGCGCACGCGCTCCACGCGCACCTCCATCTCGATGACGAGGTCCACGCCGTTGTGCAGGGCATCGCGTAGCACGGGGGTCAGGTTGTAACGCACGTCGGCGTCGATGCGGATCACGCCGTCGACGTTGCGGCTGTAGATGGCATTGATCACGAAATCCCCGTCCGCGTGCAGCGGCGGGGTCACTCCGACCAGGCCGGCGATCAGGCCCAGTCCGAGCAGGACCCTGCGCAGGCGCAGCCAACTGTGGGATGTGTGCATCAAGTCTTTGTCAGCGCAGCGTAGTAGAAACCGTCCATCCCGGCGTCGCCAGTGAGGATCTGGCGCCCCACCGTGACCGCGCGTCCCCAGGCAGCCTGGATCGGCAACTCCCGGGCATCCGCGTGGCGCGCGAGAAATTCCTCGAGCTGCTGGCTGTTTTCTTCTGGCAGCACGGAGCATGTCGCATACAACAGCATACCGCCCGGGGCGAGCAACGGCCAGAGCGCATCGAGGATGGTCGCCTGCCGGCGTACCAGCTCGGGGATATCGGCGGGGCGCCGGTGCAGCTTGATGTCGGGATGGCGTCGGATCACGCCGGTGGCCGAACAGGGCGCGTCCAGCAGGATGCGATCGTAGGCCTTCCGGTCCCACCACGCGGCGGGGTCGGCGGCATCACCCGCGATCAGGGTGGTGGTCGCGCCGATGCGATCGAGGTTCTGCTGCACGCGGGCAAGCCGCTCGGCATCGATGTCCATGGCATGAAGGGTAATGCCCGTGGCCGCTTCGGCCAGGTGCGCCGTCTTGCCGCCGGGGGCCGCGCAGGCATCCAGCACCCGCTCACCGGGCTGCGGCACCAGCAACTGCGCGGCCAGCTGGGCGGCGGCATCCTGCACCGAACACTCGCCCTCGGCAAAACCCGGCAGCACACCCACGTCGACGGGGGTGGCCAGGGTCACGGCACTCGCCACCGCGGGATGCGGCTCGGCCGCGATACCCGCGCCCGCCAGACGCTCCAGGCAGGCCGCGCGGGTAAGCCGCGCGAGGTCGACGCGCAGGGTCATGGGTGGCCGGGCGTTGCCCGCGGCCAAAAGCGCCTCCCAGTCGGCGGGGTGGGCCGTGCGCAGGCGCTCCACCAGCCAGCGCGGGTGCGAGAGCCGGTTCGCCGGGTCCTGGTCGATGGCGGCGGCCAGTGTCTCGCGCTCGCGCATCAGGCGCCGCAGCACGGCATTGACCAGCCCCCCCACCCAGCGCTTGCCGCGCCGCTTCACCAGCTCGACATACTCGTTGACCACCGCATAGTCGGGGGTGTCGAGGTACAACAGCTCGTAGGCCGCTAGGCGCAGAGCGTGGGTGACGTCGCGGTCACGGGGTTTCAGCGGGCGCTCGATCAGGGTCGCCAGCAGGGCGTCGAGACGGTGATACCAGCGCAGTCCGCCGTAGCTCAGTTCCTGCGCGAGGCCGCGGTCACGGGCATCGGGGATACGCGCGAGCAGCGGCGGGAGGGCGCGGGACAGCGATTCGCCGCGCTCGGCGACCGCGAGCAGGCAGTCCAGTGCGGCGACGCGCGGGGTCACGAGGGCAGCAACTCGCCGGCCAGCGAACGGCCATTGAGGAAGTCGCGCACGGCCAGCGGCCTGCCGCCCGGCAGCTGCAGCCGGGTGACGCGCAAAAGGCCCTCGCCGCAGGCGATGTCGATGCCCTCGGGGCCTTCGGCCACCACCTTGCCCGGGGGACCCTCACCGGGAACGGCCTGCGCCTCCCAGAGGCGCAGCGGCTCGCCACCGCGGGTGGTCTGCGCCACCGGCCAGGGGTTGAAGGCGCACACCTGGCGGGCGATGGCCTCGGCCGGCCGGGTCCAGTCGATGCTCGCCTCGTCCTTGCTGAGCTTCTCCGCGTAGGTAGCCTGCCCGTCGTCCTGCGGTTCGGCCTTAAGGCTGCCGTCCTGCAGGCCCGCGATGGCCGAGAGCAGGGCCTCGGCGCCCAGCCCGGCGAGCGTGTCGTGGAGCGCCTGGGCCGTCATGCCGGGCTCGATGGCCACCGCGCGCTTGAGCAGCATGCCGCCGGTATCGAGTCCCGCATCCATCTGCATGATGGTGATCCCGGTCTCGGCATCGCCGGCGAGGATGGCACGCTGGATGGGCGCCGCCCCGCGCCAGCGCGGCAGCAGGGAGCCATGGATATTGAGGCAGCCCAGGCGCGGGATATCGAGCACCGCCTGGGGCAGGATCAGGCCGTAGGCGGCCACCACCATCAGGTCCGGGGCATAGGCGGCGAGCCTTGCCTGCGCGGCGGCATCGCGCAGGCTGGGTGGCTGCTCCACGGCGATCCCGTGCTCCAGCGCCACCGCCTTCACCGGGCTGGCCTTGAGCTTGCGTCCGCGCCCGGCTGGGCGGTCCGGCTGGGTGTAGACCGCCACGACCTCGTGCGGGGAGTCGATCAGCGCCTGGAGGGCAGGCACCGCAAAATCGGGCGTACCCGCATAGACGATACGCAGGGATTCGGACATCGCAAACCTCGGTGAGGGACAGTAAACGGGGCCTGGCGATAACCGCCAGGCCCCGTTCCGGAATGGATCAGATAGCCGCCTGCTCGGTGTTTCGGGGCAGGTTCCCCTGGCGAGCGGCCTTTTCCAGCTTCTTCTGGATACGCTGGCGCTTGAGCGGCGAAAGGTAATCGACAAACAGCTTGCCGGCGAGATGATCCATCTCGTGCTGGATGCATACAGCCAGCAGGTCGTCGGTCTCCAGCTCGAAGGCCTGGCCGTCGCGATCCAGGGCGCGCACGCGGATGCGCTCGGCGCGCTGCACCGTCTCGTAGTAACCCGGCACGGAGAGGCAACCTTCCTCCATCTCCTCCACCCCATCCAGCGAGATGATCTCAGGATTGATCAGCGCCAGCGGTTCGCTCTTGTCCTTGGAGATATCGATCACGATGATCTGCTTCTGGATGTTGACCTGCGTCGCCGCCAGGCCAATACCCGGGGCGGCGTACATGGTCTCGAACATGTCGTCCACGATCCGGCGGATCCCGTCGTCGACCTCGGCAACCGGCTCCGCGTGCTTGCGCAGGCGCGGGTCGGGAAAATGCAGAATTTCCAGAATGGCCATAGAATTTGCTTTTAAATTTCGTGCGGTTTTACAAGTTTTTCTGCTAAAGTTATGATCATACTAGATATACTACGAACAAACAGGGTCGCAGCCCACCCGTCGAATGCCGGTCCGGGCACGATACCGTTAGACGCCGTCTAGCCGCTTCAAGTTTCAAGGGGGATACATGTTGGCTACGCCCAAGCGCCATCTGGCACGGAAGATTCCGGTCACTTTGTCTATTCTAGCGCTGTTTGTTGCAGGATGCGCGTCCGCACCGACCCCCACGCCCGAACCC
>OMKS01001337.1_pt1 | contig 22008 bp, 16 predicted proteins | sample 1674721 | NCBI WGS metagenome assembly OMKS01 (sample SAMN06264996, study PRJEB25208) | sediment metagenome | isolation source: hot spring sediment | place: USA: California | collected 2014-09-02
GCCCTTTAGCAGCGCCGCTATGAGCCGGATGCCGGAGGCGCTCGCTTCGCTGGCGGCCTGGCCCGTGATCAACAGCCTGCTCTTTCTGTTGCGCAGCCCGGGTATGGCACTCAATGAAGTCGTCGTCGCGCAAATGGGACGGCCCGGCGCGACGCACACGCTGCGGCGATTCACCGCGATCTTGCTCGCTATCACCACCGCCATTAGTTTGCTGATCGTCGTCACGCCACTGGCAAATTTCTGGCTCAGCGTCGTGATGGCATTGCCGGAGGCTTTGATCCCCATTAGCCAAGGGGCGCTATGGTTGGGAATAGGCTTGCCCGCCCTTGCGGTGATAATGAGTTGGTTTCAGGGGCGAATTATGCACAGCCGTCACACACAGAGCATCACCGCAGCGACCACGCTCTACTCGCTCCTCATGATCGCCATCCTGGGTGTTGGCATCGCCACGCAGCGTTTGACTGGTCTCTACGTCGCCATCGCCGCTAACAGCATCGCAGGGCTGGCGCAGACGGGATGGCTGTGGCACAAAAGCCGTATGGTACACCCGGTTTGCTTCTGAGCACAAGCTATTTGATGGCGCCCCATATTCATGGCTACCCGTCCATCGGATTGAACGCCGGCGGCGGTATCGCGCCGGCCTCGATGTCCATCCGGGCAAAGACGCCGCCACCGAGCAGCAAAATCGCGCCGAGCCACTGATACCAGGCCAGGCGGTCCCCCAGGAAGATAAATGCCAGCGTCAGGCTGACGGCGAGTTCCATCAGGCTGATGATCGCCGTCTGCACGCCCCCGAGCTTCTCCAGACTGAAGAACATCGCCAGCCGCGAAAACGCCGTGGTCAGCCCCAATGCAACGATCGCCGCCCAGCCGGAAGTGGAAATCGGCGCGATGGCAGGCCCCTGTCCCACGAAGCGCGCGATAGCGACCGTAACCGCCATGCCGGAGAGGATATAAAGCGTCCCCGATTGCGAAGGCACGTCGGCCAAAACCCACTGGCCCATCACCAGGTACCAGCCGGTCAACCCGGCGTAAGCCAGCATCAACATCACACCGAGATAGTCGGTCAGGGTGTTCATCATCCACGGCGACGTCACCAGGACCGCGCCGCCCAAAGAGATCAGCAAACGGCCCAACGTCAGACGTCGGATCGTCTGCCCGGAAGCGATCAAAAAGATCACCGCCCAGACGGGATAGAGCGCGCCGAGCAGCGATGCGCGCGAGGCATCGAGGCGGTTCAGTCCGCTGTAGTAGAAAAGGGAGCCAATACCGTTGATGACGCCAACGAGGAGACAGTTCAACGCAGCGGACCAACTGATGAAAATGCGCTTGCGCCAGAAGATCAGATAGATGACCCACAGAAAAAGCGCCGCCACCGCCGTGCGCAACGCGGCCAACGTCACGGGGTCAACGTTGGCGCGATAGGCAAATTTGCCCAAAATCGGCGCCCACCCGAGTAAAAAGGAGGCCAACAGACCACTGGAAAGACCTGACAGGCCCTTCTGTCTCTCGCGTGTGTTTGTGTTAGTCGTCTGGTCGCTCATCATGCAGCCTTCAGTCGTGTCGTCGTTAGTCCTGTCGTCGTGTCATCTCAATAAAAAGGGGAGAAGTGGGGGTTTGGGGGCGGGCCGCCCCCAAACCCCCACCCCCAGATTTTTGAGAAGATACCTGTCGTCAATAACTGGCATTCCCAAAAATCAGCATTACGATTGTTTTGATGGCGCACTGTGCTATACTGTGACGTAATGACCCGTAAACAAGAACGTATCCTGATCATCCTGAGCGTACTGAACTTCATCGTCATCGGCGGCTTAACCGCCCTCATCGCCCACACGATGTTCGACGTTCCGGCAATGCCTCCTGTCGTCCAGGCGCAGATTTCGCCCTGTATGCAGGCCATGTTAGACGCCTGCAACACGCTGCCCGAACCTTTCCAGGGCACATCAGCGCATGGCGTAACCGTGGCTTGGGACACCACACAACTCTACATCACCTTACACGCCGTATACCCCTTCGCAACACCGCCCCCGGAGAGCGCCCAACTCCTATGGACGGTGCTGGATGAAATCGCAGCAGTGTTACAGAGTGGTTGTTATACGCCGGAAACCATCACCATCGCGTTGACAGCCCACGGGAACACGGGGAGCGTGCAGTATCTCGCCCAACTCGCGGGTCAGGACATCACCGCGTGGATGGCGGGTACGCTGGCCGAAGAGAGCCTGGCCGCGCAATCCCGTTTCCGGCAGACCGCGCAATAGCGCCTGTAAAACAACAAAGTGTTTTGGAACCCTTGCGAAGGTGTGCGAACCTTTGGTTCGCCTGAACCTTCGCAAGGGTCTAGGCTGTAGTTAAAGCCGCCAGGATTTCCGCCGGTTCGTTGGTGATGATGCCATCGATGCCCCACACGGCGAACTGCCGTGCTACGACGGGATCATCGAGCGTCCACGTGAAAACGCGCAAGCCGCGCTTATGCGCCCGGCGCACGGAGCGCTCGGTGAGCAAGTCCTTGTAGGGGTGCAGCGCCTCGTGCGGCGTGAACGGCTTCAGCAACAGCGCCCCCAGGCTCAGCGGGCCGTACAGCAAGCCACAGGGAATCTCCGGGGCTAAAGCCCGCGCCCGGTACAGCGCGTAGGGCTTAAAGGATGAGAACCACACACGCTTCGCCATTCCCATGCGCTTGACCAAACCCACGACGGCAGGCACCAACGCCGCCGTCTGGTCGGCCTTCAGTTCGATGTTGATCAACAACCGCGCGCCGACCTCGGCCAGTACCTCTTCCAGCGTGGGGATGCGCTCACCGGTAAAGGATGCGTCGAAGCGCACGCCAGCATCCAGGGCCTTGAGCTGCGCCAGCGTCAACGCGCGCACCAGGCCGGCGCCGTCGGTGGTCGCGTCCACACTGTCGTCGTGAATGACCACCGGCACGCCATCCCGCGAGAGATGCACGTCCAGTTCGACACCGTCGGCTCCCACATCCGCCGCCTGGCGGAACGCCGCCAGGGTGTTTTCCGGTGCAGCGTGGCTGGCCCCGCGATGACCCAAAACGTACGGGCGACCTAACGGTTGCCCACGTTGCCACAAATCAGGAAATCTCGCCATCATGCATGCTCCTCGAATTCCACGAAGTAAGCGCCCGCCGCCCGGTCGATGAGTTCCTTGTTCAGGACCGGCTGCACGTTGAGATATTTGGCAATGTCGATAACCTGATCGAGCAAGTCACGGGCGTGGCACGCACGCGGCGGGCGGTTCGCCTTGAGGTAGTGCTCACGAACCACATAGGCGAAAGCCTGTTCCGAGAAAGGAATCTTTTTGGCGTTGGCGACGCGCTTGAAGATTTCGGCAAATTCTTCCCAACTCGGGTCGTGCACCTCGATCTTGTGCCGGATGCGGCGCAGGAAGGCCTCGTCCACCAGATCGGCCGGTTCCAGGTTCGTCGAAAAGACGATCAGCACCTCGAAGGGAATCTCGAACTTGCGGCCCGTGTGCAGCGTCAGGAAGTCGATGCGCTTCTCCAGCGGGACGATCCAGCGGTTGAGCAAATCCGTCGGGCGCACCTGCTGCCGTCCAAAGTCATCGATCAGGAAAATGCCGCCGTTGGCCTTCATCTGGAAGGGCGCTTCGTAGTACTTGTTGTTAGTGTCGTAGACCAGGTCCAGCCCTTCCAGGGTCAGCTCGCCGCCGACGACGATAAAGGGACGCTTGATCTTGAGCCAGCGCGTATCCAAACCACGTTGTGTTTCTTCCTCAATCAGCTTGTGGTTGACGTCGTCGAAGACCTTGATGATCTGCCCCTCGACTTCCACCGCGTAAGGGATGTACATATCGCCCTCCATCAGCAACGTGCCGATGGCTTCCGCGATCGACGTCTTACCGTTACCGGGGCTGCCGAAGAGGAAGATAGAGCGCCCTGAGTTCACCGCCGGACCGATCTGCTCAAAAGTGTGCGGGCTAAAGATCAGGTGCGATAACGCCTTGCGCAAGTGCTGTTTGTGCACCACCACGTCTTTCAACCCCTGCACGCGAATCGATTCGATATAATCCACCAGGGGGACCGGCGCAAGCCCGACATACTGCGAACGCTCCAACGCATCGCGGGCATTCTCGCGCCCGCGCGCCGTGAGGACGTATTCGTACATCGCCTCCGAAAGTCCACCCCGCCCTGAGGCGCTGCGCACTTCGCAGAGTTGCTCGCGCTTGAGGAAGTCCAAAACACCCGCCACAACACCCGCGAACGGCAATCCTATCCTGTCGGCGAGGTCACGCCCGGCGAGATAGCTCTCGAAGTACAGGGCCTTCACCGCCAGATCGCTGAGCAACCCCATATTCAGGCCGGTGTCGGCGACGGAACGAGGTGCCGGCGGCGAAAAAACGCCGCTGATAATGCCACGCTGTTGCTGAACCATACTCACCTCCAAAAATCAGTCGAAAGTTACTGAGCCGGTTGCACTCTTCAATCCTGAGTTCGTGGAACGATGCGCAAAACGTCACCTGCGGTGCGTCCCCACACTTCAGGGAAATAGACCTTGGAAACGACTGCCGGCAACGCGCCATAGGTTCCCGGCGTGACCGCGCGCAGCAGGTACGTCACCTGGTACGTCCCTGCCGCCAACTCCGAGGCGAAGAAGACCGCGCGGTCGTCCAGCACCTCACAGCGCTCGAAGGGGCTCACCCACCAACGTGTGCCTTGATCTAGCGCGCAGCCCGGAATGACACCGGTTGCTACATCGACCGGGACAAATCCCGCCGGATGCGGAACTTCCAGGCGCACATAAGCGCGCGTCTGTGGCACAATCAACGTCAGGCGGCCCACCACCTGTTCACCAACACGCAGCTCGGTCAACGGACGGCAAAGCGTGGGGGCGGCAACCCCATTCGACGCTGCACCCTCCTCGATGGCGCAATATTCCCGGCGCAACGTCAGCCCCCGGCTCTGCGGCGCAATTTGCGCCACCGGAGCGGATAGTTCCAGATGTGCGGTATAGTATAGCAGACCCGTTCCACTGCCACGGGAGATCTCCAGTAAGTTAGGGCGGTCCCGTAACAAGATAGGCAGGGGTTCCCCGTCGCCACTGTTTTCTCCCAGAAGCCCGGCCCGCAGCCGCCATGGCAGGATGATTTCATCGTTCAACGCATCGGCTTGTGCCGCGCTCTCCGCCAACACTACACCGTTCAACACAACGCTCCAATCGTCATGCGATTCTTTACCCTTCACCAGATTACCGGAAACGCGCAGCGCGTCGGATAGGCCGGTGATAGCCCACGCCGTCTCGTAAGTTGTCTGCCAACGCCCATCGCGCCGCGTGACCATCAACCAGCGTAAGGCCTCGGATAACATCGGGTCGTCAGGCGCAAAGCGCGCTAACGCATTGACGACAATGCTCGTAACGACAACGTCGGTATTCCAGTGCAAATCACTTCCATCGCTGGCGAAGCTGTCACCATCGCCCTCCCAATGCACGCCCGCTGCCGACACTATGGCTTCGCTCCGTAACCCGTCCAGCAGGGCCAACAGACGCGAGTCCGAAGGGTCAGATGTCCCCAAGGCCAGCGCCAGATAAGCGCGACCCACTACGCCCAATGATTCGCGCCCGGCATACAACGACCCGCCAGCACCGGTGGGCCAGGGAACGCGCGCATCAGATAACACGTACAGACTCAAAGCGTGGTGCGGACGGCGCATTTCGCCTGACAGGGCGAGGACGAGATTATCGTAAATGTAGGCAAGCGCCCGCTCCCGAACCATCTGGCGCACGTCGAAACCTGCGCGTTCTGCCTTGATCAATCCTAAGGTTGCCAATGCGGTAAGTTGCAGTGTGAAATCTGCACGCGCGAAGACTTCGCGCGTGCTTTGTCCTTCCCACCAGTCCCAACTGCCGTCCGCATTTTGACGTGCATAGAGCTGCTCCAGCGCTTGAACAATCGAGGTCTGTAAGCGCGCCAACAGAGCATCATCGGTTACACGCAACTCCTGAAGCGCACGATAGGTAAAAACGTAGGATACAAAACGCTCGATCAGCACGTCCGTGGAGGCATAAGGATACTGGTCCAAATACGTTAGCGTGTCTACCAGTGCCCCGAGAGGAGAAGGGGCAACACGCACGACCAAGGCGCTCGCGTCCCCGGCTTCCGGCGGGAGCAGTACCGTTTGAAGATGCACGCCGGCAGCCTCCAACACACCGGCAGTTCCCATCGGATCCGGCATCACGTAGCGATAAAGGGGTAATTCGACCGGGACCGCATCGTCATATCCGCCTCCTGTAGCCAGGAATGTCATCGACAGCGTCTCGGCGCTGCTCTCCGCGACGGAAAGCGTCCACACAACACGCGCCCGCCCGCCGGCAGGCAAATCGAGCGTTCGTATCAGCGCATCCACCCGCGCGCTTGTATCCGCCGTCAATTGCACCGTGCCCGCGAAAGGTACGTCCGTGTGGTTGTGCACCAGAGCAGCGACTTCCACCTGATCCCCCACAACCAAGAAACGCGGTGTCACGGGTTGGACGCGCAATGGCTGCGCAGCGACGATCTCTACTTGCACCTCACCGACTTTCGTATCGGCGGTAAGCGCGTAAACCACCGCCACCCACGTTGCGGGCATATCGGGCAACACGAAGGTGAGGCGCGTCTCGCCGCTCGTACCGGTGCGCTCGTCGCCCTCCCACAGCACGGTATCCGGTAAACGCGCGCCAGGTATACGGGGCAAGGCCTCACCATCGCCAAAACGAACGATGCGATACGCGGCCTCCTCGGCCAGCGCGGTCTCGTCCTGACGACCGGAAAGCACCAACAGCCCAGCGCCCGTCATCACCTGCAAGGGACGCACGCCGTAGAAGGCCGCGACCAGCGAGGGAAGGTCAACTTCGTGCGACAACAGCGCCTTATCCACCAACGCCACGCTCACCTGCGCATCCGCCGGGCGTCCTGCAGCGTCCACCACGCGCGCCGTCAGGGCCACAGTGTCCCCTGGCCGGTACGTTGTCTTGTCAAGCGACGCAAGGACGGTCAAAGTTTGCGCGGCAGGAGCAACCTTCAACGTCACGTAACCCGCCCGTATCTCCGGCACGGATACCGTATCGGTAACGCCGTGAATCAGCACGAACGAGACGTAGACGTTCGGGACGTGGGCCTCGACAATCGGTATTTCCACCACAGGATTGGGTGTATCGAGGACCTGGCGTGCGACTTCGAGAATGCCGTCACGTTCTACCGTCATCAACATTTGATACGGGCCGTCGAACGCCACCGGCAGCAGGATTTTGGCCCGGTCACCCACACGGTACACGCGCGCGTCGGCAACGGGCGTGACCTGGCCCGCCTCCCCCGGCCAGGATACCGCCTCCGCGCCACTCACCCACAGCATAAGCTCGGTATGCACGGGACGGTCGTCCGCATCAAGCGCGTCCGCCGCGACGATATAGGTACCACTACGTGGCGGAACGAGCGTCGCCACGGCCCGACCTTCGGAATCCGTCGTCACGCTGACGGTGGAGACGACAGTGTCGGTATAGCCCCACGTCAACGGAGCGGCGGGATCACGGAACCAGACGCGCTCCGTTATCGAGACGGCGACTTCTTGTCCGGCGACCGGCTGTTGCGTCCAGTTGTGTGCCAGGAGATCGATCTCGGTCCGCATACCCGCGCGCACCACCCATTCACGCGGCCGCATACCCAGGTAGAAATGAGCAGGATGCACGAGCACATGCCCCTGCCCACTGACCGGCAAAAGCCACGCGTCGGGTGCAGGCGCGTCAAGCACGGTGGCCTCGATAGTCCAGCGCTGCGGGCCAGATGACCGACCGGCGGGCAGCAGCGGCATCTCCGCCGGCAGTTCAAGGGTAAAACGGCCCTCCGCGTCGGTCACAGCTTCGCCCCCGGCAACGAGCAGCGGCGCAACGACGAGGCCCTCATCCAAAACAGCCTCAGGCCACTGCCACGCCTCAGAGGGAACGGCCGGCAGGGTAGCGCTTTGCGCATACACGGTCCACGACAATTGTGCGCCCGCCACGGGGAAGCCGGAGACGTTATCCACAGCAATAACGGTGCGCAGCGGGGCGCCGTGCAGGACATTCGCCGGCTCCGGCACAACGCTAACGGTCAACGCCGTCTCACGAGGAACAGCAATAGCGAAGGCTGCCTCTCCGGGACGGTTATCGCCTGCACCGGGCAAGGATGCTTCAAGTACATAGTCCCCCACCCCGACGCTCTCCGGCAGTACCAACGCGCCGCTAAACGTCCCCATATCCGAAAGTGCAACCGTGGTCGAATAGACCCCACGCCCCGCAGCCTCGCGCAACGTCACTTGCACAGGCACGTCCAGCGGGGGCATCCGATAGCGGTCGCCAGTTTCCCGCAGTATCCCCCGGAAGCGCACCGTCTCCCCCGGCCCATAAACCGTCCGGTCGATATACACGCGGATGGCAAAGGGCGCGGCCACACTGCCGTCGAGCGTAATCCCGAAGGCGGACGGTGCAGCCTCCCCCACCCACGAGGTTAGCGCTACGCCAAATCCTTCCGCGCCGGGTTCGCCGACGATAGCAGCCACGTTTTCCCACAGATCCTCACGCCGGTTGACGGGAATGTCTGCCAGACCATCCTCGTCCGTCGTACCGGCCGCGATGAGCAGTCCCTCACGATCCACCAGGCGCACGGCGGTACGGCTGATCGGTTCACCGCTGCGCAAATCCGTGACCCATACCAGCGCTTCTTCCGCCGACAGTTTCAACGTCAGATGACGATCCACCACCGCGAAGTCAAGGGATTGCGTCCCCCACGGCGGATTCTCCCACGCGAGGTGATAGTAACCCGGCGGCAGCGCACCGCCGAGACGCCGCAAAACCAGCGGGACAACTGTGGGCGTGTTGCGTGGCGCGGTGAACGTCTCCTGCCACTCACGAATCACGATGCCCCCAACGTCCCGCCCACGAACGAAGTCCGGTTCGCGCACTTCAGAAAGGGTAAAGGAGACGCGGTCGACGTTCTGCACTAAAAGGAGAAGCTCCGATGGTTGCGACGCATCGAGCGTCACCGCGCCGCTCGCACTGGCCGGGCCGATAAACGAGGGCAAATCCCCCGTCACGAAACACGACGTATGGCTTTCTGTGATCACGTTGCGATACACGTCGGCAATACCCGGCTGAAGCAGCACACAATACTCCGTCTGGGGTTGTTTATCCCAGGAGAGATGATAGACGTTCGCGGATGCATCGAAATAGGTGTACGGATGGGCTACCGTCGGGGTGATAACAATATGCCGGTCTAGCGTGGCCGTATCCAGCACACCGGAAAACGCAAGTCGCACCGGCTCGGCGACGTCTACGTCCGTTGCGCCATCCTGGGGTATAGAGGCAAGGAAGGCCGGATATGGCGCGGTGGTGAACGTCCAACTTTGCGAGTTTTCCAGGGGGGCGCTGGTGGCTGCGCGTGCGCGCGCGCCGATTTGCACGGTATAGCGCGTCTCCAAGTTCAGGCGCGCCATCGGGGTGAAGACCAACGCAGCGCCATTGTCCTCCCACGTAATCGCGCCGGGAACAATCTCACCCTTCTCTCCGGTAACGCTGAAAACGCTGCCGGTGATCTCCTGGTCCATCGGCGTATTGAAGATCACGCGAATGTCCGTTTCCAGCAAAGTTTGTGATTGTCCGGCGGCCGGGATGCTCGTCTGAATCATGGGGGGCGCGGTGCTGAAAGACCAGGTCACCGGGTCGCGAAGCGTCGCCCCTTCGACGCTCTCTACACCCGCCGCCAGGGTAGCCATATACGCCCGACCGGCAGCCCAACCACGCAACGCATCAAAACGATAGACGGAAGTATCAACCCACATCCCCGTGCCCAATACGGGAGGGTCGAAACTCAAGGAGAGCGCGGGACATACCCCATCCGCTTGCGCCGGTTGCCCCACACAGGCGAGCGGAACGACGGCGCGGTTGAATACGATCAAGGCCGGCGCATCGATGCGCGCATCAGACGAACCGGCGGCCGGTGTCAGGCGGGTAACCGCCAACGGCGTAAGCGTCGAAAAGGCAAAAGAAAGTTCGGTGGACAAGGGCAATCCTGCTGCCGAGCGCACGCCATCCCCCAACGTCACCCGGTAGCGGGTGGACTCTGCGAGCGCGTGCGGACGGAAAACGAGGGTCGCGTTATCCGGCCACTCGAAATTGCCTTCGAGAGAGGGTGTCACCTGCAACGCTGCGACGACACTCGCCTGATCCATCGGTTGATCAAAATATAGCTGGATCGTGGCCGTAGGTACGTCAGCGGATGCGGGAACCTCCTGGCCTGGACGAGGTTCATAGTCGAGCAAAACCGGCGGGTACGGGCCTTCGGGCAGCTCCGGCGTCGCCGTGGGTGTTGCGGCGACGGTTGGCGTAGGTTCCGGCGTAGGTGTTGCAGTAGACGTGGGCAAGCTGATCATTTGTTCACAGCCGGCCAAGCCGAGCATAGCGAGGATGATAAGTATGGCCCACAACCAACGCAAAGATGATTTATGCATAATTCTCCCAAAATTCAAACGGCGTTCGAGGCTGCCGCGATATCTTCAACAGCAAAGAGACTCAGCTTCATCTTAGCTTAGGAAACGCAAAAAGCAAGCGCAGACGGGGGCGCGAATCCTCGCGCAAGGTCTGCGCTTGCTTTAGACACCATACAGGACACATTATTTTGGACGCACGTACATCACTTTAGTTTGCAATTCTTGAACCTTCGGCAGTATCAGCGTCAGCACGCCGTCCACGAGCCGGGCTTCGGCGCGACTACCATCCACCGGCACGTTCAACGCCAGCGCCCGGCAGAAGTACCCGCTCTGGCGCTCCTGCAAAACGTGCGCCACGTTGGTCAGCGATGCGGGAAACTTGCCCCGGATCGTCAAGCGCTCGCGTTCGAGCTTGATCTCCACGTCTTTGGGCTTGAGTCCAGGGAGCGAGGCCTGCACCACGATTTCATCCGCCGTCGTGTACACGTCTACCATCAGGGTGGCTTCGACGAGCGGGCCACGCCGGAGCGCTTGCGCCAGACGCGCGGGTGTGAAGCGCGGATCGTGCATCAACCGCACCAGCGCCTCGCGTACCGCGGCGCAATCCATAAAGGGATTAAACTTCCAGCGCATCGTCATGTTTTCCGAAAGACTACATGGGTCTTATCAACGCCGCCGGCGCCCACCGCCAAGAAGTGAAATATAGTACAGCATCGTCGAGAGGGCCTGGGCCAACGCCGCCACGTAGGTCAGCGCCGCCGCCGACAACATCTTCCGCGCACCATGCAGCGCCTGCTTGTCGGTCAGGATGCTGTGCTGTTGCAAGAGCCGCATCGCGCGCCGGCTCGCGTCCAGTTCGACGGGTAGCGTGAGCAATGAAAAAACGACAGCGCCCGCAACGAAGAAAATGCCAATCGTTGCCAGCGGTTCGTACTGCATCAGCAATCCCACAAAAAAGATGAGCGGCCCCAGCCAGGAGGTGAAGTTGACCACCGGCACCATCCCGGAGCGCAGCCGCAACAACGCAAAAGACTCCGCATCCTGCACCGCGTGGCCGAGCTCGTGCGCCACCACCGCCACCGCGCCCACCGATGTGGATTGTGCCACGCTCTTCGACAAGCGCAGGACTTTATTGCGCGGGTCGTAATGGTCGGTCAATTCACCGGCGACGCCTTCGACGCGCACAGACAATCCGGTGGAGCGCAGCAGGTGTTGCGCAACCTGTAAACCGGTCATCCCACCAGAACTAGGCACGCGCAGGTATTTTCGATACGTCGATGAAACACGCCATTGCGCGTACAACGCCAACAACAACGCCGGAAGTCCAAAAATGAAGTAGGTCGGCGTCCCCCACATAGCAACCTCCTCTACACTAAAAACTGTCGCACAGCAACTTTCGCACGTGCTCCAAAACCGGCAACACCGATGCCTTTTCACGCGCGACACACGGCATAACCGCCACGTCCTTCGACACGGCTAAAAGCCGTTGAATTTCTGCCGGTGGCATTGCCGCGCGATGGTCCTGCTTGTTCGCCACCACCACATACGGCACTTTCGCCTGCTTGCGGAACCGCCGCATCATTTTCTTGGCATCCATCAGGCTGAGCTTGTCGACGCTATCCACGAGCAGCACAAACGCATCCATCTCCTGCGCCAGAATCGACCACATAAACTCGAAGCGGGCCTGTCCCGGCGTGCCGTACAGGTGGAACATCGTATCGCCAAGACGCTTTTGCCCGTAATCCATAGCGACGGTCGTTTCGGTCTTGCCCGCAGTCGCCACACCGGGATCGGAAATACGCCGCTCGGTCGTGACGATAGCGATGTCACTGACAGCGTGAATAAAGGCCGTTTTGCCGGCATTAAACGGGCCTGTGATCACGATTTTGTAAGCCTTCACGCAGCCCCCTCATTTTCACCTTGTTGACGACGAAAATCCACGAAACGGTACCCCATCCCCCGCTCCGTGAAGATGTAACGCGGATTCGACGGATCAGGCTCGATCTTCTTCCGCAAGTAATTGACGTAGAGACGCAGATACGAAACCGCGTCTTTGTATTCATATCCCCACACTTTGGAAAGCAGCGTGCTGTACGGGACGGTCCATCCGGCATTTTCGATCAAATGACGCAGTAGCCGGAACTCGAGGGGACGCAACTTGATGCGCTCCCCTTCTACGAGTACTTCGCCGGTGTTGAAATCCAAACTGATACGTTCGTCGATCTCCAAAACGGAAGCGCTGGTGGGCGGTAAGGGCTGCACCCGGCGTAAGACGGCGCGCAGCCGGCTCACCAACTCACGCGGGCTGAACGGCTTGGTGATGTAGTCATCGGCCCCCAGGTCCAGACCATACACTTTGTCCTCTTCAGAACTGCGCACGGTCAACATCACCACCGGCACGCTGGATATATCGCGGATCATCCTCAGAGTCTCAAAGCCATCCATCTCCGGCATCGAGACGTCCAGCAGCACAGCATCGGGCATCTTCTCGCGGACTTGCTCCACAGCCTCCAATCCATTAGTGGCTTCGATCACGCGAAAGCCTTCCATCTCCAGGTTGATGCGCACGAAACGGATGATCCGGGGTTCGTCATCTACGACCAATACCAGCGGATGAACGTCGTGCGTCTTCGCATCAGGACTATTCGCGGACAAAGGTAACAAGCTTTTCCTCTCCTTCGGTCGGCAGAATTTCGATGCTGTGGATGCGGTTCCAGGGCAAGAGTACCACATTCGTCTCCGGTAAGAAATAGGAGACATCGCGTCCGTCCCGCAAGCGTGGGCTGGCGACCTTGAGAAAAGGCGCGTTTTGATCAGGAAGTTCTTCGATCTCCCCAACAATTGCATCTTCGTTCAATACGTGAATCAAAATAGTGTGTGCCATAGTGACTCCTTTGATCCATCAACGATTGGAATAAATGTGCACTTTCAAGCGCATCGTGCCAAACATCAACAAATCCCCATCTCGAAAAGCATAGGGCAAATAGGGCGTAATCCGCTCCTCATTTAAGAATGTGCCATTGGTGCTGTCGAGGTCTTCGACAAAGCACGTCCCTTCCCGCGTGTAAATCCGGGCATGACGCCGTGAAACGCCCTGCTCTAGGCCGCCATCCGTTGTCATGTCCAGTTCCGGGAAAATGCCGTGGGCCGCATCCAGGCGTCCCACCAGGATCTCGCGGTCCGCCGAGAGCAACACTTTCCGGCCGGTGTTCAGCACCTCAACTTCAATGTTCAATGCCCATGCTTCTTCACCCTCTTTTCCTTCCTGACGAGGACGAGCCGGGCGACCGTCTTCCTGTTCTGGGAGCGGCTCCGTGCGTAAGGGGCCACCCGATGGCAGGTAGGTGCCACATTGAATGCAGAAGAGTGTGCCGGGCAGATTTTCTGCCCCACACGAGGGACAAACGACTTTGCTTCCTTTTTGTGTCATGCTGTTTCTCCTCCCACTTGCCCCGAACCTATCGCATAGGGGATGTTAGACTGCGCGTACCATAGCGCAATTTCTTGCGTCCTTCTTTGGTTGGGTCACCGCCATGTGCAAGCCGGCCGACTTCCAACATCGCCGCCTGTCCCAGGTCGCGGCGACCCATATCGAACAGCCGGGTTGCGGCATATTCCAAACAAGTGGTTGCTTTGTGCACGTCTCCCACGCCCAGGGCTTTCCAGGCCCTTTCCTGGAGGTGGAAAACGCTCAGCCGGGCCAGGCGGTCGAGCAGTTTGGCGGGAACCGGCTCCTCGGCAGGGTTCTCTGTAAACGTCATATTGACGTCCTGACGCAGACGGACCGGCTCTGGAGCAGCGACCTTCTCACCCACCAGTTCCAACCGCGCGATGCGACGCTCGCCTGTGACCGCCTGATCGATGACAAACTCCAACACCACCGATACCGGTTCATCTGCCATCACATTGCTGAGCGTGACCACGTGGTTTTCAGAATGTTCCAGAATTTCCAAATAGGGTGCAGCGCGGTAAACCGCCTGGACGTAGACATAGGGAGCCGTATTCACTTCCAGCGTCACATTTTTCAGCAGTGTGCTGCTCAATCCCTGGATTTGGCGCTTGAGGGCCGCACGCACATCCGAGGGGGCACGGATATAGCGAGAGACGCCGCCCGCACAACGCGCCAATTCGTCCAGAAATTCGTCGTTCCAATCCTCACCGATTCCGAAGGCAGAGATGCTGATGCCTTCGGTGAAAGCACGCCGCGCCTCGGTCAGTGCGCGCGTCTCATCCCCATAAGTCCGACCATCCGTCAACAAAATGACATGGTTGACCGTCTCCGGAGTGGCATAGCGACGCACCTCTTCCAGGCCGGCCAACAAACCCTGGTAAATCTCGGTGCCGCCACTGGCGGTCAACGCAGCCAGCGCGGACTTGAAGATGCGTGGGTCGTCCAAGAGATGCGCCGGCGCCAGCACCTCGGCACGATCGCTGAATGCCACGAGCGCCAGCCGATCCTGGGGACCCAGGCCTTCGACCAGGTCCGCAGCCGCAACTTTCACATTCTGCATCCGCACGCCGCTCATCGAGGTACTGCAATCCACCACCAGCGCGACGTTCAAATGCTGGCGCATTGTTTCCTTTTCCACTCCGGTGTACGGCTGAATGTCGACGAGGACATAAAACATTTGCGGCACATCCAGGGGAAACGCTTCAGTACGGCTCTGCAATAAGGCCAGGCCAACCGGCGCGTCCACGGAAAGGCCGCGCTTCTCCCGCTGCCGGTCGTAAGCCCGCCGCAAGACTTCGTCGCGCAAGACTTCATAAGCTTCCTGGACTTCGCGAAAATGTTCCGCGTCACCGTGCCCACTGTCAGGATGATAGTCGCGGGCTTTTTGGCGGTAAGCCTGCTTGATCTCGTCATCATCCGCATACAGGGAGAGGTTCAAAATCGCGTAGTAGTCTTTTTGGGCGTCAATAGTCGGCATCACATCCCCTAGATTTGACCATGCCAGGTTTCGACCAGAACTACAGTGATGTTATCGTTACCGCCAGCAGCATTGGCCGCATCGACCAACTGCATGCAGGCCTGCTGTGGCGTCGCCGCCTCCTGGATCAAGCGCCACATCTCTGCTTCGTCCACCACCCCCCATAATCCATCGCTACATAGGAGCAGACGATCTCCAGGTTCAAGTGCATACGTAGACACGTCAATTTCCAAGGTCGCTCCTTGCCCAATCGCCCGGTACAGTACATTGCGTTGCGGATGGGTGGCTGCTTCATCCTCGGTCAACTGCCCCATTTCCATCAAACGATTGACCAGTGAGTGATCTTTGGTCAGTTGTCTCACGGGTTGGTCGACGCGTAACAGATAAGCACGGCTATCACCGACGTGCCCCACGAAAAGACGATCCCCGAGAACCATACCACACGTCAAAGTGCTGCCACTGCCGGGGAAGTCACGCGAGACGACCCGGTTGGCCTGCGCCACAGCTTCACGGACCACATCGGTCAACGAAGGCTGATCGGCCGCACGATCGGTGCCATCCACCAGTGGGAAATAGACGTGAGAGAGCAACCAACTGGCCGCCACCCGTAACGCCAGCGCGCTGGCAATTTCGCCGGATTGGTGTCCCCCCATCCCATCGGCCAACATAAAAAGGCCAAACGGAGGCGTGGCATTACTTGCCTCCTGTTCGCCGGACAGGACGAAAAGTGCATCTTCGTTATGGTTACGCACACGCCCCACGTCGGTACACCATCCGGCGGAGAAGATACCGGAAGCCTCCCAGGCTCGCCGCACGTCCACTGCTAGAGCAGGTTCGGCCTCTATCCCTTCAACCGGCGCCGTTTCCGGCTTTTTGAACAAATTCGCGGCAGCACTGTCTTCTTGCTCGCGCCGCGACGGTCTGCTGAATTTGTCACGCAACCACGCCTTTATTCCAGCCATTCATCCCCCATAGTTCCCAGTTACATCGGAATCGCATACACGTAATGATCCGCAGAGCCTATGTAGACAATGCCGTCAGCAATCTGCGGCGCACCGGTGATCGGGCCATCGGTTTGATAACGCCAGCGCACGTCCCCGGTAAGCGCATCGAAGCAATACAGATTGCCATCCACGCCGCCGATGTAGAGATTGCCCTCAGCGACACTCGCCGCACCGGTGATCTGGTTCTCGGTCTGATAACGCCAGACGACGCGCCCATCATCGGTATTTAAAGCGTATAGGTACCCATCGACGGAGCCAAAAAAGACCATGTTCTTCCAGATTGCCGCCGTCGAGACGATACCCCCACCTGCACGGTATTTCCAGGCAGACCAACCGGAGCGCAGGTCCAGAGCATAGAAATGATTGTCCAGCGCTCCAATGAAGACCAGTCCATTGTGAATCACCGGTGAGGCCAAAAAACCACGTCGCGCGCGGAAACGCCAGCGCGGCTCGCGGTTCAAGCTCAACGCATAGACTATGCCCAATTGGCATGCAAACAAAATCAAGCTCTCGGCCACCAGCGGCTGAGAACGAATTTCGGCGTCTGCTCCATAGGCCCACGCGCGACGGCCTGACATTTGGTGGACGGCATAAATGTGGTGGTCATCAGACCCGATGAAAATGTGGCCCAATTCACCATAAGGTGAAGAATAGACGCGCCCTTTTGTTGGCATCGTCCATAATAAACGTCCACTTTTCACATCCAGCGCATAGACCACTTTGTCGATTGAGCCGAAAACGACCATCCCCTCCGAAACCCAGGGCTTGGAAGCAATTCCGGCTTCAGTAGGATACTTCCACAAGAATTTGCCGTTTTCCTCGGCCAATGCATACACGTTATGGTCATACGAAGGCACAAAAACCATGCCCTCGGACACCGTCACCGACCCGCGGATTTCGTCCTCACAAGCAAACTTCCACAGCGGCTTGACCACACCGGAATTGAAAGCCGCCGTTTTGTCGCTCAATGAGTCGCTACCGATCTTGATCGAGAGGCTGGCGGCCAGCGCACGGCGGAATTCTTCCGCCGACCCCCAACGCTTGTTAACGTCGTACTCCAACGCCTTATCGATCACCTCGACCAATCCACGGGAAACGGTGGGGTTCGTTCTGTGAATAGGGCGCTCGTGGAAAGAGAAAGGTGGCTCCAGGCGCGGGTCCTGTTTGCTCAAGAGGTGATGCAATGTGGCGCCAAGCGCATAGATGTCGCCGCGCGGTTCGGCGATACCCCGGTACTGCTCCGGCGGGGAATAGCCTTCGGTGCCGATCATTGTGCCCTTTTCGCCACTCTGGAAAAGTTTGGCAATGCCGAAATCAACCAGACGGATCCGGTTATGGTCGTCCAACATGATGTTAGAGGGCTTTAAGTCCCGAAAGATAATCGGGCGCGGTTTGTGATTGTGCAAATACGAAAGCACCTCGCAAAGCTGCACGGCCCAATCGGCAACCAGGCCCTCGGAGAAAAAGCCTTCCGCCTCTGCCAGGCGCGCCTCAAGGTCTTTACCGGTCACGAACTCTTCGACCAGATAACAGCGTGGGCCTTCGGTGAAGTAATCGTAAACCTGTGGAATCGCGGGATGCCCCAACGTCGCCAGGATGCTCGCCTCGCGCTCGAAGTTGCGCACGATCATCTGCCGCACTTGCGGGTCCGACGCCGTGTTGATCATCTCCTTGACCGCACACAAACGCAACACACCCGGAAAGCGCAAGTCCTGAGCTTTGTAGACAGCGCCCATACCGCCGATGCCAATGACACCGAGAATCTTGTAACGGCCTTGCAATTGCGCTCCCGATGTTAGCAGACCTTCATACGCAACTTGAGGCTTCTCGCCAATCTGTTGCGTGTCTGCCGCTGCCGGCGCGCCACCAGGCTTAGCAACAGGCGTACCGGCCGGTGTGCCAGAAAGCGGCTCTGCCACCAGGTGTGTCTGAGGTACCGGCGAGGGTTGCGGTGCATCCGCCGTCTCTGGTTCAGGAGACAAAGGCTGCCGCAAGCGCTGCGAAAGGCCGCGCATCCGCCGCGTTTCCAGATTGGCAGGCTCGTCCTTTTTTTCTGATGCAAGCTCTGATTTACGGGTACTCATTGTTGAAAATCCTCTATCGGCCAGGGAACGTCTGCAGATGTGAATGCATATGCATTATATGAGAATCGGCAAGAAGCGCCATCCACAATCCATTTCTCCCAACGGCCAACTCCATCCGACTGTCTGAATTGTACAACAGAACTACCGAAAGTGCAAAACTCCGTTGAACCGCACACCGGCACTGTGCGCTTGTTCTTATAAAAACTTGTGCTATTCTTGATATACAGGTTCACTAATCAAGATATAACTTAACATCATTCAACGATAGAGGCTACTATGCAAGTTATACCAGCTGCCATCCCAATGGATATCGAACTCGAATGTGGCAAATGCAATCATCGCCAACCTTTTGTCCTACCGACACACATCTGCAGCGCATGCGGGCATGATTGGATGGAAGTCCGGTACGACTATAACCGTATTTCACGGCTTTGGCCGGATATCCTGCGCCAGCGCCCCTTTACGATGTGGCGCTACCGCGAACTTCTCCCACTCAGACGCGACGACTTCCAGATCACGATGGGCGAAGGCGGCACGGCACTCCTGCGCGCCAACAATCTGGGCATGATGCTCGGTGCTCCTAATCTTTTCATCAAAGACGAACGCCAAAATCCTACCAACTCTTTCAAAGACCGGCAAGCGGCGATGGTCATCTCGATGATGAAGGAAGCCGGCATCACCGAACTCGTCGTCGCCTCAACGGGCAACGTCGCCATCTCGTACTCGGCCTACTCAGCCCACGCCGGCATCAAACTATGGACTTTTCTACCGAGCCTGGTCCCGCCCGAAAAGATGCGTGAGATCGCCATTTACGGCAGCGAGGTAGTCAAAGTGACCACCACCTACGACGCGACAAAGAAGGTCGCGGCACAGTTTGCCGAACACCGGGGGATTCTGGCAGATCGCGGTATTCGCAACACCGGAACCCGCGAGAGTATGAAAACTATCGCCTTTGAAGTCGCCGAGCAACTCGCCGCCGAACTAGGCCCGCCCCAGCCCGGCGTGCCCTGGCGCACACCGGATTGGTATATCCAGGCCGTGAGCGGTGGTATGGGGCCAATCGGTTTCTGGAAGGGCTACGAGGAACTCTACCAGATGGGATTGGTCAACCGTCTGCCCAAACTGGCTTTGATCCAGGCTGACGGCTGCGCGCCGATGACCAACGCCTTCCGCAAAAACCTACCCCATGCCGAAAATGTAACCGACCCCTCGACGCGGGTGATTACCATCGCCACCGGCGAACCCGGCCCGGCCTATGACTATCTATATCACGTTATGCAGGATCATGGCGGCGTCTTCGAGTCCGTCTCCGACGAGGAGGCCTTCCGGGCGCTGCACGTGATGGCGAAAATGGAGGGCCTGTCTATTGAACCGGCAGCAGCGGTTGCTTTTGCCGGTCTATTCAAGCTGCTCAATATGGGCGTCATCGACCGCAACGAGACGGTGGTGGTCTGTTGTTCCGGGCACACCTTCCCCGTGGAGAAATTCCTGCTCGAAGAAGATTGGCTCAAGGTCTTGCCGGCCAGTGCAGAGACACTCACACCGGTTGTGCCTGAAACGCCAACCCCTCAGCCCCCGTCCCCGACCGGGCTGCTAGGGGCACTCGACCAACTCGACAAGCGCGTGCAACAGATTATGATTGTAGAAGACAATCCAGAGGCCGCCCGGCTCCTACGACGCATCCTGCAAACGCATGGTGAATTCCAGATTGGCGAGGCGCATACCGGCAAAGAGGGGCTGGACATGATCCGCACAACGCACCCCGATCTGATCCTGCTCGACTTGATGATGCCGGATATGGACGGGTTCGCCGTAATCGACGACCTCAAAGCCGATCCAAAGCTGAAAGACATCCCGGTCATTGTAATCACAGCGAAAGAGTTGAATCTCAAAGATCGAGAACGCCTCCAGGGCCAGATTCAAATGCTCTTGCAGAAAGGCTCGTTTATGGACGAGGACCTCCTGCAGGAGATCAGCGCACTTTTGGGCAAAAATGACGAGGAAAAATGACGAAGATTCTGTACGTTGAAGACGATCTCGCCAGCCAGCGGCTAGTCCAACGCATTCTCACCGCCGAAGGATTCGAGGTAGTGCTAACCGACAATGGACTAGGTGCCATCGAGGCGGCGCGACGCGAAAAACCAGACCTCATCTTGATGGACATCAACATCAGCGGGCTTGACGGCTACGAGGTAACCACACGCCTGCGCACCCTTGAGGGCCTGGGGGAAGTTCCCATCATCGCCGTCACAGCCGCAACGCTGCGCGGCGACCGGGAGCGCGCGCTGGTGGCCGGATGCAATGGTTACATCCCCAAACCCATCGATGTGGATCGCTTCAGCGACCAAATCCGCGCCTATATGGTGGGCCTGGAAGACGAAGTCGGCACACCCGAAGAAAAGGCCGAATACCTGTTGGAGTACAACCAACGCCTGGTCAACCGGCTTGAGGAGAAAATCCGCGAGTTAGAAACTGCTAACGCCGAACTACAGCGCGTGGAGAAGATGAAGTCCGATTTCGTCGTTTTGGCCGGACACGAGTTGCGCACACCACTCACCGTCATCTACGGTTACTTGCAAATTCTCCGCTCCAATCCCGCTATTCCAGGAGAAGATGAGAGCGAAGGCAGCCCGCGGCACCTGCTGTCGAAAGTCTCCGATGCTGTCAAACGGTTGAGCGAAGTCATTCAAGACATCCTCAACGTCTCGCTGATTGACGCCAATCGTCTCGACCTGTCACGCGAACCGGTCTTCATCCATTCGGTCATCCAATCGGTGCTGCACAACTTACGCAGTTTCGGCCCACAGCGCAATCTGACCCTCGAACTCGGACAGGGGATCAAGAAAGCGCCGGTCGTCGAGGGCGACCCGCGGCGGCTGCACCAGGCCATCAGCAACCTCATCAGCAACTCCATCAAATATACGCCCGACAATGGAAAAGTCACCATCGATGCTGAAACACTGGAGGACGTCGTGCATATCTGGATCAAAGATTCCGGCGTCGGCATCCCACCCCAGGAACTCATCCACATCTTTGAGCGTTTCTACGTGCTGGAAGATGTGGCACTGCACCGTTCCAGCAAGACGGCGTTCAAGGGTGGCGGTTTGGGCCTGGGATTGGTCGTCTCCAAAGGCATTATCGAAGCCCACAACGGCAAAGTATGGGCCGAAAGCCCCGGTTACGATGAAGAAAAATTTCCCGGGAGCACTTTTCACATCCTATTGCCCATTGGCGACCCATTTTCTACAACAGAAGAGTAAGACGCTATTCAAATCAAATCGGCGATATTTGCCCATTTTCTGTTCTGTGGTAAAATCCCACTCGTAACATGGTGGCTGTGGCCTAATGGTTAAGGCTCCTGACTGTGACTCAGGAAACTGTGGGTTCGAGTCCCACCAGTCACCCTCAAGCCAGGCCAACGTGTCCGGCTTTTTCTATACGTCAAGCCAGTCCAGTCCCCGTGGCGCAATGGACAGCGCACCTGGCTTCGAACCAGGGGGTTGTGAGTTCGAGTCTCACCGGGGACT
>OMKS01001338.1_pt1 | contig 21999 bp, 24 predicted proteins | sample 1674721 | NCBI WGS metagenome assembly OMKS01 (sample SAMN06264996, study PRJEB25208) | sediment metagenome | isolation source: hot spring sediment | place: USA: California | collected 2014-09-02
GGCGGTGTAGCTCAGCTGGCTAGAGCATGCGGTTCATACCCGCAGAGTCGTCAGTTCGATTCTGACCGCCGCCACCACGTATTTGTGTACACTTGTAGGGTATGAAGCGTAATCAAAAAGGCCCCGGGATAACCGGGGCTCTTTCATTATTATAAGGATCAGAATCTTACCTCAATTCCAAAGAAGATCCCCGGCAACTCCTTCTTGAAGAGCGTTTCCCATTTCTTAGATAACCCGGAATGAATCACAACAGAGATCTTGGTCTTGTATCCAAGAGTGAGAACTCCGATCCTTTGATTTGCACCGAGGTTCAGTGAGAGTTTCCCTTTCTCGAGGATCCTCATCAGATAAACATTCTCGGGCCTCAGCTTCAGGGAATTTAGATCCAGGTTCACTCCGTAGGCCGGGTAGATTCTAAAGGGTCTGGGGTCACCTGCAGGGTCGGTGTCTCTTTGATCTCCTCTTCCGTGACAAGCAAGATCGCACTTTGTTCTTGCTGCAGTTTCTTCAGGAAAGTCTCGACCTCATAGCGGACGACAGCTCGTGCTGCGTTTTCTACATGATCAGGGACCTCTCTCTGATCCACCTCTGCCCACTCTTCCATAAGTGCGATCGCCTGATCCTCGATCTTCTTGTTCAATTCGTCTCTTTCTGCTGTCCCCTTTTCGGTTGCTTCTTTAGCGGTCTTATACTGAAGCTCAAGGTTAACCACCGCGATCTTTGCCCACTTGGTGAGTCGGTCCAGGAGAGAACCGTTATCCGGGACAAGTCTCTCCGCAATGTCCGTCGCGGGCTTTGCTATGAAGAGAATCGTCTCGAATGTTTTCTTCCATCCCTTCCAGAGTACGATTATCACAAGCGCGACTATGGCCACGGGTGGGATAATGTAAAGCCATTCCATATTCATTCCTCCTTCTTGATCTCTCTGTATTTGGCAAAGACCTTCTTCACAAAGTCCTCTGTTTCTTTCGGCAGTTTGGGTTTCTTTCCCTGGATGAAGTCCCTGGCGTTTCCATAGCCCCAGTTCCAGGCGATTAGGACAAGGTTCATATCGTTCGGAAATCTTGAGAACAGCCAAGCAAGATAAATGCTCGCCGCAACTGTTGAACATACGGGGCAAAATGGATTGAAAGGATAACCGAATCTCTCACGAAGGTCCTGCTGAGTAATCGGCATGAACTGAAACAGACCTTGTGCTCCCTTCTTCGAGACTGCTTCAGGATTGAGCGAAGACTCAACGCTAGCAATTGCAAACAGAAACTCAGGTTCTATTTGAGGATCCGCCGACTTCTGTTTTACCCAGGTTCTTATATCTTCAAGTGTTATCATCTGATCACCTCAAAACTCCCGCCAGGAGATCTAGCAGCTTAATTCCGAACGCTCCGAGCAAAGCAAGTCCGATCGCTTTCCAGAGTTCTATCTTCTTGGCTTTGATTCCGAAAGAGTTCTCCATAGCCTTCTCTATTAGCTTCTGATTCATCTCCCATACATCCTGCATGAACTTCTTGTAGAAGCCGTTTTGCATGAATTCTTTTATGTTCTCTTCGACTCTGTCCAGCCTTTCATCAATCCTTTCGTCTTGAGCTTTGTTCATTTCGGTTATCTGCCGTTTATTCGCTTCTGTCACTTTTTGTATGATTTGTTCCTCAAAGCCTTGCTTATTCTGAAGGAAGTAACATTCTTCCATCGGATGTTTGCCCCCCATGTTGTTCCCACCTCCAAAACTAGAATCTCGCGGGCAGCAACATAATCAGCCCTAATATGGCGCCTATACACGTTGCGACGAAGTCAAGAAGCTCTGGAGTCCCCTTATTCAACCACTTATCCCAGACAACTTCTTTAATGATTCCGGCCAGACATCCACCCAACAAACCGATCACAACGTTTTGGAATAGGCCGCCAAGAGCAAGGGAAATTATCCATCCAAACACCGCATGAGCAATTTTGTCTTTCACCTGAACACCTCCGAAAGGCCCGCAAAATCAATTACTCTTTGCATGGCCGAGTACGATTTTGAAAACTTACATTGCCCCTGCCAAGACGCCACTGATGAACGAAGCTTCTCGAGTTTCACTGCCCCGTCTTCATAAAGAACCCTCAGTTTTCGAAGTCTTCGCTTACTTCTGCGGATATTTGCTCTTCTCAGCAGGAGTTTATCTGCCCAGATCCGATAGCCGAGAAAATCAATTCCACGCGATACTGGAAATATTCCGGTTTTATGATTCAGTGCAAGCCTTAGCCGGTCTTCCAGATAACCTTTTATTTCGCTTAAATATTCCCGGAGTCTCTGTTTGCTGTGATCCAGAATTATGAAGTCATCTACATATCTTACGTAGTGTTTCGCGCGAAGATCATGCTTGACAAAAGTATCCAGTTCATTAAGGTAAATGTTTGCGAATAGTTGACTCGTCAAGGCGCCTATCGGGATCCCTCTGGTACATCCGCATGAACTGCTATCAATGATTGTATCTATTAGCCATAGCGTGGCTTCGCAGGAGACCCTCTTCCTAAGAAGCGTCTTTAGAACAGTATGGTCGATCGAAGGAAAATAGCTCGAGATATCCGCTTTAAGACAATATGTTCTGGATGAAGATCCCGCCAGCTTCCTTAAGAAGTAAATGGTTCTTTCAACGCCCGCATGAGTGCCCTTTCCCTTTCTGCACGCATAACTGTCACATATGAATCGCAGGTCGAAAACCGGCTCAATAACATTGCACAGTGCGTGCTGAACGACCCTGTCTTTGAAGCTTGGCGCCTGGATTATCCGCCTTTTCGGTTCACACACAACGAACTCTCTATACCTCCCTGGGGAGTACATCTTCCAGATGAGTTCGTTCTGGATGGTGATAAGATTCGCTTCAAGGTTGTCCGTGAATTCGAGTACATCTTCTCTGTATCTCTTGTTCTTTCTTGCCTTGATATACGCAAGATAGATGTTCTCAAAACTGTAGACCTTCTCGTATATGTTATTGGCTCTTTTCACATATACCTCCATAGAAACAGCGGAGAACGTTGGTTCGCTACTAGCTCTCCACCGGCGTTTCTCGTATTTCGCTATAAGCGAGGATCTGAATTCCTTTGGCATTTGCTCTGAAAGAATGCCCTTAAGCATTCTTCTTCTGGCGATTATCAAAGCAGCGCGCAGGCCAATGTTGTTGTTCCGGTTCGTAGGCTCGTTGTTCAGGTTCAAGATCAAGCCCGACCGGGCATTCGACCCATTGTTCCAGTTCCCGCCCCGGAGGGCCGCACGCAGAAACAATTCAGACCCTTATAGACTTCATCCACCCACCGATCATTTTTCCAATTTCGGTCAAGTAGCCAGCCCATATCTCGTATTTTTTCAATGGTACAAATTTCAAATTAACCGCCAACCGCACGTAACTCCTCAGAACATCCAGTTCCACGTCGAGTTCCTGCATGGTGGTCTTCTTGAAATACTTTTTGTTGCAGACGATCACTAACTCGAGTAACCTGAACATAGATCTCTTTATCTCGGCTGCCAGAGTGTGTTTTTCGCTTTTTGGAAATTGCGCCAAAACTATGTAAGCATATGCAATCATGTCTTCGATCTTCTGCTTTATTTTCAACGGCTCCATGCTATTGCCTCGCTATCGCTCGTCCTTCAGACCTTCAGGATCCAGATTCCAGATCTTCATCTGCCAAAGCAGCGCGCAGGCCAATGTTGTAGCTCCGGTTCGCAGGCCCGTTGAGCAGGTTCAAGATCAAGCCCGACCGGGCAACCGACCCATTGCCCCAGCTCCCGCCCCGGCGGGCCGCACGGGTAGCGTTAAGGCGCCAGTAGGTTCTATCCAGCCATTCACTCGTTCCAGATACATCCGATGGAAGCGCCAAATCCGGGTAGTCGGTACGGAGCTTCTTGAACCACGCGTAATAGTAGGGACTTGATGTTGGCGAAGCCAAAACCATTCCTGTTCCGGGCATCATCACCGCAGCAGAGTCGCTGTGCGCAACCACCGAAGAGCCAGACGCCCCTCTTGATACCGTTATGGTGTTTTCCCCGACGCCTGTTATCATCATTATTTCAACGTCGATCTGAACCGTTCTGTCAACCGCAAAACCATCTGCCCCGGGACCGTTCAACAAGTTCTTATATGTGATCGTCACTGGGTCGTCCGTTCCGATCGCTCCGTCCAGATACGCGATGCAGCCAGTCGGAATCACGCACACAGAAGCGCCATTGTTGTCCCAAACACCGTCGGTTACAAGAAAGTCGTTCCACTGGTACACGTTGCCGACTATTCCCCAGATTCCGTTCTTTTTGCCATTGTGAAACCACGTATCCGGCCCTGTTCCAGCGAGAACTCTGGAAATAGCATACCCGCTATAACCCGGCTGAACGGGGTCAAGTTCTCCATAGTATTCAGGGCTGTCTGGATCCCGATAATCTCTTCCCCATGAATTGTTCCCACGCAGGTTGTCTCCCACCAGCCATCTGGCGAGAAAACAGATTGTGGCCCATTCGCGCATAGTTACCATATGCCATTGGCGGCCATCCGTGTATCTGTTCTCGATAGCAGTTTTCGCGTTGTACCAGTCTATGTCGGTCCATACTACTTTTCTGTACTGCGAAACCGCTACATCTGTTGTGGATCCCGGCGAGATCGTCGGGCCGGTTCCAATACCCCGAGAAGAGTCTGTGGCAGCTTTGTGGCTACATTGGTACTTATCGAACCAGAAGCCGCCAAGATGGAGATCGTCACCGGGGAATTCCCCGCTCTCCCAACCAATCCCTTTAGGAATAGTGAATCTCGGGATATACACCGCCACCGACGAAGAGCCGTCATCTGTCGCGAATGTATATTCGAATGATTTCATGTCCACTTCTCTTGCCAGCGATCTCAGGTCTCCGAATCGCTGGTACGAAAGAGATTTATATCTTCTCATCCTTCACCACCTCTTTGGGAGGTTCGGTACTTCGAACCAGATAGATCGGAGTGCCTTTTTCATATCCCACGATCGGAGAAGTACCTTCAAATCCGAAGACGGCGTATTCCACGAACCCAACCACGGGTTTCCCGTCTCTCCACTCAAAGACAGGAGTGCCGTCCTCGAGGATCTCAAAATACGGTTTCCCGTTCACAAACCCCAGAGGAACTGCACTCTTCGCGGAAAGACCGACACTTTCTCGGTCTGTTTTCGTTCTCTCGCAAAAGTCGGACAGAAACACCTGGCCATATTTCAGCGCTTCCTCTTCGCTCTTCGCAATTACCTTTCTTCTGTCTAGGACTTTGTTGACGTCCTTAACGGCCAGCTCATAGACATTCCCTTCTAGAAGAACCGCAGATACTTTAATCATGATGACGCATACCTCTTTTCAGTCACTCTCGCGCTTCCTGCAGAGGCGGACATGACGTAGATCACTCCATCCACGACATCCTGATAGACGTCCCCGGGGAAGACGATCTGGCCATATGTCGCTTCATCATCCGTGAGCACTTCGATGTTCACGCTGCCCTGGTTGAGAATATGTATGATCCTCTGACCGCTCCATGCTGTTACCCCGCCTTTTGCTTCGGCCGGGGTGGTGGAAGTAGAAACCACATCAGTCCGCATCTCGGAGACAGGAAGCCCTCCGTATTGCATAGATTCTATGGAATCGGTCACACCCTCGATGGCGGTCTCGAGATCCGCAAGGGTTTTCGTAGCCGAAAGGGCAGAGAGATCCGCAATGAGCTTCTCGAGTCTGCCTATCACGGTAGTATTTGCGGAAGTATCACTGGTAGAACCGAGTGCTACATTATCGCCATCAGCGACCTTAATGTCCACTTTGTCAACTATCTTTTTGACACCGTCTGTACCTTTAATAGCCTCAAGCAAAGCTCTCGCGGCTTCAAGAGTCGTCTCTGTGGCAAAGTCCTTTCCTTTGAGATTCTTGAGCAAGCCGACCATCGTGGCCAATGTATCGGCGTCATCGGTAGTTCCGAGAACTTCAAGAAATGTCTTTAGCGTGTCGAGCGTAGTCTCGGTCGCGTAGTCCTTTGCCTTCAAGGCCTTCAACAGCCCGATGACTGTTTCGGCGGTTGCCTCGTCTGTTGTGGTTCCGAGAGTCGCGATCTTCCCGTCCGTAGCGATGAAGTTTATCTCGCCGCCTTCGGTGAAAACCAGTGTGTTGCCATCTGCATCAATGAGTTGCACTCTATCTACTTCGACACTCTCGATTGTCACATCGCCGACGATCTTTGCCCTAATCTCATCGTTTTCGGTTATTACGTCAACAAGCTTTTGAAGGATCGATCCCAGAGTATCTTCACTGGCCACATCTCCTATGTCTCCGATCTTCACGTCCACTCTGTCATCGTCTTCAGGAAGTCCAACTACCCTTCGAACATCATATCCTCTTGTGTTCTTCATGTTATACCTCCAAAACTAACCGCCCTTTCGGCGGTCAGATGTTTACCTTTGCTTTTATCTTCAGTCTTTCAATCTGTGTTATCTCTCCGACTGTGGCGGTGGTCTTTAGATAGTATGTTCCGGGAGGAGCGTCGCATTTTTGAAGAAGCCGAAAGAAACCGTCTGGATGAGCGAAGACCTGACTGTCCGAAATCTGCTCAAACACCCCGGTTTCATCGTATCTTTCAAGTCTCGCCTCTACGAGTGTCGGCTCTACTGGTATCCAGGATCCTGTAACCAGGTCAAACCCTTCCACAACAGCATCTACGAAGAAAGTGTCAAGCGCTTCGACTGCGAACTGGCTTATCGGTTGACCGTCCAGTAAGTGCCTGATCCGAATGTTGGTTATTATTTGGTCTGGGGGAGGCTCATAAGTGCGCTCCATCCATGAAGACTGATCGTCTGAGCACTTAAGCTCTACACGTCCATCAGGAAGAAGAACTGGAAGTACATCGCCGCCGAGAGTCCAGCCTTCGAGTCCGTTTGCGAGCCAGTTCTCTCCCCCCACAATGATATTCCCCACTCTTCCACAGTCTTCATTACTTGCGGCGCTGGAATCTTTCGTATACGCAAATCTCAACGTGTGTGGTTCATCATGTGTCACAGTATCATAGAATGACCCCGACTGTATCCCGCTTGCCCTCAAGAAAACCATACCATCAATTACGCCTTCAAAAAAATCCCAACCCTCTTCGCTCGAGACTTCCCAATCGAATGAAATTGGAAGTTGCTTCGGTTCTTGCTCGGGGAGCACACCAGTTACACTGAATGTGGAATATGGACTTGTTGGCGTGATTTTCAGACCTTCATCCACATAATCTATTGTTCCTGTAGTATCGATCTCCCAATACTCAAGACTCTGAGCCAACAGGTCAAATCCTCCATACTGTGCTTTAGTTATTATCATATATGCGCCTGAAAGAGTCAACGCTTGATGTAGAACACGAAATCTGACGGAGTGTTCATCGTCATTTGCCACCACATTGAATTCATCGTCTTTCGTTGTCCCCTGATAGGCTACATCGGAAATTGCTTTCTCCGAATCGAAATAAATATCTAGCGAGAGTCTCCCATTCGTTCCTGCAACCAGAGTGTATTCGACTTCTAGAAGAGTCATATCATCACTCCCTATCCACGACAATCTTCAACTTCAGTCTTTGAACGCGCTGGAGAACCACGGGAGAACTCAGTGCAACAGTTGCCTGGAGGTAGTACGTTCCTACAGGAAGATCGGCCTCTAAAGCGACTCGATCATTTTCGATAGGGCACACTGCAATTTCTTCAAAACTCTTGCCGTCGAAATATACAATGCTGGCGGATATAGTCCCATGGGCTTGTGCCCATTCTTCACCGTCGCAAGATTCTATGAGGAGATCAATGAAGGCTGTTTGCCCCCTCTCTAAGACTATCGAATCAACACTCTCTCCATTCAGAACGAACCTTACTCTTGTCTTCACTGGATAATCCATCTTCATTCCTCCATTTGTATATGAGTCCTTGGATTCATTACCGGAGAAGTGAGATCATCGTTAAGTATGAGTTTCGAGAACATTAGCTTTGCTCTATCAAAGCGAAGTCTTGAAAGCTTCACATTCCTTGGAAATTCGACAAACCTACCATGCATAACGTGATCCTGAACCATTTCGCCCGTAATTGGAAATTCCTGAACGAAGAACGTTGTCCCCGACCTCGAGTATTCAATGAGATGGTCTTGCCGCTCACCATATGGAAGGAAAAAAGCCTCATCATTCCCTAAGGGCCCTTCCAACTTCACGCTATCCCTAAGAGGTGTATCCGGTGTATATTCAAAGAGAAACCCTTTGATTTCTTGAGCTCCGACTATTCCTGTCATGTCATGCCTTATCGAATTCAAGAGTTGATCGTCGGTCTCAGGAAACTCAATCGGTCCGTAGATTGGTGAAACGATTGGAATCATCTCTCCATAATGATCTTCAAAGATGGTATACGGAACAAACCAGCCATACGAATTTGGGCGGTACACCCGCTGAGCGTCTTCAACAGACATCTCCGAGAGAGCCTCATAGAAGGAACGGAATCTCACATAAAAATACGGGACCGCTGACAATCCGATACCCGCTTTGATTCGCTTATAGTAAATATGTAGTCTTGGAAGGTGCCATCTCCCGGCCAACTCAGTTAACTCTCCCGCCATGATTGATACACGGATATTTGGGTACGGCTCGATCTTCTCAACAATCTCGCCCGAGATTGTTCTACACGGTTCATCCTCCCACGTCCAATTCCAATTTCCTGTCCAAGAATCGTAAGAAGCACCTGTAATCTTATAAACATCGATATGGTCAATTTCGACCGTTATGTCGTCCGGCCACCATCTGTTTATTGCATTGGCGCCTGTATCATATCTTGGCCTCGTTACCTTGAACGTGTCGGCTGGTTCTGCAAGACCACCGGTCGAAGGATCGTAGCTGTAGTCCGGGTAGTTCCTCTCTCCATAGCTGAAGTCCATCAACAGATTTTCGTCAGTGAAATTGAAGTTGATTATCTTGTAGGGCTTCCCTTCTACAACAGTACCTGTGAAATAGATATCCTTTATTTGCTCAGGAGCTACTGGCCCGTAATACATCTTCCTGTTTGTTCCCATTGGCGAATCGTACCCCAAGAATACCGAACAGCTGAAATCCCAACTGGTGAAACCCAATCCGATCTTTCCAATTCGTGAAGCAATTGTTCTGCAATCTGTTATTTGTTTCAGGTCCTTTGTGAAAAACGCATTGTCGAACCTATTCATCTGGTTGAAACTCTCTATGTTGAACAGAACTCCGTATTTGTAATTCCCTGGCAGATCTATGTTGGAAAGTTTCAGTTCTACCGATTCTTTCAGTCTCTTCCCATCCTCATATTCTTCTCTCGAAATAAAAGAATTCGTGTATCCTGTTTGACTGTCGACTACGTGTGGCACTATAGCAGGGGAGAAATTGATCGAACACGGTTCCCACAAGTGAACATACTCGTTCCCTATCGCAAAGTGCGCCATCCACTCGGGAGGATCAATGATGTAGAATGGTCTGAAAGAGCCTTGTGCAAGCAAGACTTGTATTTCCTGGGTATTCACTATCCCGTCTATGCTAACTTCAACTGGTTCTCCCTCAGCAAGTTTGCTTTTTCCGTTGACATAGGTCCAGACTTCAGGCTGATTACTGAATCGGAAAGAAAGCACTTCCGGAGTCGATTCTGGGACAAATGCAGGATATACAGTCTGCAGGTTATTCTCGTATTCGTCTGCCGTGACAGTTCTTTCGACGCCAAAATACTCTCCTTCTCTGTTTATCCTTGGTATAGCTCCGGTAAGCTCAGGATCATTGGCAAAGTCAACACCAAAGCTATTGCTCGGTAATAGAGCAGAGCGGTTCTGAGCGGGTTCTTCTAGCCACAAAGGGCTTCCCACAATCTTCACAGCATTCTCGCTCAGATCATATGTTATCTTGGATATTCTTAGAGCTCCATGATACGTGAACCGGGAGGAATCATATTCAAGATTCAGTGGATTTGGTGGATTACTTGAATTCAATATCCAGGGGAGCATTAGCTCTCGTCCTGTATAAGAGTCGCCTTCACATTGTATGACAAGTCTCCTTGACTTCCGGTAGCTGGAAAGGGGCAAGTTGGACTCAGGCCTGGCCGTGGGCGACATGTATCTCCACCTTCCGGTCGGACCGGTCCATCTCCTCTCGTAGTAGTCAAATAAGTTCACACCCTCACAGAAAAGTACAGTGCTCTTCCAGTTGCAGAGTAGGTGCTTATAGGCGACAGGAAGATTGTCAAGAGTCGGAATCCTTTCTGTGATAAGCAATACATTATCTAGTTCACTGAATTGAAATTCAGGTTCAAGGAACTCTTCTGATCTGGTTCTCAATGACATTACCTTGTCCACAAAAAGTACACCGGCAACCTCGCCGCCTTCTCTTGTGGTGATCAAGAGCTCCCGATTGCTGGATGAAGCAATCCTGAAGACATCCCCAAAGCGATGAGGACCGAACCACGGCAGCAATTCTATCCTCCTGATCTCATCCTCTCCGATCGCTTTCTGGCTTGCAAACATTCCATAACCCGGTATGAGTATATCCTGTGATGACTCGGTGATTATCTCTCTGTAGACCCCGCCTCCGGGCAACTCAAAGAGGCCGATAATGCAATCCGGGTTTTCTGAACCCTCAGGATACGCTTCAAACCCTACAAGAGGAAGAGTAAGACCCTTGAATCCGCCCGCTCCGACCTCTTTCTCCACATCAACTAAGTCTGAGACGGGCCTCCTAAAATTTGGCTGTATCAGGGTGAATGTGCTTCCTTCTATGATCCCTTCACAGGCGAGTTTTCTCTCAAACTGACCTTCGGCGAGCTTCGTGTCGTGGAATCGAACCCGCACTACCTTGCCGTCATTCTCGAATCCCACGATAGTGCCAGTCCTCACCAGTGCTCTTTTCCTCAGAGTCTTCGCAATGTTCTCTATGTCATTCTTTCGCATCAAATCGCCTCCAGAAGGGAAAGACTTACCTCATATGGGTGAGAGGAGAACGAGATTCCATCGATAACATAAGAACGCCCGTCAAGCGTCGCTCTTCCTCCCGGTCTTATGTACTCAGACGGCGTCACCTCGAGCTTCGTCTCCTTCTGATAACTCTTTTTCGCATACAGAAGATTTGCAAGCCTCAAGGCAGCTACTGCGGAGGCCGGTTCGTTTGTACTGTAGTGTTCTCTTGGGTCCGGTCCCACCTGCAATTCAACCGGGAACTTGAACACGTTCCCCCTCAGATACAGCCCGACGTATTTCTCACAGAACTTCTTCATCTTCCACAGAGTCCTTGCTTCTCCCCAGTCCCAAGAGGAGCCGGCAACATAGTCAAGAATGATCGTACGATAAATCGAGACTTCGTTTGATTCAGGACTCCAGACTAGATACATCTGGTGAGTGGGATCACCGGAGGGCTCTTCTTCTAGGAGATCGTATTCTTCTTCCGTGTAAAGGTGATCAAGGGAGATATAGTCAAAGCCGTACGTTATTGTGCTTATCGACTCGATCTTGTCTATTTCGTCTATTCTTACGCTTGTCCTGCACTTGCCGGTGTACTTAACGCGTTGCTGATCGCTTTCGGTCGTGTACAGTTCTTTCGTCAGAATCACCGACCACGACTCGGCCCGGAGGTTGTAGTGTCTTACAAGCCCCTTTTCTAAAGGAATCGTATTCAGAAATCCGGTAAGCTTTACCCCGGAGGAAACGTCCCCGGCCTCTATCTCCGTCTTCTCCATGACGCCGTCGAGGGTAACGGAAGAAGAGTCGTAGTAGTCGGGAATGAACCTCACAGTCTTTGACGAGTGGTTAATAAGGGTCCTTGCGCCCAGGATCCTCTCGAGCTTGATCGTCGCTTCTCTCAAAGATCCGCTGAATTGAAAGTCTCGCGCGCGTATATTGCTCTCAACAGCTGTTACAGCCGATACGTCGGCTTCGTAGGGAGTCCCCAGATATATAGCCTGAGCCATTCCTGCTGGTGTCAGCCCAGGATCGAGAGAAAACATGAGGATGTCCTGTTCCTGCTCGAGATATCTGGCAAGCTTGTCTTTGAATTCGGCTTCAACTGAAACATGAGACATTGCGTTCGTTGTCTTCCTGACTCTTTCAATCTCCACCTCGGCGATCGTCGTCACAAATGAACCTCCATCTAGTCTCGAGTTGTGCCAGAGTTCTAGAGTCACCGTCTGGCCCTTCGATACCAAGGAAGGATCGGTAAGTCGACAGCGAAAAGAGCCGGTGAACGGGGAAAGCCCGGCTCTTTCACTGCCGTGCACGGAATCGACAAGGAGGTAACCGCTACTCGTTCTCACTTCAACCACGTGTCTATTCTCGATAAAGCTCATCAGATCTCACCCGCCAGTTCCAGTTCTCTGGCAATCCTCCGGATAAGTTCATCTTTGTCAGCGTACTCTTCCTTCTTTATGTCTAGGAAGATGTGATACTCCTTCTTTCTTTCGATCTTGGGGACGCTTAAATCAGCTCCCGAAGGAATGAAGTCGCCAAGTTCACCTGAAAGATCTCTGAGCTGACTCTGCAATTGTGAAAAAGTGTATGACATGTCTCTTGTCTTGTTATTGGTGCCCCTATAAACTTCGTCCAACCATCGAAGGTCGTAGAATTCCTTCATATTTCCAACGGCCTTGTTAGCTTCATGTGAGAGATTCGAGAAGTATTCCGGGAATTCGGCCGCGACGGTCGTTATGCTGTCCATTGAGAAAGAAGAAGCCTCTCTCTGCATGAGTGAGAGATAATCCCTCAGACCGTCAGAAAGATCCGCGAACGCAGCCATTGAATTGCTTGCACCTCTCGACGCCTCGTCTCTCATACCGGTGGCAAGCTCTACCATTTCACGGATTATCTCGGTCTTCATCTCAGGAACGATAGAGTGCCCAACTATCTCATCGCTGGCCCTCTTGAATTCTGCTATAACCGCATCTGCTCCGTTCTTCGACGCCGAGATTATGTTCGACCAGGTTTCGTCAAATTCGACCTCGATCTCATTCAGCGAAGATGCAAAGGATTGGAGTTCCGGTTCGATCTCCTTCAGCGCGTCACCAAACTCGCCGGTCTTTCCGGCGTTTTCCTCGAAGATCTTGTAGAAACGGGACATCTCATCCGTTTGCGTTTGAATCTTCTCTGACAGAGACCCGGCCGCGTCAGCAGTTTCTAAGAGCCTATTTCTATAATTCTCGATCGCCTCGTTATCGCCCTCCGCCTCTGCCTTCGCCAGGGCGTCAAGGTATTCGACCTGCTTGGTCTTCAGTGTGTCGAGTTCTTCTCTGAGCGAGACTATCGATTTCTTCTGCTTCTCAAAGGCATCGGTAGTCGAATCTGCCATCTCAGTGAGCTTCGTGGACGTGGTCTCGGAATCCTTTTGTATCGACTTCAAAGCCGCCGACGCGAAGCTCGATCCTTCGTTAACTTTCTTCCACTGCTCATTGATGGCCGCCGCATCGGAACTGAGTACCTTGGAGTCCGCTATCCCTAACATCTTGCCCAAGGCTTCACCTGTGAGACCGAGGTTTTCCCTAAGGTATACTAAAGTCTCCCCAAAGCCATAGGTGTCGAAAACTGACTGAGCCGCGGCCTTTCCTTGCCTGCCATATACAACTTCTAACTCCTGGAGAGCTTCCTTGAGCTTCTTAGCCTCTTCCGAATTCTCTCCATACTGTTTAACGGCCTCGCTGTACTCATCCCTGGTCTGCGCGATTGAGTTAGCGAGGACCGATAGCCATTCTGTCTGGTGCGTGACAAGCACATTGTTCTTCAAGAGCTCAACTCCGAAGTCTGCCAATGCAACTCCCACGAAGTCGACTTCATTGCCGAACATCTTGGCGGGGTTTGTGAGCTTCTGGAAAGCATTGACGAGAGCGATCGAGTCCTTCTCTGTTCCTTTGAACTGATCTCTCACTCTCTCAAAGACAGCCTCCTGCGTTGCCGCTTTGTTCTCTGTGCCAAACAGGAAGTCATTTATGTTACCGCCGGTCTTCTCGACCTCCTTCGCAGTTTCCTGCAATACCTCATTCACACTGCCGAACTTCACGGCACTCTCGCCGGCGGACCAGCCGAGCTCTGCGATCTCTTCTTTGAGAGTATTTAGGCTGCTCTTCAATGACTGTGCCTGTGACGAGTTCGCTCCGAAACGGTCTGAGACAGTATCTAGTTCATCCGATAGCCTGTTGTATTCTTTGAGAAGTTCGCTTATCCCTGTGACGTGGTCTTTTGAAAGCTTTCCCTGGTCCGCCATCGCTACCGCTACTCGGGCGAGCGCCAGTCCTACCTCATTCGACGCGTCTGATGCGGCTGACTTCTGCCTCTCCATCATCGTTACAAAGGCTTCTGTTGAACCCACGGCCTGTAGCTGCACGAGATCAATCGCCTTTACCTGTTGGCCTGCAGCATCTATTACTGATTGAGCCGCCTCATCGTATGAACCGGAAAGGTTGGCAAGAACAGACTGTGTCTCTCTGGTGCTGTTTATCATCGACTGGTTAGCCTCTTCAACGGCGGCCGTTATCCTCTTGTTCGTTGCTTCGGTATCCAGAGCGACAGAGTCGACTTCATCCATTACTCTTCTGAGCTTTTCAACGACTTCATCACTTGAGAGCGTCAGACTTTCAGAGAATTCTTTGGCCAGATCTCTGAAGGCATTGCCTGTGTAGCCGGCCTCCTCTGCAATCTTCTGCATATTCATAGCCGACTTCACAGCGACCGTCGAGTTAATGATATCGAATCCTTCGACGGCGTCCTGCAACTGCGCGAAAGTACCGGAGATGGTTCCTGACAGTCTGATGCTCTTATTCTCTGCCATGACCGATAGGTTTGAAAACTCTCTTGCGACCTCTTCCATAGTCTCGACAGTTCCGTCAGCAGCTTCTCTCGTCTGGTTCAAGGCCTTCTCAAGGTCAGATGAGAACCAGTCCTTCGAGAGATTGTCCATCACTTTGTATAGAGCGATCGATCCCGCGGTTATACCCGCTATTGCAGCTATCGTTATCCCGACTGGCCCGGTCGCGAAGGCCAGCAGCTTAGCAGCGAGTCCTCCTACAGAAGAACCGAGACCTGCCAGCGAAGCACCTGTACTGGCTGCCGTCCCTGAAAGAGCGCTCAATGCCTGTCCTGCCGCTCCCGCTGCGGCTGTCTTTCCAGAAATGAGTTTGATGACACTTCCAAGAATCGCTCCCCAGTTCTTGAAAGAAGCTATCGTCTTCATCACGGTTCCCGTCAAGAAGTTGACAGCTCCCGCTCCTATGAGAAGAATCGAACCCCATTTGGCAACATTGACGATCAGCTTCTTCGTACCTTCATCTAGTTCATTCAACCGCTTCGCGAGGTCTCTGATCCAGTTGATAACGTTGGCCACTTCATCCCGAAATATGGATGCAAACGAAATCCCAAGGGACTCAATTTGTGACTTCAGGAGCAGCATCTGGCCAGCCAGCGACTTCAGCTGTTCTTCCTTCATTCGCTCGGCCGCTCCCGCTGAATTTTCAAGAGTCGCAGTGAACTCTTTGATCTTCTCGGCGCCGGATGAGATAGCAGCGGCCATACGACCCCCGATCTCGGTGCCGAAGATCTCATAAGCTCCGGTAGTGTCTACCCCGGCCCTTCTCATCGTCTCGAGGATCTCAACGAAAGAGTGCTGAGCGGGATTCACCTGGTCAATCGTAAGTCCGTACTTCTGCAAGGCCTCCGATATCTGATTGGTCGGCGCAGCTAACCGGGCCAGGGCGTTTCTGAACGTGGTACCAGCCTGTTCGCCGTGGATTCCGGCCGTCTCGAATGCCATTAGGGCCGCTACTGTCTCTTCGAGAGAATACCCGAATCCCGAAGCGGTAGATCCGGCGTATCTCATTCCGTACGCGAGCCGTTCGAGCATCTCCGGAGAGCTTCCCACTGAAGTCGCGAATATGTCAACGACCCTTGCCGTCTCTTCTGCAGTCATACCGAACTGGTCAAGAGTGTCGGTCACAAGCTCCGCCGTCGGTCTCAATTCGGAATGCATCGCTTCCGCGAGGTTCGAGACAGGACCTATCATAGCTTCTATCTCGACTCTCTTCTTTCCTGCAGAAGCCAGCGCGTAAGCGGCCGAAGCGGCTTCTCTGGCCGTAAAAGATGAACCAGCGGCGACTTCGTTTATAGACTTTGACAATGCCTGGAAGTCTTCTTCGGTTCCCTGCATGACGGCGTTGACGTTTCTCATCTCTTCTTCAAAGCCCATGAACTGTTTCAGAGCGAGACCGAATGGCGCGGCGATGGCAGCACCCCAGCCCATCATTGTAAGACCGGTCTGCTGAAGCTGGGCTCCGACTTCTCTAAGACCCTGAGTCTGCTGCTTTACCTTATTCAGTTCATCGGAAGCGTAGTTCATAGCCCTGAGGACTATCGAGACTTCAGCTTTTGCTGCCATATAGCATCTCTCCTTGAGTTCTATACAGTTTGATGATCGTAATCAAAGGAGTCTCCCAACCCCAGGGGAGACTCCCTATCATCCATGCTGATTGCGCGAAGATCTTCCAGATTAGGATTTCGTGGTCGTCTTTGGCTCCTTTTCGGAGCCTTTCTGAAAATCGCTGAGATCGCCCTTCGGGAATGCCATCCTGATTGCGTTTCCAAAGATTAGCATCAGATCTGCAAAGGGAAAGAGACCGATGTTTTCCTTTGAGACTTCGAGCGGTTCATTCCCCTCCGGAGCGAAGTCCCATCTATCGATCACGGTTTCACAGAGTTCGAGAGCGGCATCGATTTCTTCAGAAGTGAGATCAAGCCCGCCCTTATCAAGCTTTGGAGCAAGCTTCAGAGCAGGACTCAAGAGATACACTTTCGAGCCTGGGAGGGGTTTGAATGTTATGTTGCACCCGCCAATCTTTACTGTCCTTCTGTATAGAGGTGTTATGATTTCATGATTCGCTTTCGGCATTAGGCTCCCTCCTTATGACACAGTTACGGCTTCGATGCTCATCTTGATCGGGATCTCAATGGGTCCTGTTGATCCGACGTTCACTGAAGTCTCGCTCGCGACCATTCCACTGCAGGAGATCGAAACGGTCGTTGGCGAAGCTATTGGATCGCCAAACTCATCGTAGAACTGAGCCGAGAAGGCTGCTGAGAACGTGAATGGCGTATCCGTGGGAAGCCATTTTCCTACAAGCACATCCGCAAAGGATGTCGACGGCGACACAGTGATAGTCCCCTCGAAGATGAAGGGTCCCTTCGAGAAGTCCTGAGGATCGAGAGAAGCTCCACGGACCGCTTCGACTTCTCTGGAGGCGGCTATGTCGGCTTTGATTACAGTGTTGCTGGATCCACTGAAATTGATCGTAGCGTCCGACATGACGAAGAAACCTTTGATGTGGTCTATATCTGTTTCTGTGAGAGCCGTGATACTGTCCATATCTTCTCCGACGAAATCAACAGCGTATGTCAATGGGTTTCTTTCGTCGAAGGCAAGTCTTAACGATTTGACAACAGCATCGATGAGTTCAATGTCGTGAACCTGTACGTCAAAGACGTTGTCCTTACCTAGAAGAGCGGCCAGGAGCACTCCATCCGGCACGTCTCCGCTCCAGGAGGTCTCGTAGTCATGAGCGTTGATTCTCGCCCTCTTCACGTTGCCTATCCCGGTCCTCTGGAGAGTGCTAGTCTTTATGGCCGGTTTTGCGTCCGAGACAAGACCGCAGTCGTACGTTGTCTCGCCTTTTATGATCCTTGCATATACATCAGCTCCGGTAAGAGCCATTGTCATTCACTCCTTTACTGTATCCTGAACTTCAACCTGACACCGACGGCCTTTATCTGATAATCAGGAAGCTCAGAGTAGTCTAGATAGCTTTCGTCTTCAAAAGCACACAGGTAGTACCTTGTAGCTTCACCGTCGATCACGGGGAACCTTACAGAGCCACACTTCGCGTGCATGAAGCCCGAGAACCTTAGCTGCTGCCTCTGTATTTCCCAGTCGAACCATTCCGATTTGAAAAGCGCGGTGATCTCGACCAGGAATTCGCGCAGGTTTCTCACGCCAACCCCTTCAAGAGGTTGAGAACTCGACGGGGAAATCACTACAGCTGGAAAGTGATCCCAGACATCCAATTTCGGCGCGTGTCTCACATACTCGATATGCGGCACCTGCAGCACTTCCTTCAGGCCGTTGTCAATTAGAAACTGTTCCAAGGAATCTAGAATTGTCTCTCTAACGTGTATAAGCTGCTCTTCAGTCATTTCAGATACCTCCCGAAGAGATCTTCTATGTTTCGAATATCTTGTGCTTGCCAGACCATGAAAGGCCTTTCAGGAACTCCGTAGCCCTCCTGGTGATAGACTGCGTAGTCAACATTCGTGGCGACTTTTGCGTAGTCTTTTCCCCACTGAGGATGAATGCTCTGTCTCAGCTTCTTAGTGCGGTAGCCTCTTCCACCTCTAGATGAAGGGACATTCACAGAAAACACGAGCATAGGGTAGGGTGTACCTTTGTGTTTGGCCTTGTACCTCTTCGTACTATCGGCAAGATCCGGCCACTTGTCAGGTCTCCCGCCCTCTTCGAAGTTTCTCTGGACAGAGGATTGCATCACGTTTGCGCTGTCCCTCATTACGGGCGTTAAGTCACCGAACTTCTTCTGATACTGATTCAAGAGCCTGTCGAGTTCCTCGGTCCTGACTTCTATCTGCATGGGTCACCACTTCTCTGTGTCTTCGTCTCTGAATTGCTGTTGACCAGTACTCATCGAGAAGCCCGGACCGGGAGCTGAAGAAGGCACCTGTATGTTCAGCCTCCTCTCTGCCTGGACCTGGGCCACAAGCTGAGAATACTGCGCAAAGGTGTTCTGAGCGAGCTCTAGCATTGAAAGCTTCTCATAGGTTTGGGCTTTTGCATAAAGAATCGCAAGTTTTTCCTTGACCTTGTCAGATGCCTCAATAGAAGAAGAGAGGGTCTCCCCTTCAGAGAGGAAACCCTCGACCGCTTCTAAGACATCATCGACTATCTTTGCCCTTATGCTTTCGGGAAAGCTCAGGACAAAAGCATCAACGTCGATCATAAGGCATCAACCCTAGGCCACAGTAATTGCAGCTTTTATGACACCCTTTGAGTGAAGTATCACAGGCAGGCCATGGCTCTCGGCGAAGACTCTCTTGCCTCCGGGATTCACGATGTTCTCCGAGTAAGCGTAGATCTCTCCCAGGACCGGCCCGTTCTCGCTGAATGACGCGGCGTAGAAGGGCTTGAAGAGTTCTGGCGAGGTGAGTATGCACAGATCGCTCGCCCCATGAAGATCGACTTCTGAACCGGCTTCGTTCACTATGGTTTCATTGAACTCGTAGATGTTCAGGCCCTGGATATTTCCTATGAACGGGAAGTCATAGGTGAGATTTCCGGCTTCGATCCTCCTGTTGTCCATGAGTTTCTCGAGAGCGGAACTCTCTATGAGAACCTTGGCAACGTCGGGTGTGACGAAGGCCAGGGTAGGCATGACTCCCGTCTCTTTTGCCATCTCGACTCTCCATTCTCTGAGATCAGTGAGTGGAGCCTTTGAAGTAGGATCAGACCAGTCGGTAGACTCTCCCATGAAACCAGAGTCCATGTTGAAGTCGTAATCGAACTTCGTGTCGGTTCCTGAATAGGTGACCTTTCCCGTCAGGAGAATCTGGGCGAGCATCCACTCCCACGCAGCGGTTATAGACTCTCTCTGCTCCTTCTGAGTGTCCGCTATCCAGTTGCTGAGATGATCCATCTGGACTTGAGTGAGCGGTTCTCCAGCGTCCCTCATCGTCCAGATCTCGTCGTAGGTTATGTCGTCGTAGAACTTCACCGTGGGCGGTTCGAGTGTCACGTGAGTGTAGTTCTTCAGGTTTCTTGCCGGCGCCGGACTAGTCCTCTTCACGAATCTCGGAAGGATGGGTCCTACTCTCTTGATATCGAATTCTATGGTCTTTGTCGCGGCGTATTTGGCCGGATTTGACCTCGAACTCTTGAGGAGCAGGTCCACAAGAAGTCTCGGGACCGGTTTGATCTGTTTTATGGCTTCGGTCAATGTCCTGTAGTGAAAGACATCTGGTATAGTTGCCATTCTGTTCACTCCTTATTAGTATGATTCAACGAACCAGAGCCTGGCGAAGAGCTCACTCTTCGCGGTGGCTAGCTGTGTCGTCAGAAGAAGGTTCGTGATTGCTTCGTCGTACACAGCTCCGTGAATTAGCAGTGAGACTGGCTGGGCGGCGCTGGAGACATCGATAGGCTCGATCGAAACTGCGAAGGCCTCATCAGAACCGTCCTGGACGATAACTTCATCGTTCTCAGCCGCTGTCAAAGCGTCCTCAGTGGCGATGGAGAAGGTGTTGTTCTCCGTATCGACCGCGGTGATGGTTATCGCATTCCCTGAAGCCGTGATCTTTATCGAGTCCCCCACCTTGAGCACTGAAGCGTCCGCCACTTGAAAGGTGCTGGCTGCTTCTGCTTCAGCCTGAGTTATGTAGGTAAGACCCAGAGGCCTTACTTTTCCCGCGTCTTCCCCGCTGGTTATCTTTCCAAAGATAGTCCCAGCTTCGATCCTCGATCCACCGACTCCGCCTAGAACATTGAAGCTCTGTCTGACATCGGGATGAACCAGAGAGACTACCTTTTTGAAACTGCTGTCCTGATAACTTATTCCTTCAGGCATTCCTTTTCACTCCCTTTTATGATTGTCTGTTCACTCTGCCGGCTATTCCGTCGGCAATTTTCTTCAGCTCGTCTTCGCCGCCAGTTTGCGAACCGCTCTGGCCAAGCGGGACCTTCTCTGTGTTCTCGAGAATGTCGTCGAAGAACTTGAGGTCATCTTCTTTCTTCAACTCCGGCTTGATCTTCTCGAGGACGGCCGGCTTTACTCCCTTGTCGGTCCAACCCTTTGCCCAGTTGTTCACTTTCTCAGAGAAGAGCTTCTCTTCGGCTTCCTTCTTCTCTTTCTCAAGGGACTCGAGCTTTGTCTTGGTTTCCGAGAGTTCCTTGCTCACAGAAGCGAGGGTTTCTGAGAGTTCCTTCTCTTTCTTGCCCCTTTCCGCTCGAAGATCTGTAAGTTCCTTCTGGGACTTTTCATAGAGATCTTTGAAGTCCATTTCTTCTTCCTCCTCTTTCTCAAATTCTGAAAAGTAGACTATCTGCTCCATATCCGGTACCGCCGGCATGTTAGTGAGGGCGGCTCCCCTGAGGACCGGCCCCGCGTCTTTACCCGTCTTCTTATCCAAGTATTTTTCAGCGTAAGTGGCGCTCATGTATTTGAACTTCTTTCGCTTAATTAGCTCTACGCCCTCTTCGTCCGGCTCTGAGTAGACCCACAGGCCGTCGTCTCTGGCCTCCACTTTAGAGATCTTTCCGTAAGCGCCAGGATGGTTCGGACTTTTCCCGTGTTCTATGTCCAGTGAGAGCTCATACGCCGGGATCCCGTTCTTGAAGTTTTCCTCGATTCTCTGAGCCAGTTCTCTTGTCAGAGAGACCCTTCCGTATCTGGGATCCTCGAATTCTATGTATGGCAGGAGGCGATACCAGAAGCCGCCAGTCTTAGCGATTTCTGCAAGATATTTCTCTATCATTCTTTTCACCTCAACAGATTAGGTAGTTGCTGTTAAGCCACTTGAAGGCCTGCGTGATCGTCGGGAAGCCGAACGGGACAATGAGGAGATCTGAATTTCGAAGTCTTTCTTTGTCAATGATTTGGAAGTAACCCTTATCTTGTTCATCGTCGATAATCACATACATCACTAGCCTCCAAAAGAAAAGGAGGCTTTCGCCTCCTTTGATGGGTTTACTTTTCCTCAGTCTCTATTCGGAGACTGAGACATCTTTATCATTTTGATTATATCCTTGAACTCTCTCTTGATTGCCGAAGGAGCTCCCTCTTTGAGAGACCAACCGTCTTCGCCCTTCATGAGCTTTTCTTCATCGATCACAACCCATTCATCCCACCAATCAGGTATTTGAAACTGCACTATAACACCCCCTTCAACCTGTCTCTTATACACATCTGACGCTGCCGACGAAGAGGATAGTGTAGATCTCGGTGGTCGCCGTA
>OMKS01001339.1_pt1 | contig 21996 bp, 18 predicted proteins | sample 1674721 | NCBI WGS metagenome assembly OMKS01 (sample SAMN06264996, study PRJEB25208) | sediment metagenome | isolation source: hot spring sediment | place: USA: California | collected 2014-09-02
GAATTTCAAACCTGCTCTTTTGAAAATACACCCATACCAAAGAGCAAAGGCATAATTATTCTAAATCCCCCCTACGGTGAACGCCTGGAAGCGAAAGAGATTAATCACCGGCATGATGCCGAAAAGAAAGAAACGCGCGCCGGAAAAACGGTGATACTGCGCAAAGCTTCTGCCCGTGATGATCGGCAAAGCAAAACCGGCGTGCCGCGCCAATTAGAAAATATTTATCAGGGCGTTGGTGATTTTTTTAAAAACGCGGGCAGAACGGGGAATTGGCGCGGCTATATTTTCACCGGCAACCTGGAAATGATAAAGAGTGTCGGCCTGCGCACAAAACGCCGGCTTTTATTTTACAATGGCGATATAGAATGCCGCCTGCTGGAATACGAATTATACGCGGATAGTAAAAAAATCCGCAAAGAATAAATTACTGACACCCGGCATCGCCAAACACCTTTTTATAATCCGCGGCAAGGGCTTTCTTGCTGATGCCCAGCTCAAAAATATCCCACGGAAGAATTTCTTCCACTGATTTTTGACGGTAAACGTAAAATTCCGGGTTGATATTAACTTCTTTGAGCGCTTTTTTCCAATTTCCGTTGTTTTTTTGCACGGCAATCAGTATTTTCCCTACCCTTCTATCACCAAGTGAAAGCAGCGCCTGCACATAATTCCATTTTGGAACATCGTGAATCACCCGCACCTGTTTATCCTGGCGAAACGCGTTTACTATTTTTTTAATTTTTTTAGCTACATCTTCCGTATGGGCAAGAGGAAACCACTGAAGTGGCGTGTGCGCTTTGGGAATAAACTGGTTAATGCTTAGCGTTATATTGCGGAATTTCCTCTTTCCCTGTGTGTATTTAAGCGCGGTATGCTGAATTTTCTTGGTTAATTCTATTATGGCGTCAATGTCTTTTTCAGTTTCCCCGGGCAGGCCGACCATAAAATATAATCTTATCTTGTTTATTTCATTACCGATAAGTATTTCCACTGCCCTAATGATATCTTGCTCTTTTATCCCTTTGCGCAGCATATCTCTCATTTTCTGCGAACCCGCTTCCGGCGCCAACGCGACTGTTTCGACCCCCGTTTCTTTGAGCAGCGAAACGATTTCTTCGGAAATACTGTCAATACGCAGGGAGGATATTCCCGCCTGCGCTTCATTATCTTTTATGTATTTTAGTATTTTGATCAGGTCAGGATGTTCACACACGGCGGTTCCAACCAATCCTATTTTTTTCTTCTGGGTAAGACCATCCTTGATTGATTTTTTTATTTCTTCCCATTTTCTGAAACGCGCCGGATGATAAATATATGCGGCGGCGCAAAACCGACAGTAATGCGCGCACCCGCGATTTAATTCGACCAGAAACATCTCCTGCATCTCCGCGCGCGGCGCGCTGATAACCTCTTGCGTGTTAAAAGATTTAATGTCCACGTCAGCGTTTATTTGAATTTTTGCGGGTAATTGTTTTTCAACAGGTTTAACGGATTTAATTTTACCATCGTTTGCATAATTAACATTATATAAAGACGGAACATAAACTGCCTTTATGTTTTTTTGCAAATCCGAAAGGAACTGCTTGCGTGATAATTTTTTACGTCTCGCTTCTTCAAAAGCTGAAGTAAACTCAGGTAATACTAATTCTGATTCACCCAGAAGAAATAAATCAAAAAAATCGGCTAACGGCTCCGGATTGAGTGTTGGGGCTATTCCGCCGCCCATAATCAAGGGGTGGGGCTCGGATCGCTCGGCAGCCAAAAGTGGGATTCCCGCTTGCGCCATTATTTTTAAAATATTGGGATAATCGTTTTCAAATGATATGGAAAAAGCCAAAATATCAAATTCGTTAATTGACTTCTGGCTTTCGAGACTTACAATTTCCGCCGCGCCGGAGAAGAATTCGGCATCTTTCTCCGGCGCCTGCAGAAAAACCCTTTCACAAAGAAAGGAAGGTTGGTCATTAAATATCTTATAAACTGTTTGAAAGCCCAAATTCGCCATGCCCAGCCGGTAGTAATTAGGATACGCCAGGCATACAGTACGGCAAGTGCCCCAAACTTTTTTTATATAACCTTTCTCCCGCCCAAGCAGGTCTTTATATTTTTTTAATTTCCAATCCATGCTTTAATCATGGCCTTCAACCCTTATTCTCAAATTTTTTCAACTCTGTACGCTTAATCTGCCTGACGCCGCAGGAATGTCGGTATTTCCAGATCCAATTCTTCCGTTTCCTCTTCCATTCCCACTGTCACGACATTAGCGCTGTTACGCGTTTTTTCACGCCGCATGAAAGCTGGTGTCGATAAATCCTCCCGCCGGAAACCAGCAAGATGGGTGACATTTTCCGGCGATACCTTGCTCTTCACAAAGCCGTCATCAAATCCTGTGGCAATAACAGTGATGCGTATTTCATCGCGCATATCTTCGTCAATGACCGTGCCGAAAATTATATTGGCATCTTCGTGCGCCTCGGACTGAATCAGAGAAGAAGCTTCATTTACTTCATAAAGGCTCATATCGGGACTGCCGGTAATGTTAAGCAGTATGCCGCGGGCCCCCTGAATGGTATTATCTTCCAAAAGCGGCGAAGAAATCGCCTTCTGTGCCGCTTCCACCGCGCGGTTCTCGCCTCCCGCATATCCCGTGCCCATAATTGCCATGCCCATGCTGCTCATGATGTTTTTCACGTCGGCGAAATCGAGATTAATCAATCCCGGAACAAGAATCAAATCGGAAATCCCTTTAACAGCCTGATAAAGAATATCATCCGCTTTTTTAAAAGCCTCAAGAAGCGAAAGACTGCGCCCACCCAAACTTAAAAGCCGCTGGTTGGGAACTACTATCAACGTATCCACCTTGTCCCGTAACTCTTCAATTCCGTCTTCCGCTTGCTGTCCGCGCCTTTTACCTTCAAATTGAAATGGTTTAGTAACAACCGCAACCGTCAGGACACTGCACTCCCGCGCTATTTCCGCGATAATCGGCGCTGCTCCCGTTCCGGTTCCCCCACCAAGGCCGGCAGTGATAAAAATCATGTCCGCGCCTTCCAGGTATGGCCTTATTTCATCACGCGATTCCAGCGCGGCCTGCCTGCCGATTTCCGGGTTGGAGCCGGCACCCAGCCCCTTTGTTATTTCCATTCCCAGTTGAATTTTTACCGTCGCCGGCGAAACATTTAAAGCCTGCGAGTCTGTATTGGCGTTGATAAAATCCACCCCACGCAGGGAATATGAAATCATTGTGTTTACAGCGTTACCGCCGCCACCGCCAACACCAATCACCTTGATTTTTGCCGAATTTTCATTACATACTTCCTTTAATTCAAACATGTCTCCACCTTCCTTTCAAAAAAAATCTAAAATCCATTTTTTAAATGACCTAAATATTCTGCCTAATATGTTTATCTTTTTCCCATAAACAGACGCGCCCTCCATTTGCTTGCTGCCGTAAACAATTAAGCCGACGCCTACAGAATGCGCCGGAGAATTCACGACATCGGTCAGCCCGCCCACGCCGGTCGGGTTAGCTCTACGCGCCGGCATATCGAATACCTGCTCAGCCAGTTCGACGATGCCGGGTAAAAGTGCCGTGCCGCCGGTCAAAACAACCCCAGCCGCCAGCAAATCCTCAAAGCCGGAACGCACAATTTCTTTGAAAGCAAAACTCAATATTTCTTCTATTCTCGGTTCTATAACTCTTCCCAGTATCTGGCGGGATACTTCACGGTCTTCGCGGCCTCCTACGCTGGGCACTCTTATCGTCTCCTCTTTCGAAATCATGGAAGTCAGGGCACATCCGTACTTCAGCTTAATCTCTTCCGCATCGTTTAAAGGTGTACGCAGTCCCGTTGCTATGTCTGAAGTAATATAATTTCCCCCCAATGGAAGAATTGCCGTGTGCTTGATGCTTCCTTCAGCATAAATGGCAATTGACGTGTTGGCGCCGCCAATATCAATCAAAGCCACCCCCAAATCTTTTTCATCCAAGCTCAGCACTGCCTCCGTCGCCGCCAACTGCTCCATAACAATATCATCAATATCCAGCCCGACACGGTTCACTGATTTTATGATGTTTTGTATAGCCGAAGACGCGGCGGTAACGATATGCACTTTAGCCTCTAGGCGCACTCCGGACATCCCTTTCGGATCTTTTATGCCGTCCTGACCATCGACGACATAATTTTGCGGAAGAATGTGCATGATTTCTCTGTCCACAGGAACAGCGATGGCGCGGGAAGCTTCAATGGCCCTCTGCACATCGTCTTCATCCACTTCACGCCCTTTTATGGATACTATTCCCAGTGAGTTCTGGCCTTTAACATGATTCCCGGCAATACCGACATATACAGAATTGATACGGCAACCGGACATATGCTCTGCTTCGTCCACGGCTGTTTTAATCGCTTCCACCATGTTGTCGATATTAACCACGGCGCCTTTCCTCATTTCTTTGGACGGTGACGTTCCGATGCCGATAATGTCGATTCCGTTTTCCGTGACTTCCCCGACAATTGCCGTGGTTTTTGTCGTTCCGATATCGAGCCCAACCAGTATCTCGTTTTTCGCACTCATCAGTATTTCACCTCTTCTTTGAATATTTTCATTTCCCTACATCCGATAACGCTTGCCTCTGGCATCGCCCTGGACACGCGCAACTCCATCTCTGCGTTGAACAGTTATCTTCGAGGCATCGGCTAAATCAATGGACAAATACCCCCTGGTCATGCCTTTTTTTTCCAGATCAGCCATCACTATTTTTAAACTTTTCAATTTACTTTCATAATCACCGGTGCCTAGTCTGAGGTACATTCCTTTTTCCGTCAGCACAGATAGACCATAATGGCTGTCTATATTTACTTCGGAAAGTATTCCCAGATACGCGTAGGACCGGGACCCTTCCAGAAGCTTTACCAGGTTAATCGCACTTAAAAACAAAGGTTCTTTTGTTTTATTTCCTTCTTCAAAACCAGTTATTACGGGGAGGTCAACATAGTCGTCATCCGATAGTTTTTTAAATAAAAAGCCCTCCACATCCACCAGATAAAAATCGCCACCTTTTTCGACCAAGGCAAGGGGCTGCCTCTCCTGCAAGGCGATTACAAGCCTGCCGGGCAGTTCTCTGCCGATATAAATATTTTTTACCCATGGATTCAGCTTGATGTTTTTCTTAATCGCAGTCTTGTTTACGGCCAGAAGATTTCCGGCAGTCTTTATCTGGGCCAACGTTAGAATATCTTTTTCCGTCAGTTCTTTAAGCCCGCGCACGGAAGTTTCCCGTATTTCGAAATACGGGCTGCTCAAAAGGCAGCTGTATACATAGATAAAAGAACAGGTCAGCACGAAAACGGAAAGCAGCAGGCAAACGGCCCGGAATAAATCTCCAAGCACTTCACCCGACCTGCGTCGCACGCGATAGGTTTTCGCTCTGTAGCTTTTTTTCGCTGCCTTGACCGCCATTAAGACTCTCCCACAACTATTACTTCCGTCTCCAGCACAATTCCCTTTTCCTTCTTTGCCCTTGACTGAATTAAACCTATAAGCTCCAATACGTCGGAAGCCGTGGCGTTTCCTTCGTTGATTATGAAATTGGCATGCTTCGTCGATATCTTCGCCCCTCCTCGACTTGTTCCTTTCAACCCCAGCTCTTCGATAATTTTCCCCGCCGGCCGGCCGAAAATATTTTTAAAAATTGAACCGGCGCTGGGATACTCCAACGGATGGTTATTGCGACGCCACTCCATGATTTCGTATATTTGTTTTTTAATTTCGGACTTTGTTCCTTTTCCCAGCAGGAAATCCGCGCCGACGATTATGGCGCCGGGCGGAAAGTCCGCCTTTCTGTAGCCAAAAGATATCTCCTCTTTGTTTAATTCCTGTTTATCTCCCTGATTATCAATCATGTGTATTTTGCTTATGACATCTTTTATTTCTTTACCGTATGCCCCCGCGTTCATCCGCAAGGCGCCTCCCACGGAACCGGGTATGCCGGCAAAACATTCCATGCCCGCAAGTTCCTCCTCCACGGCAACACTCACTATCGAAGAAAGTGAAGCGCCCGCCTGGGCAAAAATATAATGTGCGCCTTCCTGTGACTGATAATACTTAACCTCATTTAATTCTTTCATAAGCAAAATCGCGCCCTTATATCCGCCGTCGCGCACAATCACATTAGTAAGATTACCCACCGGTAAATAATTTACTTCGGCTTCTTTTAATTTTTTTACAATATCCGCCAACTGCGTTTCGTTTTTAATGACAATCATCGCGTCAGCCTTTCCTCCGACACCCAGAGAAGCGTGGCGCGATACGGGTTCGTCATACAATACTTGTTCTACAAAGCCTTTGCCTAAAATAGCTTCTATCCTGTTTCGAGCGGCCGTCATTTCCTTTTTTTCCTTGATGCCAATTTTTTTAATAACAACTCTCCCGTTTTGTAAATATTGCCCGCGCCTAAAGTAATAACCACGTCTTTTGGCCGTACCATATCCAGAAGATATTTTACCGTTTCCTTTTCGCCGGCAATGTATTCCACCTTGGGATGTCCCGTTTCCCTGATCGCCGCCCATAAAGCGGCGGAATTGATGCCGGGAATCGGCTCCTCACTGGCCGGATAAATATCGTTGAGTATCAAAACATCCGCGTCAGCAAACGCGGCGGTAAATTCGTCAAATAACGCTCTCGTGCGGGAAAAGCGGTGCGGCTGAAAAACAACAATCACCCTCTTTTTCCATACCTGCCGGGCGGCCGCCAGCGTCTCTTTTATCTCCGTCGGATGGTGGCCGTAATCATCAACAACGGTTACTCCCGAAACCTCACCCTTTATTTCCATTCTCCTCTGGACACCGGAAAAAGCCAGCAATCCTTCTTTAATAACCTCGAAATCGAGGTTCAGCTCACGGCATACCGCGATTGCCGCCAGCGAATTATACACATTGAACGTTCCCGGAACCCTGAGCTCCACCGTGCCCAGCATCTTCGTTTTATAATTGAGCTTATAAGTTAGCCGATCCCCCGAAATTTTTATTCCCCGCGCCGTGTAATCAGCGTTATGTTTAATACCGTACGTAATTGTCTTTCTTTTGATAAGCGGCAATATTTCCCTTACATGCTCATTATCAACGCACAACACTGTGGAGCCATAAAATGGAACGATATTGGAAAACTTCACGAATGCATCTTTTATTTCATTAATTCCCGGATAATAATCCAGGTGCTCGCGGTCGATATTGGTAACAATGGCTATCGTCGGGGATAATTTCAAAAAAGAGCCGTCGCTTTCATCCGCTTCCGCCACTATAATATCGCCGTCACCAAGCCTTGCATTGCTTCCAATGCTCGCCAGCTTCCCGCCGATGACAATCGTGGGGTCGAGATTTCCTTTCGCGAGAATTGTGGCAATCATCGAAGTTGTCGTTGTCTTGCCGTGACTTCCCGATACCGCGACGGAAAATTTCATTTTCAGAAGCTCTGCGAGCATTTCCGCGCGTGGAATGACGGGAATATTTTTCCTGTGCGCCTCTTTGACTTCGGGATTATCTTCTTTGACCGCGGTGGAAGTCACCACGACATCGGCAAGGCAAACATTTTTCGCTTTGTGCCCAACAGCCACTTTTGCCCCCAGTTTTTTTAAACGCTCCGTTGTGTCAGAACGATGCAAATCAGAACCGCTGATTTCGTATCCCAGATTAAGAAGCACCTCGGCAATTCCGCTCATGCCTATTCCGCCGATCCCGACAAAGTGAATGCTGTTCACTTTCTTTTGCATCAATCCGTTCTCTCTGCTGTTAGCCATTATCTTCCTTCATGTTTTCATTAATTAACTTGCTACATTCATTGACTATTTCAACCGCAGCCTTTATGTTACCCAGCTTTGCTGATTTCTTCGCCACATTATTCAGTTTCTTTTCATCACTGAACATTCCCTCAACCGCTTCGAATAATTTTCCTCCGGCAAGTTCACTCTCGCGAACCATTATTGCCGCTCCCTTATCTTCCATCGCCTGGGCGTTTTTCGTCTGATGATCGTTTGTCGCCCATGGATACGGGATTAAAATAGCCGGTTTCCCTGCCGCCGTAATTTCAGCAAGTGATGTCGCGCCGGCGCGGCAAATAATCAGGTCGGCTTCTGAGTAAGCGTTGACCATATCTACAATAAAAGGCAGAACCTTTGCCTTGATGGAATATTTTTGATATGCCCTTTTAACTTTTTCCACTTGCCGGGCTCCTGTCTGATGAACGACATGAATTTTCCGCTTCGTTTTAACCAATTTCGGAAGCATGTCAATCATGGCCTTGTTGATTGCCGTCGCGCCCTGTGAGCCGCCGAAAACCAGCAAATGCAAGTAGTTCCTTTTCTTATTATCCTTTTGGGCGTCCTTAACCGCGGCAAAGGCGGCCCTCACCGGATTACCGCTTACGACAACTTTATCTTCAGGGAAATATTTTTTTGTTTGCTCGTAGGTGACAAATATTTTGCGCGCGCATTTCCCCAGTATTTTGTTGGTAATTCCCGGCACGGCATTTTGCTCGGCAATAGCCGTAGGCTTGTCCATAAAATGCGCGGCCAGAACCGCAGGCCCGGAAGCGTAACCTCCAACACCAATAACAATGTCCGGATTAAATTCCTTTATAATCCTCCTCGATTGCCACAAGCTTTTCGGCACCTGATAAACACCCTTGACCAGCGCCGCCATTCCCCGTCCCTTCAAGCCTTCCACTTCCACGGTTTTCAATTCGTATCCGAGCTTGCTCACAAGTTTGCTTTCAATGCCTTTTTTCGTGCCGATGAATACTACCCGCGCCTTGTCATCTCTTTTGAGAAATTCTTCAGCAATGGCAATTCCCGGAAACAGATGTCCTCCCGTTCCTCCACCTGCTATTATTACGCGCATATACCGACCTCATCCTTAGTATTGTTAAACCTTCATTTCCTTCGCATAAATCATCTATGCCGTTTGCGAGGAAATGTTCAGCAGTATGCCCACGGAAGCCATACTCATCATGAACGCCGTACCCCCATAACTCAAGAAAGGCAAAACCAGGCCTTTCAGCGGTATAAGTCCCATCACACCGGCAATGTTTACAATCGCCTGCAGGGCGATAACCAGGGTCAAACCCGCCGCCAGCAATGTTCCGAAAAAATCCGGAGCTTTCATTGCAATCATAAAACCGCGCAGGGCAAATACCGCAAACATGGCAATCACTATGCTCACTCCTAAAAAACCGCTCTCCTCGGCGATTATGGCAAGAATAAAATCCGTGTGCGGCTCAGGTAAATAAAACAGTTTTTGCATGCCTTCACCAATACCCACTCCAAATGTTCCCCCGGAACCGAAAGATATTAACGACTGCACAATTTGCCAGCCGGTATTGCTGGGGTCTTTCCATGGATCCAAAAAAGTTGTCAGGCGAGTCAACCTGTATCCTTTGAGAAATATCAGCATTACAGCGGCGGGAACAAACAAAAACGAAAGGAATAAAAGATGCCTGATGCGCGCGCCGGCGACGCATAGCATAAAAAGAAATATGGTAGCGATAATAACAGCAGCTCCGAAATCCGGCTCCAATAAAATCAAAATAACAATGGCTACCGTGACAATCAGGGGAAGAAGAATTCCCCTGTTAAAGTTCTTCAGCTGATACGTTTTGCGGGCGAACAGGCAGGAAAGGAAGAGAACCATAGCTATTTTTACCATCTCCGTGACCTGAAAAGAAACGCCTCCCACATTCAGCCAGCGCATTGCCCCGCCGCTTTTGATACCAAAACCGGGAACCAAAACTAAAACCAGTAAGATTATTGCGAGTAAAATGCCGGGATAAGCTAACTTTTTCAGATGTTCATAGGGAATCTTCGTCATCAGAACCATTAAGAGCATTCCCATAAAAACGAAGACAATCTGCTTTTTGATGAAGTAACGGCTGTCGCTGAATTTTTCCAAAGCGATAATCGAACTCGACGAATAAATCATCGTTGTACCGATGGTTATCAAAACCAGAGTAACAAAAAGCAATATAATGTCGGGCGAGCTGCTTTCATGCTTAACCGCGGCTTCCATTTAATTGCTCCTCACAATTTTTTTAAAATAGTCGCCTCTTTCTTTGTAATCGCGGAATTCGTCAAAGCTGGCACATCCGGGCGAAAGCAAGACCACATCCCCGGGCTGTGCAATTTCAAAAGCGGCTTCTATGGCATCGCGTAACTTCGGCCTGTTTAGTTTAGGAATATTATTCCCGATTAGCTTTGCGATGCGGTTTTGCGCTTCACCGAACAATATCACCTGTTTGGCTTTGGCCAAAATAAGCGGGCGCAATTCCTCAAAATTCCCTTCTTTGTCGCGTCCGCCCATAAGTAAAATAACCGGCCCGGAAAAAGCGCTAAGCGCGCTCGCCACGGAACCGACGTTCGTCCCCTTGGAATCATCGTAAAACTTAACGTTATTTTTTTCCGCGACAAATTCAATCCGGTGCGCCAGGCCGTGAAACTCCGCCACAGCAGTCTTTATACTTTCTTCGGCGCATCCGCAGATTCTCGCCGCCACAACCGCGGCCATTACGTTTTCCACATTATGAATTCCGGGAAGCCTGATGATATCCAGCGGATATATTTCCTCTTCTTTTTCTGCCGTCCTGAATACTATTTTATCCCCTTTGACAAATATGCCCTCTTCGAGTTCTTCTCCATAGCTAAAAGCTGTTATTTTCGCGCTCACTTGTTTTTTTAATCCATACCGGGACAACTCCATGGCACGGACAACGGCATAATCTTCTTTTTTCTGGTTGGCAAATATAAGCTTTTTTACCCTCAGATATTCTTCAAAAGAACCGTGATAATCCATGTGGTCGCTGGTTACGTTGAGTAAAATTGATATATAAGGACGGAACTTATCAGTCCACTGAAGCTGAAAGCTGCTGATTTCGGCAACAACAAAATCGGCCCCGTTGGAATCTTCAACACATCCAATCAGGGGATTGCCGATATTGCCGCCGACCAAAGTTTTTTTACCTGCTTTTTTCAATATGCCGCCCAGAAGAGTCGTTGTGGTCGTTTTGCCGTTTGTTCCGGTTACCGCAATCAGGGGCGCTTTTAAAAATCTGAAGGCCAGTTCCACTTCACTGATTATTGCTATTTTTCTTTTAAGCGCCGCCTGCAGCAAATTATTGCGGGGCGGAACACCGGGAGATGGAACAACAAAATCTGCACCGTCGAGAACTTCTTCATTATAGCTGCACCTCTCCAGCCACGGCTCGTGTTGAATTCTTTCAAAAGCAGCACCCCATTGGGCAAAGGGTTTTTCATCCACAGCTTTCACCTTGGCGCCGTGCTTGCCCAAAAACAAAGCAGCGGCAACTCCGGTTATCCCCATGCCCAGGACGACTATTTTTTTTCCTTCTAATTTCATATATTCCCTAACGCAGCTTTAAAGTGCTTATCGCCAATAACGCGAGTAAAATAGAAACAATCCAAAACCGGACGATTATTTTCGGTTCCGCCCATCCCTTTAATTCAAAATGGTGATGCAGCGGCGCCATGCGCAAAATCCTTTTTCCCTGCGTCATCTTAAAATAACCCACCTGAAATATTACGGAAAAAGTTTCCAGGACGAAAATACCTCCGACAATCACCAGCAATATTTCCTGCTTCGTTATAATCGCTAGCGTACCAAGAGCCCCGCCCAGAGAAAGAGCGCCGACATCTCCCATAAACATTTCCGCGGGATAAGTGTTGAACCACAGAAATCCCAGCGCCGCGCCCACAAGCGCGCCACAGAAAATCGCCAGCTCACCGGCGCCCGGCACGTAAGGAATTTGCAGATATTCAGCCACTTTGATATTTCCGGCAAAATAGGCGAAGAGAAGATACGTGGCGAAACAAATCGTCGCCGGACCAATAGCCAATCCATCGAGTCCGTCAGTAAGATTTACCGCGTTGGCCGCGCCTACAATAATAAAGGTAGTCAGTAAAATATAACCCCAGCCCAGGTTGGGCAGAATCGTTTTAAAAAATGGAATTGTTATCTGTGAATTAAAACCCGGCTTGAAGTAAATAATCACACTGACAAATAACGCTATCGCTATTTCCGCGGCCAGCTTCGTTTTTCCTGAGACACCTTTGGAATTTTTACCCGTCAGCTTGCGGTAATCATCGGCAAACCCGATTAGCCCGTAGCCGACTGTCACCAAGAGTATCAGCCAGATATATTTGACGGAAAGATTTGCCCAAAGCACCGAGGAAATTACAACGGCTATAATAATCAAGACGCCACCCATCGTGGGGGTGCCCTTTTTCATCAGATGGCTTTGAGGCCCGTCCTCCCTTATATACTGGCCAATTTGCAGGCTTTGCAGCTTCCGGATAAGCCAGGGGCCGACCACCAGACAAATCAGAAGAGCCGTTATCGTCGCAAAAATAGTACGAAACGTTATATAGCGAAAAACATTAAAATACGAAAAAGTCGTATGCAAGGGGTATAAAAATTCGTAAATCATCTGTCATTCACTCCTGGGTCGGCGGCGTGTCTGAACAAACCGTTTCACAGCCGAAATCGTTGCATATTTTTCTCGATATTTCTTCCATTTTCATGCACCGCGAGCCTTTTACCAGAATCCAGTCGCCTTTTTTTAGCACTGACTTTAAATAATCAACGGCATCCTGCGTATCCGATAAAAGCCGGATTTTTTTCGGGGACAATCCTCCCTGTGAGGCTCCTTCGGCGGTTTTACCGGAAAACTCCCCTTTTAAAAAAAGCGTATTGACACCCGTAGTCGCGGCCAGCATTCCCGCTTTTCGATGCATTTCATCCGCCGCATCTCCCAATTCCAGCATATCACCCAAAAAAACATAACTTTTATGACTGCTTTTCAATTCTTTTAATGTCATCAATGCTTCCCGCATAGAAGAAGGGTTGGCGTTATAAGAATCGTCCAAAAGATAAGAACCGTTTTTCAGCTTGATTACTTCCATACGACCGGGCACAGGCCGAAATGCCGCCAGGCCGTCTATTATTGTCTGATAATTTATATCCGCAGCCACAGAAGCCGCGGCCGCGGCAATCGCGTTATAAATATTATGAATGCCAATAATTTTAATCTCAATTTTTTGCTCTTTGCCACCGGCTATGAAATAAAATCGCATGCTCCCGGCACCGGCTTTTTCCATGCCCCTTGCCGATATATCCGCCTGGTCACTCATGCCAAAACTGATGCGTCCGCCCTTCCACTTTCCGGAAATTTTTTTTACGTTCTCATCATCACAATTTATGACGGCGATGCCGTCTTTTTTCATGTGAGCAAACAAATCACCTTTTTCTCTTGCTACACCTTCTACTGTTTTCAACCCGGCCAGATGCGCCGGACCGATGTTCGTTATCAGTCCGATATCCGGTTCGGTAATTTGCGTAAGCCTTTTTATTTCGCCCGGACTATTCGTGCCGATTTCCACAACAGCCACCTCGTGCTGCGCCGTCAACCGAAACAGCGTCTGCGGCAGGCCGACTAAATTATTCAAATTTCCTTCGGTCTTCAGAATTTTTTTCTTCTGGCCAATTATCGCCGCTATCATCTCCTTGGTTGTGGTCTTGCCCGAAGAACCGGTTAATCCGATTACGGTGACGTTAAATTTTTTCCTCCAATAGTGAGCCAGATCACCCAGAGCAGTCAGCGTGTCGGAGACTTTTATTACAGCGCCCATTTCGCCCGCCCTTTTTAAATCTATTTTAGTTTCATCACTGAGCACAACACCGGCGGCGCCGCGCTCCAGCGCCGAACCTGCAAAATCGTGACCGTCATAGCTATCACCTTTCAACGCGATAAACAGGTTGCCTTTCTGCAAAAGGCGTGAATCCGTGGATATACCGCGAAAATCAGCACCATGCTCGCCCGCAATCAAAACACCGCGGGTTGCCTTCAGCGTTTCGTTTAAAGAAATCATGGGCGAATTATTAATCACTTCTTATTCCCTCTTCTTCAGAGCTTCCGCGGCAACTACGCGATCGTCAAAAGGCGTTTTCTCGGTTCCCATAATCTGATAATCCTCATGGCCTTTTCCGGCAATGAGAACAATATCGTCTTTTTGCGCCATGTTTATCGCGATTTCGATTGCCTTCTTCCGTTGTGGAACAATCATATACGCATGCGAAGCATTACCGTTTAGCGATTCATGGCGGGACATTTTTCTTATTTTTTTCTGATCGATTCCCGCTTCTATTTCCGCGATTATCGCCAGCGGGTCTTCCAGACGAGGATTGTCGGAAGTGACAATGGTCAGGTCACTGTAATCTGTTGCTTCCTTGCCCATAAGAGGCCTTTTGGCACGGTCCCTGTTCCCTCCGCAGCCAAAGACCGTGATAACTCGGTTTTTTTTCAAATCCGTTAAGGCCTGAAGCACCTGCCGTAAAGCATCCGCCTTGTGCGCGTAATCCACAAAAACATTGAACCCTAAAGGCGTATCGACTTTCTCGAGACGACCGGGCACATAATTTAAATTAGCTATTCCGGTTTTAATGGCCGGTGATGTTACGCCTAAGGCTTTAGCGGCAGTGGCGGCGGCCATGATGTTATACGCGTTGAAATTGCCGATAAGTTCACTTTCGACAAACATTCTTTCATCGTCCAGCACAAGCTCCGCTTTAATGCCGGACAGAGATGAAGCATTAATAAAGCCCCTGACGGCATTATCAGCCCCCATACCGAAAGAGAGAGATGGTAATTCTATTTCGCGCAATATTCTTTTTCCCCATTCATCATCGCCGTTTATTACCATTTTATATTTATTCTTTTTTTTGCTAAGCGGTAATATCTCACCGAAAAGGCGTTTTTTTGCCTGAAAGTATTCTTCCATATTCCGATGATAATCAAGATGCTCGGGAGAAAGATTCGCAAATATTGCCAGGTCAAAATCACACGCGTCGACTCTTTTTAAAGCAAGGGCATGTGATGACACTTCGGCGATGACGTGAGTTATGCCTTCATCGGCCATTTCGCGTAAAATTTTTTGCATCTCGAAGGATTCCGGAGTAGTGTTGGGAGCCGAAAATATTTTATCCGCGTAGCGATAATTAACCGTGCCCAGCACACCGCAATTTAATTTCGCCGTCTTTAATATGGCTTCCAGGAGATAGGCGATTGTCGTCTTGCCGCTGGTACCGGTTACGGCAACAAGCACCATGCTGCCGGACGGATGTTTAAAATAATTTCTGGCCAGAACCCCTAAAGCTTTCCTGCTGTCGTTAACCCTGATTGACGTAATGCCGGCGGGAATATTTACCTCTCTGTCATGAACGATAAAGCGCGCGCCTCTGGCCGCCGCGTCAGGAATATAATCGTGACCATCATGCTGCAGTCCCTTTATCGCCACGAAAAGTGAGTTGGCCTTGCACTTGCCGGCGACATAAGAAACCTCCGACGCCTCAGCATCCGTATCTTGGGGACCATTGACAATGTCCACACTTTCCAGTAAATGCCTTAGTTGCATATCTCCCTCAATAGCCTGTTTCAAAAACTACTTGGCAGACGCGCTCGCCGGACAACGCCGTCCCGGGCCGCGGATGCTGGTTCACCGCCCAGCCGCTGCCTGATGCTTTTAAATCTATTGAGTTTGCTCTGGCCTTTTTCACGGCCTGCCTTATTGTAAGTCCGGTAAAATCAGGCATTTCTGAATCATCCAGGACAAAATAATCTTCGCCAATATGATTGTCCCCCGCGGCAACCAGGCGTACCATATCGGACATATTTGCTTTCACGATTTTTGTTTCCCTGATGTTTGTTTCAAAACGGTTCAATATCTGTTCGCCGATTTTTTTAAATAACGGCGCGGCGGCCACGCCGCCCCATTTATCAGTCTGCGGCTCATCTAAAATAACAAGAATGGCAACCTGGGGATTATCAACCGGAAAATATCCCATAAAAGAAGTGCGTACTTTGTCTGAAGAATAAGCTTTTTGGACAATATCATACTTTTGCGCTGTTCCGGTTTTACCGGCAACCGCCACATTTTCAATAAAGGCGTTCCTTCCCGTGCCGTCGCCTGCCGCCACAACTTCGGTAAGCATTTTGCTCATGCGTTTTGCCGTTTGGGGCGATACTACCTGGCGAACTGCTTCGGGAGTTTGCATTTTTATGGGATTATTATTCTTGTCAGTCAGGCCTTTCACAATGTATGGTTTCATCAAAACGCCGTCATTGGCTATCGCCGACATCGCGGCAATCAGTTGAATTGCCGTCACGGATATGCCATGACCGAAGGCAATGGAAGCCGTGTCCACCTTCGTCCAGTTTTCGGGCGACCTGACTATTCCCGGAGATTCGCCGGGTAATTCTATCCCGGTGCGCACGCCAAAACCGAAATCCTGAATATATTCGTAGTATTTTTCTTTGCCGAGTTTTTGCGCTATTTTTACTGAACCGATGTTACTTGAAAACTTGAGAATATCGCTGACGGACAAATATCCGTGACGTTTTCTTCCTGCTTCGCGAAACACTCTGTTAGCTACGGTAAAGGAGCCGTCTTCACAGAAAATCTTTTCATCTTCCCTGACCTTTTTTTCCTCCAGGGCCGCCGCAATCAAAAATGGTTTAAAAGTGGACCCCGGATCAAAAACATCCGTTACCGCCCGGTTTCGCCACACGTCCGGTAAAAGACCGCTGATATTGTTAGGATTAAAACCTGTTTCATTGGCCAGCGCCAGAATCTCTCCGGTTTTCGGATTCATCACAATGGCGATTCCGCCCTTGGCGCCCCTTGCTTCTACTGCTTCTTTAAGATTCGATTCCACCAGATATTGAATCCGGTTATCAATAGTTAAAACCAGGTTTAAGGCTTCATCCACTGCCTCTTCAGCCTTTTCGGCGCGCAGGAAGAGTTTCTTCCCTTTCGCGTCACGCACCCATGCCAGTCTTTTCGGATCTTCCTTCAATATTGATTCATATCGGAATTCCAATCCTTCCAGGCCGCTGTTATCATCCCCCACGAATCCGAGCAGATGCGCGGCCAATTGACCGTTGGGATAAAATCTCCGTGGCTCTTTAACCAGAAATATTCCTTCGATATCGGCGTTCTTAATGCTCGCGGCCTGTTCCGGCGATATTCTTCGGGCAAGCCAGCTGAAGTTTTTAGGCCGGGATATTTGTTTATAGACTGATTGCCGGTTCACATTAAGAATTTTGGCGACTTGCGCGGAAACCGCGTCCGCATCGGAAATTCTGGATGGATCGGCGCAGACGGAATCAACCATTATGGACAGGGCAAGTTTTTCGCCGTTTCGGTCATAAATCACGCCTCTTTCCGGCTGCATTTGCAGGCTGGCCGTATGCTGCCTTTGGGCCATCGCTTTGAGATTTTGACTTGATAAAACCTGCAATTGAAAAGCGCGCGATATCAGGGCAACAAACAGTACCATAAAAACAACCAGTACGCTTCCTATCCTGAATTTTAACCATCTTCTCTTGTGTATAGCCATATCATTCTCCTGAATTCTTTAGGACAATAACCTGTTTGCTTTCAGGATATGACATCCGCAATTGTTTTCTGGCCACCTTCTCAATTCTTTGCGGAGCTTTCAGCATCGCCATCTCCAATCTTAATTTCTTTTGTTCTTCAAGCTTGAGCTCCCTTTCGCTCATTTGGGCGGCAATTTTGTACTCCAGTTCCGTCATGCGTATATGTGAACCGACGTAAATCAAGGCGACAAACATGAAAACTACCGCGACAACGATAAATGTCGAATATTTGATTCCCAGAGAAGTAGTTTTTGCTTCCCGAAAACGCGGCATAGTACGGGTAGAGACGGCATGGGCCATTTCAGCACCTCTGGGCAACGCGCAGCCTGGCGCTGCGGGCGCGCGGGTTGTGTTTTATTTCTTCCGGCGACGATTTAATCGCTTTGGTGGTTACCGGTTTAAGTTTTGCCTGTCGCTGGCAGACGCAATAGGGAATATCTTTCGGGCAGGTACAGCCGCCGGCCATGGATTTGAATTCGTTTTTTACAATACGGTCTTCCAGTGAATGAAAAGAAATCACACAAAGGCGACCGCCTGATTTTAACGCTTCCACCGCGCCGGCGATACCCGGTTTTATATTATCAAGTTCATTATTTACGGCTATTCTGATGGCCTGAAATGTTTTTGTGGCCGGATGAGTTTTGCGGCCTTTAAATTTCGCGGGAATAGCTCCGGCAACGATATCCGCCAGTTGCGTGGTTTTCTCAATCGGCGCGAGCTGTCTTTTTTTTGCTATTGCTCTTGTTATTCTTGCCGCCATTTTTTCTTCCCCGTATGACCTGATAATTCTTTCCAGCTCACTTTGCTCAAAACCATTGACGACATCGTACGCGCTGAGCTTCGCGCCGCGATTCATGCGCATGTCGAGAGGAGCATCATAATTAAAACTGAAACCTCTCTCGGGATTATCCAGCTGACGGGATGAGACGCCCAGATCAAATAACACGCCGTCAACTTTTTTTATGTCCAGTTTTTTCAGCACCTCACTCAACTCGGCAAAATTTGCCTGAACTAAAACTTTACGTTTTCCGAATCGCGACAATTTTTTTTCCGCGAACAGCAACGCTTCCTCGTCGCGGTCAATTCCCACCAAAAAGGCATTCGTGTTCTCCAGTATAGCGCCGGCGTGTCCCGCGCCACCTATTGTGCCGTCCACATAAACGCCTTGTCTATTCGTCAAGAGCATTTCGACAACCTCTCTGACCATTACCGGTTCGTGGAAGAAGTCGTCTTTCATTTTCATATTCCCAAATCAGCCACAAATTCACCAAAACGGCTGATATCGGAACCGACTTTTTTCATTTTGTTTTCAAAACGGTCTTTCGACCAAATTTCAACTACTCTAATCATACCGGCCATAATGATATCTTTTTCCAGACCCGCGTACTCGCGCAGTGCCGGAGGAATGAGCACTCTTCCCTGATTATCCAGATTGCAGTCCACCGCGCCGGACATGAAGAATCTTTGAAAATCGCGGACCTCTTTGCGCAGGATTGATTGATGTGAAATTTTTTCTTCGATGATACGCCATTCATCATAGGGAAAAACCATCAGATAACCGTCCCAGTTGGTAATGACCATGTGGTTGTCATACTGCCGCGCGAAGATTTCGCGGAACTTGGACGGGAAAATGACCCTTCCCTTTTCGTCTATCGTGTGATGATGCTGACCCCTAAAAACAGACACTACTACCCTCCACATCAAACCACTTTGCTCCACTATAAGAGGACAAAACTGCTTTGTCAAGTTTTTTTTAATTAAAAACTTAAAATTACTAAGAAAATAGAAGAAAAGATGTGGAGGGTTTTCCTATCCGAATTATTTTTTCTTCAAGAAATAACCAACTTTGATTATAATAATGAGGAATATTCGGTTTTTATTTAATATTATTAGTAATATAGACAAAATAATGGGTATATTGCCCATGTGGCAATCGCAAAGAAGCGGAGCTTAATTTTTCACACATAAGGGAAAATACCCGGGCGCATGTGTTATACTGCTTCAATATGTGAAATTTGTGTTTTGGCGGGCACTATTTGCCGCCAAAGAAAGCATCTCCGCCAGATAAGCTGGCTATTATGATGTTATGACACACAATTGTGCCGCATCATATATGTGCCATGGCACATATATTTATGACATCAGCTTGCATTTATTTTGTAAATAGTTATTAATACGGCGATTTATGAGGAAAATTTTCTTTCATCCTTCGGCACACATTTTGTACCAATGTATAAAGAATAAAAGACGTTAAATAACAGTAAAAAGGAGAAAAACTATGGCAAACGCAGAAATTAAGATTTTCGATATCATGGCCTGTGACGTTTACTGGGATTTTGAAGATTCCCGCATGCCTAAGGAAACGCACAAATTTCTTGTCGCCCTGTTTCCCACGCCCGACGTAGTCGCGCCGGAAATGATCGAAAAAATTATGGGCTACGGGCCCGGCGGTTACGAAGTTAAATTTTCCAACGAAAAATTTAACAATGAAACATTAAACGGCTGGTTTTATGATCCTAAAATTCCCAACTACTGGTACATGATAAATCTGCCCACCGGTTTTATGAAAGAAGGAGAATACACGATTGAAATTACCTGCAAAGACGGCGCGGTGGTAAAAAAATCGCGTATGCAGAAAAGCGCCCCTTCCCAGGCGATGGTTTCTTCTTACCTGAAACACCGGCAGAAAATTTTGGATTCATTTTCACCTTCCAAAAAAAATCCGTTGAAAGCCGGGTCCGCGCGCAAGAATATCAAATGCAGTTGGAAAACGCTCAAGGATGTGGACAATCACGACGCGTATTATGTTTATCGCCTGGCGCAGTCTTCCATACCGAAAGAATTTGACGGCAACAATCTTGCCTGGTTCGACAACATCTACACACAGAGACTGTTCCAGAATCAACCAAAGGCCGGATTGAACAGAGGAGAAGTTATCATTGAAACTGAGTTGAAACCAAATACCAGCTACGGCTACTTTGTGGAAATAACCGATGGTAATATCGCTGGTGACGCGAATATTTGTATTTTTCAGCCGCATCAGTTTTTTGAAACGCCCTAGTAGTTAAATAAGTTTCAGCCGGCGGCACAAAACCCTACCCTGAAATTTCTACTTGTGCATTAAAATGCTAAGACAGGGCAAATCACCACATGAGTGATTTGCTTTGCCTTTGACATTATACTTACGATTAATGATTTTTTATAAAGCGAAAGGATTTATAAAATGCAAAACTTTATCTTTCATAATCCAACAAAAATAATTTTTGGTAAAGGCCAGATTAAAAAACGCATCGGCAAGGAAACAGCCAAGTTCGGGAAAAAAGCCCTGCTGGTTTACGGAAAAAACAGCATTATGCAAAACGGCGTCTACGATCAGGTGACAAACTCGCTTACGGAAGCAGGCGTGGCGTATGTAGAGTTTCCCGGCGTGAAATCAAATCCCGTTCTTTCGCACGTGGAGGCAGGAATTGAACTGGCGCGTAAAGCAAACGTGGATGTTGTTTTGGGTGTCGGCGGCGGCTCTGTTATTGATTCGGCTAAGGTTATCGCCGGCGGCGTCAGCGCGGATCATGATGTCTGGGAATTTTTTACTTTTACCAAAGCTGTGACAAAAGCTCTCCCGATACTGGCCGTGGCCACGGTTTCGGCCAGCGCTTCCGAAATGAACAATGGCGCGGTGCTTACCAAAGAAGACTGCTGTAATAAGTTTGGCACAGCCTCGCCGCTTTTTCAGCCGCAGGTTTCTATTCTTGATCCCACGACTCTTTTTTCCCTGAACGCTCAATACAGCGCTTATAGTTCTGTTGACGTTATCGCGCATATGCTCGAGGCTTATTTAAATTGCCGGGAGCCTTCAGTAATATTGCAGGACCGCCTCCATGAGGGACTGATAAAAACAGTAATGGAAAGTACTGATATTATTATCAAACAGCCGGACAATTACGAAGCACGAGCCAATATTATGTGGGGCTCTGTCGTCGGATTCAACGGCATCACCACTGCGGGCATGGGATATTCGGCATTTCCCGCGCATATGATTGAACATGCCTTGAGCGCTCTTTATGACATTGCTCACGGCGCGGGCCTCTCTATTTTGTTACCCGCCTGGATGTCGTGGGCGCTTGAAGAAAATAAAGACAGGCTGGCTCGTTTCGCGCGCGAAGTATTTTGCGTAAATAATTCTGATGATTTCAAAGCGGCGCGTGAAGGCGCGGAACGGTTGAAATCATGGTTTGCTTCCATCGGCGCTCCTGTTTCGTTAAAGGAGGAAAACATTACGGAAAATGATTTTGAAAAGATAGCCGATAACGCCGTTAACAACGCCCAGATGTGGGGCATGACAAATTATACGAAAGAAGTAATTAAAGAAATATTAACAATGGCGCAATAGTGTCTATTATGCCTGAGTAATAACGGCCAAAATATGAAACCTGTCTCTTATACACATCTCCGAGCCCACGAGACCGTACTAGATCTCGTATGCCGTCTTCTGCTTGA
>OMKS01001341.1_pt1 | contig 21986 bp, 15 predicted proteins | sample 1674721 | NCBI WGS metagenome assembly OMKS01 (sample SAMN06264996, study PRJEB25208) | sediment metagenome | isolation source: hot spring sediment | place: USA: California | collected 2014-09-02
TGGCTCAGCGCGACGATGCGCGGGTAGTCGTTCGCCACGCGCTCCACGGCGCGCGTGCCAAAGCCGCTCACCAGGCGTAAGAAGCCCTCTTCCTTGCGGATTTTGGGATTCCACCGGAAGGGATTACGACTGTAGCCCACGCCGGCAACGGCGGGAAAGAAATAATTGCGGTAATGGTCCCCCGCGACTTTCTGGATGAGCACGGCCATACGTTCGTCGTAGTCTATCAACCCCATACGCTGGCGATACAGAAGCGCGTCGGGGCTGAGCGTGCTGGCGTAGACCTGCGCCACGGCTTTGATGAGCGTCGAAAGGTTCTCCTCTGCCGTCCCCTGGTTGGGGCAGAAGACGCTCTCGTATTTCCCGGCGAGCGCCGCGCCAAAGTGGACTTCCAGCAGGCTCGACGAGCGCACGATCAACGGCGCGTTGCCGACGCGCTCCAGGACGCGGCCCAGGCTGTAGATAATCTCGCCGGGAAAGTGCCCGTCCATGTAGGCCCGGCGGATTTGGGGGTAATCGCCCTCGATCTCCTCGCGCGAGCGGTATTTCTGGTTCATATAGCGGCTGAAGCCGTTGATGAGTTGGAAGTCGTAGAAGACGTCCGATCCGATGAAGTAGGAATCGGGGATTTCGACGCATTGGCCGACGTCGACCGTGCCTTCGGGGGCGGCATGTTGCAGGATTTTCTGTGCCAGGAGCATCCCGGCAGCTTTTCCACCGATCTTGCCCCGCCCGATGCAGCGCCGCCGGATGTCGATGAGATCCTGGACGGTGAAAAGCTCCTTGGCGACGCCGACGAATTCCAGTTGGTCGCTGAGCATCCCCTTGATGAGCACGACGATGATTTCGCGCAGGTGATGTTGCACTTCGGCGCGCTTCTCGGGCGCGAGGCTCTCATATTCCGCGCCCTGGGTGAAGAGCAGGTCCCATGACGCTATCTCCGGGTTGAAGGTCAGGGCCAGTTCGTGATCCTGCGGGACGTCACGACTAGCGAGCACAGATTGTATGATTTCTTCGAGCCGCTCGTGAGGCAGATTGTAGGCGAAGTAGAAATCGGTGAGTTGGTCGCGTATCACGACCCGGCGCTCGTTCCACACCCGTTCCGGCTCCTGAGCGAAGGGGTCCTGCAGTCCCTCACGATATTGCGAGAGGATGGCTTTCTCGCGCACCTCGGCCTCGAACGCCGCCAGCGTGACGATACCTTTGGCGAATAGCTCCTGGCGCATCCGCTCCCGAATCTTGCGGGCCAGGATAGGATACTGCGCCAGTTTGAGTTGAATGCCGTACACTCGCGAGGGGAAATCTGTCTCGTATTCGATCACTGTTGTGCTCCACCTGATTACAATACGCCGGTAAGTATACCGCAATCCCCGACAATTGCATTTGATCTCGTCCTGCATAACGCTCACCCTCAGATTTCTGAGACGATGTCATATTTGCCTGTTTAGGCATAAAGGGATAAACTATGGATACAGGTCGTTATGTCTTTTATAACAGTGTTGCAGGATCGAATCGATGGGAGGGGCCGCACTGTGGCGGGGGCTTGGTCTTTCGGGTAGCGCAAACTCCTGTGCGTGCGGTATGGAGATTAGGCGATGAATGTGCTTGATGTACGCACGCTTCTCATCACCCAGATGCTCAGTTATGCCCTATGTACCGGCGTGATGGCGCTGCTGTGGTATCAGAACCGCCGCCGTTTTGCCGGGCTAGGCTTTTGGCTGGCGAATTCTGTCTTGCAAACGCTCGGTATTTTATTGATTGTGCTGCGCGGCATCGCCCCGGATTGGCTATCCGTCGTCGCCGGCAATGTTTTATTGGTTACTGGGCCGTTTCTCCTGTACGTTGGACTGGAACGCTTTGTCGGACATCGTAGCAGTCAATTCCACAACGGCATGTTGTTGTTGACTTTCACCCTCCTCCATGCTTATTTCACCTTTGTGCAGCCCAGCCTGGCGGCGCGCAATATCAATGTCTCGGCGGCGGTGATCGTTGCCTGTGTCCAGATGGCCTGGCTGTTACTGGGCCGGGTGGGGCCGGAGATGCGCAGTATGACACGGGGGATAGGCTTTTTAGTCGTCGCGTATTGCGTGATCAGTGTGGCGCGTATTCTCGTGAACGCGCTGGTGTCGCCGGGAGACGACTTCCTGCATAACGTCAGTATGTTTGATGCCCTCTTGGTCTTGATCTATATATTGTTTTTCATCGCCACGACGTTTGGTCTGTTTTTGATGCTCAACCGTCGCCTGTTTGTGGACGTTCAAGCCCAACAGATGGCGGTGCAGGAGAGCGAAGCGCGCTACCGGCAGTTGGTCGAGCTCTCACCTGATGCGCTGGTTGTCTACCGTGACAGCATTGTCGTCTTTGCCAATTCCGCTGCTGGGACCTTATTTGGTGCAGCCGCGCCGGAGGAATTACTCGGCAAGTCGGTCCTCGATTTTGTCCACCCCGGCTATCTTGATCTGTCAAGACGGCGTATGGCCACTACACTCGCTACCGGGGAGGTTTCCCCGTCGATTGAGGAGAAACTATTCCGCCTTGACGGCTCCGTCTTCGATGCCGAAGTTACGACGGCGCGCATCGACTATGAGGATCGGCCAGCTTTGCAGACGCTGGTGCGCGACATCACCGCGCGCAAGGAGGCTGATGCGGCGTTGCGGGCGAGCGAAGCGCGCTGGCAGTTTGCCCTGGAAGGCGCCGGCGATGGCGTTTGGGACTGGAACGTACAGACCAACCAGGTGTATTTCTCGCCCCAGTGGAAGGCGATGCTCGGCTATGCGCCGCACGAGATCGGTGATGCGTTCGACGAGTGGCTTAGCCGCGTTCATCCGGACGACGTGGCGCGTTGCCAGCAAGATCTGGACGCCTATTTTAGTGGACTGACCCCGGTTTATCGCAACGAACATCGCCTTTTGTGCAAAGACGGGACGTACAAGTGGATCCTGGGTCAGGGAACAGTCATTCAATGGACCGATGAGGGCACACCCTTGCGTGTGATTGGCACGCATCATGACATTGACGAGCGCAGGCGGGCGGAGGAAGCGCTCCGCGCCAGCGAGGAACAATATCGCTTTATCACAGAGAGCATCAGCGACGTTATCTGGACACTCGATGTCGAGACCTTGCGTTTTACTTATGTCAGCCCCTCGGTGGAACGCCTCCGTGGCTACACCCCCGAAGAAGTTATGGCCGAGTCTATGGATGCGGCCTTGTTACCAGAACACGCAGCCTACCTTCGCCAACTGATGAACGAACGGCTCTCTCGCTTTCTTGCCGATGAGAAAGCCGGTAGCCAGCGATCTTATGTCGAAGAGGCGCAGCAACCCCGCAAAGATGGGACTTTTGTCTGGACGGAAGTGCTTGTCAAATTTGTACGCAATCCCCACACCGGGCGTATCGAAGTCCACGGCGTCACCCGTGATATCTCCGAGCGCAAGCGGGCCGAAGAGATCATTCAGTTGCGCCTGCAATTGCTGGATTTTTCCGTTGATCATTCCCTCACCGAACTGATGCAGCGTGCTTTGGATGAAATCGGACGATTGACGCGCAGTCCGATCGGTTTTTACCATTTCGTTGCGGAAGATCAGAAAACCCTCTCGCTCCAGGCATGGTCCACCCGCACCCTGGAGGAATTCTGCAAAGCAGAGGGTGCGGGCATGCATTATGATATCGATCAAGCTGGGGTGTGGGTTGATTGTATCCACCAGCGAAAACCCGTCATCCACAACGACTACATAGCGCTGCCGCATCGCAAGGGCATGCCGCCAGGTCACGCCGAAGTCAAACGCGAGTTGGTTGTGCCGACAATGGCTGATGGACGCATTGTGGCGATTCTTGGTGTTGGCAACAAGCCGGTGGATTATGACGACCAGGATGTGGCGCTGGTGGCTTATGTGTCTGATGTTATCTGGAACATCACCGAGCGCAAGCGGGCCGAGGAAATACTGCGGGAGAGCAAAGCCAAGCTTGAACAGACCGTCGAGGCGTTGGAGGATCGTGAGCGGTTTCTGGCAACGTTAAATGATGTGACCTATACAGCCCTGAAGACACCGAACCTCCGCGTAATGCTGCAAGTCTTGGCTGACCGGCTTGGCGAACTGTTCGACGCTGACGGTTGCTACATTACGTTATGGGACGAAGCTACAAAAACTGTCACACCAGCGGCCGCCTACGGTCACCTGCGTGATACTTACCCTAAAGAACGTCCAACTTTGTCTGGACTAACTGTGCCGCGTGAGCGCACGATGACCGAAGCGGTGTTGTTGGCCGGACATCCTCTCGTGGCAGAGGATGTCTTCAACACGCCTTATCTCAGCTCGAAGATCGCTGCCCAGTATCCGACCCATTCAATGCTCGGTCTGCCGCTCATCGCCGGCGAGCGCAAATTGGGCGCCGCCCTGATTGCTTACGATACCCCACACGCCTTTACGACAGATGAGATCACGCGAGCGAAACAGACAGCTCAGCAAATTTCCCTGGCGATGGCGAAATCCCTGCTGCTGCGCGAGTCGCAGTCGCTCTGGCAAGAGGCCGAGACGTTGCGTGAGGCGGCCTTGGCACTCACCAGCGCCCTCGATCACGATGAGGTGATGGATCGCATTCTGGCCCAATTGCAACAAGTGGTCCCCTATGACACAGCCTCTGTTCAATTGCTGCGCGAGGCCCCGGATGGTGGAAAACCGTGGCTGGAGATCGTCGGTGGTCGGGGGTTTACCAATTGGGAGCAGATCCTCGGGGTTAAATTCGATCCTGAAGAAACGGATAATCCCAATTATGAGGTGATACGCTCGCGGGCGCCGTTTATCGTGGATGACGGCCCGGCAGTGTACACGGGATTTCACCAGTCTCCCCATGCAGAAGCGGGCATCCGTTCCTGGCTCGGTGCTCCGATGTTTGTAGGGGATCGTTTAATTGGGATGATTACACTCGATAAGACAGCCCCGGGGTTCTACACCCAGGATCACGCCCGCTTGGCCGAGGCGTTTGCGGCTCAGGCCGCTGTGGCTATCGAGAATGCGCGATTGTACCAGGCACTGCGGGATCACGCCGGGCAGTTGGAGGCGCAAAACGAGGCCTTGCGTCATAACGCCGAACAACTGGCAGCGCAAAACGCCGAGTTGGATGCCTTTGCACACACCGTCGCGCATGATCTCAAGAACCCGATAGGCCTCGTAATCGGCTATGCTCGCTTCCTGGAGTCGGCGTATGACACATTGCCTGCCGATGAAATCCAGCTCGTGCTCAGGACGGTGCTCCGTTTCAGCGAAAAGCTTGACAGTATCATCAAGGAATTGCTGTTGCTGGCTGGCGTCCGGAAGGAAGAGGTGGTGCCTGTTCCTCTGGCGATGGCGGAGATCGTCCAGGAAGCGTGTTCAAGGTTTACGTTGATGATTGAGGAAACGGGAGCACACATCAGTCTCCCCGATCCTACCGCGTGGCCCGTTGCCCTTGGTCACGCTCCGTGGGTCGAAGAAGTGTGGGCCAACTATATTAGTAATGCGCTCAAATACGGTGGCCGTCCTCAGGAAGGCATTCCTCCGCATGTTGAGCTAGGTTACACGATACTCGCAGAAAACTCAGCGCTCGATTCGGCATCGAGTATCGAGCAACCAGTAGCCAGCATCCAGCATCCAGCGACCAGTATCCGGTTTTGGGTGCGTGATAATGGCCCGGGTCTTACACCGGAAGCGCAGACGAAATTGTTCGCGCCGTTCACACGCCTGGAGCAGGTGCGCGCGCAGGGTCACGGTCTGGGACTCTCCATCGTGCGGCGCATCGTTGAAAAGCTTGGCGGTGAAGTGGGTGTCGTCAGCGCACCTGGCGAAGGCAGTTGCTTCTACTTCACCCTGCCCGTGGCTACGAAGTAAGAGGCAAGACAACCCTGTATGCCGCATCCTACCCCTTGGGTATACGACAGATTGCAGGGAAAAGAACGACAGACATCTGACAAATCCGCTTGAACAACTGCTGTGGTCGGTCTCCGACCGCGCCACCGCGAGCTTAGGCGTTGGCGGGCATGGCGCCGCCGAGGATGGGGAAAATCTGTACGAACTTCTCAACGCTTATGCAGGTGAATTGGGCCGCAACCACCAACAGGCGGAAGCCGAGAAAGTGCACGTGCTGTATAATGATTGGGAGCGGCGCTTCGTGAAGATCACGCCGCGCAAGGCTGGCGTAGAAACCGTCGCCCTGGTGCAAAACAGAGCGTTGCTGTCGGCAGATTGAGCAGATGTGGTTTTCGATTGACAAAACCCGGCGCAGTCGGTACAATGAGGAAAAGTCATCAAATTTGATGACAAGAAAGGTGATAAAAATGAGCACACGGATTATGCCCGTCAGCGATTTGCGCCGCAAGACCAGCGACGTGCTGAATGTCGTCCGCGAAACCGGCGACGCGGTCTACATCACGCAGCATGGCCGCCCGGTGGTCGTGCTGGTAGATTATGAGCGTTATGAGCAGTTGATGGCGCAAGCGCAAACTCCGCCCGCCTCGCCGAAGCCAGAAGCTGCTGTCGCTGCCGAACAGCCGCCGCACCAGTATCCTACCGTGCCGGTTCCGGTTTCGATGCTGGAAGGGCTGATCGGCATCATGCCCGCTGTTGGCGGCGATGCTTTGGCCGACACCGAAGCGCTCTACGATGGAGATTAAGTATGACATCCATCGTGTTGGATAGCTCGTTGCTTGTCGCCCTGCTGGTTCCCATGATGCTTGGCACGCTCGAGCAGTGACGCTAGGGGAAGCGATCCAAGCGGCCGGTAAAACCGGCATCTATTTCGATTGCGTGGTTGCAGAAACTGTCAACGTTGCCATCCGTCGTCTATACGAGAAAAGATTGCAGGATGACGTGCGACCGTTCTTGGAACGACTGTCCGTTCAAACACCGGCCCAAGCTATCACCTGGATCTTTCCTAACGTGCCGCGTCTGTATACGGAAATAGTGGCACTGATCAAAAGCTCCTCCGGCGAACTCAACTTCAACGACGCGATGATTGCCTTGGCTTGCCGCGAGCGCGAAATTCCCGCCATTGCCAGCTTCGACGTTGACTTCGACCAGGTGACGTGGCTCAAGCGGGTGGCAGAGCCAGGCGATTTGCCGATCACGAACGGTTAGAATGCGTCTACGTGCGTGCGATGCTTGGATGAGCGCCCATTAAAAGGCTCGCGTAGATTAGCGAGATTCGTGGTTTGTTGTTGGAGTAAACGAGTGAAGACTATTGTGACAGCATCTGAAGCATTGACGTATCAACTGCGCATCGAACAGTTGCGCGCGACCAAGCTGGCGCAGACGCAGGAGAAGCAGGCGCTCATCGGTTCGATGGACCACGATGATTGGGCGCTCATTTTGCCGCCGCCTGACCGCCGCAAGATCGTAAAGTGGATCGCATCATCGCGGAAGGGTAAGCTATGAAGAAACTGTTGAGGTCCTTCACGAAAAAGCAACGGGTCATCCTCATCGGAATGGCCGTGTTGACGTGTCTGGTGATCACTATCCTGGGTGGTGTTATGGTTTCGCAGATGACGCGCCAGGCTTCTGGGCCATCTGCGCCGGTTCCTGCAACACTGGTCGCTGCTACGGCAACACCCGCGCCGACATCCACACCGCCGCCCACTTGGACGCCCACGCCGGAAGTGCGGATGCTCATCGAGACGCCCGCGTTCGAGGAAACGCGCTGCCCCTTCGATGTGCCGCTTGGTGTAGACGTCGACTGTGGTATGGTCATCGTGCGGGAAGATCGCGGCGACGACGACCCCAACGATGTCATCCGCCTGGCCGTGGCCGTTTACCGCAGCACCAGCGACACTCCGCAGCCCGATCCGGTTATCTTCTTGCAGGGCGGGCCTGGAAGTGGAGCCGTCGAGAACATCGTACGTGCCTATGATACATTCATCGCGCCGATTCTGGCCGAGCGCGACTTCATCGTGTTCGACCAGCGCGGGACGGGATTGAGCCAGCCCGTGCTCGATTGCCCGGAGTACTCGCGACTCGTTGAGCGCCAGTTGCGGCAGGGCTTTTTCCTCGGCGATGAAGATCCCGCGCAGTATACTGACGCTTTGCTGGCTTGCCGTGATCGTCTGACGCGGCGTGGCGCGAATCTGGCGGCCTACACCAGCGCTGCTAGCGCCGCCGACGTCAATGATATCGTCACCGTTCTGGGATACGAACAGGTCAATCTCTACGGCGCTTCCTACGGCACGCGTCTGGCACAGACGGTGATGCGCGACTTTCCTGGCATCGTCCGCAGTGCGGTTTTGGATTCGGCGCTGCCTCTCGAAATCCATATCTACAACGAACAGGCCGCCAAGACCGATTATGCACTCAGCAAATTGTTCGCTGGCTGTGCCGCGCATCCAGGATGCAATGCAGCCTATCCCAATCTAGAGAAGATGTACTACGATCTCGTCGCGCAGTTGGATGCCGAGCCGGTGTCGGTGTGGGGGGTGTTGGCGAGCGATGGGCGGACGTTCAACGTCGACGTGAACGGCGTGGAGCTGACCAGCGCCGTCTTCTTCGCCATGTACGCCACCGACCTTATCCCAATGGCCCCGCAGATGATCGACGACGTACGTCTGGGCGATTACACGTGGCTGCGCATCTTTCTTGCCGCGCCGATGAACTTAAGCGATGGCCTCAGCCTGGGCATGATGCTTTCGGTCAATTGCCACGAAGAGATCTTCGCCACGATGCCGGAGGAGATTAATGCTGCCAACGATGCCTACCCGAACACGGCGGCTTTCGGACGCTCGGCGCTCTTCGGTAGTGCGGAGGAGCATTATGCGCTTTGTGAGACGTGGGGTGCGGCGCCGTTCGATCCGCGCGAGGCCGCGCCGGTGACGAGTTCTATCCCTGCGTTGATTCTCGTCGGTGAGTATGATCCGGCAACGCCGCCGTCGTTTGGCCTACAGGTGGCGGAGAACTTGCCCAACAGCTACTTCTTCGAGTTTCCCGGTCGTGGGCACGCGTCCAGTATCGGCGTGCGCGCGTGTCCTTTTGAGATGGTGTTGGCATTTCTGGCCGATCCCACAATCGAACCGGACAGCGCGTGTATTGCGGATATGACCGGGCCGGACTTTTTCGTGGATTGAGTCGCAGTCTTCGGTAGTCTCTCCCGTCCTTTCGACTATAATAGGAGTTACGGGTATTCGCCGATTTGCTCACTCAGTCGCAAGGAGTATGCATGCTCATCATCTTTCTCGTTCTCCTGACTATGGCTTTGCCGTTGTTCTTCTACGGAACGTTCTACGTGGCACGGGGGATTTTGCGTGGGCTGCGTACTGCCAATTGGCGTGAGACCTCCGGCGTGATTTTGTTCTCGAATGTCGAGCGTTACTACCGTGGCAAAGATGTCGCCAAAGAGGTGCTCCAGTTGTCTTACCACTACACTGTTGATGGTGTCACCCGCGAGGGAAACCACGTGGCTTTCAAAAGCTTTACCTGGTTTTTCGGTGATTTGAAGAAACTGGCGGCGAAATACCCGAAAGATCAAGACGTTACTGTTTACTACGATCCCTTTGATCCCCAGAACGTTGTGCTCGAAAAAGGGGCTGCCCGTGCAGATGTTATCCTGTTGGTTGTTCTGGCGTTAATCGACGCCGCTGTCTTGCTGATCTGGATTCCACTCAGACCGGTATTGATTATCCTTGGTGTCGCACTGATCGTCTTCCTGATCTTTCTTTTCCGCGAACTGAAGCGCAACGACGCTCTGGTGCATACCCGTTTCACTGGATTGGAGGAAGATGTCGAACAAGCCTGAACCGGCGGTTATTGTGATTTTTGGCGCGTCCGGTGATCTGGCACAGCGCAAGCTCGGTCCGGCGTTACATAGCCTGGCTTGCGCCGGACTACTGCCTGAACAGACGCGGATTGTTGGCGTGGCACGCTCATCCCTTTCGGACGAGGCGTTCCGCGAGCAGATTTACGAGGGTGTAGAAGCCTACTCACGTTACAACCAGCATCAGTGTTCATTGTGGGAAGGTTCCAGGGAGCACTATACTTATCTCTCCGGGAACTATGACGATCCTGAGACCTACCAACGCCTCAAGCAGCATCTGGCGCAGCTTGTGGAGAAGTCTGGTGCTTCGGGCAACTGCCTTTTCTATCTCTCAACGCCACCATTTCTCTACCCCGTGATCGTGGAGCAGTTGCACCATGCCGGCCTGAACCGGCAAGAGGGTGGGTGGACGCGCATCATCATCGAGAAGCCCTTTGGGCACGATCTCACCAGCGCCCAGGAGCTTAATGCGCAAGTTCATGCGACTTTTGATGAGCAGCAGGTTTACCGTATTGATCACTATCTGGGCAAGGAGACGGTGCAGAATATTCTGGCGTTCCGTTTTGCCAATGCTATCTTTGAACCGCTGTGGAATCGCAATTACGTCGCGGGCGTGCAGATCACCGTGGCGGAGACAGATCTGGTGGGACAGCGCGCCGGCTATTACGACCGCTCCGGTGTGCTGCGTGACATGTTCCAAAATCACCTGTTGCAGTTGCTCACCCTTATGGCGATGGAACCGCCCGCCGCCTTCGATGCGCGGGCACTGCGTGATGAAAAAGTCAAGGTTTTGCAGGCTGTGCGCCCGCCACGTTTGGAGGACCTGGTTCTGGGCCAGTACGAGGGTTACCTGAGTGAGGATGGCGTGGCACCGGACTCCCGGACGCCAACCTATGGGGCGCTGCGCCTGTTCATCGACAACTGGCGCTGGCAGGGTGTGCCGTTCTACCTGCGTTCCGGCAAGGGGCTACCCCACAAGCTGACTGAAATTACTATCGAATTCAAGCGGGTGCCACACCTGCTCTTCCCGGAGAACGTCGACCTGACGCCCAATCGCCTCTCGCTGTGTATCCAGCCTGACGAGGCCATCCACTTGAATTTTGCGACCAAGATGCCGGGGGCCGGGATGCGCGTCGAGCCGGTCGATATGGAGTTCCACTACCGCGAGCACTTTGACAAGCATGTCGGTGAACACTCCGGCGAGACCGCATTGCCGGATGCCTACGAGCGCCTGTTGCTCGACGCGCTGCAAGGCGATGCTTCGCTCTTCATTCGTGCCGACGAGATCGAACTGGCGTGGCGCATCATCGACCCACTGACGGAGGCCGGGCAGCCTCTTGCCTACCCGGCGGGCAGTTGGGGGCCACCGGCTGCCGAGGATCTCATCGCGCCGGAATACGGTGCGTGGCGTATCGGGTGTGCCACCACGGAGGATTGACGCGTGGCGGTCAACATCTTTTGTGAAACCTTGATCGTGCCGAAAAACGACTATCGGATTAATGACTACCTAACCCGGATAAACCGGAACCAAAAAGGCCTTCGACGCCCGTTTTCTTGCACAATGTACAAGGATTTGCGTAGTTAGGCCCTGACTATGCTCTAGGAGACGACGATTGATGCTAAACTTTGAGCCAGATCGTATCGAGCGCGATGCTATGGGCGAAGTCCACGTTCCGGCCCAGGCGCTATGGGGCGCGCAGACACAGCGTGCCGTTGAGAATTTTGCTATCTCCGAGCAGCGTTTTAGCTCCCGGTTCATCACAGCCCTGGGCCAGGTCAAATGTGCTTGCGCGCGTGCCAATATGGACCTCGGTCACCTCGATCCGCGCCTGTGGGCCGCCATCGCGCAGGCCTGCGACGAAGTTATCGCCGGAGATCTCGACGCGCATTTTCCGATCGATGTATTTCAGACCGGCTCCGGCACGTCGACCAACATGAACGCTAACGAAGTGATCGCTAACCGTGCCATCCAATTGCTCGGCGGCGAAGTTGGGAGCAAGTCACCGGTACACCCCAACGATCACGTCAACATGAGCCAATCCAGCAACGACGTGATTCCCACCGTGATCCACGTGGCGGCGACACTGACATTGCGCGATGACCTGCTTCCGGCGCTGGCGCATTTGCACACGCTTTTGCTGTCGAAAGCTATAGCTTTCGACGCCATTGTCAAGACCGGGCGCACACATTTGCAGGACGCGACGCCGATTCGTATGGGACAGGTTTTCGGAGGATACGCGGCCCAGATCGAGCAGGCGACGTTCCGCGTGCGGCGCGCGATCGAGGCACTGCGTGAGCTACCGCTGGGCGGCACAGCCGTTGGCACCGGCATCAACTGCCCGGCCGGTTTTGCAGAGCGCGCCATCACTCACCTCAACACCGCGTTGGCGACGAGTTTTGTCGAAGCACACAACCACGTGGAAGCGAATGCCGCCCGTGACGTGCTGGTTGAAGTTTCCGGCATGCTCAAAACGATCGCTGTGAGCTTGCACAAAGTCGCCAACGACATCCGTTGGCTGGCCTCGGGACCGCGCAACGGTTTGGGCGAACTCCATTTGCCCGCTGTCCAGCCGGGTTCGTCGATTATGCCTGGCAAAGTCAACCCGGTGATCCCGGAGGCGGTCATTATGGTCTGCGCTCAGGTCATTGGCTACGACGCGGCGATCACCCTCGGTGGCCTGGGCGGCTACTTCGAGTTGAATCTGATGATGCCGCTCATCGCTCATAACATACTCACCGCCATCGCACTGCTGGCGAACGCGGCGCGCGTTTTTGCTGATCGTTGCATCGCTGGCCTTGAGGCCAACGCCGACCGTTGCGCTGAAAGCGTCGAGCGCAACCTGGCATTGGCGACGGCGCTGGCACCCGCGCTCGGCTACGACAAAGCAGCCGAGATCGCCAAAGAAGCGCAGTCTACCGGCAAAACCGTTCGCGAGGTCGCCCTGGCTTGGGACGTGCTGCCCGCAGAGACGCTTTCCATCCTGTTCGATCCCTACCGGATGACCGAGCCAGACAACGACTGATGAGCGCGACTAAGGACTAAGGACTATCTGACTATTTCAGGAGGTTAATCTATGCGGAAAATTGCTGTTTTGACAAGTGGCGGGGACGGCCCGGGACTCAACGCCTGCATTCGCGCAGTCGCTCGCAAGGCTTTTCATCACGATGTGAAGGTTTATGGTGTGCGCTGGGGCTACAAGGGCCTGATCAATGGGGAGATCGATGAACTAACCAGCCGGGATGTCGGCGGCATCATGAATCGTGGCGGTACATTCCTGGGGACGGCGCGCTGCCCGGAGTTCAAGCAAGTCCGGGGGCGCCGTACCGCGCTGCGCCAGATGAACCAGATCGGCATCGAAGGATTGGTGGTGATCGGTGGCAATGGTTCGCTGGCAGGTGCTCTGGCTTTGCACGAAATGGGCTTCCCTACGTACGGTGTCCCCGCGTCGATTGATAACGACATCAATGGCACGGACAGGGCCGTTGGCGTCGATACGACGCTGAACACGATCCTGGATGCTATCGACCGCATCAAGGATACGGCGGCCTCGCACCAGCGGGCCTTCCTGATCGAGGTGATGGGGCGCGATTGTGGCTATCTGGCGCTGGCCAGTGGCATCGCCGGCGGCGCTGAGATGATTCTGGTGCCGGAGCACGAAGGACCGTCGCTAGAGACGATTGCGGATACCGTCGTCGAGGCGTATACACGGGGGAAAGCGCACTGCATTTTGGTCATCGCCGAAGGCTGGAAGCCTGGAACGCAGGCTGTAGCCGAGTATTTGAGCGCACGAAAAGCCGACTTGGGTTTTGATGTGCGCGTGACAGTGCTAGGCCATGTGCAGCGCGGCGGACGGCCTTCCGCGTATGATCGTCTGCTGGCGACACGACTGGGGGCGTATGCCGCCGATCATCTGATCGCCGGTGAGAGCGGTCAGATGGCTGCCATGCATGGCAATGTGTTGGAATCCTTCCCGCTCGATGAGGCCGTGAAGACGCTAAAGCCGTTGAATTTGACGCTACTTGGCCTGTCCGAAGTGATGGACTGATTCCCGGTTACCCGGAATCAGTCCATGATTCTTAGGTGGCGCGGCCTACAAGTTTTTCGGTCAACGCATAGAGTGCGGCCTGTGCTTCGCCAGTTCCTTCAGAGCGGGCTAGCGCGTTAAGTGCGGTCCGATGATGGGCGAGCGCCTGAGCCTGGACGTATTCCCGGCTTCCGGCAGCCTCTAGCAGTGCCAGTCCTCTGGTAATGGCCGCATCGTCAATGTCGCTGGTTGTCGTCAACAGGGCCGCAAAATCTGTGCTGTGTGCCATTCCGTGGAGGATGGGCAGCGTCTTCTTGCGACTGCGCAGATCGGAACCCACCGGCTTGCCCGTCTGTTCGGGATTGCCCCATAACCCGAGCCAGTCATCCTGCATCTGAAAGGCCATCCCAAGTTCTACGCCGAAGTCCCGCAGTGCCGTGAGATGCGCTTCAGATGCGCCTGCCAGCATCCCTCCAAGCTCACAGACCAGACCAAGCAACGCCGCAGTTTTGCTTCGGATCATCGTCAGGTAAGTGTCCTCGTCGACCTCGCTTTTGGTTTCGAAAGAGAGGTCGAGATGTTGTCCCTCGGTGATGTGGAGAATCGCATCGGTGTAAAGGTTGACGGCGCGCAGTACCGTCTCCGGCGAAATCCCCGTTGTTTGCAGGTTGAACAAGCTGCGGTACGCGAGCGAGAAGAGTGCGTCGCCGGCGTTGATGGCCTGGGCTGCACCCCACACCGCCCACAGCGTTGGACGCCCGCGACGTGTCTGGCCGTGGTCTTCGATGTCGTCGTGGATGAGCGTGAAGTTGTGGAGTAGCTCTACAGCAGAGGCGGCCGGGATCGCCTGTTGCCAATCGCCGCCCTGGGCCTCGCAGGCCAGGAGCAGGAAAATGGGACGCAGTCGTTTTCCCGCCTTGTGCGTGGTGGGTTGGAACGCTGTATCGACCCAGCCGAGGTGATAACGCAGCATTCCGTAAAGTGCTTCAGGCCCCGTCTCAGGGATGGCCTGGCGCATCGTCGTTTCGAGTGCCGGTAAATAGCGGGCAAATGGGTCCATATCACACCTCCAACTACCAGACTAAGGACTATTCGACTACCGAACTAAAGACTATTCGACTGCTGTCAAGGGCGTTTGTTTTAGACGCGCAATCGTCGACGCACCAGCCGCGAACATAGCAATGCTCAGTTGGCGGCGGATGATTTCGATCCGGTCGTAGAGCGCATGCGGCGTTGTTGCCAGCGATTCCACCGCCGCCTGGAGCAGCATTGCCGCCATCGCAGCGACGTCCGCCCCGAGCGCGAGAGCCTTGGCGATGTCCACGCCTGTGCGTAGCCCGCCACTGGCGATGAGTGGGATGTCCGGAGCGACGTGACGCACGTCCCGTATGGCCTGCGCTGTTGGAATGCCCCAGTCGCGGAATGCCGCCGCCACCTCGCGCTGTATAGCATCCTGTCCCCGGTGCATTTCAACCTGGCTCCAGGAAGTGCCTCCGGCTGCTGAAACATCTAATGCCGCTACGCCTGCTTCGGTGAGCATACGCGCAACTTCCACGGACAAGCCCCATCCCACTTCTTTGACGATAACCGGCACTTCGAGCGCGCGACACACAGCCTCAATCTGCCGCACGATCCCTCTGAAACGTGTGTTACCTTCGGGCTGGAGGGCCTCCTGCAAGGGGTTCAGGTGCAGGAAAAGGCCATCGGCTTCGACGAGATCGACGAGACGGCGGCAGGCCTCGGGGCCGTAGCCGTAATTGAGTTGCACCGCGCCGAGGTTTGCCAGCAGCAGAATATCTGGGGCATAGCGGCGTACCTGGAACGTCGTCAGGACTTGCGGGTCTTCTAAAACCGCACGCATTGATCCCAATCCCATACCGATACCTGTTGCCTGAGCGACTTCGGCAAGCATACGGTTGATGCGGCCTGTTCTCTCCGTGCCACCGGTCATTGATGCAATCAGCACGGGCAAAGCCAGGCGGCGATTGAGGAAGTGCGTTGTGGTATCCACGTCGGCGAGGTTACACTCCGGCAGGGCCTGATGGACAAACCGGTAGTGTTCCAGACCGGTCGTTACTTGATCGAAGGAGACATCTTCTTCCAGGTTGATACGGATGTGTTCGTCTTTGCGTATCCCGGTTTGCGGATCGGTCATTTTGTTTTCTCTTGATCTAATTTCACGCCACTATACCGTAAAAGCATTATCACGTCAATGCACGCCTGGCGTTCTTGACTTTTGCCCTGCTGTGGTTAAAATACAGCCACGGTGAAAAAGTCCATTCATACTAATCATGCCACAATTACGAGGAGGTAAATCCGATGAGTGATGTGTTTGATCGCGTCAAGAATATTATCGTTGAAATTTTGGCCACTGAGCCAGAAAAGGTAACACCAGAAGCAAGCTTCCGTGACGATTTGGGCGCGGATTCCCTAGACTTGGTGGAGCTGATCATGGCTTTTGAGGATGAATTCGGCGGCCGCATTTCGGATGATGATGCACGCAGCATCACCACCGTACAAGCGGCGGTTGATTATGTTGAAAAGCGGATGGCCACTGGGCAATAATCTCGTGCTTGCATTTTTGTAAAGGCCACCGGAAAACGGTGGCCTTTTGATATGCGTATCGGTCTACTCTCAGACACGCACGTCCCCTATCGAGCCGACGCAATTCCCGCTCCGGTGTTGGATGCGTTGCGGGGTGTTGATCTGATCCTGCATGCAGGCGATGTCGACGAACCCTGGGCGTTGGATGCGTTGCGGGAGATCGCGCCGGTGCAGGCTGTGCGTGGCAATTATCACTTTTTCGACGGTTCTTCCGGCGGGGTATCGCTGCCGGAAACTATCGAAATCGACGTCGCCGGTTTTCGCATTGGCGTCATTCATGGACACCGTATGGGGCTGGCGACTTGGTTTTGGAAATTCTACCTTATGCTGGAGAACATGCGCGGGCGTTGGTCGGCACCGGCATACGATCGTGCGTTGGCCCGTGCGCTGCTGCGTCGCTTTCCTCAGGCCGACATCATTGTCTTTGGGCATACCCACCGTTTCTATTGCACTCATTGGGGCAAGACGCTGCTTATCAACCCAGGAGCGGCGCTGCGCACGGCGTACTTTAATGCACCTCACATCCCTTCACTGGCTCACCTGATCCTCGAACCGGGCCAGCCTCCGGAAGTCCACAAAATCCAGCCGGAACTGACATAGCCAACCTCGTCTTCATACCTGATAGGCTTCTCGAAACCTGCCAGGTTTGTGTTAGCAGATGGTTAAAAAAGAGAGGAATTTATACAAAATCCTTGACGTGAGTAGTTAGCTGTGATATAATTACAATGTTGACGGGACAACGGAGGGACCCGTGCGATGATAAAGGTTAACCTTTTTGCACTCATCCATGCCAAACCCGGCGCTCGTGAAACGATAGTTCTGGACACAGACAGCATTCTCATTGATGATCTTGATATTGTTTATCTGAAAGGTACACTCCACTTCACTCGTGTTGACTACGGCATTTTGATTACGGGAACGCTCGACGCCAAGGTTAAAATTGAGTGTATCCGCTGTTTGACGCCCTTTTATGAATCTGTTGTTATCGAGTTAGAGGATACCATCAGCCTTCCTGGAGCAGATTTAACCCCAGAACGCCCTGTCCGTGTTGCTGAGGATGGTTGGGTCGATTTATCTCCACTCGTCCGCGAAAACGCCTGGGTCGCTGTACCTGTCAAGCCGATTTGCTCACCAGATTGTCAGGGAATTTGCCCGGATTGTGGTGGCAACATTAACTTGGGCGAGTGTACGTGCGACAAAACTGCCCCTATCGATCCACGTTGGGGCGCATTAAAAGCCTTGTTAGAGACAACCTGATAACCTTTAGGGTTATCTGTGAAAACGGATATCCGTTCAGAATGGGGTTCCGTTAGAAACAACTTGGGTTACACATTTTTCAGAACTCAAGGAGGCCTATGGACATTGTCAATGAATTGTTGGAAAAAGCTGAATCCCAAGGATATTTGGCAGTAGAGGACGTTCTGGACTCCCTGGGAACGGCAGAGGAAAGTAAGCCGCTGCAGATCATCTTGGCGGAATTGCGGCAAGCAGGTGTTGAAGTTGAGACGGTTGACGATGATGAGGAAGATGAAAACGCGGGTGATGATGACGATCTGGAACCTTCGCTGGATGACATCGTCAACGAGGAAATCGAGTCTTGGGATGATGAGATGTACGACCTCGATGGGATTGGGGTCGATGATACGGTGGCGCTCTATTTGCGGGAAATGGCCCGCGTCCCCTTGCTCTCCACCGATGAAGAAGTTACTTTAGCTAAGAAGATCGAACATGGCCGTGAGGCTAAACATCTCCTGCAAAACAACGGACACCACACGGTGGACGAGCGTGTATGCCTTGAATCTGTGCTTAACGAGGGCGTCGATGCCCGTGACCATCTGATCCGTGCCAACACCCGCCTCGTCGTAAGCATCGCCAAAAAGTACATCGGGCGCGGCGTCCCGTTCCTGGACTTGATCCAGGAGGGCAACCTGGGGTTGATGAAGGCCGTCGAAAAGTTTGAGTACCAGCGCGGCTATCGTTTCAGCACCTACGCGACGTGGTGGATTCGCCAGACGATCACCCGCGCGATTGCGGATCAGGGACGCACCATCCGTGTGCCGGTTCACATGAGCGATCGCATCCGCCGGTTGTACCGTCGCGCGCAGGAGATCGAGCAGGAACGTGGCACGCGCCCCACGCCGGAAGAATTGGCAGAGGAGTTGGGGCTGGAACCGCGCAAAGTGCAGTGGATGATGCGCGTTTCCTGGCAGCCATTGAGCTTAGAGCGTCCCGTGGGTGAAGACGACGATAGTGAGCTGAGCAATTTCATCGAAGATGACCGGACCCTCACACCGCCAGATACGACCTATCAAGGTATGTTGCGCGACCGTATTGAGGAAGTCTTGACCACGCTCAGCCCCCGTGAGGTGCGTATCTTACGTATGCGCTTCGGGCTTTCCAATGGGAAGAGCTACACGCTGGAAGAGGTCGGGCAGAAGTTTGGTCTGACCCGCGAGCGCATTCGCCAGATCGAAGGCCAGGCGTTGCGCCGGTTGCGCCATCCAAGCCGCAGCCGCGATTTGAAGGACTATTTGCGATGACGTCTCAAACGGTTTGCGTGATGATGATGCGTTGCGCGCCGTGGCGCTGGGGAAGCGAGGCCCCCTAAGCGCCAGGGTCCGTGACGCACGGAACACGGCAAAGAACCCGCCAGCCTCGCTGGCGGGTTTTCTTATTTACATCTTCAGTTATACTCTCAACGGATTCTATCCGTTCAATTCGTTGAGGCTTTTTCATAGAGGAGGAGCGCGATGAATGATAAAAAGAAAGTCCTTGTTTCCATAGCCTGGCCTTATGCCAACGGTGATATGCACATCGGTCATTTAGCTGGCGCGTATCTGCCCGCCGACATTTTTGCCCGTTATCACCGTCTGGCCGGCAACGACGTGTTGGTGGTTTCCGGTTCAGATTCACATGGCACGCCCATCACCGTGCGTGCCGACCAGGACGGTGTCACCCCGCGTGCGGTCTTCGAGCGTTACCATCAACGGTTCCTCGAAACGCAGCGCGACATCGGCATTTCCTACAATCTGTTCACCCACACCGACACGCCCAACCACCATCGCGTATCGCAAGACATGTTTCTGGGACTGCTGCACAACGGCTATCTGTACAAAGAGACGCAGCAGCAATACTACTCTGAGGTGTCGCAGCAATTCTTGCCGGATCGCTACATCGAGGGGACGTGTCCGCACTGCGATTATCCCGAAGCGCGAGGCGACCAATGCGATAACTGCGGGCAGATGCTGGATGCGTTGGAGCTGAAGAACCCGCGCAGCAAGATCGACGGTGCGACGCCTGTGATTCGTGAGACGGAGCACTTCTTCATCGATTTGGCGAAGTTGGAACCGCTCGTCCTGGAATACCTGCAAACCGGCAAAGAAAACTGGCGGCCCAACGTGCTCAAATTCTCGCTCAACTACGTCAAAGGCGGGTTGAAGGGGCGGCCCATCACCCGCGACATCGAGTGGGGCATCCCTGTCCCGCTCGACGGTTATCCCGGCAAGCGTCTCTACGTCTGGTTCGAGGCGGTGATCGGTTACCTTTCCGCCAGCATTGAGTGGTCGAAGCTAGTCGGCGATCCCGAAGCGTGGAAAGCGTGGTGGTATAATCCGGAGGCACTGCCCGTGTACTTCATCGGTAAGGACAACATCCCCTTCCACACCATCATCTGGCCCGCCGAACTGATCGGCGTGGGGCAGTTATACGAGGACGATCCGGCGAAACGCTTCAACCTGCCCTACGACGTGCCTGCCAACGAGTTTATGAACCTCTCCGGCGCACAGTTCTCCAAGAGCCGGGGGCGGATGATTGCGCTCCCCGATCTGCTGGAACGTTACGATGCGGATGCGATTCGTTACTACGTCACCGTCGTGATGCCGGAGACCAGCGACAGCGACTTCTACTGGGACGATTTTGTGCAGCGGAACAACGGCGAACTGGTGGGCGTGTGGGGTAACTTGGTACATCGTGTGCTCTCGTTCACCCACAAACATTTTGGGGCTGTGCCGGAATCCGGTGAGCTGGCAGACGTGGACCGTGAGTTGCTGGCGAAGTCCGAGGCAGCGTTCGAGACGGTGGGCGCGCATCTGGCGGGGCGGCGCTTCCGTGCGGCGCTATCCGAAGCGATGAACCTGGCGCGCGAGGCCAACCGTTACCTGGAGGTTAAATCGCCCTGGGCGCAGCTCAAGACGGATCGTGTCGCCAGCGGCACGAGTCTCTACGTGGCGCTGCAAGCGATCAACGCGCTGAAAGTCCTGCTCGCGCCGTTTCTGCCCTTTTCGGCGGAGAAGTTGCACCAGGCACTTGGCTACGAGGATCAACTCTTCGGCGACCAGTACATCGACGACGTTGAAGCTGAGGGCCAGCGCTATTTCGTCTTACGCTACGACGAAAGCCCCGCGCGCGGCACGTGGGCGTTCGAGACATTGCCTGCCGGGCGTGCGTTGAGCAAGCCCAGTCCGCTGTTCAAGAAGTTGGACGATAGTGTGATTGAGGAGGAACTGACGCGGCTGGGTATTCAAGCATAGCTGGGTGCGTTTGACACTTTCGCCATTGCTGCTAAAATGCATCCTATGAATACGCAATCCGTTCAAATGCACCATCATCATACGCCGACGCCACCCGATTCGGGAGGTTCGTTTGCGCGTGTGAACTAGCAGAGTGTGAACGCGCTTTTAGGGTCAATACAAGCCCCCCGGATCAACCGGGGGGCTTTTTCTGTGTCAACAGTTTTTGTCAACGGATTGAACGGATTTTAACGGATTAAGGATGACAGCTTTGGACCTTTGACTTTCGACTTTGGACTCTTTAGGAGAAGACTATGCCCGAACGAACTGAAATACGACTCTCTTTGCCCAGCAAAGGCCGCCTGGCCGAGGATGCGGTGAATTTTCTCGCGGCGTGCGGATTGCACATCTACAAACCCAATCCGCGCCAGTATGCGGCGACGATTCCAGCGCTGCCAAACGTCACCGTATTGTTTCAACGCCCCACGGACATCGTCATCAGTGTGCGCGATGGGAGCGTGGATTTTGGCGTCACCGGCCTGGACGTGACCGGCGAGTATGGCGGCGGTAACGGCGAGGTGCTGGTGCTGCACGAGGCGCTCGGCTTCGGCGGCTGCCGTCTGGCGGTCGCCGTGCCCGAAGCCTGGGCGGACGTGACCACGCTGGCCGACTTGGCGGCGCACACCCGCGCCCTGGGCAAACCGCTGCGCGTCGCCACGCAGTTCCCCAACCTCGCGGGTAACTTTCTTATGCGGAACGGCGTCGCGCCGGTATCGCTCGTCAAATCTGAGGGCACGCTGGAAATCGCGCCAGCTATCGGCTATGCGGATTGCATCGTGGATTTAGTCGCATCCGGTCAAACGTTGGTTGACAACCGCCTGCGCCCTCTTGCGGACGGCGTGGTGATGCGCTCGGAGGCCGCGCTCATTGCCAACCGCGCCGCGCTGCGCGACCGCCCCGAGGTGCTCGCCGTCGCCCGTATCTTGTTGGAATTCACCGAGGCCCACCTGCGCGCCGAGGCGCACTACCTCGTCGTCGCCAATATGCGCGGCGAGTCGCCACAGGCCATTGCCCGGCAGAT
>OMKS01001342.1_pt1 | contig 21986 bp, 21 predicted proteins | sample 1674721 | NCBI WGS metagenome assembly OMKS01 (sample SAMN06264996, study PRJEB25208) | sediment metagenome | isolation source: hot spring sediment | place: USA: California | collected 2014-09-02
AGAATATCAAACGCAAGTTCAATTTTCTCTGTGCCTCTGCGTCTCTGCGTTAAAAATGCCCTTTTTTCAGGAGAGTCTTCAATCCGTTGACAGATTTTTATACCCTGTCGAAAAACTGTGGAATCTGAAAACGCCTTTTCAGTCCCGTGCCATCAGATACTCGGCATACGGTTGCCCTTTATACTGCATCTCGCCGTAAAACGCCTGTCTAAAGCCGTTCTTCTCGTAAAATCGAATGGCTTGCTCGTTGGCGGCATTGACGTACAGGTACATTTTGCCGTTTTCTTGCGCCAGCGCGCGAATGATCTCGCTGCCGATGCCTTGCCCTCTCAGGTCGCCGTCTACGCATAGCGTGTGGATGTAAAGGCCATCATCGTCGATGGTTCCGCCAAGCATCTTCTCCATTTTCGTGTACAGCGAGAGCCGCTTGATGAAGTTGAAGAAGCCCATCGCTTTCATAAAGCCCTTCCCGGCGCGTTGATCTACAGCTTGCATCTGAGAGGTGGGGTAGGATACGACAACGCCGGCAAGCTCGCCGTTGAGCATGGCGCATTGCATATACTCTGGGACGAAGTAGCTTTCTGGAATGTTCAGGAGTTTTCCGAGGACTTCCAATGCTTTCTCGCCATAAACGAGCCGATTCATCACGACGTCGGATTCAAAGATCAACGTAGCGATTTTGTCCTGATCATGGTTTTGCGGGTCATACGTCTCGAGTACTATCGTCATTGTGCTGTTCTCCTTTTTTTTGCTCCTATCATACTCGAGGGCGGGCCGTTTGTCTTCGTGCAAACGGTCTAAATCGGCTCAGACTTTGGACGCGATTTCACTACGACTAAAGTAGTAGATACCGGAGAGGTTTTCACTGCCCGGCATGCAATTGATGCCGCCGAACCAGCAACGCCAGACCCAACAGCAACGGGCTGGCGGCGACGTAGTGCCAGGGGACGCCCTGCGCCAATGCCGCAGCGGTCGCGCCGGTAAGGTCGAGCGCGGCCAGGCCGTTGAGCGGGCCGAGGTACCACCAGATCAGTAGCAGGATTTGCGCCGGCCGTTCCGTGCCCGTTACGATGCCTAACAGTAACGCCAGCGAGGGGATGAAGAGCACGCCGGCCACAAAGCCGGGCAGCCACGCCGGTTCGGCCAGAAAGCGCACCAACGCGCCGCCGCCTAAAAGTAACGCCAGCAGGACACCGGCCATCCAGGCCGCCGGTAACTGCCGCCACAGTGGAGATGGCGCACTGAACAGCAATTGATCGACGCGATAGCGCGTCTCGCGCACGCCCATCTCCGACCAGAGCAACAGCGGCCACAACCAGACGAGCGGCAATAACGCGCCGCGCACCGTTTCCAGTGGCGAGAGCAGGCAAGCCACGAACAACCCGGCAGCCACCGCGTACCAGAGGAAAGCGCGGCCTTTGAGGAGCAGCTTGAGTTCCGCCGCGGCCAACGTGACGAACAAGCGCAATGGCTTGCCGGAGGCCGTGATGGGGGTGAGTGTTTGAGCGCGGCGGGGGGTGTCGGATGTGACCGGCGTAGTTTTTGACGGGCGCATTATCACACGCAGGCGCGTCCCCAGTGAGGATAGCCAGCGTTTGGCGGCGCAGCGCCGGGCGGCAGAACGCCGGGTGCGGCTTTGCTCCGGCGCGAAGCGTTCGAAGGGTAGCGCCGCCAGTCCGGCCAACAACAAAGCCGCCGCCACGTACACCAGGCGCGTTCCGGCGACCGTCGCCCAATCGAAGCCCGTCCACAGGAACGTTTGCAGTTCCTCGCCGGCGCCGGCGCCCAGGACAATGCCACCCTGATAGGCGGCCCCTTGCACCTGGAGCGCGACGGTCATCCCCTGTTCGACGGCGCCAAAGCCAAGCAAGTCGCCGCCGATGGGCGTTGCGATGAAAAACCACAAAAAGAAATAGATGACATTCCCAATCGATCTACGCAAGATCGGGGTACATTCGAAGAAAACAGCCAGGGCCGCCGTTGCCATTGCCGATGGTACGGAAAACACGACAAAGGGCAGCAGCAGTTGGGCGAGATCGAGCGTCTTGTCTTCGCCGTGGATGAGGAGCATCGCCAGCGCCGCCAGCGCCAGTACGCCGACGACGATCAGCAAGACGGCGACGTTGCTGGCGAATTTCCCGAGCACGTAAGCCAATTTGCTCAGAGGCGTCGCCGCCAAAATCTGGCCCACGCCCGTCTGGCGATCCTGTTGCACATTGCCCCGCGTGATGTAAAAGCCGATGAGCGACAGGAAGAAGGACAGGGTCAGAGCCATCAGCGCGCCGATCCACGCAGCGTTGAGCAGGCCGCGATAGCTGCCCAGGCGCAGTTGGAAGAACCCGGTAATGACCTGGTAGCCCAGGAAGACGGCCAGCGTCACAATCGCCAGGAAGCTGAAGCGGCGCACGCGCTCGCGGAAGTCGGCCAGGGCCAGGTGAAAGAGTGCGTGCATCAGGCCGCCTCTTGCCGGTTGGCGATGAAGTAGAGGTAGGCGTCCTCCAGGGTGGGCGGGAGCGGCGTGGCCGCCGGGTCGGGCGCGGCGTCGCCGACGATGCGCGCGAGGACGCCGTCGGCGCGACGGGTCGTGGCGGATAAAGTGCATCCGCTGGCGATAAGGTGCTGCGTCTTAAGCGCCGTCAGCGCGTCGCTCGATACGAGCCAGCCCCATACTTTGCCTTCGACGGCTTGCAACAGTGCTTCGGGCAGAGCGTGGCGGAGCAACTGCCCGTGGTTGATCAGCGCGATACTCGTCGCCGTCGCCTCCACGTCGGAGACGATGTGGGTGGAGAGCAGCACCAGCCGCTCCCCGGCCAGGTCGGAGATCAAGTTACGAAAGCGCACGCGCTCCTCGGGGTCCAGGCCCACCGTCGGCTCGTCCACAATGAGCAGATGGGGATCGTTGAGCAATGCCTGCGCGATGCCCACGCGCTGGCGCATCCCGCCGGAAAAACCGCCGATGGGCCGGTACGCCGCTTCGGTGAGATTGACCAGGTGGAGCAGTTCATCGATGCGCTGCCTGGCCCGCTGTTGCGGCAATCCCTTGACCGCCGCGAGATAGGTGAGAAATTCCACCGCGCTCAGGTTGGGATAAACGCCGAAATTCTGCGGCAAGTAGCCCAACACCCGGCGTAATTCATCCGGCCGCGTGGCGATGTCCGCGCCATTCCAGAACACCGCGCCGCTGCTAGGCCGGGTAATCGTGGCGATGATGCGCATCAAGGTGGATTTCCCCGCCCCGTTCGGCCCGAGCAGCCCCAGGACGCCAGGCCCCAACCGGAGGGTGAAGTCGCGCAAGCCCCAGACGGCTTTGCGGTACTGTTTGCTGACGTTTTCGATGTGGAGTTCCATTGGCCTTCTTTACCCCAGGTTCAGCAGCGCGACGACGACATTCACGATAAAGAAGCCCACGTGGGTCGCGGCGTGCGCGACCATTGTCGTTTCGAGATTCCGCTTCCAGAAGAGCCAACCGAAGACGATGCCGCCGAGGGCGTTGAGCAACACGGTGCGGATGACGATGCGCGGCGTCAGTGTGACCATAGAGGCCAGCGCGGGCAGATGGCCGATGCCGAACAGCAGGGCCGCCAGAATGATGGCCGTCCAGACCAGCGCCGGGCGGGGCGCGCCCTGTCCTCGTTGCGCCACGCGCCAACCGATCCAGACGAACAGGGTCATCACGCCCCAGCGCAGCAGCAGCTCTTCCACGATGCCGCCATAGAGCAGCCCGAGCAGCAGTTGGGTAAGGAGCGCCCATATCGTGGGGGTTTCACCGGCAGCCGTGGCGCTAGCTAACTCTGTGCCAGCGAAGGGGTTGATGAGCGCATCCAGGCCCAGCACCACCACCGCGAAGATGATTCCCGCCACAAACGCCAGCTTGATGTACGGTCGCAGTTGAGGCCAGATGGCTGTGCCGTACCGTACTTTCTCCGCCACCAGCGAACGCAAGCCCACGCGATGGGCGAGCAGGGTTCCGACGGCTACGGCAATCGCTAACAGGATCAAAGGGTTGAGCAGAGCAAGCGCCACGGTCAGCGGGACAGGCAGCTCGAGCATTTCCGGCGGCAGCGCATCCAGTTGGGCGAGCGTCATCGGGATCAACGTTAGCACGCCGGGCACGCCGAGGGCCACGAGCGCCAGAAATGTTTTTCCAAAACGGGTCTTGCCGGTTGTTTCTGTCGGCGTTTCGTTGGTTATCGTGCTCATGTTAACCTCCATAGATCGTCAATGATAAGTCAACCGATAATAAATCCGGCGATGACGGACACGCTCACCGCGACCACGTTGCTGATGCTGTGCATCATCATCGGATAGACCATACTCTGCGAGCGTTCATAGCACACACCGTAGAACAAGCCGAGCACGATAGCATAAATCACCTGAAAGGCGCTGTAAGACAGCGAAAACGGCGCGAACGAGAAGCCGACGTGCGCCAGGCCAAAGATGAGTGCCGCGATGAGGTTGGCGACGCTCAGTTCGCCGCCCAAAATCGTGAAGACGACTTTGCCAACGCCGGTCTCCTTGTTGCTGAAAACGACGCCCTTCATCAACAAGGTGAGCATGGTGATGGCGAACGCGCGAAAGATCAGCTCCTCGGACGGTCCTGTAAGCAGCAGTTGAAAACTTAACTGTCCCGCGATATTGCGCGCGGTCAATGGATAAGGAAGCAAGCGGAATGTGCCGGTCGCCAAGACAATGAGCAAAGAGACCACGGTATACCCGCAGAAGACCAGCGCAAAGATACGCACATATAACCACCCCACCTTGCGATCACCCCACCCAAACCCAAAGCGGATGGCGCTGACTTTGCTGATGACAAGCATAAGGATCAGGAAAATCACCGTCTGGGCAATGTGATGAACGTAGAGCCACGCGAACGCGCCGTCGGGGTCAATCGTTGAATAATCGAACAAATCCGCGAAAGCGCCGGCCAGACGCGGCACGCCCAACAGCAATACGGTCAAAAACAACACCCATAACACCTGTTTCAACAATTTCGGTATGTTCATCTCTCGACTCTTCCTCTAACGCTTACGGCGGATCACAATCCGCCGTCCTCGCTGCGCCGGATTGTGATCCGGCGCAAGCAGTTTCGTAAGTGACGATCAGGATGCTGAGGCCAAGATGTGCAGCAGTTTCGGCACAAAGCGGAACGGCGCCGCGGCTGCTGCTACCTGATCGACGGTCCCGGCAAGGTAAACGTCCAACGCCGGGCAGTAGAAGAGCCAGGACCCGGTCGCGCCGCTGTGCCCAATCACCGGCGGGGTGGGGCGCAGCGGGGAGAAAAGCCGCGGGGTATAGAACCGCATCATCCCCAGGCCATACTGGATCGGCCAGCCGGGTGACGTGCGTACCGGGTTGAGCGAGAAGCCGAAGGTGTGCCAGCGCTGCGTCATCAGGTTGACGGTGGCCGGATCATCGAAAACCTCGCCCCGGATCAGGTCGCGCATGAACTTCAACAAGTCGTCGACGGTGCTGAACAGATCGCCGAAGGAGCGTATCGCCAGCGGAATATGCAGCGGCTGCTTATCGATCCAGAGGGTCGCAGGCCTGACCGATTCAGGTTGCGCGGCGGGATGCCAGGTGTGCGCAAGCCCTAGCGGTGTGAACAGCAGATCTGCCAACACCGCGTGTAGGGGCTCGCCGGTCACCGCTTCGATGATCGCTATGAGCAGTTGGAAGTTGGTGTCGCTATAACTGACCTTCGGGCGTGTCGCACCAGCTGGATGCGCCGCACCATCTGGATGCGCCGCGTCCAACGGTTGGGGCGGGAAGAGCGGCGTCAGCTTGTGGCGCACTCTGTCCAGGATGTCTGAAATGGTGAAGGCAGAATCCTGCTGGATCAGCTCTTCGATCAGGGTCTTCTTCCCCTTAGGGCGGCTGTCGATGTAGTCCGGCAACCCGGTGAGGTGGCCAAGTAGGTGATGGATCGTGATCTGCTCCGTGTAGTCCACGCCGCCCAGGCGGTGCAACCCGCCGATCAATGCTTGCGGCAGGTAGGTCGACATCGGCGCGTCGAGGCGGAGCAGGCCGCGCTCGACCAGTTTGAGGATGCTGCTGGCGATGTAGAGCTTCGTCACGCTCGCGATCCATATTGGGGTGTCGACGCGCATCGGCGTGCTGTCCGGGTGCGCATCACCGACCGCGCCGCTCCAACGGAAGCTGCCGTCACCCTTCTCGACGGCGATGACGGCATGGTGAATGGACTGCGGGGCCGCGAGTTGGTGCAGGAGTTCCTGCAAGCGCCCAACGAGGGCTTCTGATCCCGCAGTAGGATTATCGGTATGAACCGGTTTTAGCTGGTTATCGTTAGCCATAGTATATTTCTCCTGGTGAACCTTGTATAGTACGCTCACAATATGCTTTATACTATAGCGTACCATTCGTCCTAACGCATCGGAACAAGGGATGATTTGCGCACGGACTTTCGCCCGGTCTGGGCTACAACTAAAGTCGTACTTTACAGGGCGTAGACTACTCTCCGAATCTCCAGTTGCCGCACTGGCTTCTCAGCAGTGGCAGGTGATGCCGCCACTGCGAAATTTCTGTCACCAACAACGGCGTGATCTCCACATGCCGCTTGCCGTCCAGATCATACTCGGTGTAGCCCCACCTGAACCCGGCAAGGGGCGCTATCGTGTTAGCGTTGATCCGGCTCGGCATCGTCACCAGAAATGTGTCGGCCAGCCATTCGAGTTTTCCGCAATTGCCGAGGTTGTTGCAGGGGGCGTCATAGATCTCGGCCGGATAGCCCATGGCGAAGAACGGCACGCCCAACTCGCTCATCGTATCATTGACGTCCACGCTCGAAACGATGGCGGCCGGCGCGTCCGATTCTACGGAGACAAACTCCCGCCGTGTGATGATCTGGATCCAGGCTGAGGCCGTGTAGTAGCCCGTGCCTTCATAAGATCGCACGTAGGCGTGCAGTGTCGGGTAGCCGAGGCACATATTCACATCGAAGCCACAGCCGGCGAGCAGGTCGAAGCCTGACGTGGTGAGGCTCTGATTGGGCGCGTAGTTCATTTCCAGAACGCCCGGCTTCCCATTCAAGTCGAAAGGTATGGTTGTTATCGTCATAGCAATCTCCTCGTATAAAATAAACCACGAATTGCACGAATCTCCACTGATAAAAAATTAGTGAAAATTCGTGAGATTAGTGGTTCTATTTCAGCGCCCACGTTTCGACGCCGTTGAAGAAACGGACAGGCCGTGCGGGTGTGACACTATCATCCAACCAGACAGTCTGGTGGTTGCCGAAGGTGACTTTCCAGGCGTGGAGCTCACCGGCCAGGGTGTCGATTTTCTCCCGTCCTGTCACCATCACCAACCACTGCGCCGCGACCGGGCCGTTATCTTGGGTGGCCGGCCGCCACATAAAGGGATGAAACCGCGCCGTTTGTCCCCACGTTCCCGTTTTCAGCTCAAGGGCCGCCAGTTGCCAGGGGGCGGCATAGTCGGTCAACAGGGGCAGGGCGTCGCCATCTGCCAGCGGAGTCTCGCTCCAGGGCAGCTCGAAGACGCACTCCGGCTCGCCGCGCACGTTGATCTGCACGCGGATGCCGTCCGTGCCCGTCGTCCAACGGATGCCGGCGTGATACGCGCCTTTTGCCAGGTCCATCACCGTCTGCCCGGAAATCAGGCTGCCGTCGTCCGCCCGCCACCGGAAGTGATCCCGGCGTTCGCCGCCCGCGTTGCTCCAAAAGCTGTTGCCGATCTGCACTTCGTAGGCGCGCACGGTGGACGTACACGCGAGGTCGATCAGCGCGCCCTCCGGGGTCAAAAGACATTCGCCGTCTCCCACCACCTCGTCCGCCGGATTGTAAATCTCGTACTGCCACTGCGCTGCGCCCTGCCATTTCGCCGTAGGGAGGGCGAGGGGCGCGGCAAACAGGCCGGGGCCGCTCACGATCGTGTAAATTTCAGCGCCGATAACCACCACGTAGAGCAGGCCGGCGATCAGCAGCGGCCAGACGGCAGACATGGCGAACGCGCGCGCTTCTGGCAACACAGCGGACGGCGATGCATCTGCTTCTGGGGACGCGCGCCGGGTGAGCCGGGTGAAGGCGACGAGCGCGAGCAGTGCCACAATCGGGCTAATGATCAGTACCGGGGCAGAGAACAGCACGCCCGGCGCGCCGACGGGGAACACCGTGTCGGTCAAGACCAGGGCCGCCAGCGCGTTCGCGCCAACGTGGGTGAGGATGCTCGCCGGAAGGGAGCGCGCGCGGTAGTTGACGAAGCCAAGCGCCAGCGCCAGCGGGATGATGCTGATCCCCTGGAGCAAGGATAGGTGGAAGATGACGAACAGGCCGCCGACGAAGCCCACGCCCCAGGCGGGGCCGCGCCGCTCGTAGACCGGCTGGAGCACGCCCCGGAACAGGAATTCTTCGCACAGGGGGGCCATCACGGCGTAAGCCACGACAGCTAGAATGCCCATCAACGCCGTGGTGGGGATGATGTCGTCGGGCAACATAGGGCTGTATCCCAGAAGTTGTTGCAAGACGCTCCCGCTCACCGCCGCGAGGGGATAGAGCGCCATGCCGATCAGCAAGGACAGTGCGGCAATCTTCCACCCCGGCCACGTCCAGCGTACCCGCTCGCGGAGCGGTTCGCGCGTCAGCCGCAGGTAGAGGCAAGCGGGCAGGAAGACGAAGAGCAGTTGATTGAGGATTAGGCGGACGTACTGCGGCAGCCATAGCAGGAACGCATTGGCGATTTGCAGCAGCAGGACAAGCAGAAAGAGGATATGGATTGTTCTGTAGTTGGATTGAGTTTTCATCGTTCACGCACTGGCGTTTTCCTCACGTAGCACCACCGCGCGACCGGCGAAGGCAAACGCGATCAAGAGCACGGCACCCAACCAGCCGCCCAGGCTAAAGACCGCCGGGCCATAGAGCGCCAGCCCCGCGCCCGCGACTACCAACAGCCCGGCGAGTATACCAAACATCTTCATCCCATACAAGGTGATAAATGGCAGGTAATGCGAACCGACCACGATCATCGCCGCCGGGAAGAACCAGGTCTCGCGGTACAGCGTGGCCGCCCCTACCAGCAAGAAGTTGAGGGGCACGGTGAAAGCAACCTGCGACCCCAACCCCCACAGTTTGTTTTCAGGACGGACTTTGCCGGGCCGTCCCATCAGCCGCACGCCCAACTGTGTGAGCGGGAAGATGCCCATGCTGCCGAAAAAGAGCGCGGCCATCCCATAGCCTGGCGCGATCCAGGCGCCGAGCGCGGCGGCGATGAGCCAGATCAGGCCGGAAACGAGTTGCCCGGCAAATCCGCCCAAGAAGGCGGAGCGCATTTCGCGTTGAGCTTCGATAATGTTCATTGAATTGACTCCTTTGCAGATAGTCTGATAGTCGTTAGTCTGATAGTCGTGCGGTTACACGCTTTTATTGCTTCATTCTGCGCCATGCTGAACGCATGGTATACGCGCCACTCTCTTGTACTTGAAGATGCGCTGTCCATTCGTAGGTGGCCGGCCATTTTCTGAAAACGCTCGCCACCGTGTAGAGGAAGCGCAATGAAAACTTGGTCGGGCGCGGCAGCCAACCTTGCGCGGGAAGCATCTTGACGGTGATACGCCCATCGTTTTTCTCGACGGTGTAGGTCCCGGCGATGCGCCCGGTGGAAGGGTGGCCCTCGATCTCGAAGCTGCCTTCGACGTGAGTAGCCTCCGCCATCGTCTGGAGGTCGGGGAACGCCGGCTCGAAGCGCAACGCCAGTGGGTGGACTTCGTTTAAACGGAGCACCCGCTTGAGCGCCGGTCTGTCGGCGGTCCACTCCAACGCGAGTATGGTTTCGTGCACTTTGGCTTCTGTCGCTCCGATCTCGACGGCGACCGGTTCGAGTTCGCCATCGAACGCCGGATTGAGCGTGGCGATCAGCGGTGTGGGACTGTAGCGCGTGAAATACATCCGCGTGAAATCCATCGGGATCGGCAATACATCCGGTTGGTGCCGTTTGCCGTCAATGCTGATTTCCAAAGTTGTGTGCGGCTGCCGGACGAAGTAGAAATCGTGCAGCAGCACCAGCGGCATAGCCGACGGCGCTTCTGCTGCGTCGCCCATCGGCGCGAGCAGGCCGAACGGCTTGCGCGCGCGGGGGTTTTGTTCGTTGATGCGGATTACGATAGGCCGGTTGTGAATGTCCTCGAATTCGTAATGCGCTTGCACGCCGAAATCGTTCACTTCGTAGGTCGCCCCAGACAGTTCCCGCTCAACCATATTCGCCAGCCCTTTACCGGCGATGTCGTACTTGGCCGCGTCCAGATGCAGGCCGGGTAGGTGGAACACGTCCACCCGTCCGTCCTGCCGCCACCCGATGACGAGATGCCCTGTGCCGTTGACCGGATCGTCGAATACCTGCGGCTCGAACCCGACGTAAGTGGTGTCCGGGTCTTTTTCGAAGTTGACCAGGAGCAGCCGCTCCATCGGGTCAATGTCGATGCGAAATGGATTGATGATGTGTTTCAGATTCATTGCGCTGCCGCCCATTGCGCTATGGTACGAAAAACTTCGATAGTTTCGTGATCTCGCCTATCAAAATCAGCATTGGCGCTGGTTTTGGCAATCACAACGCCGTATCCCGGATGTACGTAGACGTATTGTCCCCAAATTCCAATGGCGGCAAAATCTCCCTGGGGATTCTCCGGGATCCACCACTGATAGCCATAACCAAAAGTAGAATGGCTCTGGGGATTGTCACCGGGCTGCAAATGCGCCTCTTGAGGATTCATGGAACGGGCAACCCAGTCTGCGGGGATGATTTGTTCGCCATCCCGTTGCCCCTGGTTCAAGTAGAGCCGCCCAAACCGGAGATAGTCTCGCAAAGAGGCCGAGAGAAATCCATACGCCAGGGTGTGGCCCTGGAAATCGGCGCCCCAATAGGCGGGATACTCCATACCGGCCGGCTGCCAGATTGTTTGTTCCAGAAATTGCGCCGGCGACCTTCCGGTAGCGCCCTCAAGGACCAGTCCCAGTACCAATGTGTCGCTACTGCTATATTCGTTGTAGATTCCCGGCTCCCGGAGCATTTTCACCTCTTTCAGGAGATCGGGCAAGCTGGTTCTGAAGACGAAAATCTGCACCGGCAGCCGGTTGATGTCGGAGCGCGGATTCGCGTAATCTTCGTCGAAATCCACGCCAGAAGACATCGTCAGCAGATGATGCAGCGGGATCGGGCCGTACCCGGTGCCGCTCAGGGCCGGTACATAACGCTCGACAGGATCCCATACCGAGGTGATGTAGCCCTGCTCAATGGCAATCCCCACCATAGTCGAGACGAAGGACTTGGCAACGGAAAAGGACGTAACTAAGGAGTTCGCTTCGTAACCGTCGAAGTACGCTTCATACAGCAGCTCTCCATCCCTGGCGACCGCAAACCCGGTCGTCGCGGTTTCTTCGAGAAACGCATCAATCCGGCGCTGTTGGCCTTCAAAGGTGTAGAACTCCGGCAGGAGCTTGAGATTGGATTCGAAAGCCCAAACCGAATCCCCGCGATTGACAGGCTCTGAGGGGAAAATCGTGTGGAAATTGCGGAAATTCTCCACGCGGGTTTCCTCATTGAACAGTGTGAGCATCGTCCATGCATCACTGTTACGCAGATAGAGGAATCCCAGGATTCCCACAATCACGAGCGCCCCAAGCCCTATCGCCACAAACAACTTAAGTTTTTTCCAAAAAGGTTTCATAATGACACCAGAAAAGTCTCCAAGATATGATTGAACGCTTCCGGCTGCTCCATATTGGCGAAGTGCCCGGCCTTTTCCAGGGGAACGACGTGGCCTTGCGGCGCGGCATCGAGCGCCGCCAGCGTCGAAGCCAGCGCCGCGTTGATCTCCTTTTATCCTGCCGGCGTGACTTCATCCGCCAGTGCGCCGTCGGCGCTGACGCCAAACTCCGGCGCGAAATCCTGGATGTAAGCATCCAGGTAGTCTATCACCTGCTGGTGGCCTTCCTCGATAATCCGCCCATAGCTCTCCGCCTCGAACGGGAGTTCAAGCTCGGCGCGTATCAAGCTGATCAAGGGTATGAGTAAGCGTTCGAGCGCCGCGGATTCTACAATGGAATCCCGCACCAGGCTCATCTGGCCTGGAAACGTTTCGCGCATCAGTTCCGCTTCCTCGACGCGCAAAGTCTCAAGGCGCTGCTGTTGCAGAGTGAGCGTTTTTTCGAGCGCCTCTTGCGCGCGCGCGTCTCGCGGTTCGGCAATGCGGCACGCGTCCAACTGAGCTTGCGTGTGCTCTTGCTCTTGAAGTACCTGGGCGATTTTCTGTTCCACAACTGCCGTGCGTTGCATCAACCAGCTCAACTTTTCCCGCTTCGCTGACAGCCGCAGGAACGTTCCTGTCAGTTCACGGGAGAAGGTAGCCACAGCCTGGATGGTTGCCTCTTGCCCCACGATACTCACTCTGCTGAAGGCGGGAGACTTGTCAGTAAGGATTAGCTCGAGGTCGTCGGACGGGATGTTGAGATTGCTGAAGCGGCCAATGGTGGCTACTGAGGTCGCAATGGCTTCCATCGCGGCCAGGTAGATATCCCGGCGCAGCGTGAGATCGCGCTCCTTGCTCTCCAACTTCCACTCGTGCTCGTGTTGCAGGCGCAGACGTTTGGTATTCGCCGCATTGGTCAGGATAACGCCCAAAACGGTCAATAAAGAGCCGATGATGAACCCCCAGAGTGTTGCCGGAACGGCATTGATCAAGTCAGCTAGATTCATAGTACACCTCCACTCAGTAACGCGCGATAATCTCACTGCGGCGGAACGTGCGCACGCCCACCCACAACAGCGCCCCGGCGATCAGCCAGATGACGACGCCCAACGCCGCCGTCAGCCCGACGCTCAGGTACATCGCGCCTGTAGCCTGCGCTACGACCAGGATTACGATGGGCAACACGATTACGCCCGCAATCTGGTTCGCTTCCTGGAACGAGTTGACGCGCGACGAAACGAGCACCGTGGCTCCCAATCCTAACGCCGCCGCGCCCGGCGCGACCCAGAAAACCAGCACCAGCCAGGTGGCGTTGGGGAAGAAGATGCGCTCCATCGTCGGCCAGGCCGCCACGTTGACCGTGATGCCGTAGCACACAAACCCGGCCAGCGAGACGAGCAGCGCCGGTAGCCACGCAGCAAGCACCTTGCCCGTGAACAGTTCCAGATCGGTAGCGGGCGTGTAGATGAGGGCCTCCAACGTCTTGCGCTCTTTCTCACCCGCGAAACTATCTGCCGCCACCACGCTCGCCACCATCATCGGTAGAATCAGAAACATCGGCGCGAACATATAGAGCAGGGTGAAGACGATCAACATCTGATCGATGGTGTACCCTTCGAAGTGCGCCAGCAAGGTTTCCGGCATTTGACTCAGGAAGCTCTCGATATCCGGCATATTGGCGCCGGGCATTTGACTCAGCGCCGGGCCAAAGCGTCCCAGGCCCGCCGGTATGGCGATCAGCAAAATCAGCGGCACCAAAATCATCGGGAGCATGACGCCCTTGCTGCGCACCACGGCGAGCAGGTCTCGCCGCACAATGGCTTTGATCGCGCGCCAGTTCATGGCGCGCCAGTTCATGGCGTGCCAGTTCATGATTGCACCTCCTCGTGTCCATGCAGTGCGAAGTAAATGTCCTCGAGCGTCGCTTCATGCGGCGTAAGCCGGTACAGCGGCACGTTTGCCGCGACCATACGCTCCACCACCTGCGGGATGTGCTCCCGCCCCGGCAGCGCCAGGGTCAACACGGGTTGATTTTCGGCCAGGACTACGTCGCGCGCATCGGGGAACGTCTGTAACACGTCCAACGCCGTCGCCATCATCTGCGGGGCAACTTCGATCTCCACCCGCGCGCCGTGCCATAGACTGCGTCCCAGTTCCGCCGGCGTGCCCAGGGCCATCAACCGCCCGTGCTCCAAAACAGCGACGCGGTCACACAACCGCTGCGCCTCTTCGAGGTTGTGCGTGCAGAGGAAGACGGTGTGCCCCCCGTTGCGGCTCAACTCGCGGATCAACGTGTGGACTTGCCGCGTGGAAACCGGATCGAGGCCCGACGTAGGTTCGTCGAGGAACAACAGCTCCGGCTTGTGCAGCAGCGCCCGCGCCAGCGCAAGCCGCTGCTTCATCCCCTTGCTAAAGCCGCTCACCCGGTCGGCGGCGCGGTCGGCCAACTGGAACGTTTCCAGCAGTTCCGCCACCCGCCCGGCGATGTCCGCTTCGGGGACGCCGTACAACTGCGCGAAGAGCGTCAGATTCTCGTTTGCCGTGAGGCGCTCATCCAGCGACGGCGTCTCGGTGAGCACGCCCGTGCGGCGCCGCAGTTCCGCGCCCGCCACGCCGGGATCCAGACCGAGCACGCGCGCCGACCCGGCGGTGGCCGTCAAGACGCCGTTGAGCAGCCGGACGGTGGTGGTTTTGCCGGAGCCGTTGTGCCCCAGAAAGCCGAGCACCTCGCCCGCGCGGACGGTTAAATCCAGGCCATCTACCGCCGTAATGTCGCCAAAACGCCGGGTTAGCCCGTGGGTCACGATGACCGATGATGTGTTCATAGCCTATAACTCCTTGTGAAAACATAAAGCCGGTTGATTCAATCTAAGTGTACTATAGCCGTGTGCAGTCCACAATGGATGTTTGGACGATTACATACTGTACTCTGGTCTAGTATAGCGCGATTCACTGACGTTAGACACTGGCGGCGCGTGGCCGGAACATGTGCCAGATCGTCAGCGGGCCACCTTGTGTGACCTCGACCACTTCGTAGCCGAAGCGCCGGTAGATGTGTGTGTTCTTCTCATCGCCGGTGTACAGATAGATGCCGGCGGCTTGCTCATCCTGATCGCAATGCACGTGGATGTGTTCCAGCAAGCGGCGTCCGACGCCTTGACCTTGAAAATCTGGCGCAACCCCCAGGATATCCAGCGTGTAGTATGAGGTTGGCAGCGTGGCAGGCGGTTTCATCGCCGCTTTGATCCGCAATCCCTGCCGCCAGCGCACATCACCGATCATCCCTAGCAGCCGTGGCGCGCGTCGCACAATTGCACCGGCCAGCTTGTACCACGGGACTGCCTTCACCATCGGCGGTTTCACAATAGCGACGCCGGCCAACGTTTCACCTTTGGTCGCCGCAAGAAGTTGCTGCCCGCTGGCCTGACCTAGCGATAGGCGCAACGCCCCCACATCGGCGAAACGCTTTTGTCGCGCCGGGGTGGATAGATTGAGCGTATTACGAGTAAATCCTTCCTGCCGGAAACTGTCGGCGATCAAAGCCGCGGCGGTTTTCAATTGCTCTGCGGGCAGGGTTTGCACCTGCACGGTTTGACTCATAGTCGTCATAGCATTTCTCCTTGATCTTACCCCAAAGCGATTTGGGTAAGTAAAAAAGCGCGCAGCGCGACAAAGGCCAGCGCGCCGGTCGTGTGCCCCTTGTCGAGCACGGTGACCTGCGCCGGGTCATAGCACACTTTCTGCCGTTCGTAGACGATGATAGCATCGTGGCGCATCAGCAGCGCGGCAACACGGATGCGTGCATCCGCGTCGTCGGGGACGGTAGCGAAGGCGGCCTCGAAGTTAAGCACGCGGCGCAGCGCTTCTGGATTCTCCCGCGCCGCGCGTCCGGACAGGCGGCGGTACGCGGAACTGGTGAAGACTTCGTCCAATGCAGCTCCGGCCATCATGGGCGCGTAGTGATCGGCGGTGTTGTAGTGCGCCCGGTGCAGGTTTATGACCCACCCGCCCAGGCTGACGCCGGTAAGCAACACCCGTGGACTGCCCTGCATCCGGCTCCACTGCGCCAGCGCCTCGGCCAGCTTGACCGAAACGGCGAGCATCGCGGCGAAATTGCGCAGTTCCGTCATCTGCTCCATATACGTCCGCAGCGAGCGGTGAAAGGGTGCGCGTAACGCAATCAGATTGGCGGCAAAGTCCTGCCGGTGATCCAGCACGACGTTCTTGAAACTGTTCTTGCTGAACCGGCCAAAGTCGAACGGGCGCTCGTTGTTGCCGTGGTGGTAGATAAGGGTAGGGTGTTCCGGCCCAAGCCATTGCGCCACGTAGAAGGCCGGGTCGAGCGTCCCGGCGACGGTATCGGCGGCGACTTCGTAGATACCCTCGCCGCCGATCTCCGGCAAACGCAACATCGTTGTCGCCAACAGCTCGGCAAAGTCTAGACTCTCCACGCCCCGGTCAAAGAACTTGCGGCGACCGGCCAACAGTGTCCCCAGGGTTACGGTATAGTGATCGAGAAAACTGTGGATGTTCATACCATCAAAGCTCCTTCCATAAATTCCGCCGCCATTGCGCGGCGGGCGCGGAAAAGGCGCGATTTGATCGCGGAGATCGTGTGTTCGGTCGCCTCGGCGATCTCCTGATACGAAAGGCCCTCCCAATAGAACATCACCACCATCGCGCGGTCCAGGGGCGAGAGCGTCTCCAGGAGCGCGCGGACGCGGTCCTTCCGCTCGTTCTCCAACAGCGCGGCTTCGGGATTCGGGCTGCTGCCCGCTTGCCATTCCCACGCGCCGCCGTCGCCCATCCCGTCCAGCGAGACTTCGGGCTTGCGGCGTCGCAGACGATCAATGCACTCGTTCGATGCGGTGCGCAGAATCCACGGCTTAAAGGGACGGGAGGTATCATAGGTGTGCAGCTTGGTCACCGCTTTGATCAACGTTTCCTGCGCCGCGTCCTCCGCTTCCTGATATACACCCAACATGCGATAACAGAGCGAAAAGACGGGCTGCTGGTACGTCGTGACCAAATCGGTGATCGCGTCCCGATCTCCACGTTGCGCGAGTAGCAATCTTTCTTGTTCCATAACATTCACCGGTAGTCAGGTAGTCGTTAGTCAGATAGTCGTTAGTCGGATAGTCTCGTTATTTGATTGACTCTACTATACTCGATGAGGGCGTGTTTGTCTTGAGGCAAACGGGCTAATTGCACTCGGACTTTGGACAGAACTTTATCTACGACTAAAGTTGTAGACCATGCTACTGGACTAAAGACTCAGGACTAAAGACTAAATTTCCCTCTTGACAAAACTACTAACTTGTAGTATATTTTAATTATAAATTACTAACAGGTAGAGTAGATAAACAATGTCCGTTCGTCACGCGCTTTTGGGATTGATCGCCGAGTGTCCCCGCCACGGCTACGAGCTGCTGGCGGCGTTTGAGGCGTTGGTGGGCGGCAAGGCCGTGTGGGAGGTCAAACCCGCGCAAATCTACGCGACGCTGGCGCGGCTGGAAGAGGGTGAGCAGATCGTCCAGGAGGCGGTGACGCAGGAGGGCGGCCCGGAGCGGCGCGTCTACGCGATCACACCCGCCGGGGAAGAGGAGCTGCGTGCCTGGTTCGCCACGCCCGTATCGAGCGACCACCAACGGGACGAGGTCTTCGTCAAACTCATGGTGAGCCGCCTGCACGCTGAGACTGGCGCGCGCCGTGTCATCCAGGTGCAGCGCGCCGCGCTCTACCGCGAGTTGCACCGCGTCACCGAGCAGCGCCAACAAGCCGATCCCGCCATAGAACTGGCGCACGTCCTGTTGTGGGACAAGGCCATGATGCACCTGGAAGCCGACCTGCGTTGGCTGGATATGGTCGAAGCGCGCCTGGAAGAGATTCAGAGACAACCTATGCCCGAACCCGAACCGCGTCCGCGCGGCAGACCGCGGGGCGGGGAACGGTAGAGAGGCTGATCATAAAGAACAAAGTTTTAGAAAAGTTTTAGAAAGGAAGGAAAATACAATGAGCATCATGCAGGCTGAAAACTTGACCAAAATCTATGGGAAGGGCGAAGTCGCCGTGATCGCGCTGGATCATCTGAATCTCACGTTGCAGCCCGGCGAGTTCGTCGCGGTGATGGGGCCGAGCGGCTGTGGCAAGTCCACGCTGCTGCACCTGGCGGGTGGGCTGGACCGGCCCACCGAAGGGCGCGTATTGCTGGACGGGCAGGACATCGCGCAACTCGACGATGCCGCGCTCACCGAGTTGCGCCGCCGCAAGCTAGGCTTCATCTTTCAGTTCTTCAACCTGATCCCCGTGCTCAGCGCGGTGGAGAACGCGGCCCTGCCGTTACTGCTCAACGGCAACAAGCCGGAGGACGCGCGCGCCAAAGCTGCCGGGTGGCTGGACAAACTCGGCCTGGGCGACCGGCTCGCCAGCCGGCCCGACCAGCTTTCCGGCGGGCAGCAGCAGCGCGTTGCCGTTGCCCGCGCGCTCGTCGCCGAACCACAGCTCATCCTCGCCGACGAACCCACCGGCAACCTCGATTCCCGCGCCGCCGACGAGATCGCCGCCCTGCTGCGGCGCATCGCCAACGAGTGGGGGCGCAGCGTGCTCATGGTGACGCACGATCCGCGCATCGCCGCGCACGCCGACCGCATCATCTTCCTCAAGGACGGCAAAATCGTAGATGAGACGAACCTGGCGGAACGCGAGGAGGTGCACCCATGAAACTGCACTTCACTCTCGCTATGCGGTATCTGTCCGGGCGCAAGCTGCGGACGTTTCTGACGACGCTCGCCATTGTCTTCGGCGTGATGGTGCTATTTGGGATGAACGGCCTGATGCCCGCCATTGCCAACGCCTTCCGCCAGACCTTGTTAAGCGCGGCGCAACAAGTAGACCTGACCGTGACCGGCGCAACGGGCAACGCCTTCCCCGCCGAGGTCGTGGCGACGGTACGCGCCGTGCCCGGCGTGGCGACGGCGACCGGCGTGCTCATCCAGCCGGTGGCGCTGCCGGAGACCCTCGCGCCGCCGGTCAATGACGCGCTGCCGCTGACGAACGTCATCCTCAACGGACTGGACCCAGAGAGCGCGCCACAGATAGCGCCGCTGACGCTGCAAGCGGGCCGCTCGCTCAGTCCCGCCGACGGCAACCACATCCTGATCACCGACCGGCTGGCGCGGCGCACCAACTTAGGCATAGGCGACACGCTGCGCTTGCCCGCCGTGGATGGCGCTGTCGCGTTCGAAATCGTGGGCCTCGTCGCCGCGCGGCCCGGCGCGACGACGGAAGAAGTCTACGTCCCCCTGACAACGGCGCAGGCGCTCCTTGGCCTGCCGGGGCAGGTGAACACCGTGCAGACGCTCTTCACGGCCGGCAGCGACGCCGAGGCCGTGCGCGCGGCGGCGTTAGCGGCGTTGGGGCCGGGTTTCCAGGCCGGCGCGGGCGACATCGGCGGGGAGATGCTGGCGGCGTTGGAGATGGGCGAGATTTTCTTCACCCTGGCGGGCGCGCTCTCGCTGGCGATGGGCGGGTTCATCATCTTCAACACCTTCCGCACCGTGATCACTGAACGGCGGCGCGACCTGGCATTGCTGCGGGCCGTCGGCGCTTCGCGGCGTAACCTGATGCGACTGATCCTCACCGAGAGCCTCATCCAGGGCGTGGTGGGGACACTCGTCGGGATGCTCGCGGGCTACCTGCTCATCACCGCGGTCGTCGCCGGGCTGCAACCGCTGGCCGAGCAACAGTGGCACATCCGTCTCAGCCCACCAGCCTTCTCCGTGGGCACATATCTGCTGGCGGTTGGGCTTGGCGTGGGCGTCACCGTGCTAGGAGGATTGCTTCCGGCGCGGGCCGCCGGACGGCTCTCACCGTTGGAGGCGCTGCGCCCTTCGCTGGGCGCGGTCTCCTGGAAGACGACCGGCCGCCGGGCGCTACACGGCGCAATCCTCATCGGCCTGGCACTGGTGGCGTTGGCAACGCGGCAGTTGGCGTTGGCGGCATTGGGGATGTTGCTCTTCTTCGTGGGCCTGGTCATGGTTGCGCCCGCGCTGATACATCCCATTGCTGTGACTTTTGGCCGGTTGCTCACGCTCGTCTTTGCGCGCGAAGGGCATCTGGCACAGGGCAACCTCGTCCGCCAGCCGGAACGCGCCGCCGTCACCGCAACAACGATGATGATCGGCCTGGCGATTCTGGTGGGGCTGGCCGGGTTGACGACCTCCTCGACCTTTGGCGTGCTCAAGTATATGGATGACAGCCTGGGTTCGGATTATCTCGTGCTGCCGCAATCGCGCGTGCTCGGCGGCGGGAACGTGAGCGCGGGGCCGGCGCTGGCTCAGGCGCTGCGCGATACCCCCGGCGTGGCCGCAGTGACGACGTTACGCTTGAGCAGTGCCCGCATCGGCGACGCGACGCTGCAAGTCATCGGCATCGAGCCGGACCTGTACCCGGTCTTGGGCGGATTCAATTTCTCGGAGGGCGGCGCCGCCGCTTACACCGATCTGGCGGAGGGACGGGCGCTCATCAGCAACGGCATCTTCGCCGCACAGGCCGGGTTGAAGGTGGGGCAAGATGTGACGGTGCAGACGCCCACCGGGTCGCAGGTCTACCGCGTGGCGGCGATTGGCACGGACTACCTGAACGCCAAAATCGCCACCGTCTTCATCTCGCAGGCAAGCCTGGCGCGTGACTTCAATGAGCGCAACGACATCCTGCTGCTGGCGAATCGTGCGCCAGATGCCGATGCGCAAGCGACGACGGCGGCGCTGGAAGCCGTGGTCGCCGCCTATCCGGCCTTCACGCTGCTGGAGACGGCGGCCTGGAAAGAGGGGTTGCTCGCCTCGACCAACGCGAAGCTTGGCATCGTCTACGTGCTGATGGTCGTGCTGGCGGTCCCCTCGCTCATCGCGCTGGTGAACACGTTGGGCATCAACGTGCTCGAACGCACCCGCGAAATCGGCATGTTGCGGGCGGTCGGCGCGACGCGGCGGCAGGTGCGGCGGCTCATCGTGGCCGAAGGGCTGCTGCTTTCCGCCGCCGGGACGGGGTTTGGATTGCTGGCGGGCGTGTGGCTCAGCTATCTGCTCGTGGGCGCGATCAACGTCGGCGGGTTCAGTCTGCCCTTCTTCTTCCCCTGGGCGGGTATTCTGCTCACCGTAGGCGTGGGGTTGTTGTTTGGCGTGGCGGGCGCGCTCATCCCCGCACGCCAAGCCGCGCGGCTGGACGTCATCGCCGCGTTGCGATATGAATGAGGTTTCTGACAACCACCACAGAGGCGCGGAGAACGCCAAGAAAACCTCGGTAAACGCCGCGCCTCCGTGGTGATGCTGATGAAGCCTTAAAAACTAGCTCGGTAATGTGTATACCGGATTATTTTCTTAACCTTCATTAACATAATCCCCAAGCGCCTGGATAAGCAGCCAGAAACGTTCCGGGTGAAGTCATCATCGCGGGAGCAGTGGATACGGGGGATGTGTTAACCGATTTCGTCCAGCGAAATCAGCCCGTTCTTCAGCGCGTAGAGCGCCGCCTGCGTGCGGCTGGCGAGGCCGAGTTTGCCGAGGATGTTGCTGACGTGCGCCTTCACCGTCCGCTCGGTGATAAACAAGGCTTCGGCGATCTCGCTGTTGGAAAGGCCACGGGTCAGGGCGAGCAGCACGTCCGTCTCACGCTCGGTGAGTGTCTCCGGACTTTCAGGCGCGCGGATCTCGCGCATCAGCCGCGCGGCGACTTCCGGCGAGAGCTGCACCTGGCCCACCGACGCTGCTTTGATGGCTTCGCACAATTTGTGCGATTCGGTATCCTTGAGCAAGTAGCCCGTTGCCCCCTCGCGGATCGCGTCGAAGATAGCCTTGTCTTCCAGCACGCTGGTCAGCGCGATGATCTCGATCTCCGGCAATTCGGCCTTGATGGCTTTGATGGCGGCGACGCCATTCATCTCCGGCATCAAGAGGTCCATCAGGATCACGTCGGGCCGCAGTTCCCGCGCGCGCAGCAGCGCCTCGCGCCCGTTTTCCGCTTCGCCGATGATCTCGATGTCTGGATCGAGGGCCAGGAACATCTGCAAGCCTTGGCGCACTACACTGTGATCGTCTACGATAAGCACTCGAATCGTCATCATACCTCCGGTAGAGCAGAAGAAAATCTATCTACAACTTTAGTCGTAAGGCCAAACGCGCCAAAAGTCGGTCGATAGTTTCATCTTTATCCCGATGCGCACGCCAGCACAATACACTATAGTAGTATCATCCTGTCTCTTATACACATCTCCGAG
>OMKS01001343.1_pt1 | contig 21980 bp, 16 predicted proteins | sample 1674721 | NCBI WGS metagenome assembly OMKS01 (sample SAMN06264996, study PRJEB25208) | sediment metagenome | isolation source: hot spring sediment | place: USA: California | collected 2014-09-02
GTATCTCGTAGTCTGGGCCAGGGCAGCACATCGTGACCACTAACAACAGGGGTGATAGAGTAACAAAACGCCGTGGATATTGCATTCACGGCGTTTCACGTCTCGATGAGTTGTGCTGCTTCTCAGGCGCTCTCTACGCTGCCGCTCACTGAATCCGCGCCGCCACGCGGCTATTTTTCCACAGCGCCGCGAGTCGGGAGCAGGCGCGCCTCGCCGGAGCGAAGATGGGCGCGCTGGCGTGTTGTCATCCACCGGCATCCACCCGGAATCCGGCCTGCCGGCAGCGGGTGCGCCCTTGAATGGGCCGTTGGTATAGACAATTCCCCGGGTTTGCGGTATGATAGAGACATTAAGTCTCTATCCGAAAATTATGTCTGTGAGCGTTTTTGATGCGTCAGTGGTGAATTCTCGGATAGGTTCTAAGCAAACTATGGATTGATGCGCGATGAAGCTTATTTACCTGGACACGTGTTGCTTGAACCGGCCGTTTGATGATCAAACCCAGGCCCATATCCACCTGGAAGCGGAAGCTGTCTTGCTCATTATGGCCCGTTGCGCTGCGCAACAATGGGAATGGTTAAGCAGTGACATCCTGGACTACGAGATTGCGCAAACGCCGGATGCAGAACGGCGCGCACGGGTGGATACGCTTGCCCGTTACGCGCAACGTCACGTAACAGTGAATGACGACATTACCGAACGCGCTATGGCGTTGGAGACGCTGGGAGAGGACGCCTTCGATGCCCTGCACATCGCCAGCGCCGAAGCCGGTCAGGCAGATGTTTTTCTCACAACGGACCGCGCGCTCTTGCGGCGTGCCGCACGCATAGCCGGCGCGTTGTCTATCCGGGTGGTCAATCCATTGACCTGGTTGAGGGAGGTGTTGCATAAATGACAACGCGGACAATGACTTTGATGGAAGTTCGCCAGGAAGGGTTGGCAGCTCTGGTCGAACGGTTAGGCCCTGTGGGGATGGTGCGGTTTCTGCAGCAATTTGAGACGGGCTATGGAGACTATTCTGTAGAACGTCATACCTGGCTTGAATCTGTGGATGTGAAAACCCTAGCGGAACGGATACAGGTACACAAAAAAGACACCTGGGCTACCGAGTAGCCGCGTTCGATTTCCTCCTGCAAACCACAACGAGGTGCTTGCCTCGATGGGCGATCGTCTCGTGCGTTATCCCGGCGTATAAGATGTGGATGTTGCACGCCATTGAGGTATGATCCGGGTACAACCTTGAGCGGGAGCAACCGCGTCAAGTCCGTGCTGAACGGCGTGACCTCCTACTACGTCGGCACCCACTTCGAGTGGACGACGTTTGGCGCAGTTTGCCAAACGCCAGTACGAGCACGATGGTCAAGTATGACCACGGCAGGTCTCTTGATAAACCCGCTATGTCCTTGTATAATGGGGATAAATCACATTCTCTGGATGTCCGAATTTTGGTAAGGTGCGTATGACGAATACGATGCAGTTCGAATTAAGCAGCGAGTGGGTGAATGTGTTGCGCCCGCTGTCCGACCGTTCGCTAGACAGTTTCGTCAAGGAATTGGCCGTGGTGGAACTGTACCGGCGGCATGTTATCTCCGGCGGAAAAGCGGCACAATTGCTAGGGATGGAGCGTTTTGAGTTCATCCGCTACGCTTCCCGGCTGGGGATCCCCTTTCTGGATATGTCGGCAGAAGAAATGGCGGCTGAAGCCGCCCTGGTCCAAACCCTGCTATGACGGTTCTGCGCTTCATCGCTAACGCCAGCCCGCTCATCGCGTTTGAACGCCTACAACGCCTGGATTTGTTGCCGCAACTTTGCACTGCGTTACATATTCCACCAGCCGTGCGGCGCGAAGTTTTTGGTTCGCGTCCGGTACCCGCCTGGATAGTTGAGCGTCCTCTGTCGCAACCGATTTCACGTCAGATTCTGGCGGCGCGCCTGGGTATGGGTGAAAGTGAAGCCATTGCGCTGGCGCTAGAAATAACCCCAGAGTACGTCCTGCTTGACGATTTGGCGGCGCGCCGCCTGGCGCAATCGTACAATCTGAATGTGCTGGGCACAGTCGGGGTGTTGCTGTTGGCGCGCCAGCGGCATTTGCTCCCCACACTACGCCCCGCTCTGGATGCGCTGTTAGCCGCCGATTTCCGTATCTCTGAGACGCTTTACCATTTCGCGTTGGCGCAGGTAGGTGAGGCGGATCGCTGATCTAGCCTGCTTCAAAGAAGTCTCTATTGGGCGGCGTGACCACCTACTACGTGGGTGCCCACTTCGAGTGGACGACGTTTGGCGCAGTTTGCCAAACGCCAGCACCAGCACGATGATCAAGTACGACTACGCCGGCAGTCAGCGGAGCCTGTCCTGAGGTCTGCCGAAGGATGGCGATGCGCGTAGGCAGTAACGCGCCTTTCTACCTGCTCGGCGATCACGGCTTTCGCAGACGAAAGCTTGGGCAGCACATCGCTCATCGTCAACAGTAATTGATTTGACATTTTGCCGGTTCGTGGTTAAATAAAAACGTTAAAGGCTGTGATCGGGAAGAGTACGTATCAGAGCGGGGTTGCAGAGAGCCGGAGTGAGGTGTGAGTCCGGTACCAGCGCCGATACCGAATGGGCCCAGGAGCCGCCCGCCGAAAGCTTGAGGGCATAGCCCCTCAGTCAGTAGTCCGGGACGGAGACGCTACCGTTATCAGAGCGCAGGGCATCGTCAAACGACCGTGCTCGCAAGAGTGAGGCTGGCTTGTTTCACGGACGCGCTTATCACAGCGCGTTTTTGTTTATGAGCAAGCGCCTAAGCAGGGTGGCACCACGGGCAATCAAACGCTCGTCCCGCAGAGGGATGGGCGTTTTTTGTTATCAGCAGATTTAGCAGATGAAACAGATTCTTATCATTGAGCACAGAAAATCTGCTCAGTTTGCTTAATCTGCTGACAAAACTAATATCTTTGAGGAGGACTTATGAACCAAAAGAAACGCATTTTAACCGGAGACCGGCCTACGGGAAAACTGCACCTGGGGCATTACGTGGGCAGTTTGAAGAATCGCGTGGCGCTGCAGGATGTGTATGAGTGTTATTTCATTATCGCCGACTTGCACACGCTGACTACACGACCCGAAAAAGAGTACGTGTCGGAACTGGGGCAGAACATCTATGATGTTGTATTGGACTACCTGGCTGTGGGCATCGATCCTGCAAAGAGCACGATTTTCCTGCAATCGGCGCTGCCGGAGACGTTCGAGTTGACCCTCATCTTTGGCGACCTGGTGACGCTGCCCCGGCTGACCCGGCTGCCGAGCATCAAGGATATGGCGCGTGCTGCCAACATAGACGACGAGACGGTGCCCTTTGGCCTGGTCGGCTATCCCGTGCTGCAAGCGGCGGACATTCTGTTGCCGCGCGCGCATCTCGTGCCGGTGGGCAAGGACAACGAGGCCCACGTCGAGATCACCCGCGAGATCGCGCGCCGCTTCAACCGCATCTACGAAGCGGAGGTGTTTCCGCTCCCGGATGCGCTTATCGGCGACGTGCCGACGCTCGTGGGAACCGACGGGCAGGCCAAGATGAGCAAGTCGCTCGGCAACGCCATTATGCTCTCCGACGACGCCAAGACGGTGGAGGAGAAGGTGCGCGGCATGTACACCGATCCTAACCGCGTCCGCGCCGACATCCCCGGACGGGTGGAGGGCAACCCGGTCTTCATCTACCACGACGCCTTCAATCCCGATGTGGATGAGGTCAACGATCTCAAAGAGCGCTATCTTCTGGGCAAGGTGGGTGACGTGGAAGTGAAGCGCAAGCTGGCCCGCGCCATCAACGCTTTCCTCGATCCGATCCGCGAGCGCCGGGCAACTTACGCGCAGCAACCGGGCATGGTCGAAGAGGTGCTGGTGGAAGGCACGCGCACAATGCAAGCCCAGGCGCGCCAGACGATGGAGATGGTCTACGACGCCATGGGGCTGACCGGCCCCCGCCTGCGCGCAGCCTTGCAGACCGGTGCTGCGTTCAGCCTGCTCCCGTGATACAGACAGATTTCGTCAGCAGATTGAGCGGATTAAGCAGATTTTAGGAGACTTTCGATCGTTTTTGGAAGAGCGCGAACTGACTATCCGGCTACCGGACTGGCGACTACGTGACGATTTGGGAGGAAAGCGATGTATATCACCCAGGTGGAGTTGCACAGCGAATATTACCCGACCGACCGGTATTACCCGTTCAACATCCCGACCCTGCGCCGGACGGCGGCGTTGGTCCTGGAAAAGCCGGTGGTCTTTTTCGTGGGCGAGAATGGCTCGGGGAAGTCCACGTTGTTGGAGGCGCTCACCCGCAAGTGCGGCGTCCATATCTGGGATAAGGTGAAGCGCCGCGCCGGGTACGACAACCCCTACGCCGACCGCCTGGTGGATTTCATCGACGTGACGTGGGCCAATGGACACGTCCCCGGCTCGCTTTTCCGCGCGGAGACCTTTCAGCAGATGGCCGAGTTTCTCGACGACGCGGCCTTGTGCGATCCTGGGCGGCTGACCTATCAGGGTGGGCATCTGCTCAACACGCTCTCACACGGCGAGGGAATGCTCACGTATTTCAAGGGTCGCTATCACGTGAAAGGGCTGTATTTTCTGGACGAACCGGAAGCGGCGCTTTCCCCCACGAGCCAGATCAAGTTTCTCAAATTGTTGCAAGATTTGGCGGCGGAAGGGCAGGCGCAATTCGTTATCGCCACCCATTCGCCGATTTTACTGGCATATCCAGACGCGCAGATTTTCAGCTTCGATGAGGGGCATATCCAGGAGGTGACTTACGAAGACACCGCACACTACCGCATTTACAAACAGTTCTTTACCGACCGCAGTGCATATCTTTCGAGTAACCAGTAACCAGTAAAGAGTAAAGAGTAAAGAGTAAAGAGTAATAGGTTACTGGTCACTCATTACTCATTACTCTTTACCAATCACCAATCACCAAGCTAAGGAGGAGTTGAAATGAGACAGTATAAGTACGTGCTACAAGAAAATGAAATGCCGACCCATTGGTACAACATCATGGCGGATATGAAGTCGCCGCCGCCGCCCTATCGCCACCCGGCGACGCTGGAGCTGCTCGGGCCGGACGATCTGGCGCCCATTTTTCCGGCAGGATTGATCGCGCAAGAGGTCAGCACGGAGCGGTTTATCGAGATTCCGGACGAAGTGGCGGACGTGCTGAGGATGTGGCGACCCTCGCCGCTCTACCGGGCGCACCGGTGGGAGAAGGCGCTGGATACCCCCGCCAAGATTTACTATAAGTGGGAAGGCGTCAGCCCGGCGGGGAGCCACAAGCCCAACACCGCCGTGGCGCAGTGCTACTACGGCAAGCAGGAAGGTCTGGAAGGCTTTGCCACCGAAACCGGCGCCGGGCAGTGGGGGAGCGCGTTGAGCCAGGTCACCAATATGTTCGGACTGAAGTGCAAGGTCTTCATGGTGGCGATTAGTTACCAGCAGAAGCCCTACCGCCGCATTATGATGGAGACCTGGGGCGGAACCGTCGTGCCGAGTCCGAGCAGCGAGACGCACGCGGGCCGCGCGATTCTGGCGCAGGACCCCGAATCGCCGGGTAGCCTGGGCATTGCGATCAGTGAGGCCATCGAGTACGCTGTCACCCACGAGGGGTACAAGTACTCGCTCGGCAGCGTGGTGAACTTCGTGCTGCTGCACCAGACCGTCATTGGCCTGGAAGCGCTGAAGCAGATGGAGATGGCGGGCGATTACCCGGACATCCTCGTCGGCTGCGCGGGCGGCGGTAGTAATGCCGCCGGGTTGATCTTCCCCTTTATGCGCGACAAACTCAACGGCAATAAGCCGGATATGAAGGCGATTTTCGTAGAGTCCACGGCCTGCCCCAGCATGACGCGCGGCATTTACGCCTACGACTGGGGCGACACCGCCAAGACCGGCCCGGTGGCGAAGATGAACACCGTCGGCCACGATTTCATCCCTGCGCCGGTTCATGCTGGCGGCTTGCGCTATCACGGCATGGCGCCGAGCATCTGTGCGCTGTTGCAGCAGGGGTACGCCGAAGCGCGCGCTTATCACCAGCTTGAGGTCTTCGATGCGGCGCAGAGCTTTGCGCAGGCGGAGGGCTTCATCATCGCGCCGGAAACCGCGCACGCCGTCAAAGCAACGATGGACGAGGCGCTGGCCTGCAAAGAATCCGGTGAGGCCAAAACCATTCTCTTCAACGCCAGCGGGCACGGGCACTTCGACCTGGCGTCGTATGACGCTTACCATCGCCAGACGTTGACGGATTACCAACTCGAAGAGGCGCAGATCGAGCGCGCACTGGAGAAGTTGCCGAAGGTCTCTGAGTAAGGGGTTTTGTTCTTGTCAGCAGATTGAGCAGATGAAGCAGATTTTTACGGCTGTCCCGTAAATCTGCTAAATCCGCTTACTGACCTGGACATAAAAAACTAAAGCTAATCCTGTGTTTTATAGGTGAAGAAAGTTTAGCGAAATACGTCCAGGTCAGTCATCTGCTGACACAAATGGTGAGTCAGTGATCTATGCATCGAGGGCCGTCAGCCGGCGGGTATGCTCGTCCAGCGTGAGAGCCTCGATGAAGTCGTCGATATCGCCTTCCATCACCGTGGGCAGGTTGTACGAGTTCAACCCGACGCGATGGTCGGTGACGCGATTCTGCGGGTAGTTGTAGGTGCGGACCTTTTCGCTGCGCTCGCCCGTCCCTACTTGAGAACGGCGCGCTTCGTCGATTTCGGCGTCCTGCTTGGCCTGTTCGATTTCGAAGAGCCGGGCGCGGAGAACGCTCATCGCGCGTAGCCTGTTCTGCATTTGCGAGCGCTCACTCTCGCACGCTACCACCATCCCTGTGGGCTTGTGGGTGATGCGGATGGCGGTCTCGTTCTTCTGCATATGCTGCCCGCCGGGGCCGGAAGCGCCGTACGTATCGATCTCCAGGTCTTTGGGGTCGATGTGGATTTCGACGTCATCCACTTCCGGTAGCACCGCCACAGTGACCGTTGAGGTGTGGATGCGCCCACTGGACTCGGTGACCGGGACGCGCTGCACGCGATGCACGCCGCTCTCGTACTTGAGACGCGAGTACGCGCCTTTGCCGTGCACCGTAAAAACAACTTCCTTATAGCCGCCGACACCGGTGCGACTCTCGCTGATCAGCTCGGTTTTCCACCCACCCTGGCGTTCGGCATAGCGGGTGTACATCCGCAGCAGATCGGCGGCGAAGAGACCGGCCTCGTCGCCCCCGGCTCCGGCGCGGATTTCCACGATCACATCGCGCTGGTCGCGCGGGTCCTTGGGGATGAGCAAGTGACGTAGCTGCTGTTCCAGTGTCTCTTGCTCCGTTTCCAACCGGGCCAGTTCTTCCTCGGCCATCGCGCGGATGTCTTCGTCCGCGTCGTTCAACATCTCCTCGGTTGTGGCGCGTTCCGCTTCGATCTGTGTGTAACGGTGGTAGAGGCCAACCCTTTCTTCCAGATCCGCGCGCTCTTTGGCGTATTCGGCGACTTTCTCGTAATCTTGTGCGACGTCAGGGTCGGCCAACATGCGCGTCAACTCATCGAACCGCGCCTCGACCGCGCTCAATCGCGCCAACATGTGCTCGCTATCCATACAAACCTCTTTCTTTTTGACATGACAAACGGCCCGCGTACCGCCAGGCCGTCATCTACAATTCAAGTGGGCCCACCAGGATTCGAACCTGGAACCGACCGGTTATGCTTCCCCCTACGGCTTTCGCCGCCTCTTTCGAGTTTGTGGGCTGGACTGTCCCTTCACCCTGGCTAAATGCTGAGGGTGCCTGCCGTCCAGTCTCTACACCTTCCCACCGATGTGGGCTTGGCTCGGGATTACCATACCGCGATGGCTCAGGCTTCCCCGAATTTGACAGGTAAACACTTACCAGTTTCCCGATAAGCCGCCCCCTTGACTCGATAGCATATCCATAATACGCATCTGGACTTAGCTATCTTGTTAAGCGAAGCCGGCTGCTCTAACCCTTGAGCTATGGGCCCATCAAGCGGGCGACGGGGATCGAACCCGTATCATTGGCTTGGAAGGCCAAGGCTTTACCATTAAGCCACGCCCGCGCTCACGCAAAGCATTATACCACAAATCGAAGACTACAAAAGCGCTCACCTCTATTTGACTAATACATCTCGGCATACATGACTCCCCAGTTACATAGCTCCGAGGGGAACGGCAGTTCCCCGATTTGGCGTAGCGTCGCGATCTGGCGATCCGCTCCGAGTGTAGCTATCTGGAGAGGAACTTACGCCGCGCTGTACTAGGGCTATCGCATGTGTACCTTCCGGGAAGCTGCGCGCGTATGATTTGGAGCAAAACCCTGGAATAAAACGGCCTTTTCGCTATTTCAAGGCCGCGTTGAGCTTCCCGGAAGGTTGGGCCAGTCTTAATGTGATAGCCCTGTTGACCCACCGTTAAAACGCTTTATAGTATCTCGATATCGACGAGCAGCGGAGGCATAACGTGGTTGGATTCAGGGTGTGGGGGCGAATTGTCGGGATTGTCGCGTTGGGTGTGTTTTTGGCAGCCGGAATGGATTCTGCTGCACAGCCGCGCCGGGTAGAGTCAGGCAACTTTCCTGCTGTCGAGCTGCCACCTGTTGGCGCTGCAACTTTGATGCAAATCGATGGCTCGACCGTCAATGCCGTTGTCCCCGAATCGCTACGCACCGGTGTTCCTGTGGACGTGTGTTTCGATGTCACCGTCCAGTCCCCCGATCTTGAGTATATGGATCGCTTCGCGGTGGACCTGCCCGATCCCTGGACCGTCGAGGCCGTAGCCTCGGCAGGCAGTGGCACCGAAGCTGGCGTCGAACCGGGGAACGTCGTCTATTGGCAAACGGCTGGTTATCCCACCACGTGGGGCGCGTGGGTCAATGGGACCTACGATTTCTGCGTCACCGTTACCCTGCCGGACTGCGCGGGGTCTCCCTGGGACGTGCCGTGGACGATCACCGGCGACCGGTTCGGTGCTGCACCCCACACAGTTAGCGGGACGATTGCCGCGCAATGTCTCGCGCCAGGCCTCTACCTCACCCCGGAGACGCTGGCGCTCGTGAGTTGCGCCGCGTTCACCGAAACGTACACGCTCAACCTGTTGAATTACACCGGCGCGGACGGCATCTTCCCCCTCACTTACACCCTAATCTCCCTCCCTACGGGAGAAGGTAGAACGGTACCAGCATCGATACCTATGACGAACTTGACAATCTCCCCCCCCACGGGGGGGATTAAGGGGGGGGAAACCCTAGACATAAGCGGCCCCCTATCCCTCACGCTGCCTTCTGGCGCGGACGTCGCTTTCGAGGTAACCGTCTATCCCGACGCCTGCATGCCCGCCGGCGTCCACGCGACGGCGACGGTGCTGGCGTCGGGCAACGGCTATACTGATGTGACCACGTTGACCACCGTCATCGGCGGTGACAGTGTGTGGGCGGACGTGGCTACTGGAACCGAACCGGCCCTCTATTGGGGGCACAGCTATTACGATGATGGCGCGCTCTGCTTCGTCGGCGGGCTGACCGGGGCGTTTTCACCTTATGCAACCGGTGCGCACCGGTGTTACGACATTGCGGCGCGCACCTGGTCGAGCCGCGCGCCGTTGCCCGTGGCGCGCTTCGGCGGCGCTTACGGCTTGATCGGCGGCCGGTTTTACGTGGCGGGTGGCTTCGATGATAGCTTTACCGGCTATCGCACGCTCTACATCTACGACATCGCCGGCGACACCTGGTCTACCGGCGCGAATCTGCCCACCGCGCGTGCCGGGCAGGCCAGCGGTGTGCTTGCCGGGCAACTCTATTCGGCGGGCGGCAGCGCCACGAGCAGCTATCCCAACGATTGCCCGGCTTACGTCTACGACCCCGCAACCGATGCCTGGACGACCAGAGCACGCTGCCCGCTTCAGGGTGGCTACGGCTTTTTCCTGGGCGGCAGTGTGGGGAGCGCATCTCACGGGCGGCTCTTCGCCGGTGGGCACTACGATGTCTACCACGGCTGGTATGCCTACGATCCCGTCGCCGATGTCTGGGAGACGCTGGCGAACTTACCCTACCATCGCACGCCGTTGATTGTCGAAGACCCGCGCGATGGCTTGATCTACACGATTGGCGGCCTGGTCGGATGGACGCCACAGCGTGGGGTGTGGGCCTACGATTATGTGACGGACACCTGGGATGACCGTCCTCCCGACTTGCTGACGGCGCAAGGGGGCAACCTGGGGCCGCGCTATGGCTCCTTCGGCGATCCTCACGTCGAGACGTTCTGGACGCTCGGCGGTACGGCAGGGCGGGGGACGCTCGAGCCGGTCCCCTTCGAACGCTGGCGCGATTGCCCGTACTGCACGGAACGCGGTTGGTTGGAGGGCCACGTCCTGGATGCAGAGAGCGTGGGGCGCGCTCCGGCCACGCCCGCGTTCGTCTTTCTACAACCGGGCGATTTGGCATTGCCGGTGGACGCCGCGACCGGTTATTACGGTCCGGCAGAACTCATCGCCTGGACGTATACGGCGACGGCCTACGCGCCGGGATACACGGCGCCTGGGCCTGACGCCGTTGTGATCACAACCGGCGTCACCCACGCGCAGGAATTCGCGCTCTCGCGTCCGGCCATTGTGTTGACGCCCACTACGCTTGCGCATGTGACGGCTTACGTGAGCCAGACCACGACGTTCGCGCTGACCCTGGCCAACACAGGTCACGTGCCGTTGGAGTTTCGCGTGATCGAATCAGGCTCTGCGGAGACCGGCCCGAGCAATGCGATAAGCGTGCGCCCCGCCATGCGGGACGCCCCCGCTATGCGGGACGCCCCCGCTATGCGGGACGCCCTCCCTGACGTCACGGTTGAGCCGCAGCTCGCGGCGGCGCTGGCGGATGACGAAACCACCGGCTACCTCATCCGCTTCCGCGAACACCCTGATTTGACGCCCGCCTACGCCCTGGATTGGGAGGCGCGCGGCGATTTCGTGGCGCAAGCTTTGCAGGCTACGGCGGACCGTTCCCAGGCCCGCGTGCGCGCTTATCTCGATACACAAGGCGTACAATACCAGGCTTTTTGGATCGACAACGTGATCGTGGTCGAAAGCTCGACCCGGCGCACCTTCGATGGCCTGCTGCGTTACGGCGAAGTCGCTTCGCTGCACGCGCGGCGCACGCTCGGCCTGATCGAACACACTGCGAGCGCGGAGACAATCAGCATCACCGGTATCGAGCCGAACCTCACGCGCATCCGCGCCGACGCGGTATGGGATTTAGGCTACAATGGCGCTGGCATCGTCGTGGCGAACATCGATACGGGTGTGCGCTATACGCATCAAGCCCTGATCAATCACTATCGCGGCAATCTGGGTGACGGCGCGTTCGACCACGACTACAACTGGCTGGATGCCGATACCGGCAATGCCACACCCTACGACGATCACGGTCACGGCAGCCACACCATAGGCATTATGATCGGCGACGACGGGGCGAATAACCAGATCGGCATAGCGCCGGGCGCGCAGTGGATCGCCTGCGATGCGTGTAACACGGACAGCGGTTGTCCAGACGCGGCGCTGCTGGCGTGTGCGGAGTGGATCGTTGCGCCGTATCCGGTGGGCGATCCCCGCTGGCGTGATTCTGCCAGACGCCCCCACATCGTCAACAACTCCTGGGGCGATTGCGCCCGCGCGTATGATGGCTGGTTCCAGAATGTTGTGGACGCCTGGCACGCGGCGGGCATCTACCCGATTTTCTCCAACGGCAACGCGGGCAATTGTGGCTATTCGTCCCCACCGGGTCTGAACACCGTGGGCAACCCCGCGCGCTATGGCAACCTGACCGGTGTAGGCTCCACGGGCCAGAGCAACGGCTTGTATGCCACGCACTCCAACTGGGGACCGACCGACAATTTGGATGTCGTCAACCCGCGCGGGTACGCTGCCCTGAAACCGCAGGTCGTCGCGCCGGGCGTCAATATCCGTTCCAGCCTGAACGGCAGTGACACGGACTACGCCAGTTGGGGCGGCACGTCGATGTCCGCGCCGCACGTCGCCGGGCTGATCGCCTTGATGTGGGAGGCCGGGCCGTGTCTGGTGGGCGATTACGCTACCACAGAGATGCTCATCGAGCAGACGGCGACGCCGCTCCCCTACGCCACGCAGAACGGCGACGAGGGGCCGGGCAACGTCCCCAATCACGCTGCCGGTTGGGGCGAAATCGACGCGCTGGCGGCGGTGCAGGCGGCGCTCGCAGCCTGTGATGTGCCGTGGCTGGCGGTCCAGCCGTTGAGTGGGACGGTCGCCGGGCCGGGTGCGGTTGATCTCGATGTGGGGATTCACTGCCCTGCGCCGGGCGTCTATGCCGGCACGCTCAAAGTCTTCCACAACGATCCCACCACGGGCACGCTCACCGTCCCCATAGACGTTGTATGCCAGGACGCCTGTGTGCCACTCGCAGACGTGGATTTCGTCTGGGAGCCGCTGCATCCGGATACGGGCCGGGACGTCGTCTTTACCGCGCTGCCGCCCACATCGACCGCATTTTTACCGATCACCTACACGTGGCGCTTCGGCGACGGCGGCACAGCGCCGGGCAACCCTGTTACGCACACGTACCCGATGAGCGGCACGTATCCGGTGCGCGTCACGGCGACGAACGGCTGTTCGACGGTGGAGAGGACGCGCAACGTCGTCGTCACCGGCGACACAGTCACACCCACCTACGGTGTGGCGCTGGCGCCCTCGGTGGCTGCCGGGAGTGGGCAACCGGCCACAACCGTCATCTACACGCTGACGGTGGAGAATACCGGCGAGGTGGCGGACACCTTCGATTTGGAGGTGACTGGCCTGCTCTGGCCCACGACACTTTCGGCGGCGCAGGTGAACCTGTCGTCGGGCGGCAAGGCGCAGATCAACGTGTGGGTGCACATCCCTGCCGGGTTTGGGGCTACCGTTGACACAGCGACCATTACGGCGAGATCGCAGGGGAATGTGGCAGTCAGTGCAGTAAGTGTGTTGACAACGACAGTGGTGTGGCAACGGGTGTATCTGCCGTTGGTAGTGCGGGAGGATTAACCATTCAGGCTCTTGATTTTTGCTTTGTCCGCGCTTGTAACCAACGCTTGAACGAAGTCTGGCTCTCCTGTGAAGGTTGCCACAACAGGATATTTTCAACGCTGATGTCCTCGTCCAGGTCGGGCCAGTGAATCCCCTCACCATTGCCAATGAGACGCCAATTTTTACGCTCCTTCAAGGAGGCGTGCAATAATCGTGGATACCACGCCAAAGGCACTGAAGCCGCGCGCCCATCTGTAAAATCAACCGTGAGCGCATCTTCTGTGACCTCGACGTTTTGTGCGGTGGCTAACCGTAATTCAATCGTTAAAGTATTCATTCCAACTCCGTAAAAGTTCTTCGCTGTATTCCTCGACTAAACGTTGCATTTGGTGCAGTTCATGCCTGCTGAAACCTTGACTGCGCTGAAATCTGACCGGATCTAGCCAGAATTTGGCGGTGGCATCGTCCCGCTCAATATGGATGTGAGGTGGCTCATTGCCATCGCCAGCGTAGAAAAAGAATCGGTAAGGGCCAACCCGTAAAACTGTAGGCATTCACTTGTTCCTGTAATGTTGCTGTATTCTCGTTTGATTATCAGTATAACCTTAAACGCACTTTTTACAAAATTCGTGGCGTCACCTTCGCAGTTTTGGGCGTGTCTTACCGGCGCCTTAATGTGCATAAAGACAATATCAGGTTATAATACCTGACAATTATTGCGCGAAGACTCGCGGTGCGAAAATTCGTGGTGCGAAGATTCGCACGTCATTTATGGAGGGGACTATTCCGTTGAACGTCTTCAATCCCGCAGAACATCCACACCGGCGGTACAATCCGCTGACCGGCGATTGGGTCCTGGTTTCGCCGCACCGTACCAAACGCCCGTGGAAGGGCCAGGTTGAGCGCCCGCCGCACGAGGAGCGTCCGAGTTATGACCCCGCGTGCTATCTGTGCCCCGGCAATGAACGGGCCGGCGGCGTGATGAATCCGGCGTACCCCAGCACGTTCGTATTCACCAACGACTTTGCGGCCTTGTTGCCCGATACGCCGGACGTTGCCGTTCACCAGCATCCGCTGTTGCGGGCCGAGACGGCGCGCGGCACGAGCCGTGTGATCTGTTTCTCGCCGCGCCACGATTTGACCCTGGCGGAAATGCCCGTAGCAGACATCCGTACCGTCATCGACGTGTGGGCCGAGCAGACGGCCGAACTGGCGCAGCAGTACCGCTGGGTGCAGGTCTTCGAGAATCGCGGCGCGATGATGGGATCGTCGAACCCACATCCTCATGGGCAGGTCTGGGCCGGAAGCGCGCTGCCCAACGAGCCGGCCAAAGAGGAACGCGAGCAACGCGCGTACTTTGCGGCGCACGACGAGCCGATGCTGGTTGCCTATACTGATTTAGAGGTAGCGGAGGGGACGCGCGTCGTCGTCGAAAACGCGCACTGGCTGGCGGTGGTGCCCTATTGGGCCGTCTGGCCGTTCGAGACGCTGTTGCTACCGCGCCGCCATGTGTTGCGCTTGCCGGACCTCGATGGCGAGGAGCGGATTGCGCTGGCGCAGGTGCTCAAGCGGTTGCTCGTCAAGTACGACAACCTCTTCGAGACGTCGTTCCCTTATTCGATGGGTTGGCACGGCGCGCCAAGCGATATGGACGACGCCACGCATTGGCAGTTGCACGCGCACTTCTACCCGCCGTTGCTGCGTTCGGCGACGGTGAAGAAGTTCATGGTTGGCTACGAGATGCTCGGCGAAGCGCAGCGCGATCTGACGCCGGAACAGGCTGCCGCTCGACTGCGCGCTTTGCCGGAGGTGCATTACCGGGTGGGTACTGAATAATCTGTTGTGGCCGGTCTCTGACCGCACTAGGCCGCCTCAGTAACACGTGTATGAGCGAGGAAACCTTGATCAAGGAATAACGATGTTTACTTCTATCCGTTGGCGCATAATTGTTCCCTTCACGGTGATTATTCTGATCACGACCCTGGGGCTGACATTGTACGTTTCCGGGCAGGTGCGCCGTGTCCGTCGCGCGGACCTGGAAGCGCAGTTATTGACCGAAGCCCGGCTTATAGCCGACAATGCAGCCGGCTTTCTGGCAGACCCACTTGTGGACGCGGAGGTTTTGCAGGCGCGCGCGCGGCAATGGGCGGTGCTTTCCGGTGACCGGGTGACGATCATCGGGATGGATGGCGTGGTGCTTGGCGATTCGGAGGTAGACCCGGCGAATATGGAAAACCACCTCTACCGTTCCGAGATTTCTCAAGCCATTCGGACGGGCGAGGGGATGGCGGCGCGCTTCAGCCGCACGCTTGGTACGGACGCCCTGTACGTGGCTGTGCTCGTTCGCCGTGATGCTGCACCTGCGGGCGAACCCTTAGGCGTGGTGCGCGTCTCCATACCGTTGGATGAGATCGAACTGCTGGTGGGGCGCTTGAGCCGGACGATCATGCTATCGGGGTTGTTGATCGCCGTGCTCTCTATCGCGCTGGCGACGTACATCGCCTCGCGTACGGTCAACCCTATTCGCCAGTTGACCGAGGTTGTGGAGCGGATGGCCCAGGGCGATATGCGCGCGCGGCTCTTGCCCACCACGCACGATGAGATGGCGCAACTGATCCGCGCCTTCAACACCATGGCCGACGAGCTAAACGACAAGGTGACGATGCTGGCCCAGGAACGCGCCTTCCTCTCCAGCGTGTTGAACACGATGGCCGATGGCGTGATCATCACCGACGAGAATGGCCTGGTGTTGCTGACGAATCCTGCTGCGCTGCGGATTTTGGCCTTTCCCGGCAAGGAAACGCAGGGACGCACGTTCGCCCAAGTGACCCGTGAGCGGCAACTGATCGAGCTGTGGGATACGTGCCGCCAGAGTGGGGCGGAACAGACGGCCATGGTTGAAGCCGGCGGGCGCAACACATTCCTCCAGGCGGTCATCACCCCACTTAATGAATCTACACCGCCTCGTTTCCTCGTCATTTTGCAAGACCTCACTCGCATCCGCCGCCTGGAGACGATCCGCCGCGATTTCATCAGCAATGTCTCGCACGAGTTACGGACGCCGCTGGCTTCGCTCTCATTGGTCGTCGAGACGCTGAAAGATGGCGCGATCGACGACCCCGAAGCCGCCCGGCGTTTCCTTAGCTTCATCGAGTCGGAACTCAGCACGCTGACGCAGATGGTCGAGGAATTGCTGGAACTTTCGCAGATCGAATCCGGTCAGGTCCCCTTCCGCCTGAAGGTGACGCCGGTTGCCAAGCTGATCAAGAAACCCGTGAAACGCCTTGCGCCGCAGGCCGAGCGGCTGAATGTCACCGTCGAGACGATCATCCCGGAGGGCATACCGCCGGTCCTGGCCGACTCGCGCCGCATCCAGCAGGTGGTGATGAACTTGCTGCACAACGCGCTCAAGTTTACCCCGGAGGACGGTCACGTCACGCTCAAGGCAGAGGTTGTGGGGCCGGAGGTCGTGATCTCGGTGCGCGATACGGGGATGGGCATCCCGGCGGACGACGTACCGCGCATCTTCGAGCGATTCTACAAGATCGACCGTGCGCGTGCGGATGAGGGGGTGGGGCTTGGCCTGTCGATTGCCAAACACATCATCCAGAGCCATGGTGGGCGTATCTGGGTGGAGAGTGCGGAAGGGCGCGGCAGCACATTCTTTTTCTCGTTGTTGGTCGGCGAATACGGTCAGGCGGAGTCTGACGCGACGCCGGATGAAAGGCTGTAACGCGAAAACAGTCGGACTCAGACTACAAAAGTCTCACGAGGCGACTGCTTGAGCAAATATCTACGCTGAACAATAGGTCTACAAATCACAGTACGTGCTGAGACTTTTGTAGTCTTTGTTCTTCGCTCTACTGAGTCTTTGTGCTGATGCTTGGCCCTTTTGGAGGAGTGAATGTTACGATTAGCTAAACGGCAGAAGAACATAATCGGATTGAGCCTGGGGATCGCCGCTGGGATTATCGCTGCGGCAACGTGGCGACAGCGGCAACGCGTGCGTCTGACCTCTCCGTTACGTAGCACGGGCGACGCGGGTGTGGCGCTCATCACCGGAGCTTCCAGCGGGATCGGCGAAGCGTACGCGCGGGCGTTGGCCCGCGAAGGCTATGCGCTGATCCTGGTGGCGCGGCGTGAAGCGCGCTTACAGGCATTGGCTGAGGAATTGACCATCCGGTATCACGTGCCGGTCGATGTGCTGGTCGCCGATTTGGCCGATCCTGCCGGCATCGCCAAAGTCGAGGCTTGTATCGCAGAGACCAGCGGGCTCACTTTCCTGGTGAACAACGCCGGATTTGGTACGCCGGGGCCATTCGTCGAAAACGACATCCAGAGCCAGGAAGCGATGATCCGCATGCACGTGAACGCTGCCGTGCGTTTGACACGCGCGGCCCTGCCGGGGATGCTGGTGCGGAATGGTGGCGCAATCGTCAACGTGGCTTCGCTGATGGCGTTCTACCCTTTGCCTGGCAGCACTACCTACGCCGCGACGAAAGCCTACCTCAAGGTGTTCACCGAGGCGTTGCATGAGGAGCTGATGGGGACGGGCGTGCGCGTCCAGGTGCTTTGCCCCGGCTTTACCCGTACTGAATTTCAGGCAGCGAACCACATCAGCGAACGTGGAGTCCCTGATTTCGCCTGGATGTCCGCCGAATCCGTCGTCGCGCAATCGTTGCGCGATCTCGACAATGGGCGGGTCATCTCCGTGCCTGGTTTGGGTTATCGTCTACTGGCGTTGCTCTCGGGCCTGATTCCGCGTGGCCTGCTTTACTTCGTGGGGTATCAGATGAGACGCTACCGTTAGTGGAAATTGCAGGAGGAACCTGTTGAAAATTCTCAGTCGCCTTTTTCGAAAAGAAACCCAACCGGTGATTGTCGTTTCGGGTCTGCCGCGCTCCGGCACTTCGATGCTGATGAAGATGCTCGAGGCCGGCGGGCTGGAAGTGCTCACCGATCACGTGCGCCAGCCCAATGAAGACAACCCCAAGGGTTATTACGAATTCGAGCGGGTCAAGAAACTGCCCGACGGCGATACGGCCTGGTTAAAAGATGCTGAAGGCAAAGTGGTGAAGGTCATCTCGGCGCTGTTGATGCATCTACCGTCCGACCACACCTACAAAATCCTCTTTATGCGCCGTGATATGGAGGAAATCCTGGCCTCACAAAAACAGATGTTGGTGCGCCGTGGTGAGCCGGCCGACAAGGTGGACGATGGTGAGATGGCGCGTTTGTTCGAGAAGCACCTGCGAGAAGTGCAAGCCTGGCTGGGCCGGCAGCCGCACATCGCGCATTTGGACGTTGATTACAACGCGATGCTGCGCGATCCTCATCCGCAACTGGCGCGTATACGCCCGTTTATGGATTGCGCGCTCGACTTGGAGAAAATGGCGGGGGTTATCGATCCGGCGCTGTACCGGCAGAAAAAGGGGTAAAAAGGGGGGGGCATGCAGGCGGGCAAATACTTTTTATCGAACCGCCGCGCGCGTATCTATCTCGATGCGATTGCGGAGACCAGCGGTCAATACGGCTTTCCTACGGTCCTTACGTTGGCCGGTCTCCATGCCTGGCTGGAGGCGCTACCGCCGTATAACGACGCCCGCGAAGTCGATTTTGTCGATTTCGGCGCGCTCAATGCGATGTTGGTGAAGATGTACGGTCCACGTGCCGGGCGGGCGCTGACGCAGTGGGCCGGACGGGTTTCGTTTATGGCACTTACGCCGCACCTGGACGACCTCTTGAACGTTCATACTGCGTCTTTCCAGGAGCAAACTTCGACGAAGCGCGTCCGGGCCGCGCTGGAGATCATCGTCGATAGCCGCCGTCTCGGGAATATGGAGGCGTCGTTGCAAACCTCGGGCGATCAATTTATGTATACGCTCGATCCATGTCCTTTTTGCTTTGGCCAGCATAACACCGCGCACGCGCTATGTCATGGCGCGGTGGGGTTCCTCCAGCAGGCAATCGAGTGGGTGGGCGCGGGCGATCATTACATGGTCGAAGAGGCCTCTTGCGCCGCCACCAAGAGCTTGCAGGATACCGGTTGTGTGTTCGTCATCCTAAAAATGGAGCACTACAATGAATGATAATCCCTACAAAGCCTTGGCGGAGCGTCTGGATGCGCTGCCCAACGGGTTCCCTCCCACCGGCGACGGCGTGGAACTGCGGCTGTTGGCACACATCTTCACGCCGGAAGAGGCCGCGTTGGCCGCACAGTTGCGCTTGACGCTGGAGACCCCGGCTCACATCGCGGCCCGTTTGGGCGGCGATGCGAAGGTGTTGCGCAAGCAGCTCAAAGAGATGGTGCGGCGCGGGTTGATTACCGCCGGGCGCACGGACGCGGGCCTCGGTTACGGCCTCATGCCGTTTGTCGTCGGCATCTATGAGATGCAGGTGCAGACCATCGACGCCGAATTCGCGCGCCTGTTCGAGGATTACTATCATCAAGCGTTCGGCAAGATAGCGACCATCACGCCGCAAATTCATCGCGTCGTGCCTGTCGAGCAGAGCGTGCGGGTGGATATGGAAGTGCGGCCCTTCGAGAGCGCCGCCGGCATCGTCGCGCAGGCCAAAGCGTGGGGCGTGATGGATTGCCTGTGCCGTAAACAGCAGTCGCTCATCGGCCAGCCTTGCGAACACCCCGTGGACGTCTGCATGATCCTGAGCACCACGCCCGGCGCATTCGATCAAAGCACGACGGTGCGCGCGCTCACCCAGGAAGACGCGATGGCGACATTGCGCCGCGCCGCCGAGGCGGGGCTGGTTCACTCCGTCAGCAACAACCAGCAGGGGATGTGGTACATCTGCAACTGCTGCACGTGCGCGTGCGGTCTCCTGCGGGGGATGGCCGATTTGGGATTGGCGAACGTGATTGCGCGGTCGGCGTTCGTCAACCAGGTGGATGAGGACGCCTGTATTGGCTGTGGCGCGTGCGTGGAAAAGTGCCAGTTCGGCGCGTTGTTTGTGGATGGTGTCGCCCACGTAGACGCGATGCGCTGTGTGGGCTGCGGCGTTTGCACCGTCGCCTGCCCGGTCGGGGCGCTGTCGATGGTACGCCGTCCCGAAGAAGAAGTCTTGCCGCCACCCGCCACCGAACGCGAGTGGATGGCCGCTCGCGCTACCGCTCGCGGTCTCGACTTGAACGCGGTATTGTGATTCCGTGTGTAGTGACGACTTTAGTCGTTGAGCGACTGATGAAGATTCAGAATTTACTGCGGTAATAGCACCCGCTCGCGGAACCCGTCACCCTGAGCGAAGGGATGCGCTTTTTGCATCCTGTAGTCGAAGGGTCTGCGCCTGCGTGAGCCGAGATCCCTCGACTCCGCTTTACTCCCTGCGGTCGTTCCGCTCCGCTCGGGATGACGTGCCGTGTTTACCGGTATAATTTCTTGATTTTCATAAGTCGCCACTACACACGCCGCCTAGACGACGATATTCACCAGCCGTCCCGGCGCGACGATGATCCGGCGTGCGGGATGCTCCGCCAAAATCTGCTGAATCACGGGCGTCGTTAGCGCCGCCTCGCGCATCACGTCTTCGTTAGCATCCGTGTCGATGCTGATGCGGGCGCGCACCTTCCCGTTGACCTGCACTGCGATCTCCACCGTCTGCACCTGCGCCAGCGCTGCATCGAAGGCGGGCCACGCCTGCTGATGAACGCTGCCCTGACCACCCGTGCGCTGCCACAGTTCCTCGGCGATAAAGGGCGCAAACGGAGCCAGCAGCTTCAGCAACGTCGCCCGCGCCGCCACGAAGTCGGGTGTATCCCCGTAGTCGCGCCGGTAGCCTTCCAGCGCATTGCTGAACGTCATCAGCGCGCTAATCGCCTTGTTGAACCGCAGCCCCTCAATCTCCTCCGTCACCTCCCGAATCGTCATGTGCATCGCTCGCACGATTTGTGATTTACCATTTCCCATTCGTAATTCGCTATTCCCGATCCGCCACACCCGTTGCAGAAATCGTCGCACGCCCTCGATGTGTTGCGGCGTGATCCCGTCGTCCTCTGTTTCCCAGACGACATTGGCCTCGAACGGCCCCATAAACATCAGGTGCAGCCGCGTCACGTCGGCCCCGTAACGGCTGATCACATCCTCCGGCGCAACGACGTTGCCTTTGGACTTCGACATGCGCACGGGACGCCCCGTCTCCGGGTCGCGGGCGTGCAGGACGCCCTGGCTGCGCAGCACCGGCAGCGGCTCGCGGAACGCCACCAGCCCGGCATCGGCCAGCATCTTCGTCCAGAAGCGCGCGTACATCAGATGGCCCACCGCGTGCTCCGCGCCGCCCACGTAGACGTCCACCGGCAGCCAGCGCGCGACTTTCGCCGGGTCGAAGGGCCGTGCGTCGTCGTGCGGATCGACGAAGCGCAGGTAGTACCACGATGAGCAGACGAAACCCGTCATCGTGTCGGTTTCGCGCTCGGCAGGGCCGCTGCAGCGCGGGCACGTGACGTTGACGAAGTCTGGCAGGTTCGCCAACGGCGATTTTCCGTCTCCGCGCGGACGATAGTCGGGCAGCGGGGGTAGTGTGACCGGCAGATCATCCACGGGCACAGGCACTTCTCCGCACGTCGGGCAGTGAACGATGGGGATTGGCGTCCCCCAATATCGCTGCCGCGAGACCAGCCAGTCGCGCAGGCGGTAGTGGATGGCGCGTTGCGCGCTACCCTGCGCCGCCAGCCAATCCGCGATGGCGTCTTGCGCGGCGACGGAGTCCATGCCATCGAACTCGCCGGAGTCGATCATCACGCCGGGTTCGGTGTAGGGCAAGGTTGTCTCTCCTGCGCCTTCTGGTGGGGCGATGACGGCTTTGACCGGCAGATTGTACTTCTGCGCGAAGACGAAGTCCCGCGTATCGTGCGCGGGGACACCCATGATTGCGCCGGAGCCGTGTTCCGCCAGCACGTAATCGGCGACGAAGATCGG
>OMKS01001345.1_pt1 | contig 21962 bp, 17 predicted proteins | sample 1674721 | NCBI WGS metagenome assembly OMKS01 (sample SAMN06264996, study PRJEB25208) | sediment metagenome | isolation source: hot spring sediment | place: USA: California | collected 2014-09-02
AAACTGATGCCATCGCTTTAGTTGTAACAATATTAGAAATAGGTGGCTCTATTCCAAAATCTTATCATCTCTCAAATAATCAGATCATCAAGCGATGGCATCAGTATTCAACCTGTAAATCTGGGGTTACCAATAAAAAGAGTTGCATCTTGTGTAATTAAATTTTTATATTCCAGCAATCAAAAAACAATAGCGATTTGATTTATGGAAGAAAAAACCAAAGAGAAAAAAACTATCTGGATGCTATTCATTGGTTTGTTGATTGCTATGGTTGCTGCATTGCATTATACAACACCGACAAAGCTGCATCATTTTCACGAACTCTACCGGGCATTGTTTTATCTGCCCATCATCCTATCAGCTTTCCGCTTTCAGTTAAAGGGTGGCATTACGGCTGCTTTTGCTGTGATTGCCATATATCTTCCGCATGTTGTTTTTCAATGGGGAGGAGATTTTCTGTATAATTTTAGCCGGTTTTTAGAAATGCTGATGTATCTGGTTATTGGTACTGTCGCCGGTTTGTTTGCACAGCGAGAGTCGGCTGAGCGCAAAAAGTATCAACAGGCAGCCCTCGAACTGAAAACGTCGTATCATCAATTGCAAAAACAATCTGAAAAAATTACTGAAATCGAAGACCGGCTCAGAACCAGCGAGCGATTGTCGATTCTGGGTGAATTGGCGGCGACGCTGGCTCATGAAGTGCGCAATCCACTGGGTGCGATCTGGGGTGTGGTGGAAATATTGAATGATGAATATAAGTCCATGGACAGAAACTCCGAATTTCTGGATTTGTTGAACAATGAAGTGAAGCGGCTGGATCAGGTCGTTGAAAATTATCTGATGTTGGGGCGTCGATCCGATGCGATCGCGACAAAATGCAACCTTTTTGATCTGGCTCATTCGGTCGTTTTATTGCTGACTCATAAAGCTCGCAAACAGAATGTTAAATTAAATTTAAGTTTCTCAAATAAAAATCTATACATTCTGTCAAATGAGCTTCAATTTCAACAGATTCTTATCAATTTAATTTTAAACTCACTTACTGCGTTGCCCAAAGGCGGAGAGATTGAAATCAAAGGCGAAGCCAGCGACCATTCAGTGCGACTGTCGGTGGTTGACAATGGGAAAGGAATCGCACCTGAAAATCTGAGTGAAGTGTTTAAGCCGTTTTTTTCGACCAGTGAAACAGGAACCGGGCTGGGTTTAAGCATTGTTAAGCGCATCGTTGAGCAAAATAAATGGAAGCTTGATATACAAAGTACAGTCAATCACGGAACCACGGTCGCGATTGTTTTTCCAGCGGAGTCTGCTGATGAAAGCAAAATATAAAAAAGTGCTGTTAATTGATGACGATGAGAGCTTGAGCCGTGTGCTCAGCTATCAATTGGAACAAATGGGATTTATCGTGACTGCTTCCACGGACGGTAACACCGGTCTGGAGTTGTTGAAGGCGAACAGTTTTGACATCGCGATCACCGACCTGCAACTGCCGGATATCAGTGGCATGGAGTTGCTACAAACCTTACGCTGTTTCGATAAAAATATCATTGTGATTATTATAACAGCCTACGGAACAGTTGAGAACGCAATTGAAGCGGTAAAACTGGGCGCTGATGATTATCTCACCAAACCTTTCGGAAAAGAGACGCTGCGGTTTACCATTGAAAAAGCAATCCGGTTGCGAGAGCTGCAAGTGGAAAATATCCAACTGAAACACGAGTTGTTCGACAAATATGATTTCGGTAATATTTTGGGTAAAAGCGTAGTCATGCAGAATGCACTCAAGCTGGCAGCTCAGGTGGCACAAAGCGACGCCACCGTGTTGCTGCAGGGTGAAAGCGGCACCGGAAAGGAACTCTTCGCCAGAGCGATACATTATAACAGTCCTCGAAAAAATAAACCGTTGGTAACTGTGAACTGCCCCTCGATTCCGGAAAATCTGATCGAGAGTGAATTGTTCGGGCACGTTAAAGGTGCGTTTACCGGCGCGTTGAAGGACCGCAAGGGCAAGTTCGAACTGGCTGATGAAAGCACTATCTTTCTCGATGAAATTGGTGATCTCAGGCAAGACGTCCAGGCGCGCCTGTTACGGACATTGCAAGAAAAGGAGTTTGAACGCGTCGGCGATTCGACCACCCAAAAGGTCGATGTCCGGGTATTGGCGGCAACCAATAAAGATCTGGAAGAAATGGTAAAGTCCGGTCAGTTTCGGGAAGATTTGTATTATCGGCTGAATGTGGTCACAATTGTTGTTCCGCCGTTGCGCGATAGAGCAGATGAGATCCCGTTTTTGGTCGAGTACTTTATGCAAAAGTACGGTCAAAACCGAAACATGTCGATCACTAACGGAGCATTGGAAATACTCATGCAATATCCATGGCCCGGCAATGTACGCGAACTGCAGAACACCATTGAAAGAGCGATGGTGATTTCGAAGCAGAATGTTATCGACGAAGGTCTGCTCGAGCCGATTAAGCGTAAACTGGGTCAACTCCAGCGCGATGCTGTACCAAATTATAATGCTGAAAACTTATCTTTAGAATCAATTGAACGCCGGGCAATTGAGAATGCTTTAAAATCAGCCGGATGGAATCAAACCCGAGCCGCTCAATTGCTCAAAATTCCCAGACATGTTTTGATCTATCGAATGCAAAAATTGAACATAAAAGCTACGGGAAATTAGACAGGTGGTTGAGGCGCATGATTTTATTTTCAACCAACAGCTTAGCAACCAATTGTTTCATCGTCATTAAACAAGTACGGGAGAATAATCATGGCAGCTAAAATTATGATCGTAGAAGATGACCCGGATATATGCGAAGTTCTCTCTTATAACATGGAACAGGAGGGTTATGATGTTCAAATTTTTCACAACGGGCAGAAAGCGATCGATGCCTTATTCAAATCTCCGCCGGACCTGGTTCTGCTCGACTTGATGCTGCCCGGACTTAACGGGCTTGAATTTACAAGAATCGTGAGGAGGGACAATATTATCGGAAATTTGCCGGTCATTATGCTGACAGCGCGCTCTGAAGAAATGGATATTCTGCAAGGTTTGGAAACCGGAGCCGATGATTATATCACCAAGCCGTTTCGCCCAAAAGAAGTTATCGCCAGGGTAAGGGCGTTGTTGAGAAGACATCATCGGGATGACGATAAGGTTTTTTCCTTTAATGGATTGTCGGTTAATTTCTCGAAACATCAAGTGTCGGCTGATGGTCAATTGTTGGACTTGACTCCCAAAGAATTTCTATTGCTCAAAGCCTTAATCGACGCCAAGGGCAGGGTTTTATCCAGGGATCAATTGTTGGATATTGTCTGGGGATTTGATTATTACGGAGATCCCCGGACTGTTGATGTACACGTTCGTCGGCTGCGACAAAAACTGGGAGATTGGGCAAACGTCGTCGAAACAGTCAAAGGATTCGGATACCGCATCAAAATCGAAGAATAACATCGCTTGAAAAATTATCAGTGAAATTTCCCCTTCGCTGATGTTTTACAATTTTATTAATAATTAGGTTGATAATTAATATTTTTTTCTTATATTTGTAGGAAACCGACCGAGCTCAAAAATTAACCAGGAGGAGGAGGCAAATGAGTAATTATCACGAACCAGAGACAGAATTAAGCGATCAGGCGCGCGCGTTTTCCCGCGCTCTCAACAGTTTAAAAGAAGAGATTGAAGCGGTTGACTGGTACCATCAACGGGTTGACGTCGAAAAAGACGATTCTCTCAAACAAATTTTGAAACACAACCGCGATGAAGAAATCGAACACGCGTGCATGGTGCTGGAATGGCTGCGCCGCAATATGGACGGCTGGGACAAACAACTCAAAAAATTTCTGTTCAAAGAGGGCGAAATTTCGCACTAAAAGTTGAGGTTAATGTTGTTTAGGAAAAAATTAAAACGGAAAAATAAAATTGGGTTGGCTTTAGGCGGCGGCGCAGTTTTGGGCGCCGCCCATATCGGCGTACTGAAGGCAATGGAGGAGCTTGATATTCCGGTTCATTTTGTCGCCGGTACCAGTATCGGAGCGTTAGTAGCTGCCCTTTATGCTTTTGGAAAAGATTATAAACAGATTGAAAAAATTGCCGCGGAGCTGGATTGGTTGGACGTATCGGGATTATCGCTGTCGCAGTATGGGTTGCTGTCCAATAAAAAATTAGGCAAAATCATCAACAAAGCCATCGGCGATGTTGATTTCGAAGACGCCAGGATTCCGCTTGCAATGATTGCAACCGATATTAGTCACGGTAAAGAAGTCGTCCTCAAACAGGGTAACGTGGCAACCGCGGTCATGGCAAGCACCTGTATTCCCGGGATTTTTATCCCGGTGGAAATCGAGGGTAAACTGTTAGTCGATGGCGGTGTGGTGGAAAATGTTCCAATCTCACCGCTGAAAGATATGGGCGCCAATACGATCATCGGAGTGGACCTGAACGCCAAAACTGTTTTTAAAAAGCCGGAAAATATCATCGGCGTGTTGCTCAATACGCTGGACATTACGCTTCTCAATGCCACCAAACTGCAAACCGAACAAGCCGATATTTTGATCACGCCGGATCTTTCCGAGTTCAATCTGATCGATGCCGACCAGATGAACGACCTGATCGAAATCGGTTATTCGGAAGCCAGATCAGTTTTGGAAAAGCGGGTGTAATTTTTTCGCCACATTGTTGTCAGCAATCCCTGGCGTATTAAACCTGAAACAGTACGGAATACACCACTCGATGAAATCGCCGAAAAAAGTTTGATCCTTGGCAAATATCAAAAAAGGGCTTGAATAAAAGGATTGCTCGGTTCGCGAACGATTGCTAAATGGGCTACGCAACTAGCCAACAGATTTTTAGTATTTGCTGACAATTTAATCGATTCAATCGGGAAGGAATAAAATTGACAACGACCATCGCGACTGTCGCCAACGCCGGGGAGTTTGGACTGATCCGGCGCATTAAACAAATTCTACCGACAGTTCACAACCAAAACCTGATTGTTGGTATCGGCGATGATACGGCTGTAATCCGGCTTGGTGATCAGCAAGCGCTGCTGCTAAGCTGCGACATTCAAATTGAAAACCAGCACTTCCGCAGGGATTTTATAAGTTGTTATCAGCTGGGCCGACGGGCTCTGGCAGTGAATTTGAGCGATATCGCCGCGATGGGCGGGACGCCGACCTTTGCGCTGGTTTCGCTCGGACTTCCACGCCGCTTTTTACTCAGCGATTTCGAAGAGCTTTATCGCGGTTTGCGCGACGAAGCAGAGCAATTTTCCACCACCATCATTGGCGGCAACCTCTCCCATTCATCCGAAAACCTGATCATTGACATAACCATTCTGGGGGAAGCCGCAATTTCAAATGTCGTATTTCGCAGCGGCGCCAATGTAGGCGATCGTATTTTCGTCACCGGCGCACCCGGAACAGCGGCGAGCGGATTGCATGTTCTGCAACAGTTCGGAAAAGAATATCCCCACCGTCTCGAAGATATTGTCCTTGCCCATTTACAACCCCGGGCGCGAATTGAGTTCGCCAAAAAAATTTCAACAAGCCGCCTCGCCAACGCTATGATCGACATTAGTGACGGATTGGCGAGCGACCTGCGCCACATTGGTGAAATGAGTCAGGTGGGGGCTGAGCTCTATCAATCGCAGCTTCCGCTTCCCAATCATCAACAGGAAATTGAAAAAATCAGCGGTCAATCCATTGTCGAATTAATACTCAATGGCGGAGAAGATTACGAGCTGCTGTTTACCGTTCGACTGGATTTGTCGACAAGTCAGCTTTATCAAATTGCAGCGCACACCAAAGTAAAAATTACCGAAATCGGCAGGATCGTCCCGGCCAGCCAGGGCTTTCATTTGATAACTTTAAACGGACATAAACAACAGATGAAACCAAAGGGTTGGGATCATTTTCAGCAATAATCTTGAACACCAACTCTTTTCACCGCAAAAAAAAACCGCTCTCGGTCGAGAGCGGTCAGGCTTCATTAATCCATTTGTTACAGCGCACAATTCTATAGATTTTGTTCTCTATATTTGTCCCAAAGTTTAATAATGGCTGGTACATAATTTTGGGTTTCCGCCCACAAAATTCCGTCAGCCTTGTTATTTTTTATCCACAACGACGCCTGCTTTTCACCGCCATTGTAAGCCGCCAATCCGCCATCGATATCGTAGTACGAAATCAACGTGGAAAGATACCTTGTTCCCATGCGGATATTATAGATCGGATTGGTCAGCACCTCATTTTCATTGGTCCAGGTGATGTCTTCATAGCGCGCCAGATATGCGCCCGTCGCCGGCATAATCTGCATCAATCCAATTGCTCCCGCCGGAGAACGAACCTCCGGACTCCATGTTCCGGCGGACTCGTGCGTAATCGTAGCGCAAATAAGGTCGATATCCAGGTTGGTGTATTTTATGCTGGCAATGTATATTTCATTAGCAATCTCATATTTCATAACTGGCGTCAGGTCTTTATTGTACAGATCAATAATCGACATAATCCGCTTTATATGATACTGCCGCACGCTATCCACGCTCATCGCCGCTCGTAAATCCTGGAGCGCTCGTTCCATTTGAAGCATTTTTTCCCGTGTCTGGTCTGTCGTATCAAAATATTTATAGGTAAAACCTATAATGGTGATCGACATTAAAACTATCATGAGAATCTTGATCGGTATTCTCAAATGTCGGTACAAGGGATTTTCTTTTTTCATTTCGTTTCACTCCTCTCTATCCGAATTGCCGCGTGATATTTCCCGTGGCAAATGAAGCCGAGTTAATTGTTTAGTTTGAACGTTCATATTCGCAAAAGGTTTCTCTTGAATCACAATGTTTTCGCTTTTCGCTGACGAAACTGGTTTTCTTCATTACAAAAGATAAAACTTTTGGGTTTACTTGGTGTGACGCAAATCAACATTGTCAATATTTTTTGGCGTTCGATCTAAATGCTGATAATATTTCCGTTTTAACAGATGGACTGTTGTTGCGAATTAGATGGAAGCTGAATTTAAATGATTCATCTTTTACTGAATAGGCAACAATTTAATAGAACTTGATGACCCAGCCAATAACAGTTTACACTGAAAAAACCCATAATGAACTCCGGGAAACTGGCAGCATTGCTGTCATCAATGCTCTATTGTGTTGTTGGTTTTGGTTCCTCCGATTTGGGATTTAACATATTCTCCGGTTTTAAAATAGCATCCAGTTTTTTCTGGCTCAGATAACCTTTTTCAAGAACGATGTCATAAACTTTTCTTCCGGAACGCAAAGCCTCTTTGGCGATTTCAGTGGTTCTTTCATAATCCAGATATGGGTTTAAAGCCGTTGCCAGCCCGATGCTGCTTTCCAAATATTCACGCGCCTTTTCACGGTTTGCGGTAATTCCTTTGATGCAGCGCTCGGTTAAAACAATACTCGCCTGCCGCAGGTGATTGATACTGCTGAATAATGAGTATGCGATCAACGGTTCCATCACGTTCAGTTGAAGCTGGCCAGCTTCAGCCGCCATAGTGATTGCCACATCATATCCCACAACTTGATACGCAACCTGATTGACTACTTCCGGGATCACCGGATTGACTTTACCCGGCATAATGCTGCTGCCAGGTTGCATGGCCGGCAGGTTGATTTCATTCAACCCGGCTCTGGGACCGCTGGAAAGCAATCGTAAATCATTACACATTTTGCTCAATTTGATCGCGATCCTTTTTAACACCCCCGACAACTGAACATACGCGCCGGTGTCCTGCGTGGCTTCCACCAGATTGTCGGCAGTAGTCAGATCCAATCCGGTCGCTTGCAGCAAATATTTCAATGCAACTTCTGCATATCGCGGCGGTGCGTTCAAACCGGTTCCGATGGCAGTGGCGCCGAGGTTGATTTCTTTTAACAACTGCATGGCTTCCTGCAATCGCAACCGATCTTCCTGTACCATGGTGGCAAATGCGCCGAACTCCTGACCCAGCGTCATCGGAACCGCGTCCTGCAACTGTGTACGTCCTATTTTGATAACGTCAGCAAATTCATTGGCTTTTTCGGCAAACGCCTGTCTCAGCTCAGCCATAGCCTGAAGCAGCAAGCGAAGTGCAAAGATCAAACCAATGCGCATCGCTGTCGGATAAACGTCATTGGTGCTCTGACTTAAATTCACCTGATTGTTCGGATGCAGAAATCCATAATCACCGTAGGGTTTACCGAGCAATTCAAGCGCACGATTAGCAATGACCTCATTGGTGTTCATGTTGGTACTGGTGCCGGCGCCGCCTTGCAACACATCAACCACAAAAAATTCATGGTGCTGTCCCTGCTCTATTTCCTCACACGCCCGACAGATCGCGTCCGACCTTTGTTTGTCGAGCAATCCCAATTCATGATTTGCACGCGCCGCTGCCTTTTTCACCATTGCCAGTGATCGGATCAAATTGGGGAAAGTTCTGATCGGAATGCCGGTAATGGGAAAATTTTCCAAAGCTCGCTGAGTCTGAATTCCGTAAAGCGCATTTTCCGGCAGCTCTTTCTCGCCAAGCAAATCGTGTTCGACTCGAACCCGTTGCAGTGGAGTCAAGCCCTGTATTGTCGATAAACGCTGCGCCAGCAATCGACCCGCAGCCTCAGCTGCCTGCTGATAAATCGATGGATATTTCGACTTTAGTTGGAGAATGTGCTGTGTACTTAAAAACAGCAGTACCGCTTCCGGCTTGACCCTGGCTGAGGTCATGTGGGGTATCTCTCTTGAGAGCAAAATGCGTTCACCCAGCAACGTATTACCCCCCAGACGAGTCAACACTACGGGCTGATCACCGATGCCCTTTAAAATTTCTACCCCGCCCGCTACAATATAATAAACGCCCTGTCGCGGCATACTTTCGTGAAATAAAAATTCTCCATTTCGGTAACGTTTTGCTTGAGCCATCTTTGCAACAATTTTTAAATCCTGTTCGCTTAAATCATCAAAAATTGGGCAATGCTTCAGGCTCTCAATTTTTCGTTGAAGGCTCATTTGTTTCGAAGCCATTTTTTCCTCTATTATTGAAAAGTTCTGGTTCGTTAAACAATGATCAAAATCGGGCGCAGTGTCAAACTGCAACTGATCACGTTCCATCCGCTGAAAAAAAAAGCGAATGAACAATTCAGATAACGATTTCAGCAGTGATTTTTTTAAAAAAATTAAATATAATAAATAACTATCAGGAAGTCAACAACTTTTTACTGAACAAAGTATGATCTCAGTTACTGGTGGAATACTGATGCCATCGCTTGATGATTTGATTATTTGAGAGATGATAAAATTTTTAAATAGAGCCAGCTATTTCTAATATTATTACAAATAAAGCGATGGCATCAGTGTACGTCTCCACTGATGACTGATGTATTACAAAGCGCAATAAAAAAAACTTGATTTTAAGGAAAATTTTCCTTACAATTAATGTTTTAAAGCATGGAGGTTGTAAAGTTCGAATTATGATTTTTGACAGACTTGGTGAAATTGCAGCCGAACGTCCGCATGATTCCGCAATTTATTATTTGGACAACCGGATCAGTTTTAATCAGCTTAATGATATTATCGATAAATTGGCCTGTGGTTTGCACAGGATAGGAATTTCAAAAGGTGACCGGGTGGCGCTGGTCATGCCCAATTTTCCTCATTTTATTTTTAGTTATCTTGCTGTGTTGAAGCTGGGAGCAGTAATCGTTCCGATCAATTACATGTTAATGCCTGATGATTTGAATTTGGTTCTCAATGATGCAAAGCCGAAAGCGGTAATTTATTGGGAAGGATTTCGTGGCATACTATTAGATTTTTTTAAAACTTATTCGCAACCGGTTTTGAAACTTGTGCTGGGGCGCAAGAAGGAATTTGATTCGTATGAGCTAACCAAACTTATTGAATCCGGGGAACGCGAATCGATAGAAAACGTAAATCAGCAGGACGAGACTGCGGTTATTCAATACACCGCAGGGATTTCTGAGCCGCCGGTCGGCGCTGAACTCAGTTTTGGCTGTCTGGTTGAAAGGTCAAAACAATTTATTGATTTCTATCGCCTTTCTCCGATGGATGTGTTTGGCATTGTCCTGCCCCTGTTTATGGTATTTAACCAGAGCGCATTGTTGTTTAGCGCACTCTACTCAGGTTGCGCTGTTGTGCTTCAGCCGAAGCTGGACATGACACTGGTGGCAAAATCAATAGACGAACAGAAAATTTCGCTAATAATTGCCACCCCGAGTTTTTATAACAAGCTGGCTCGGATCGAAGCCGATAAATTCAACGGCGGCAGCTTGAAGTTTTGTATCGCGGTTCAAGCGCCGGTTACGGCAGAGGTTTCGGATGTTTTTGAGCGGAGGTTCAAATTTCCGCTGTCGAGCGGTTATGCGCTGACAGAAGCCGGCGGTATTGTTGCTGCCACACATCCTGTTTTTGAAAATGTTGTCGGCTCGGTTGGCGCGCCCTTTTCCGGTATTGATATGCGGATTCATGATCAACATGGCGAACAAGTTGCAACTGATGAGCTCGGTGAAATTGCAATCCGTAATAGTGGCTTGTTTAGCGGTTATTGGGGAAACGAACAGTTAACCGCTGCCCGTGTCCGAAATGGTTGGTTTTATCCCGGCGATTTGGGAAAACGAAATATGGACAACAGCATCAGTTTTATCGAGCGAAAATTGAATGTCATCGCAAAGAGCGGTTTTATGATTATCAGCAGCGAAATCGAACAGATTTTGCAGCAACACCCGAAGGTAAAAGAAGCAGCAGTGGTTTCAGTTCCGCACCCTAAACATAAAGAGGATGTCATGGCAGTCATCGTTGCTGAGGAGAACCAAACATTGACTGAACAGGAAATTTTCCAGTTTTGCCGTGAACAGTTTCCTGTTTATAAATGTCCGCAATCAATTAGATTTTTATCCGAGCTGCCCAGATCGCGAATGGGAAAGGTGTTAAAAAGATTATTAAAAAGTGAAATAAATTATACCCAGCAATCATAAAATAAAGACCAGAACTTAAGGAGGTTTTAAGTGAAAGAATATTCTGTCGATACTATCAGAAATATTGGACTGGTAGGTCATAGCGGCGCTGGTAAGACAATGTTGGCTGAGGCGATGCTATTTGCTGCTAAGGAAACCAACCGGTTCGGATCAGTCGATGATGGGACAACAGTGTCCGATTATAGCAGTGATGAGATTGAGCGAAAAATATCCATCGGATGCTCGTTAATGAGTTTTGAGTGGCAAAACTGCAAAATTAATCTGCTTGATATGCCCGGTTATTTTGATTTCGTGGGCGAGGTGATCTGCGGATTGCGCGCATCGGATTTGGCTGTTGTATTATTAAACAGCACGTCTGGAGTAGAAGTCGGAACCGATATTGTATGGGATTTTTTGAACGATCAGCAAATTCCACGGATACTTTTTGTGAATCATGGCGATAAAGAACATGCCAATTTTGATAAAGCGCTGGCAGACGCACAGCAGTTTTTCGGCAACGGTGTGGTAGCGCTTAATTTTCCACTGAATCAGGGCGAAAATTTCAACTCGGTCATTGATGTGTTGCGGATGAAAAAACTTGTCTTTGAAACAGATGGCAGTGGAAACTACAAGACCGAGGATATTCCTGCTGAGTTGATGAGCAAGGCTGAAGAGCTGCGCACGCAATTCATTGAAAAAGTTGCTGAATCCGATGATGAAATTTTAGAGAAATATTTTGACGCGGGTGAATTAACGAATGAAGATATTGCCAAAGGTTTGAAAATCGGTATCATTAATCGATCGATTTTTCCGGTTTTGTGCGGTTCAGCTAAGAAAAATATCGGCGCTAATTTATTGCTGGATTTTGTTGCGGAATATGGACCATCGCCAATTGACTTGTCGCCTGTTATCGCTGATGTCAACGGAGCAGAGATTGAGCTTCCGGTGGACCGCGGTGATTTTGCCGGAGTTTGTTTTAAAACTTTATCAGAACTTCATATCGGTGAATTGTCATTGATTCGTGTCTATTCCGGCGCTCTGAAAACCGGCGATGAAATTCTCAACACAACCCGAGGCTCGTCAGAAAAAGTTGGTCAAATTTATTCTTTGGTCGGTAAAAATCGAAAAGATGTTGGGCTGCTAAAAGCTGGAGATATCGGCGCATTGGTTAAATTGAAAGACACCCATACCGGCGATTCCCTGTCCGCTAAAAAGAACAAAATAAAATTCAAACCGATTGAGTTCCCTTCGCCAGTAGTTGAGATGGCTATAAACCCGAGAGCAAAAGGAGACGAAGAGAAAATTTCTAACGGTTTGCACACCTTAAATGAGATCGATCCCAGTTTTAAAATTACCATTGATGCGGAAGTAAAACAGACGGTGATTGCGGGGCAGGGTGAAGTTCATCTGGCGGTAATCATCCAGCGGTTGAAAGATCGTTTTGGTGTGGATGTGGATCGCAAAAAACCGAAGATCCCTTATCGGGAAACCATTACCATCAATGCAGATGAAAAATATCGACACAAAAAGCAGTCGGGTGGCGCGGGTCAGTTCGCCGAAGTCTGGATGCGAATCGAACCTTTGCCACGAGGCAGCGGATTTGAGTTTGCCAGCGCAGTGGTTGGCGGCTCGATTTCATCGGTTTTTATTCCTTCCATTGAAAAAGGTGTTCGCCAGGTTCTTTCTGAGGGTGCAATTGCAGGCTATCAGATCGTCGATGTCAAGGCAATTGTTTATGACGGCAAAGAACACCCGGTGGATTCAAAAGATATCGCCTTTCAAATTGCCGGCAGAGAGGTGTTTAAAATGGCGATCAAAAATGCCAAACCGATTTTGTTGGAGCCGATTTACACCGTTGAGGTGCGCTGCCCGGAAGACAACATGGGTGATATTATGGGAGATATCTCAACTCGCAGAGGTAAAATATTGGGAATGGAAGCGTCGGGTCGTTTTCAAGTGGTTCGAGCGCAAATTCCGCTGGCGGAATTGTACGACTATTCGACGTCGTTGCGTTCAATGACTCAGGGACGGGCAACCTACACTCGGGAATTTTCTCATTATGAGTTGCTTCCCAAAGATCTCGAGGCTAAAGTTACTGCTGAATATCAGGAAGAAAAGGAAAAATAATTATCTTCTGACTTTAAATTCAAAAGGGCGCGCCGCTTTTTGTTTAGCGCCCTTTTTCATTTCTTTAGGAGGATGTATGGAAATATTATGGGCGCCCTGGAGAATTCAATATATTGAGCGTCCCAAACAACAAGATGAAGGATGTATTTTTTGTGACAATCCTGCAAAAGATGATGATCAAAAAAATTTAATTCTCTATCGCGGAAACACCTGTTTTGTTGTAATGAATCGTTATCCCTACAATAACGCCCATTTGCTGGTTGTCCCTTATCGCCACATTGGCAATTTTGCTGAGTTTGATGCAACCGAACGGCTGGAATTGATGAATTTATTGGTAGATTGCCAGAGAATTCTTGAACGATCACTATCTCCGCATGGCTATAATATTGGCATGAATCTGGGAAAAGCCGCCGGCGCTGGCATTGAGCAACATCTGCATTTCCACATTGTCCCACGTTGGAATGGCGATACCAATTTTATGCCAGTGATCGCTAATACCGATGTGATTTCTGAGGGCTTGGAACATACCTGGCAGCGATTGCGTCAAGATTTTTCACAACTGAAATAATTGAAGGCTTGTCGCAAAAAAAAGCGCGCACCAATTTTTGATATTTAAGTCATTTAACAATCCGAACATGAACGGCGCGGTCACCACGGTAATCCGACTTGACATCAAAAGCCACCCGCTGATCTTCGCGTAACTTTTTTTCTTTGACTGTAATATCAAGATCGCTGACGTGGACGAACAGTTCATCATCTTCATCAGTCAGGATAAATCCAAAGCCTTTTGAGTTATCCCACATTTTCACATAACCATATTTCATGAAATTTACCTCATCGGGTTAAAAATTATTCCTGATAAAATCTACTGCGTTTTGAAATATTTTTTTGCCGTCAGCTTCGCTTTTAAGCCCTTCACGGGTCCATCGTGGATGTTGCAGCGGGTGAAAATGGCGTTCGGGATGCGGCATCAGTCCGAAGATTCTACCCGTAACATCGCAAATGCCGGCAATGTTCTCGATAGACCCGTTGGGATTCCATGGATATTTTGCAGGCTTACCAATGGAATCTACATACTTAAATACAATTTGGTCATTGGCTTTGAGTGCATTCAGGACCGTGTGGTTGGCCGGAATAAAATTTCCCTCGGCATGAGCAACCGGGTAATAGACAATGTGGTCAACCCCATGGGTGAAGATACATTTCCGGCTCACTGGTTTCAGGTAAATCCAGCGGTCTTCAAATTTGCCGGATTCGTTGTCGGTGAGAGTAACCTGTTGTTCGCCGTTTATAGCCGATGCGTCCGGGAGCAGACCCGCCTTTACCAGCACTTGAAAGCCGTTACAAATACCGATGATCAATTTGCCATCGCTGACAAATTGCTTCAAATCCTGCTTTAATTTATATTTGAGCTCATTCGCCAGGATTTTTCCCGCAGAAATATCATCGCCGTAAGTAAATCCGCCGGGAAGCGCCAGGATATGAAAATCGTTCAATCGGGTGTTGTGCGAAACGATCTGATTAATGTGTGCCAGATCCACTTCACTGCCCACGCTTCGGAATGCGTGCACTGTTTCATAATCACAATTTGAGCCGGCAGTGCGAATCACTAATGTTTTAACGATCTTCATGATGTTATCCTTGTTTGAGATTACCAGCGAAGCGGCTTTTGCCAGGCTTCTTTCAGTTCTTCCACATTAACACGAATAATCCGTTTTTGAACCAGTCCGTTGATTTGAAAAATTTTATCGGGTCGAAGCGAACCGATGCAAGCTATGGGGAGGCTGTTGAATAATTGTTCGAATGGTTGTTGATTTTCCGGGGCAATTTCCACGATAAATCTGGAGCTGGATTCAGAGAATAAAAGTTTATCATCACGTTGTAAATTATCTGACGAAGGAACTTTCGAGAGCTCGATGCTCATTCCCAAGCCGCCGGCGAACGCCATTTCTGCGGCAGCTACTGCCAGCCCACCTTCGGAACAATCGTGGCACGACATTATCAGTCGCTGATCCGTGGCACGGCTCAATGCGGTCATGATTAATTTTCCGCTATGAGCGTCAACAGCGGGTACGCGATTGCTTTGAACGCCCAGCAGATCGTAGTAATGCGAACCACCCAATTCATCTTTGGTGTCGCCGATAATGTAAATCAAATTGCCCGCCTGTTTAGCGTCCATGGACACCGCTTTGGTCACGTCGTCGATGATGCCGATAGCTGAAATCAACAAAGTCGGTGGAATGGCAATCGATGTGTCGCCGACCTGGTATTCGTTGTTCAGACTGTCCTTTCCGGATATGAAAGGCGTCTCATAAATTTTTGCAATATCATAACATGCCTGCGCCGCTCTCACCAGGCTGCCAAGCCGGTCAGGTTTGTCTGTGTTGCCCCAGCAAAAGTTATCCAACAGTGCGATTCGGTCAAGGCTACCGCCAACCGAGATGATTTGCCGGATCGCTTCGTCAATCGCCGCCGCAGCCATGGCATAAGGGTCTATCAACCCATATTTCGGATTACAGCCGTTGGAAATGATGATCCCTTTTTGTGAGTCCAGTACCGGGCGCACAATGCTCGCATCGCCGGGACCGTCGTTATCCACCCCCACCAGCGGCTTTAGTACGCTGCCGCCCTGAACTTCGTGGTCATACTGTCGAATTACCCACTCCTTGCTGCAAACGTTCCAGGATGAGAGAATTTTTTTTAAAACATCGGTCAGATTTTCTGGTGGATCGAAAACCGGTTGTTTTAAGTTCGGTTTTTCCCAACTGGCTTTGCGGGTTAATTGCGGAACCCCGTCGTGCAGAAATTTCATTTCCAGATCCGCCACCTGAGCGCCCCGATACTTTAACCGGAGCCGGTTGGTGTTGGTTACTTTGCCGATTACGGTAGCTTCAACATTTTCGGCAGCGAAAAGGTCAAGTATTTGTTGTTCCTTCTCCGGCCGGACAATGATTACCATTCGCTCCTGTGATTCGGAAATCCATATTTCAGTATAGCTTAATCCGTCATATTTAAGCGGTGCTTTTTCCAGGTCCACTTCAGCGCCAAAGTCCTGACAAATTTCCCCCACTGCGGAAGATAATCCTCCTGCGCCGCAATCGGTGATTGCGGTGTATAATTTTTTATCACGCGCTTGCAGCAGGCTGTCGGTCATTTTTTTTTCAGTGATGGGATCGCCAATTTGAACAGCGCCGCTGGAAACCAGTTCCGATTCAGTGGTTAATTCGCCTGAAGAAAAAGTGGCGCCGTGGATGCCGTCTCGTCCAGTTTTGCCGCCGACCACCAGGATCAGGTCTCCGGGCTCAATTTTTTTTTCAGTTGAATTTTTTGGCATCAAGCCCACATTACCGCAAAATACTAACGGATTGCCCACGTAGCGCTCATCGAAAAATAGCGCGCCGTTTACAGTAGGAATTCCCATCCGGTTGCCATAATCGCGGACACCGGCGTGAACACCAATAAAAATCCGTTTGGGATGCAGGACGCCGGGCGGCAGTTTTTCGTGCGGATAATCGGGTGGAGCAAAACAAAACACATCAGTGTTTACGATGGGCTTTGCCCCAAGACCGGTCCCCAGTGGATCACGAATCACTCCTCCGATACCGGTGTTCGCGCCGCCGTAAGGTTCCAATGCCGAGGGATGGTTATGGGTTTCAACTTTGAAACAAACATCGTAACGCTCATCAAATGCGATCACGCCGGAATTGTCTTTAAACACCGAAATACACCAGGGTTTGTTCAGCTCCTCGGTTACTTTCATCACCGTACTTTTGAGCAAATTATTGATTATTTCACCGTTAAATTCAATGAGCCCGCGGAAGGTTTTATGGACGCAATGTTCAGACCAGGTTTGCGCCAGTGTTTCCAATTCAACGTCGGTGGGATTTCTGCCGATGCCCCGAAAATAGGACTGAATGGTTTGCATCTCAGCCAAATTAAGAAACAATTGTCCGTCTCGGCTGATTTGCAATAACCTATCATTGTTGGCGCCTAACAAATCAATTTCGACTGATTCAAATTGATAAGGGGAGGATGAGGCAAAAATTTCTTCATCGGGCTGGACCTGGTGCTGAATGAGTTTGTTGGCCAAAATTTTTTCAACGATGAGGCGCTTTTCATCCTGGGTTAGACTGCCGGTGATGTGATATTTCTGAGCGGTTTTTACTTTGACAACCGAATCGATGCCCATGTCCCGAATTCCTTTGAGCGTGCTTTGTTCGACCGGATCCATTACGCCCGGATTGTAGGTAATCTCAACGTTCCAAATTGCACTGCTCTCTTGCTCGAGTGGCTGATTAATTGCATATTGTTGGGTGATTTTGTCAACGAGCAATTCTTCGCAGATCCGCAGTAGTTGATCATCCGACAGGTCGCCCAGCAGATAAAACACTTCAAAACAGTTGACGCTTTTTACTGCGCTGATATTCAAATCCCGAATACTGCTGACAATTTGGCGGCTGGATAGGTTGCGTAGTTCAGGTTTTTTTCCGATTTCGATTTTCGTTACCAAAGTGAAACCTCTCAGAATGATCTCGAAAAGATGATTTTTCTAAATTTCAAACAACATTATTTAAAAAAGAAGCGATCACAAAGTGCTTTTCTTTGTGCGATAAAAAATTGCAGAGATGTGGTTTAGCTTAAAAGCAAAACTGCATTGATATGACCTATCTCCGGTTGCTATTATAAGAATTTCTTTTTTAAAATGCAATAAAAAACCTGGGTGTGAAATACGCCCAGGCGATCAATTTCATTAAAAATTTTGTACAACATGAATTTTTCTTAATTCATTCAACGAAAAGTTGGTTTAGCTCCTGCTGAATTTTTGAAATAATCAGTGTTGATAAGTTGTTTGATATCGTCTGCCGGGATGAACCGCGGTTGATCGAGGCGCAGTTGATCCACAGAAGCCCCGCTAAAAATTTCAGCGAGCACGCGACCGTCAAGATGGTTAGGCTGCTCGACGCTTAAAATCGACAGGATGGTTGGCATAATGTCGAATATAGTTACTCCGTTCATTTCAGCGCCAGGCTGAATATCCTGACCAGTGATGAAAAACACTCCTTCTGAATCGCGTTGGCAAAAAACGGGATAGTCATCATTTGCCGTTCCGATGTACAATTTTGAAGTCCGCTTTCCGGGATCTAACGTGTATTTATTTTGCGTAGGAATGATAATGATGTCCGGAGCGTTGTTTAAATATTCACCGGAGAAGACATCTTCTTTTCGATAGACATCGTCCACCACGTGGTCGAAGTTGTAGGGGTCTTTGAGATGGTAGAGCTCGCTGATAATCCGGTCTCGAATTTTTTCGTACTCTTTGCCGGGTTTGACGGTTCCCATTGGTTCGCGCCCCATGAGGTTGATGTTGATCCCCTGGAGATTTTCCGATATAAAGTATGCTTTGGTGTTTTGCCATCGAATGTCAAGATATTCCCGCTGAAAAATACGCCGGATTGGTGAGGGGATTGCTTTTTTTAGAAATTCGCTGGCAACATCGGGCAGCAGTGAACGAATTCGGTTTTTGGTTATCCCGAATCGGGTGAGCAAGCCAGCGATCGAGGGTTCGTGGTGGTGATTGTTATTGAAAATAATTTCATCCACATCGGTTATCAATGATTTCTGGGTGGTGATTCTTCTGTCCAGCAATCCTTGTTCGTAGAGCCACTCATTGACGAAAAATTTTTTACTAACCGCTGAAAAGCCATGGTTGGAAACGAGAATAAAATGGCATTGATCGCCGAGATATTGATCAAGTTCCGCCAATTTGCGGTCGATCTTTTGGTATGCAGCTTCCACAACTGCGCTGTCTTCCCAAAAGTATTTTTGAATCCGGTCGAGTAGATTGAAGGTGGCAATGGCAAGTTGCCAATCGTCTTCGCGGAGCAACCGAAAAAATGATGAAAATTGTCTTTCAAATAGATTAACTGCTTTATCAAAATATGATCCGGCATTGCCGTTGGTCATCGGTCCGCAGTCGATCTCATAATCCGACTGTTTAAGCAGTTGATACAGGGAGTTGGGATAGGCGAACGGTTGGTCCGGTGGCGTCAAAAAACCGCTTACCATATAGCCGTTGATTTCCTCAGGCTGAGCCGCCAAAGGGATATTGAAGGCGATTGTTCTCAGCGCACGCCGGCTGGCAATCTCCCAAATTAAAGGAGATTTTATGTCTGCTTTTTTCAACAGAGCAGCCGGGGCGAAAGAATTTCTATGATACAGATAATCATAGATGTTATGCTTGCCGGGATTGGCGCCGGTAAATAGCGATCCCCAGGATGCTGCACTGTTGACTGGCAATACAGACTTGAGTTTTCCGAAAGCGCCATTACCGATAAGTTTTTGAAAAAAAGGCAGCTTTTGTTGCTTTACCATTGGTTCGATAAGGTTGAATGTTGCCCCGTCCAGTCCAATAATGACCACTTTCCGGTTGTTGCAAAAATGATCGCTGGGCTCCCCGTGAAACAATGTATCTCTCATCACTGACAAAATTTAAATTCTCCTAAGCTGTATTGCTTTGCGTTGTACGCTTTAATTTATCCTCAACTTACAATTACGGGCATTTGATGGTGTTTGCGCAATAAGATTTCTTTTTTTTTACGACATTGCATCATCGAAAAATTTGTGTTGATCGCGATTTCAAACCAAACTGGGTTGGCGTTTCAAATGATCAGACTTAATTTTCCCTCTTTACTGAGATTTTCAAAACTTTGAAAATTGTCGCCGACGTCCAGCCCGAATAAAGAGCGTAATTTATTTGCACTATAAGCCAGTTCTGTAGATGGAAATTTTATTTTTTTAATAAGTAACCCACCGTCACCGGTTTTTACAACAATGCCTGCATCGTCAAAGCTGACAATCGTTCCCGCTGGATAGCCATCGCAATCGAGAGGCGCCACGATTTCAACCGGATGGAGAATACAGATATCGACCTGTTGAAAAGTTCTGGCGCCGTCAAATCCTGGAAAAGTGAGCGCGCGGATCACTCGATCGATTTGCTCGCTGGATTCATTCCAATTGATGTAACGCTGATACGGATAGCCGGCGGCGTGGTATGTCGCCGCTGATTCGTTTTGTTGCCGTCTCGGCGCTTTTCCTTCTAAAATTTTTGGGAAAAATTTCTTGAATAGATTAATTCCCAGTTTGCTGAGCTTCATATAAATGGAATACGATGTATCAGAATTCCCAATAGGAATTGACTGCTGGGCGATAATGTCACCGCCATTGATATGCTCATTTACCCAGTGCAGCGTAACACCGGCTACTTGATCCGATAAAATTGACCACACAAAGGGGATATAACCGCGATTTTTTGGCAACGGTGAGAAATGAATGTTTATCGTCCCGATGCGGGGAATCTTTAAAATTTCTGAGTCTAAAATTTGATCATAGCCGGCGGTGATGATCAGGTCTGGGCGGTCGAGTCGCATCAAGTCGTCAATAAATTGCTGATTGCGAGGTGATTTTGGCTGTAGATAGTTCAATGACTTATTCAGGGCAACCCGGGTCAGTGAAGCGTTCCATTCTTTGGGCTCTATAACGGCGCCGTTGTCATGATAACATCCAACAGTCAACACCACTTTTGTGTTTCTCTGACGCAGGATATGTCGTAAAACGCTGCAACCGATAAGGTCGCCACCCATGAACACTATTTTTATTTTTTCCCGAATTTTCATCCTATCCGCAACTCCTTGAATTGAAAATCGGCTTAACAAACTATTCAAGAATACATTCATTAGTTTACCTTTGCGGAAAAGGATTGGGGAGTTTTTTTACCAGATGTGGTATAAAAACCAGTGGGGTTGTAAAAATGTGGTGTAAATTACACTTTTGATATTGAAATAGAATAGTGCAGTGATGAATGGGATTATGCACGATCGCTTTTATGGTTGTCCGCCGACAAAATAAAATTGTTCGCAAATCGTCCTCAATGTTGATTTTTGTAATGTACGATTTCCTGGTTGATTTGCTTGAGCAGGTCAGTAATTTCGTAGCGGAATTGTTTCAGGTTGGCTTGATTGAGAATGTTCAGCTCAAACAATTTGGGAATGGTTAATAGAGAATTAAAAAGCGACCTTCTGGCGCGTTTTAAAGCGGCGAGAATCAGACCGCGCTCTGCTTCCAGATTAAAATCAATGTCATCGTAACCAGCGCGTATCAATTTACTCATACATTCAAACAGACCGCTTTGAAACGTTACCAGAGGGTGCTCCTTTGAAGTGATGCTGACATGCTTGAAGATTCTCATCATATTCAAAATAAAGTGGTAACAGTCATGAAATAGTGGGTGGGCATTTTCCAAATTGGATCGCGCGTTGAATTCCGGACTCCAACTTCCATATTGTTGTTCCAATAATTCATCGATATCTTCATCCTCAGGACGGTCTTGTTCTTCAATGTCGTCCTCTTCTTCCGAATCGTCAGGAATGTCATAACCCATTTCTTCGAAAGCGCGGCGCAATCCCTTTTCAGAAAAACCATATTTTTCAATTAATTCTTCAAGGCGCCGTTTTTGCTCATCCTCCTGCTGAAAGAATTGTTCCCATTTTTCCTCGTCCCATTCTTCATCGAAGTCATCGTTCTCGAAATTGTTGTAATCGTTTGAATCGGACATGATTTTACCTGTTTTTGTTTTTTTCAATGGTACTAATATAAAAGTTATCAGTTATCAATGCAAGTGAAATATCAATTTTTTTGTAATACATCATTTGCGGGTGGTCGACCAAAATTTGGGCTAAATTCCAAAGCTATCTCTTCTCAATAACAGCCTGATTTTTGTTTAAACAAAAAAAAGGTTGACATATAGCGAAAAAATCGTTACTATTTAGTACGGTGAATGGTTGAAAATAGACTACAGAAAAATAC
>OMKS01001347.1_pt1 | contig 21945 bp, 18 predicted proteins | sample 1674721 | NCBI WGS metagenome assembly OMKS01 (sample SAMN06264996, study PRJEB25208) | sediment metagenome | isolation source: hot spring sediment | place: USA: California | collected 2014-09-02
AGGGCCTGCTTGCCTAAAATCTGCTCAAATCCTCTTCTTGCGTTCTTTCTTCTTTTCGTGTTTACTTTCATCGGTGGCTCCTTTGTGTTTGTGTGTTCCGTGGATTATTCCACGGATGGAGCCACTTTTCAATTTTCAACTAAAAATAGTATATCCTCATATTATGAGTTTGTGTTTTTGAAGCCGGAGTAAAAAAACAAAAAAACAGCTGATTTGTTTATAGCTGAGACAATGATTTCAAGTTTCTTGAATGTATTTGTCAAAAAAGCGGTATTTTACTTTTTTCTTGACTTTCTTTGCATATTTGCTCTATATGCGCCATACGAGAGGTCGAAATGAGAAATATAAAAATGGATTTATTTAACCGGGTGGATTTTTATTTTTTTAGCTTTATTAAATCAAGAATCTGCCTGAAAGCGTCATGACCGGCTATAAGAGGGAAATGAACCGTGGGCAGACAAGATCAGCTCACGGTTTTTTTTTGCTGTTATTTAAAATATAGGAGGGGGAAAAATGAAAAAGATAATGAGTATTTTTATTTCAATTGCGGTTGTTTTTTTCTTATCCGGCAATTTAGTTTTCGCGCAAACAAAGACAATTAAAGTAGGCGCGGCAATGAATTTGACGGGTCCCGCGTCAACATGGGGTCAGTATCATGAGAAAGGCCAGCGTGATTATTTTCGCTATGTCAACGAAGTCAAAGGAGGAGTGTTTGGGCACAGAATTGACATGATGACTGTCGATACGGCTTATAAGGTGCCGGAAGCCGTTGCCACGGTGCAGAAATTTGCTATGAGAGATAAAGTGGATATGATTGCCACGTGGAGCGCCGGCGAAGGACTGGCGGCTAAGCCGATTATTCAGAGATACAAAATTCCGACGATAAATTATTCGACAAGCTGGGAAATTCTTGAAGAGCCGATAGCATACATCTATCTTCCTTTCGGCAGTTACAAAATGGACTGTTACGCGGTTTTGGAATACATAAAAGCAGTTCACAAAGGAAAAGGAGCGCCCAAAGTAGGTCTTTTGACTTATAACAATGCATACGGCCGCTCAATCCACGAGCCTAGCAAGGAATACGCGGCAAAATTAGGCATTGATATTGTTGCGATAGAGGAATTTCCGCCGAGAATAGTGGATTTGAATACGGAATTGCTGCGATTGCAAAAGGCAGGCGCAAAATACGTGTTTATGCAGATGCTGCCTTCAGCCATAATTACCGCGTTTAAAAGCGCCGACAGGATTAATTATAAGCCGCAGTTTCTGGGTACCTGGACTTCAACTGATCCGGATTTTTTCAAAATGGGTAAAGGCCTGATACGCGACCGTTTGGTCATACAGTTTCCCGGCGGACTTCCATCGGACAAATCCGCAGGCATGAAAATAATGGATGAGCTTATTGAGCGCTATAAAACTGTAAATAGTTTCGACGCTTCTTACTGGGAAGGTGTCGTCGTCGGCATGATTATGGAAAGAGCGTTTATCCGCGCATATGAAAGAAGCAAAAAAATAAACCCGAAAACAATAAACGCGGCAATGGAGTCCTTTGATAATGAAGATTTTGGCGGTTTGATGCCGAATGTGACCTATACACCGAAAGACCACGGGGCTTCTTTTACGGCGCGCATGGTCAGAGTTAAAGAAGATGGTACATACGCACCGCTGACTAATTTTTACGTTCCGGGAAAAGATAAAATTAAACTCATTAAATAATATTAGATATCAGATAGATAGTCAGATAATATAAATTATAGGTTTAATATGAAAGCTTTCCGAGGCCGTCCAACCATAATGATAAACAGGCCGGAAGAACATAAGAAAGCAGAGTTGGAAATTAAAAATTTGCACCTGAGTTTCGGCGGTGTGATAGCGGTGAAAGATGTAGATCTCCGTGTTCACACCGGCGAATTAATGGCTATTATCGGACCTAACGGGGCCGGTAAAACCAGTATGCTCAATTGCATAACCGGATTTTACCGGCCACAGAAAGGGCATATTAAATTTAACGGTCAGGATATTACGGATTTGCACACTCATAAATTGGTCGAGGTAGGCATAGGCAGAACTTTCCAGAATATCGAACTGTTTCCCGGAATGACCGTGCTGGCCAATATGACTCTCGCTCGTCATGTTCATTGTCAATACAGCTTTATTAAATCCTGGTTTTTTTCTCCGGCGGTGGTAAAAGAAGAAATGCACCACCGGAAAATTCTGGAAGAAATAATTGATTTTCTCGAGATGCAGTCTATACGGAAGAAAACTGTCGGTTCTCTGCCTTATGGAATGATGAAAAGAGTCGAACTGGGGAGAGCGCTGGCTCTGGAGCCAAAACTTCTTATCCTGGATGAACCTTTCGCAGGAATGAATCTGGAAGAAAAAGAAGATATGGTTCGTTTTCTGCTGGAACTGAATCAAAGATGGGGTTTGACCATGATTTTGGTTGAACATGACATGTCCATTGTTATGAACATCGCACAACGCATCATGGTTTTAAACTTTGGAGAGAAAATAGGCGAGGGCAGCGCGGAAGAAATCAGCATGAATCCGGAAGTCATAAAAGCATATCTCGGCGAAGCCGATGTAATATAGACAAGGTACGGGCGTAAGAAAATTGACCATTGAAAAGCAATCTCATTATTATAACTTAACAATACCACAGATTCTCGCTGAAAACGCAGCAAAGTATTATGACAGTAAAACAGCGATACGGGAAAAAGCGTACGGAATCTGGCAAAGATACAGCTGGCTTGATTACTGGCAGTATGTGAAGAACACAGCGGGAGGTTTTGCTTCGTTGAATCTTAACAGAGGGGAAACCCTCTGCATGGCGGTTGACAATCATGCAGAATGGCTTTTTTCCGAAATTGCCGCGCATGTTCTGGGAGCAACAACATTAAACTTGTTTACCTCTTCAGTGGCCGAAGAATTGGCAACTTCTATCAACCGCGTCAATTCTCCTGTCGTTGTTGTGCAAGATCAGGAACAGGTAGATAAACTTCTGGAAGTTAAAGACAAGCTGGGTAACATTTCCAAGATTGTTTATATTGACCCGACAGGAATGACTTCGTATGAAAATCACTCCTGGCTGATAAGTTATGCCCGGCTTCTGGATATTGGAAAAAATTTTAATTCGGAAAAACCGCAATTTGTTGAACAGGAAATGAATAAAGGAAGGTCGGAAGATGTTGCCGTAATGATTCAAACATCGGGAACAACAGGTATACCAAAGCTGGCCATGCTTTCGCATCGAAATATCACGCAAATGGCCTTGCAATGGATCGAAGCGGAAGAAATTAAACCTGAAGAAAATTGGATTTCCATGTCGCCGCCGGCTTGGATAGTTGATCAGATGTGGGGTATGGGCGTGGCGCTGGTTGGTGAGATGGTGATGAACTTTCCCGAGACACCGGAAACAGTAATGGATGATTTCCGCGATATAGGGCCTTCGATGCTTATCACGGCATCGCGTTTTTGGGAGGATTTAGCATCGAGCATCAGGGTAAAAATATCTGATGCCGGCTGGCTGAAGGAAAAATTATTTTTGTGGGGAGAGGTTGTCGGTAAAGCATTTGTTACAAAAAAAACAAGAAAAAAAAGTATTCCTTTATTTTTGAACATTTTGCATAAATTAATGTCTATCTTGGTTTACCGGCCGCTTTTAGACAGGATTGGTTGTTCCCGGTTTAAAGGCGCGTTCACCGGAGGACATCCCATCAGTCCTGATGTAATTTTATTTTTCCGCGCCGCGGGTTTAAATCTGAAACAGTGTTATGGTCTTACGGAAGCAGGAGGAATATTTCAGGTTCAGCCTGATGATGAAGTCAAACTTGAGACGGTAGGAAAACCTCTGCCCCTTACGGAAGTTAAAATAGCTGAGGATCAGGAAGTGCTCGTACGTTCGGAAGCGAATTTTTCCGGTTACTATAACGATTACGAAACCACTCAGGCAGCTTTTGAGGACGGTTGGTTGAAAACGGGAGATGCGGGATATATCGACGCGGACAATCATTTGCTGATTATAGGCCGCAAAGAGGATATTATCCGCAACAAAAGTGGCGATGCCTTTTCTCCCGATTTCATTGAAACCAGGCTGAAATTCAGTCCATATATCAAAGAAGCGGTTATTTTCGGCGAAGGACGTCCCTATATAACTGCGATGATAAATATTGACATGGGTAATGTCGGCAACTGGGCGGAAGATCACATGATTCCGTACACAACTTATATAGATCTTTCCCAGCAGAAGGCCGTGGAGGAATTAATTTTAAAAGAGGTAAGCCGGGTAAACGAGCAGCTTCCTGATGTCATGAAGTTGAAAAAATTTGTTTTGCTCTACAAGCTTCTTGACGCTGACGAGGAAGAACTAACCCGAACGGGTAAAGTCCGCAGACGATTCGTGTACGGATTGTATATTAAGATTATCGAGGCGATGTACGGGGAAGAAGAAAGCGTTCAGGTAACCGGAAAGGTCAAGTACCGTGACGGACGCGTGGGTGAAATCCAGACAACTGTTAACATAATTAAGGTAACATGAGGGGAAATTAATGGATTTTTTTCTACAGTTATTGGTTAACGGAATATGCGTGGGTCTGCTCTACGGCATATCGGCAATGGGCTTCGTTATGATATTTAAATCATCCAGCGTGTTAAATTTCGCGCATGGAGAATTACTGGCTTTGGGAGCATTCTTCTTTCTGGCGCTGATTACCTGGGCAAAAATCCCGATTCTACCCGCCTTCATTCTGACGCTGGTCGGCTGTTTTATACTTGGTTTTTTAATCGAAAAATTTTTCCTGCGGCCGTTAGTCGGGGAAAAACTCATTTTTGTGATAATGCTGACCGTTGGCCTGGCTTTTATGTTTAAGGGATTTATTTTATTGATTTGGGGCGGAAATCTTTACACGTATCCGGATTTTCTTGGTGAGACTCTGGCACTGAACCTGGGAAAAATACACATTGCCCCCGTTTATACCGCTACAATGGGAATCAGCGCGGTTATCCTGATAATTTTCGGTTTATTTTTTAAAAAATCATCCCAGGGAATCTATATGCGTTCGGTGGCCGATAACCAGAAAGCGGCTCTTTCTCTGGGGGTTCACGTGCGCAGGGTATTTGCCTTGTCCTGGGCGATTGCGGCGCTTGTGGCCAGTATGAGTGGCATTGTGCTGGGAATTATGAACGGAGTTAATGTTCATGATCTTAGCTCTATCGGACTGAAAGTTTTTCCTGTAGTTATACTGGGCGGCCTGGATAGTATAGCCGGCGCTATTATCGGTGGTATCATTATCGGTCTGCTGGAAACATTCACCGGCGGATATTTATCCCCTTCGCTGCGTGATGTCGTGCCGTATATCGTGCTTGTTTTTATTTTACTTATTAAACCTTATGGTTTATTCGGACTGGTGGAAATCGAGAGGGTATGATGAGGAAGTTTTCTTTTCATCCATGCGGTAATTACCGCGAAAATTATGAGCAGGAACTTTCAATTTTCGAAACGGACTTCGGAAGAGTTTGCCTGCTGGTATTTCTGGCCCTGTTTATTTTTATCGCGCCTTTCGTTGTCAGCACATACACACTTTACATTTTAAATATAATCGGCATCGCGGCTATAGCGGCTGTGGGACTCAATATTCTTGTGGGTTATACGGGGCAGATTTCTCTGGGGCATGGAGCATTTTTCGGTGTTGGCGCCTACGCGGCGGCAATTCTCGCCACGAGGCTGGATATATCTTTTTTGCTGGCCATACCGATGGCGGGAATCATAACAGCCGGTGTGGGAATGATTTTCGGTCTTCCTTCCGGGAGGCTCAAAGGCCTGTATTTAACCATTGCCACTCTGGCGGGGCAATTTATTATCGAGTATGTTCTGATACAATGGGAGAGTCTGACCAGAGGAACGTTAGGCATCATACTGCCAACGCCGAAAATCCTTCAATGGGATATCGCGGACGACAGGGCTTTTTTCTTTTTAATATTCGCGAGTCTTATCCTGACGACCTGGTTTGCCGTAAATATTATGCGCAGCAAATTCGGCCGCGCTTTTATCGCAATCAGGGATAATGACCGGGCGGCGGAAGGTATGGGCATACCGATTTTTAAGTATAAATTACTTTCCTTCGGTATCAGCTCTTTTTATGCCGGTTTTGCGGGAGCTCTCTGGGCTTATTATATGGTAAGCATCACAACTGAACCTTTTAACCTCGGCCTTTCCGTGGAATTTATCGCCATGGTTATTATAGGCGGAATGGGTAATATCCCCGGAGCAGTATTCGGCGCTACATTTATAACTTTGTTAAATGAATTTTTGCGCCATTTGACTGTAATGCTGATGAATGTCGATTTCGTTATCAGCTTGGGATTGAATATAGCGCCGCTTAAAGAATTTGTTTTCGGCCTGGCAATTGTTTTATTCATATTGTTCGAGCCGAAAGGTCTCGCGGAATTGTGGCGCATTATCCGCTCGAGTTTCCGGCTGTGGCCATTTTCCTATTAGGTGAAATACGATGAGTGACATAATATTACAAATAAATAATATATCTGTTGTTTATTCAGATGTTATACAGGTATTGAAAGGTGTTTCTTTATCTGTGGACAAAGGATATATCGTCTCATTATTAGGGAGCAACGGCGCCGGAAAAACGACTACACTGAAAGCTATTTCCGGCCTGCTCAAGCCGGAAAACGGTGAAGTAACGGACGGAGAAATTATTTATAAAAATAAAAACATCCAAAACCTGGCGCCTGAATTCATAACAAGGCAGGGTATCATTCAGGTCTTGGAAGGGCGTCAGCCGTTCAAATATCTTACAATTGAAGAAAATCTGCGTGTCGGCACGGCCACGCGTATGGGAAAGCGCTATAAGCAGGATTTGGATTTAGTCTATCATTACTTTCCCGCTTTAATTCCCCGAAGAAAAACATTGGCCGGTTATTGCAGCGGCGGAGAATTACAGATGCTGGTTATCGGACGCGCGTTGATGGCGCATCCGGAACTTCTCATGCTGGACGAGCCGTCATTGGGCTTAGCGCCGCTCGTCGTAAAAGAAATATTCCGCATAATTAAAACAATTAATGAAGAACATGGAACAACTATTGTTTTGGTCGAGCAAAACGCGAGAATGGCACTGCAAGTAGCACACTATGGTTACGTGATGGAAAACGGAAAAATCGTAATGGAAGGATTTTCAAAAGATTTAATTAACAATCCCGATGTAAAAGAGTTTTATCTGGGTATGGCGGCTTCAGGAATAGCGAAGTCTTATAAAGACGTTAAATCCTACCGCCGGCGTAAAAGATGGTTGTAGTATGGAAAGGGGAAATCATGGGAAAATACTTTGATAAAAAGGAGGTATGGACCAATAAAGAAAGAAAACTCAAACAGGAGTTTCAATTATCCAAGATGGCACAGCTTGGTTATAAAAAGTCACCAATGTTAAAAAAAATATTTGATGAGCTACATATTAAACCTTCCACAATTAAATCTCTTGAAGATATGGAACGTCTGCCCGTAATCTCGCGCGAACAGCTCGTGGATATGGAGCAAAATGATCTTCCTTACGCGGGACTCCATAATACCACCGCCAGCATTGACCGTATTTTTACTTCTCCCGGCCCGGTTTATGAACCGCATTTATCGGAAAATGATTATCTGTGGGCCAGAGCTTTTTTTGCGGCCGGCATTGGTCCTGAGGATATCGCCCTGAACGCTTTTTCTTACCACCTTGTTGCCGCCGGTTTAACTTTTCACGGCGGTTTGCGTAAAGTAGGGGCCACCGTTGTCCCTTCGGGAACATCATCTTCTCAAGTTCAAGTACAGCTAATCAAAGATTTACGTGTAACTGTTTATGTCGGCACTCCCAGCTTTTTGATGGCGATTATTGAAAAGTCTAGGGAAATGGGCTTCAATTTCAAAAAGGATTTTTATGTTAAAAAAGCGTGTTTTGCCGCAGAGCCCCTGTTCCCGGATATGCGCCGTTCTTTTGAAAAGGATTATGGAATAGATACTTATCAGATGTACGGGGCTACAGAGGTAGGAGACGTTGCTTATGAATGCTCAGCGAAAAACGGCTGGCACATCTGCGAAGAAACAATTGTTGAAATCATTGATACTTACACGGGTAAAAAAGTTCCCCATGGAGATTTAGGCGAAGTAGTGGTTACGAGACTCAATGAAATATTTTTTCTGTTGCGTTTCGGAACAGGAGATTTATCAAGGATAATCACCGAAAAATGCGCCTGCGGCCGGACATCATACAGGCTGGCGGGAATTGCGGGAAGAGTAGGTGACGCCGTTAAGGTAAGAGGTTTGTTTTTAGCGCCAAGCCAGCTGAAGTCGCTTCAGCTTAAGTTTAATAATCTTCCGCTTCAGGCAGTTGTGACAAGAGAAGGCCACAATGACATATTAACGTTGCGCGTGGAAAAAACGGCACCGGAAATCGGCTCTTTGAGTTGGGATGAAAATTTCAAAAAATCATTCAGGGAAATCTGTACTGTCAGAATTGACCAGATGGAGTATATCGATAAGGGTCGAATAGATTCCGGAGAGAAGCTTTTGATTGACAAGCGCAAGTGGTAATATTATTTATTGTTTCAGATAAAAACAAAAAAATCAGCTGAAACAAAATCACGAAAGAATAGCCACGTCTTTGAGTTTTAGCTGTATATCGGAAGTGCCATTCCAGTAGTTGATTTGCGGAGTAAAGGCAACATCAAGATTCGCGCCCGCGATTGCGTCCATGAATGATCCCATGCTGAACCATATTGAATCCCGTGAAATGCCCTGGCTGGTAAGTTTCATTTTTAGATGGTTGTTGCCGACAATTAAAGGAGAAGATACCTGAATATTGCGCGCGCAAAGAATTGGTTCGGGATTATCGCAGCCAAAAGGAGCGAGCATTGTCATTTCGTTGATTAAGGCCAGATTGATATCAGATAGCCGGCACTCGGTATCAATTAATGTATGCGATACCATATCCTGAGTTTGAATGCTTTCATCGATAATTCCGTTCAAAAGAGCTGAAAATTCGTCAATATCATCTTCTCTGATAGAAATTCCCGCCGCCCGGTAATGACCGCCGTAAGAAAGCAGCAAAGAAGCGCATTGTTTCAGTCCCTGATGGATATTAAATTCGGAAATACTTCTTCCGGAACCCTTGCCGATACCGCCATTGATGCTGATGACAAAAGCGGGGCGGCTGAATAGGTCAACAAGGCGCGATGCGACAATACCGACAATGCCCGGATGCCATTTCTCAGAAGAAAACACCAAAGCATTTAATTTTTCAAAATCAGGTATTTTCCTGATATTATCAAGAATATCGTTTAGAATATTCTTTTCCATGGACTGACGCCTCCGGTTATATCCATCCAGTTTTGCGGCAAGCGAGCGAGCTTCATCAATGTCCTCGGTCAAAAGCAGTTGCACGGCATCCAGAGCGGAAGCGATACGCCCGGCGGCGTTAATACGCGGAATCAGACTGAAGGACGCCCTGAATGAGTCGATATTCTGCCCATCAATACCGCTGACTTCTTTGAGAGCTTTAATACCGGGGCGCTTTCCTTCAGTTATCAGTTCCAGGCCGATTTTGGCGAAAATTCGGTTTTCATCTACCAAAGGTGCTATATCGCCGATTGTGCCCAGCGCGACAATATCCAGGTATTCCTTTAAATTGGGGTAATCATCATTTTTCCAGAAGCCCTCCTTACGAAGCGCGCCACGCAAAGCGATAATAAAGTTATAGGCAATTCCTACCGCAGCCAGGTTTTTAAAGGGAAAGCCGCAATCTGTCTGGTTGGGATTAATTGTCGCCACAGCATCAGGAAGAATTTCCGGGATTTCATGATGATCCAGAACGATAGTTTCAATACCCAGCGATTGGGCATAAGCTATTTGTTCTATGTCGGAAATGCCGCAATCAACGGTAATGATCAGATTCGTATTTTCTGCTTTGAATTTGTCAATAATTTTCGTTTTCAAGCCGTAACCTTCCTCGACCCTGTCTGGTATATAAAAAGAAAGATGAGGAGTCAGCTTACCGATAAATTTATAAAGAATAACCACCGAAGTTATACCGTCGGCGTCGTAATCTCCGTAAATTACTATTTTTTCCTTGTTATGAATCGCTTTCAAAAGGCGTCCTACACCCACTTTCATATCTTTCATTAGAAGAGGGGGGTACAAATCATTCAATGAGGGGTAAAGATAGCGGCGAGCGCTTTCCATGTCCGCGATTTCCCGCTGAGTCAATATTCTTGATATAATCGAAGAAATGCCGAACTCACTACTTAGAGAATCAGCAATATTATCGGTGCTTGCTTCTTTCAGTTTCCATTGAGTTGTGGGCAGTTTTTTGGCTTTTGCTGTCATTTTTATGTCTTTCCGATACCCTCTATACTATCAGCAAGGTTGCCAATGTCAAGTTTGTATCAGTGTTTTTCAAAAATAATGTTTTTTACCGCAGACTGGTGTGCCTGGATTTTTCTGGCGAATTTTCTGAAATCATCGATTTTCTCCGGTTCGATTATTTCATGATTAGATTTATGTTTAATGGATATCTTTAAGGTATTGTTTTTAAAGAAATAATACTCTTCCCTCAAAAGAAAAGATTCGTTTATGAAAAAATTTGCCGGCAATCTTCTGATTTTGAAACCGGCAGGAAATATATAAGTTAAGTTGTCGCGTGAAAAATAAGATGGGTTAAGGAAAACAGGATATTTGCGTTCGGTTGCCGCGGTTATGTCCTGGTAAGAATCAAAATTGACTATATCGGATAAGACCATCAAGTCATCGTCAAGTTTATGGGCGAGATTTTTAAGATATCCACTCATATTTATTATAAAAGGTTTCCGCGTATCGGTAAAACTGCCAAAGTTCAGTTTATAAACGGTAATGCCTCTACGCTCAAAAAATTTCTTTCTTTCTTCTGGTGGTGAATATTTGTAGAAACGCCTGATAGATTCAGCCGCCTTGCCGGAATACAAATATGCGGCTTCAATTTCGGCATGGCCTTCTTTTTCAATTTTATATTTGATATCAGTCTGGATAAAGTCATTATTGGAATCTATGGAGGGGGTGCGTACAAAATCGTAAGTGCCGTCGGCATTGATCAGGAACACCTCGGCAGGGCGAAAAAAAGGCACAGAATCGAACGAGGCTGTTTCATTAGTGGCGTCAAGCCAGAAATAACCTTCATTCTTCTTATCGGGAACTACGGCTATAACATGATTAAAAGCCGTCAGAGAGGGCATGGTTTTGTCAAAATATTCGGGGTAAGAAGGAACAAGAGCGGGAAGGGCTTCAATCCCGGCTATTTGAAGCATAGTCAGTAATAGGGTGGTTTTATCCTTGCAGTCCCCATATCTTTTTTGAAAAACTTCGTAGGCGGGGTGTGGTTTATGAGTGTAAGGACCCAGCAGGACAGCGACATATCTTATTCTTTGAGCTACAAAATCGAAAATAGCGCTGATTTTTTCTTCTCTTGATTTTTTATCGGAGATTAATTTATTAGTAAATTCAATCAGTTCGTGGTCGGTCTTCATTTGTTCGGAAATAAGCTTTGCATACCAGCCGGATATTGTTTCCCAGTTATCAAGAGTCCACATAGATATTTGCGGAAAAGTATTTGTGTCCCTTAAAGAGGGCATTCGGGCTTCCGGAATTATTTCATCCTGGCTGGTATTGGTGAAAATGTAGGCATTCTTATTTCCTCTTTCAACAATTTCCGGCGTTAAATCCGCGTTGAATTTGCGGTATTTTAATTCAATTTGCCTCGGCAGTACAATTTCCATTATATCAACTTCCATGGGATGAAACTGGCGGCAAAAAAACGTGGAAAAAAAATCGAAGTTTATAATCGGCTTGAGATTTCTTATTTCGTAAGCGTATTCTATGATACAACCATCTTCCACTGCGGGCATATTGAATCGTTTTTTCCGTATATCGGTATAAAAATCATATCCGGCGTAAGCAGATGAGTCGTGAACATCTTCAAGGTTCAGGGAAACAACTTGTCCGTCCGGCTTGATGGTGTTGGCAAATAATATTTTCGGTCTCTGGTAGCCCTCACGGTAATAAATAGTTTGGGACGCGAAAGATCGTCCTCTTTCATTGAATATTTTAACGCGTTCAACGTGCCTGGTCACACTTGTACCATCGCTGAAGAATTCGACATAGTAATAGGAGTATAAGATATTGGCTCCCGCGTTGGCGTGTTCTTCGGCTTGCGGCGTCTGTTGCAAATAGGCCTGTACATTGCCTTGAGTAACACTTCTGATATGAGGATTGGCTCCGCCACAGGCAAGTAAAAGTAAAAATAAAATGAACAGTAAAATCCGGTTAATACGCATAAATACTCCGAAAAAATATTCAGCAGTAATCATACAGTTTTTATTTATCTGAGTCAATGAGGGCTTCATTCTTGCCCTTTGATTCATTAAGTGATAGTAAAATAAATAATGATTAACAAGTATTGCCGAGTAAAAAGAGAAAACATTTCATTTGTCCAGTTTATTTTAGAAGCTTATGAAGGGATGGCCACAATATCGACAATAGATTCACGCGAAGCGCTAATCAGAGTTTCGATTATGCCGGATTTTATTTCGGAAATCAGTGATGTTCTCCTTGAATTAAAAAAAAGTAACGCGATAGAAAAGATAGATGATTACAGGTAAATAAATTTATGCTGATGCTGACTCATACATATTTTTTACAGAATCTTTTGAGCTCGACAGGCGCAGAAGATTACCCCCTTGATGTTTACGTTTACAACATCGTGCCGGACTTATTGACCATTCATCCGGAGATTCAACCTTCGCAGACACACAATATCAGGCGGACATTGCAAAATCCCCCTGAATATCCCGGCATGGCGTATATAATGTTCCATCTTTTGCTCGATGATCTTGCGCACTACGGACACATTTGCCCGGATTGCCAGGAAGAATTCAATCCGGATTCACAGGGCTATTCCTATGTTAAAGGGAAGCCTCTAATAAATCCAATGCTGGATTTATATAGAGGCACAAATAAAGAAATATCGTATAACGAAGCTGCATACCGCTCGCATTTAATAATAGAAATGATTTATGACTTGGCGATTTTATCTCAAATTAATTCATCTAATACCGTAGAGATGTTGGCTGAAGCAATTAAATACGCGACAAAAAGCAAAATGCCCGAACTACGAAGGACCATTAAATGGCTTTACGGTTTTGATGAGGACTGGATAGGCGACGTAATGAAAGAAGCTTCTTTTTACATCACAAAAGAAAGAATGGAGCGCATTATGAACATAGAAGGGCGCGTTAACCTTTACGCCAATAAGTTCGGGGGAGAAAAGAACAATGCTGACGTGTATAACGGAATAAATAATTTATTCAAGCAGGCAAGGGTCTTGCTTAATGAAGATGATGAATTGTTTCTTAAGGAAAGCGCCCAAACGATTAAGAAGTACGGGTGGTATCCTACAGTTACATAGCTTTTTTAATCAAACCGGACCGGACGCAGCGGGTACAGACTTTAACTCTTCTGATTGATCCTTTTTTCTCATCAACACAGCGTAATTTCTGTAAATTGGGATAATTAATCTTTTTTGTTTTATTATTGGCATGGCTTACATTATTGCCAACCGCAGGCTTTTTGCCGCAAATTTCGCAAACACGGGACATTACACATTCTCCTTGTAAAAAACTGCGCCGTTACTAAAACATAAGGCTCTATTTTGCAAGCATTATTTTTGCCTTAAGAGTAAAAATCACGCTGCGGATTTTAGGGAATATACCTTAAATCAAACGTTTTTCATGTTTGCCGGTTGCCCGGTAGTTTCCAGAACACGCAGCCACACATTTCCGTGCGGGTTAATTGTTCTGCCGGAAGCCACGGTGTGCAGGGGAAGGTGTACGTAATCTTCTTTCATCAAAGCGACCAGAAGGCCTGTTTTGCCCGTCATCGCGGCGTGCACGGCATATTGTCCCAGAGAACTGCAGTAAATGCTATCAGAAGCATTCGCCGGAACAGAACGGATAAGATAACTGGGTTCAATATATTTCAGATTAATTTCCATGTCGATGCTTCTAAAATAATTTTCTATAGAGCTTTTCATGTAAAGTCCTATGTCCAACAGACGAATATTGCCTGAGGAATCCTTTTCCACGGGAGCATTACCTTTTCTCAGAAGATCTTGTCCCGCTCCTTCAGCAACCATGATTACGGCATGGCCGCGAGCACGCATGCGCTTTTCCAGAATTTTCAAAAACCCTTTTTCACCTTCCATGTCGAAAGGGACTTCCGGTATTAACACGAAATTAGTATCATTTTGCGCCAGCGCGGCATAAGCGGCGATGTGTCCGGAGAGTCTTCCCATGATTTTAATAAGACCGATTCCGTTGAAGTATCCCTTAGCTTCTACATGAGCGCTTTTGATTGATTCCGCCGCCTTTTCTATTGCGGTATCGAAACCGAAAGATTTTTGTATTAAGTCAAGGTCATTATCAATAGTTTTGGGGATGCCGATAATGGACAATTCCAATTTCTTTTGTTCGGCGATATTCGCCAGTTGAGCGGCGGCCTTCATCGTTCCGTCGCCTCCAATGCAAAACAGAATATTGACTTTTAAATTGGCCATGTAGTCGAGCATTGCATTAATGTCCTGCGGGCCGCGAGAAGAGGAAAGAATGCTCCCGCCGATACTTGTGATATCGTCAACAAAGTCTGGCGTGAGATGCAACAGCTCGTGTCCGCATGCGGGATTCAGCCCGCGGAAACCGTATCTAACGCCGTAAATATTCTTAACGCCGTATCGGTGAAAGAGCGTCATGGTTATTGACCTTACGACATCATTTATACCCGGACATAAACCGCCGCAGGTAACAATCGCCGCCTTTGTTTTGGCCGGAGAGAAAAAAATTTTACTGCGTGGCCCGGCAATTTCCAGTGAAAGGGGTTGTCCGTTTTTATCCTTCTGTGATGAATAATCATCCAGGTAAATGTTAAAAAGTAATCTCTTTTTATCTTCAGTAAAGTAACCTATATCCGACAAAGGAGATTCTATTTTACATTCACCGAGATTTTTAATGGAAAAATCATAATTCATATCTTATTTCCTCTTGTCTAAAACATTATAAACGCTTTGCAGTCCGGAGAGTATTTCACCTTCAAAGCCCATATCCGGAAAAGCAAAAGAGCCGTTGAGTAAAATATTTTTTAATCGTGTTTTATTATTTTGCACGGGGAAAAAGGAAAAAGAAGAATCCGGCACTATATATTTAGGATTAACTGTGTCTTTGTATTGCTTTGATATATCAATTGATTTATTAATATCGAATTGCTTTATATTTTCTTCTAAAAAGGGCAAAAAATTTCCCAGCCTTTTCATTGTGAATTGTGTTGTTTGAGTTAACTTTTCTTTCGTCCAGAAACGTTCATTAGCGGGTAAATAAACGGTGGCGGTAAGTAATTTTTGCCCCGCTACGGATTTTTTTTCCGAAGACGGCGGATTTGATTCTACAATTATAAGATTATCATCAAGAATATCTTTGTGGACATCAGATAAAAGCGCCACAAGACGAGACATTTTTTCCGGCAGGCATTTATCAGCAACGATAAAATGCACAGAGAAGGGGTAGTGGGATACGCGCAGTTTCTTCATCCATTTGTCTGTATTTATTCTTTTTTTTCGTTTGCTGATTATTTTCATCGCCTCGGATTTGTTGCTGATAATCAAATATTTGGCGGCAATTGTGGTTTTTTCGCCGGCACTGTCCGACAATTGGGCTTCAATCCACTTCTTCTTTTCAACATTAAGTAATTGAAGGTTGCAGATATATTCACCTTTTTCGGATGTGAATTTTTTCAACAGCTCCCGCATTAACTGATGTTTTCCTCCGCGCGGAAAATAGATACCCCGTAAAGGAGCAGCATACTGATAATAGGAGCCAACCGAGTCGATTCCTTTTATCGAGAAGCAAAATAGCGCCATTTGAGCTTCCATTATTTTTTTGAATGAATTGTCGCTGAAAAGAGTACGTTTAAATCTCTTGTTCTTTAAATTAAAAACTGTTTTGAGCCACACAAGTTTAATATAATCAGCATAGTTTTTCACGCCCCGCGGCTTGATAAACGGATGTTTTCTGATCCAGGACAGCATGAAATTTGAATTCTTAAGCACGCAAGAGTAAAATGAGTCGATTTCACGGGATAAATTCGGGAATTCTCTTTTCAGTTCATCGGCAATATCTTCTGTATTTTTAAAAAAATCAATGCGATGTTCAGGAAGGATAACCTGGTAGGCAGGGTTGCTTGATATTGATTCTTGATCAATTTCTATACCAAGCTCATCTAAAAGAGATTTAGCAATTTGATCATTGCCTAAACAGGTTATGGGAATCGGATCGATATTAAAATAAAAATTATCAAAGATATTTTGTTTTTCAATATCGTGGCGGGCGATGTGAACGGTTTTTAAACCGTAATGTGATGCGACAACGGCGGAAATATATGATGAAATATCATCGCCGATAACCATTAAATCATGCATAAAAAATAAATATCCCTGTCATTAAAAAAATTAAAAACCAAAAAGAGGCGGATTATGTATTTCCGGAATAGACTTTTCTCCTGCGTGCGTAACGCGCACTTTTCGGCCCTCAATTTGCAGCCGGCCTTCGGCAAAAAGCTGAATTGCCTGCGGATAAATCCGGTGTTCTTCTTTTAATATCCTTTGAGAAAGGGAATCTTCAGTATCATCATCATAACAAGGCACTACGCCTTGAATAATAATCGGGCCGGTATCCACTCCTTCGTCGACAAAATGCACCGTGCAGCCTGAAAATTTTACGCCATATTCAAATGCCTGCTTCTGTCCGTGCAGTCCGGGAAAGGAAGGCAGCAGGGCAGGGTGAATATTCATGATTCTTCCGGGAAATGACTTTAAAAAACCTGGAGTTAAAATACGCATAAAACCGGCCAGAATCACCAAGTTCACTTTCTTTTCTTTTAGAATTCTTGCCATTTCCGAATCGAATTCCTCTCTAGACGCGAACTTGCCGCTATCGAGCACCGCTACAGGCACAGAATGATTTTTTGCCTTTTTTACTCCCAGAGCTTCGGGGTTGCTGCTGATGACGATTTTTATTTCGGCTTTGAGCTTTCCTTTTTCAATATGGTCGATAATGGACTGCAGATTGGAGCCGCTGCCGGAAATCAAAACACCAAGATTTAATAAAGCCGTCATAATAAAACATTCCTGATTTCAGGCCATTACGACCTGCTGTTGTTCGCCTTGTCTCTTTTCGATAGTTCCGATCAAAAACGCTTTTTCTCCCAGGGCTTCCATTTTCAGTTGTTCCAGAACTGCGAGACATTCTTTTTCTGAAACGATAATCATCATGCCGATACCCATATTGAAAACGCGGAACATTTCTCTTTCTTCAATATTGCCCATATCCTGAATCACCTGAAACACAGGCGGTATTTCCCACATATTTTTATTAATTACGCAGCGGCAGGCCTGCGGAATGATGCGGGGGATATTATCGTAAAACCCGCCCCCGGTGATGTGAATTAATCCTTTGACAAAGAAATTTTTAAAAATGTGCAGGAGGGATTTGACATAAATACGCGTCGGCTCTAGAAGTTCCAGGCCGATTGATTTTTTCAGTCCGGAAACTTTATCTTTTATATCCAGCCTGCCTTTTTCCAGTAAAACTTTACGTGCCAGTGAGAAGCCGTTGCTGTGCAGTCCGCTGGAAGCAAGACCGATGACGCAATCATTTATACTGATGGACGCGCCGTCAATAATCTTATCCGCTTCCGCCGCGCCGACGCAGAATCCGGCCAGGTCGTATTCACCGGGCTTATAAAAACCGGGCATTTCCGCCGTTTCTCCGCCTAAGAGCGCGCAGCCCGCCTGATTGCAGCCTTCTACGATTCCCTGAATAATTTGCACGCTTTTTTCCAGTTCGATTTTTCCTGTTGACAAATAATCAAGGAAAAAAAGAGGTTCCGCGCCCTGCACAACCACGTCATTTACCGACATGGCCACCAGATCAATGCCGATGGTATCGTGTTTGTCCATCAGTTGGGCGACGCGCAGTTTTGTTCCCACGCCGTCCGTGGAGGAAACAAGCACGGGATTTTTGAATTTTTCCGAACTCAGATGAAAGAGTCCGCCGAACCCGCCGATTCCCGATACTACTTCTTTGCGCGCGGTAGTCTTAATCAGGTTTTTGATGCGCTCGACAAATTCATTTGCTTTATCGATATCCACGCCTGCCGACTTATAAGTGGTTTTCTTTTCCATATCCCTCTATGCTTTTGATTTTTTTTTTAATATCGTGTCCTTTGATCTATAGCAAATCATCGTTTAAGTCAATCATTCCTTGCCTAAATAGCATATATTTGTTAAAAAAAAACAGCAATTTGCCGGAAATAATCAGGTTTGACAACTCTTTATGCGGAGACTTGAATGGGTGACGTGGAAAAGATTTTACAAAAAATTGAACACCCCCTGAATTTTGCCTCCCGGGACAATTACAAAAACATCGCACAGATAAAAAACATGGGCAAGACGCTTCTGAATCTGCTCGTATCGCTAAAAGGCTCTTTGCCGCCTGCCGGCGGTAACGCTGCCTTTAGTCTAATAGATGAGTTATTAAAAATATTTTCCGATTACGACGAACAAAAGCTGGCGGCAAAAAAGATTTCTTTAGAAAAAGTTCGTCTTATTTTAGAAAAAATCAAAAAAGAAATCAATTCCTTGTCCGCAAAAGAACCCGTTCATAATGAAGATGAAAATATATTGCAGTTGCTTACTAATTTCCGCGAATCTTCGGCTAAATTAAGTCTGCCCGTTCAATACCTCAAAAGAGTAGGGCCGAAGATGGCCGGGCGGTTTGCCGCCAAAAAAATTACCACTGTTGAGGATTTGCTTTTTTTTCTGCCCCGTACGTATGAAGACCGGCGGGAAATCAGGAAAATAAATCGCCTGGAAGTGGGGAAATTTCAAACAGCCGTGGGCAATATTGTCTCCTGTCAGTACCGTTATTACGGGAAAAAAAGAATTCTGGAAGTCGTTATCAGCGATGAGACGGCCAACCTGATGGCAAAATGGTTCAAAGGCCGAATGACCTATCTCCAGGGTCTTTTTAAAAAAGGAACCAAAGTAATTTTTACCGGCGAGGTGCGGCCTGATTATCACGGCAAGGCGATGATTCACCCCGATTATGAAATTCTCGATGACCAGGAAGACGACCATCTTCTGAATTTCAAAAGAATCGTGCCCGTTTATTCCGAAACGGAGGGACTCTACCAGAAGTATATCCGTAAAATTATGCACGGCGCGTTAGAACAATACGCGCGTTATGTGTCATCTCCTATTCCATCCCAGATCTGTGAAAGAAGAAATTTAATCAATATCCAGGAGGCGCTACGCGAGGTGCATTTTCCCAATAATAATGCGTCAGTAGAGCAGTTGGCACATGCGCGTTCCGCGGCACACAAGCGTCTTATTTACGATGAATTCTTCTTTTTCCAGCTGGGTATGGCTCTAAAAAAATCGGGCAGGGTTCTGGAAAAAGGGATTACCTTTAATGTTGCGGGAAGTCTGCTTGATAAATTCTACGCACTTTTGCCTTTTGACTTAACCGATGCGCAGAAAAGAGTGATTAAAGAAATTCTTGCTGATATGGCCTCGGATAAATCCATGAATCGCCTGCTGCAGGGCGATGTCGGCAGCGGCAAAACCATTGTTTCCCTGGCGGCAATGCTCAGAGCCTGCGAAAATGATTATCAGGCGGCGCTCATGGCGCCCACGGAAATACTGGCTAAGCAGCATTTCGATAATATTAAATCATGGGCTGACAAGCTGGGGCTGAAAACAGTATTGCTTACCGGCAACATGAACACAACTGCCCGCAACGAAATTTTAAAAATAATTAAAGAAGCAAAGGCAGATATAATCATCGGCACGCACGCCTTGATACAGGAAGGTGTTGGTTTTAAAAAACTGGGGTTGGTTATAATCGACGAGCAGCATCGCTTCGGCGTAATGCAGAGAGCCACTCTGCGTTCTAAAGGCATCAACGCGGATGTCCTGGTCATGACGGCCACGCCGATTCCCCGAACGCTGGCGATGACTGTCTATGGCGACCTTGATGTTTCCGCAATAGATGAAATGCCGCCTGGGAAAAAACCCGTGCACACTGTTGTGCTGGGCGAAAGCAGAAGAGACAAAGTATATTTAACGATAAAAGAAGAAATAGCAAAAGAGCATCAGGCCTTTATTGTTTATCCGCTGGTGGAAGAATCGGAAACGCTGGATTTAAAGAATGCCACCAAGATGGCCGAGCATCTCCAGAAAGATATTTTCCCGCAATGTAAGATAGGGCTTATCCACGGCCGGATGAAAGAAAAGGAAAAAGACGAGGTGATGCACGCTTTCATGGAAAACAAAATCCAGATTTTAGTTTCCACCACGGTGATTGAAGTGGGAATTGACGTGCCGCGCGCTTCACTGATGGTTATTGAACACGCTGAGAGATTCGGTCTTTCGCAACTTCATCAGTTACGCGGCAGAGTTGGGAGACGCGATATCTCCTCGAGCTGTATTCTGCTCGCTGATTATAAATGCTCAGCCGACGCGCGCAAAAGATTGCAGGTGATGGAAAAAACAACCGATGGCTTCCTGCTGGCCGAAGAAGACTTGCTCATTCGCGGCCCGGGCGACTTTTTAGGCACGAGGCAGTCCGGCATGCCTGATTTCCGCGTTGCCAGCATTATTCGCGACGCGCGCATTTTAAACGAGGCAAAAGAAGACGCTTTTGCCCTTGCCGCGCGCGATCCGTTGTTAGAAAAGCCGGAACATGCTATTTTAAAAGAAACTTTGATTATGAAATGGCAGGGAAAGTTGGATCTGGCCAGGACAGGATAATCAGGCCAAAGGCTGAAGGAAAAAAGTAGAAGGATTAGAATGCGTATTGGCATAATCGGCATCGGCGGGGTGGGGGGATATTTCGGCGGAAAGCTGGCCAGAGAATACGGCCAGTCAGGACAGCATGAAATAATTTTTATTGCCCGCGGCGAACATTTCAAAACAATACAGCAAAAAGGGTTGCAGTTATTTACGCGCGAAGGCGATTATGTCGCCAAACCAGCTTTTGTTACGGACGATTCCTCGGAAGCCGGTGTGTTTGACTTGATTTTATTCTGCACGAAAAGCTACGCGCTGGAAAACGCGGCTGGATCTTTTAAAGAAAACGTCTGCGATAAAACGGTTGTTATTCCTCTGCTCAACGGCGTCAATAGCGCGCAGCGCCTTCGCGCTATCATGCCGCAGGCGGATATCGTCAGCGGCAGTGTCTATATAATTTCTCATCTGGAAAAGCCGGGAATAATCAAACAGGAAGGAGGCGCCTGCAGGCTGACGTTCGGAACAGATGATTATAAATCTGCGCAGAAATATTCATACATTCTTGATATTTTATTAAATGGCAAAATCAACGCGGTATTGACTGATAAAATATCCGAGACGTTATGGAACAAATTTCTGCTGATGTGTCCCGTTGGCTCTCTTACCGCAGCAACAGGTAAAACTTACGGTCAGATATGGGAAGATCCGGTGATGAGAAAAAAAGCCAGGAATATGATGCTGGAAGTTGTTGCGGTGGCCCGGGCACGCAATATTAATTTGGAGATAGCCTCAGTTGAGAAGGCAATGAAAATGATCCCCAGCTTCGGTTACAACTCGAAAACATCCATGCAGATGGACAAAGAGAAGGGCAGGCAGACTGAAATAGACGCGCTGACAGCTTATCTTTGCCGGGCGGGAAAAGAATCAGGCGTTCCCACACCCCTGCACGATGAAATTTATCAGAGACTGTAAAATAATCTGTGTAAATGGAAATTTCATATTGTTTCCAAATCGAATCTGCCTTGATACATAACAGCCA
>OMKS01001349.1_pt1 | contig 21931 bp, 6 predicted proteins | sample 1674721 | NCBI WGS metagenome assembly OMKS01 (sample SAMN06264996, study PRJEB25208) | sediment metagenome | isolation source: hot spring sediment | place: USA: California | collected 2014-09-02
CCACCGAGATCTACACTATCCTCTTCGTCGGCAGCGTCAGATGTGTATAAGAGACAGGGCATAGCCCACGGGAAAATCGCCGTCATCAGGAGCGAAAGATGAAGATTATCGAATACACCAAGGATATGCGTGAAAAGTGGGAGGCGTTCGTCCCCGACACAAACAACGGAACGCTTTTTCACCTGCAGAATTTCCTCGAGTATCACCCCGAGGGGCGCTGGGAAACACGGCATCTTGTTTTCGAGCATCGTGGGAAATGGGTGGGCGTTCTTCCCGGCGCAACCCGCGAGCGCGACGGCAAACGCATTCATGTGAGCCATCCGGGCGCGAGTTTCGGTGGAATCGCCGTCGCCCCGACTGTCGGCATTGAGGGCGCGCACCGCATGGTCGAGCTATGGACGGACTGGGCGAGGCGCAACGATTACGAGGGCGTTGAGTTCACGCGCGTGCCTACGATTTACCACGCCATGCCCGAAGAACACGCCGATTTCGCGCTGATGCGGATGGGCGCATTTTTCGTCAAGCGCGAACTGACGGCGGTGCTTAGGCTCGGCCCCACGGAGGAGGCTTCGTTCGCGCGATTCCGCCCGGAGGCGCGGACTTCGGCGCGAAAAGCCAAGAAGCTCGGCGTGACGGTCGATTTCGATGCGGACATCCCCGCGTTCTACTCGATATTGGAGGCGAATCTTGGCGCGCGCCACAACGTCAAACCCACGCACTCACTTGATGAACTGCTCGACCTCAAGCGCAGATTCCCCGACAAAATCCACCAGATGACCGCGCTGGCCGATGGCGAGCCGGTCGCCGGCGTGAGCCTCTGGGAGGTTACTCCCCGCGCGGTTATTGCGTTCTACATTAGCCACCGACAGTCGGCGCAGAAACTTCGCCCGCTGAATCTTTTGTTTTGGGAAATCTTCCGATGGTGCATCGGGCGCGGGTTCGAGTGGTTCGACTTCGGGACATACACGCTGAACATGGAGCCGAACTTCGGCCTCGCGCGGTTCAAAGAGGGTTTCGGCGCGAAGGGGATCTTCCGCGACACGCTCCGCCTCGTCTTCTAATTATCGCTGAATCCTTATCGGGCGCGCATTCCAGTCTGAACGAAAAAGTTGCTAATCCCCCCAAACTAACTATAATAAATAACATGGCTATTCACCCATTGGGGCGAGTGAGTGTTTAGTCTGCCGTTGTTATTTCGAGCACAGCGAGAAATTTCATTGTTGTAAAGGGGGTTTTTATCTTCGCTTTTTGAACTTGTCGAACAGAAACTACCTCGGGAGGACATTCGATTAAATTACATAAACTAATAAATAGGGCTTGACAAATCACTTCAACAGATTTAATATAACAATATGAGACATAGTTAGATAGTTTCATCAACAGACACCAGCCAAGGAGCGAACATGGCCGGGAAGCAAATATATCGAACCAGCATTTGGTTAGCGTTAGCTTTATTCACAGTCTTTCTCATTTTTGCCGGAGCATGCGGCAAGACGGGGAATTTCGGCTTCGATGTAGAGACTGATTACATCATCGAAGAGCTTGTCATCGAACCGAGTGTTATCGTTTCGGGACAACGGGCGACTGTCACCGCGCGAATTATCGGTGCTAGCGAGCGCAAACCGGTTAAGGACGTCCTTGTCGAATTCTCAACCGACACGGATGATATCGAGAATCCCCGAGTCCTCACAAATGACTCCGGAGAGGCAACTACAGAGTTCATCTCTTCTCCGAGCGAGGAGCATCGCACCGCGAGGATTACCGCCAAAGTGACTGCCGAGCAAGTTCGAACGAAGACGGAGACTGTCGAACTTCTTCCCACAAACTTCATCGACCCGGCGCACCTTTTCCTCACCGCGACCCCCGATACTGTTTATTCCGATGGCTCGAGCATTGTCGAGCTTGAGGCGCGTGTGCTCGATGTGGCATACGCACCGCTCGAGGGGCATCAGGTGAGATTCACTTTCGAGAATATCAATGTTGCCGGGCTGAATTTCGAGGTTGACAACTACGCAATTACGGGCGAAAATGGTCAAGCAACTGCGCGGTTCACCGCGCCGACTTTCGGCGACACAATCATCATAATTAGGGCGACGGTCCAAGGCATCGATACTACGCTTTCCGTATTGGATACCGTTTGGGTTTTGGAAATTCCCGATGTCGATATGATTGATCTCCGCGCCGACCCAACGGCAATCCCCGCCGACGGCGTGTCGGAGCTTATCCTATCGGCCTACGTCACCGTTGGCGCTACCAGCATGCCCGCGCCCAACGGCACACGCGTGACATTCGAGGCCGAGGACGGAGTTCTGCTTCCTTTCGTCAATCCCAAAACGGCAGATGGAGAGGGTTCAGCGAAACTTTCCGCACTTAACTCTCGACTCTCAACTTCAAAAACTCAAATTTCGGCTTTCGACCGCCGCAGGCCGTCAGTCTCTCGCGAGGCGCAGACCGAGGGCGGATACGCTCGCGTGCGGCTTCGCAGTTCTACTACTGCGGGACGATACAAGTGCAGTGCTTTTACTGTCATCACCTCGAACGGCGATACATTGCGCGATTCGGTTAATGTTCGCTTCACCGCCGGAGATCCGCTCACCGTCAGCGTCGAGGCGGCCAGAAGCCCTATCAACGCCGATGGCATCGACACGACGCTCATCACGGCTACGGTTCGCGATGAATATGGCAATCCCGTCTCGTCGGGCTGGCCTGTCTCTTTTGCTACCGACAAGGGCGATATCTTCCCGACGAGCGCGCTCACCGACAGCCTCGGCAGGGCGACAACGGTGCTCACAAGCGGAGTAGTCTCCGGCTATGCTCGCGTGACGGCCGTTTGCGAGGGCATCACCGGATGGACGGAGGTGCTTCTCTCCGGCACGATTCCAAAATATATAAACCTACGCGCCGTGCCAAACCAACTTACCGCCGACGGCCTGAGCACATCGACAATCACCGCCGAAGTTCTCGACTCGATGTTCAACCCCGTTTCCGACGGGGTGCGAATTCACTTCTCCAGCGACTCGCTGGGGACTCTCACCGGCGCGAAATCTCTCCGCGGCAAGAGGAGTTTCGGCACAAAAGACACGCGACAGGCGCTCACTGTGGGCGGTTTTGCTCAGGTAACGCTCACCGCCGGAACTCTCGCCGGCGCTTGCGAGCTGGTCTCGTGGTTCGAATATTTCGACACTACTCTCGGCGATACTGTTGTCACCGTGCAGGAGACTCTATATGTTAATTTGCTTGCCGGCGAGCCGAGTTATGTGGAGGTCAGTTTCAGCCGAGACAGCATTCTCGCCGATGGCGAGGACACTTGCTTTGTCTATGCCGATGTTTTCGACCAATTCGGCAACCCTGCGAGCGCGGGATATGCCGTCACATTCGAGCCGGACGAAGGCTCGGTCAACCCGACATCGACATTCACTAATTCTTCGGGCAGGGCAGAGACGCGGCTTAAAAGCTCTCGCACCGTCGGTTGGCACGATGTCATGGCGAGCACTCCCGGCGCAATCCCCGGTAGCGGAAGCATATACTTCTACCCGATTCTCCCGACGAGCATCCGCCTCGTCATGGAGGTCGATTCGGCCATTGCGAACGGCGCGGACAGCGTGCTCATCACGGCATACGTGACGGACGACGCCGACCGCCCGTGCTCCGACGGCACGTTAGTTCGTTTCCGCACTGGCGCGGGGACTTTCCTGCCGGCGGCGGCTCGAAGTTTCGTGTCCGCATTCGACGCGATTGGCGATCACGATTTCGGCAGAAAACCGTCCGATGCCCCACGCGCGAGGCCGGGCAGGGACATGATTTCCCGCGAGTCGGCCGATGTGGGATTTTTCCTCTCGCCGATGGCGGACAGCTTCTCAGTCCCGACGGGAACACCATTCCCTGCGGGCGTTGCGCGGATAAACCTGATTTCCCCGACGACAATTGGCTCGACATGGGTGCATGTCATGGTCGCGACCAGCGACACGACATGGGCCGAAGACAGCATGAAGATAGTATTCGTGCCGGATGTCCCTGCGAGAATACATCTCACCGCCGTTCCTGACACCATCCCCGCAGACAGCGCCAGCACAAGCCTCATCACGGCATCGGTGTTCGACGCGCACTCAAACCGCGTAGGTGCGGGATTTCTCGTGGAATTCTCCATGTCTCCCGGCTCGGAGATATTCGGCGCACCCACGACTTTGACCGACTGGACGGACGATTCCGACAGCAGTCAGGCACAGACGACATTCAGAAGTTTTTATACTACGGGTGAAGCGGTTCTCAATGCAAGACTCTCTTCGTTCCCATCTGTGAGCGAGAATGTGCGAATATATCTCACCGGCGCATCCGCCGGAGATGTCGTGCTCTCAGTGGATAGCACGCAAATTCGTATCGGCGGTGTGATGAACGTTCGGGCGAATGTGTATGACGCCGTTGGTGCGCCGATTACCGACGGCACACGCGTCAACTTCACCGTTGAGCCTGCGGGATTGGCGACAATCGTGCCCGCAAACCCAACCACGGTTGGCGGACTTGCCACAGCGGAGTTCCGCCCGGGGACATCGACGGGCAGTTGCATTGTCATTGCTACGGTTGGCGCAGAGGCAGACACCAAGGCCGTGAGAATTCTTCCCGGCGAAGTAGCCACAATTGAGCTTGAAGCAGACGACAGCTCGCTTTCCGCCGACGGCGTGAGCACAACGACCGTCAGGGCACGGTGCTTCGATGTTCACGGCAACCCCGCAGAGGCTGGTGTTTCCGTGGCTTTCTCGACCGACCTCGGTTCGATAATCTCCCCGGTTGTCACAGACACTTCCGGCGTTGCGCGGACGACGTTCACAGCGGGTGTTACTATAGGCACGGCGAGGATTCAAGCGAATGCTGGCATCGCGCCCACCGCCACGACGGAAATCGAGCTTATCGGCTCCGAGCCGAAGACGATGATTCTCATCGCCGACAGGATGAGCGTCCCATTGGGCGAGCGCGTCGAGCTGACGGCATACTGCCTCGACGGCGTGGGGCGCCCCGTTTCCGATGGCACGCGCATAGACTTCTCGAGCGTTCTCGGCTCTTTCACGAGCATATATGAGTTCACCGAGGGCGGATTTGCATACACGACTCTGATTAGCGGCGAAATCGCTGGAATGGACACGGTCATTGCGAAAACCATCACCGCTGATGACGACACAATCGCCGACACTCTGCTCATCCGATACGAAGCTGGCGCGGCGAATTTCATTGTCGTCACCGCCGCCGACAGCATCTTAGCCGCCGATCCGCGCGCCCGCACCACGATAACTGCCGAATGCACCGACGCTTTCGGCAACCCGCTCGGCGCGGGCAGGCAGGTGACATTCACAAGTTCCCACGGCACAATAATTTCGCCCGTCACGACGAACTCGGCGGGCATCGCGACGACCGAATACACGGCGAGCAGTTATGTTGGCTCGGTGCGCATCGACGCGAGCCTCGACTTGGCCAACGGATGGACTTATCTTGAGCAGGTAATCACCGAGGCGGAATTCATCTCCGTGTCCGCGACGCCCAATCGCGTTCCCTCAGGCGGCAACGACTCGACGCTCATCGTGGCACGTGTCCTCGACGAGGGCGCTCTGCCCGTCCCCGACGGCGTTGTGGTGAATTTCAGCAACAGGCTCATCGGCGACACGACGGGCATCGACAGCCTGCCGATGACGCCGTTCGCGACCACAGTTGACGGTAACGCGAGAATCTGGTGGCGCTCGCCGAATTTTACTGCGAGGGCGATGGTTTATGGCTCCGTGTTCGGCTTGATTGACAGCGCATCGGTCGAATTCATCGCGGGAACGCCGGCGGGGATTTCGATAGACAGCATCACGCCCGCAGACACAATCTTCGCCGATGGCGAATCCCGCGCCACTATATGGGCGAGCGTTTTCGACGAATACGGCAACCCCGTGCGCGGCATCGAGGTTTCATTCTCAGCATCGCCTCTGGGGACTTTCGTGTTCGACCGGGGATACACCGACAGCACCGGCACCGTTTCCGTGAAGATTTTCTCGAATGTTTCCGGCAACACGACAATCATGGCCACCGCCGGCGGATTCACCGATTACGCCGAGCTTTATTTCTCGCCGATTTTCGCCAGCGAGATATTCCTCTCCGCCGATGATGTCCGCATCACCGCCGACGGCGTCAGCACTACGACCATCCGCGCTATCGTGCTCGACTCTATGGGCGTGGGCGTGCCGGACAACACGCCCGTGCGATTCAGCACAGACAACGGCTTCATATTCCCCGGAGTGGCATACACCACCGATGGCGAGGCAACTACGACGCTCCGCTCCGGCACAAATGACACTATCGCGACTATCACAGGCTTCGCGGGCATGGATGCCGACGGCGACAGCATTGTCGGCACGACTCAAGTGGAGTTCGTCCCCGGAGCGCCCGCGATAATAGAATTCACGCCGAGGCCGTTCGACATCCCCGCAGATGGCGAGTCGTTCACTGCCGTAAGGGTCGTAGTATTCGACACATACGGCAACGCTGTCCGCGCGGGCGTTCGCGTCAACTTCACGACAACGCTGGGGACTATCGACTCGATGAATTTCACAGACACGACCGGTGTTACTTCTGTTAATCTCTTTGCGGGCACTACTCCCGGAACGGCGGTTGTTTGGGCGAACTCCGGCGATGCTCTCGAGCAGACGACAGTGAATTTCTACAGCACATTCGCCGATAATATCGTCCTCTATGTCGATCCGCGCGATGTAGTCGCCGATGGCAGAAGCACGGCGGCTATCACGGGCCGGGTGCTCGATGCCTCCGGCATGCCCGTCTCGGACGGCTCGCCCGTCAGCTTCCGCGTTAATCCCGACTCGCTGGGTTTCATCACGCCCAGCACGGCATACACCGACAGCGGCGATTTCGCAACGACATTCAACTCGCGGACTATCACCGGGCAGGTATATATCGTCGCGCAGGCGACCGCGACCGTTATCGACAGCGTGCTCATCGACTTAGTCCCCGGAACGGCGGAGCGTTGCAGTGTTTGGGCGACACCCGCGACTCTCCCCGCGGACGGCTTCTCAACGAGCAGATGTTCCGTCCAAGTGTTCGACAGGTTCGGCCACCCCGTGGGCGCGGGGCACACTGTCAGCTTCGAAGTCAACCGAGGGACTATCGACCCGACAAGCGATTTGACAAACTCTGACGGCATCGTCGTGGCGGAGTTCACATCCGGCACAACCCCCGGCGAGGCGCGAATCCGGGCCACATCGGGCACTGCTTGGGGCGAGACTTTCATCACGCTCATCAATTCCGATGTCCGCTATGTCAACCTCACGATAGACGACAGCGAAATCGTAGCCGATGGCAGGTCGCACACATTCGCCCGCGCGATGGTGACCGACAGCCTCGGCAACCCCGCCACCGACGGCACACCCGTCTATTTCTCGATAGACACTATCGCCGGAACTCCGGATGACACTGCGATGGCCTCAATCTCGCCGATTATGGGATTCACATCGGGCGGCGAGGCCGTTGTTCAGGTGTTCAGCGGGGATACTCCGGGAAGAGTCTGGATCGAGGCATGTTGCGCCGTCGATGAAACGACATCGATTTGCGACAACGCCTTCCTCGACCTCGTCCCCGGAGATGTTGACAGCATTGCAGTTGTGCCGGAGGATTCGCTCCTTCCCGCCGACGGCGAGGCATACACCATAGTTCACGTTTACTTGTTCGACAGATACGGCAACGCGCTCGGCGCGGGGATTCCCGTGCAGTTCGCGACATCGGCTGGCACGATTAATCCTGCAAATACCTATACAGATGGCTCCGGAAGGGCTTCCACGGTGCTCACTGCGGGCATAGTCCCGGCGATAGCTCGCATCGAGGCGACCAGTGGCGGAAGAATCGGCATCGGCGAGGTAATCTTTGAGGCCGCGCCGCCGGAGTATATCAGCCTCCGCGCCGAGCCGCGAAGAATTGTCGCCGACGGCGAGAGCTACTCGACAATCACCGCGCGTGTGCAAAACGCTCTGGGCAGGCCCGTTCGCGACGGCACAGCCGTCTATTTCTACACAGACCTCGGCACAATAGACGAGGTCGCGACGACAGTGGGCGGCGAGGCCTCATTGAGGCTATACTCCGCCACCGAAACCGGCACGGCGACCGTCACCTGCTCCGTGTCGGTCTCCGGCGAACCGCCATTGACAGCGACTGTAACGGTCGAGTTCACGCCCGATGCGCCGTTCGAGGTCTTGGTCGAGGTAGGGCTTTGGAGCATCGACCCGGATACCGGCGACTCGACATTCGTTCCCCGCGATGTCATGTTCGCTAATGGCAGTGACACCAGCCTCGTCCGCGTTTCCGTGATAGACCGCTGGGGCAATAACGTTGAATCGGGCAGTCGCATGGACTTGACGGTCTCGCCCACCCCGACTTTGGGCACGATAATCCCCAGCTATGGCTACACGAATATCAACAGAGAGACTTACTTCCGCTTCCTCTCCGGCAACAGCGAGGGCACGGCGATAATCACCGCCACCGTGGCCTCCGGGCCGGTGGGCACGGCGCTCATCAGGTTGATATCCAACCCCGTAGCATCAATAAGCCTATACGCCGACAGCCTGACGATGACCGCCAACGGCGTGAACCGCTCGGCACTGACGGCAATCGTGCTGGACTCGACCGGCATGGCCGTCGCCGATTCAACACCGATTTTCTTCGCCACGACTGCGGGCTTCGTGCTTCCGGGAGTGGCATACACCAGCGAGGGCGTGGCCGTCTCGAGCCTGCGAAGCTCGACAGACTTGGAAACCGCCGAAATTATCGCCTATGTCGGCCCTCTTGCCGACCCCGATGTCTCGGACACCGTTCAAGTCCGCTTCGTGCCCGGCCCGCCGAGCAATATAGACATCGTCCCCGACCCCGAAGCAATTTCCGCCGACGGCGAGGAAATATCTCAGATTAGAACTTATGTGTTTGATGCCGTGGGCAACCGCGTAGGAAGCGGCCATAGGGTCAATTACACTTCAACGCTCGGGACTATCGACACGCTGGCCATAACCGGCACAGTCAATGACACCGGCGGCGTGGCGATAACGAGCCTCCGATCTGGCGTGACGCCCGGCACGGCACTCGTGACGGCCACATCTGGCGACGCCGTGGGCATCGGAAGCGTGTATTTCTCGCCGGATGAAGATTTAACGGATGCGAGCATCATCGTCAATGTCGATCCGAACACACTCACCGCCGACGGCATTTCCTCCGCCACGGTCAGCGGCATGGTGCGCAATTCCGCCGGCAATCCCATCTCCGACGGCACCCGCGTGAGGCTTTATACCATTCCCGTCGGGGATACAATCATGGGCTTCGTTTCGCCGACCTCGGCATACACCGACAGCGGACGCTTCGAGGCGACATTCACGACATCGACTCATCGCGGATACTGCGATATTGTTGCCTTCGTTGGCGACACTTTGGACATCCACATCGCCGACACGACGAGATGCTACCTCGTGCCCGGCGCGCCGGACAGCATAGCCGTTGTGCCCGAAAGCACATGGCTTCCGGCGGATAGCTTCTCCACGACTCTCTGCACAATAATGGTGTTCGACCGCTTCGACAACCCCGTCGCCGCTGGCGTGACGGTCAATGTGACGACCACTTTGGGCGAGGTGTTCCCGACTTCAGACGAAACTAACAGCGAGGGCACAGTCATCGTGACGCTCCGCTCCGGCTTCGTGCCGGGCACGGCACGCGTTGTCGCCCGCGCGGGGACGGCGAGGGGAGAGGCGAATGTCGTATTCAGGTCAACTGAGATAATCGGCTCGATTTCGCTGGCAATTCAGGACAGAATCATGCAGGCCGACGGTTTCTCCGAGACGCTTTGCAGGGCGACCGTTCTCGATACATTGGGCAACCCCGTTTCCGACGGCACCGCAGTGGTTTTCGAGACATGGGTTGATGAGGATGTATATCTCATACTTAACCCGGACGATTCCACCTTGGACGACATGGAAGACCTCGGCTCACTTATTCCCCAGATAGCATACACATCGACGGGCATCGCTACCACGCGCTTCCGCGTGAACACCATGAGAGGCAGGGCTTGGATTTCCGCCGCCGTGGGAGATTCCACCGACCAAGGATTCATCGACATACTTCCGGGGGATCTCGCCTCGATTGAACTCGAAACTGATCCGCCCGATGACTGGCTCTCCGCCAACGGCAGAGACAACACGGTTATCGTTGCGACGCTTCTCGATGACTTCGGCAACCGCCTGATGTCCGGCAATTCGGTGCAGTTCGGCACCGACCTCGGCACAATCGCCCCCACGAACACATTCACAAACTCCGCCGGCGAGGCATTCACGATATTGACCGCCGGCACTGACCCGGGAACCGCCCGCGTATGGGCGCAGAGCGGCGGCATTTTCGAGCTTTTAGAGGTCGAAATCCGCGAGAGCAACGCCGCAACATTGCTCCTCACCGCCAACCCGATACAGCTTGTTGCCGATGGCATGTCGCAATCGATAATCACATGTCAAGTATTCGACACGGACGGCAGTCCTGTCTCCGACGGCACGGTTGTGAGGTTCCGCACCAATCCGGTAGATACCGGCGTGGTAATTTCACCTAAGCAAACTCTCGGCGGCGCATGTGTGACTACATTCACTTCGAGCACCGATATCCCCGCCGACGGCGATGTTTGGGTGGTGGGAATGATTATCGACGAGGAGGCAGAGCCGCCCGATACAATCGCTATTGACAGCGTGCGTATATTCTTAGTGCCCGGACCGCCGGCCACTATTCGAGTTTGGGCGGACTCGTCGCATCTACCTCTCGACACCATTAACGCCAACGGCATGGACGAGATATACATCTTCGCGCGCGTGCTCGACCAATACGACAATCCCATGCGCGCAGGGGAAACCGTGACATTCTCGACCAATCGCGGCACAATCGAAGGCTCGGCGATAACTGACATGTCCGGCGTGGCGAGAGCGCTTCTCACTGCGGACATCCGCCCCGGAACAGCCGTCATTCAGGCGCATTCGGGCAGTGCATCAGGCTATCACGAAGTCTATATGGACTCGACCGCCGTAAACTCCGTCGTTCTCTTCGCCGATTCGCTCGAGATACGCGCCAACGGAATAAACCGCTCGAAAGTTTACGCGCATGTGTTCACGGATGGCGGGCGGCCCGTTTCCGATGGAACTTCCGTAACCTTCTGGGTCGATTCAGATGGCGGGGCGATAGGCCATGCCGAGCCATCCGTGGCATACACAGTAGATGGCATCGCCACAATAAACGTCCGCGCGGACACAATCGCCGGATTGATTCGAGTTCATGGGGAATCCGACGGCGAAACCGGCACCGTCTCGATAAGACTCCAGCCCGGGCCGGCATCGAGGCTCGTGGCACAAGCGAATTGGCCGGACCCACTTATTGAATGGCTTTACGCCGATGGGTCTTCCAATGTCGCCGTAAGTTGCACCGTATATGACAGATATTCCAACCCGATAACTCCGGGAACGGCGGTGACATTCACGACTACGCTGGGGACTATCGCATCGCCTGCATTCACAAATACAAGCGGCTTTGCGAGCACTCGTCTCACTGCGGGTAATATTCCGGGCGATGCTCTAATCACAGTCCGCTCGGGAGATGCTATCGACTTCGTCGAAGTCCGCTTCGAGGAACTTGAGGCCGACGAAATTGTGCTCAACATCATCCCGGCGCGCATGCCCGGCAACGGCACCAGCACGGCTGAGATTACCGCGTATGTATTTGATAGCGAAGGAATGCCGGTCTCCGATGGCACGAGGGTGAATTTAGAGCACGTCAACGACTCGCCGAACGGCATCATCAGCCCGCGCGTTGCATTTACAACCGGCGGAATCGCCACGGCTACATTAACCGCGCCGCTGGCCGTCGGCCATGACACGATAAGAGCATTCGTCAGCGACGACGTGGAGGATTTCTTTACCGTAGTATATGAAGCCGGAGAGCCGGCGATAATCGAATTTAACACGGTAGATTTCGCCGATAATCCCCCCGCCGACGGCGGCGGATACCAACAGGAAGTCATCGTGATGGACGAATTCCGCAATCCGGTGCGCATTGGCACGGAAGTTCGCTGGGAGACAACGCGCGGTTCGGTCATCACGCCCACCGTAGTGGAGGACTCCGACGGCCGGGCGAGAACTTATATATCCAGCACCGAGACGGGGCCGTCGCTTCTCACCGCGCGTTCCGGCTCGGCAGTGGGGACTCGAGTGATTAACTTCGAGGAAATCGAGGGCAACTTCATCGACATCTTCGCCAACCCGGTGAGAATCAACGCAGACGGCGTGAGCACCAGCAACATCACCGTGACTGTTCTTTGCACCTCTTCAGTTGATGGCACGCGCCCCGTCTCCGATGGCACGCCGGTGTTCTTCGAGCTTGACGGCACCGGAGTTATCAGCCCGCGGACGGCATATACCGTTGGCGGACAGGCGACCGCGACGCTTACTGCGGGAATCCGAGTGGGAACCACCGAAATCACCGCGAGCATCTCCGAAGATTACGATGCAACCGTCGAAGTCGAATTCGTCGCAGGGCCGCCGTCGATACTCGAGTTCAGGCCGTTGCCCACTGACATGGTCGCCGATGGCGCACAAACACAGGAAGTGAATGTGTATGTGATGGATTCTTACGGCAACCCCGTGGCCAATGGCTTGCCGGTGAACTTCACCATTTCCAAGGGCTTTGTCACGCCGATTAGCGCCACCGGCCCCTTCGGCCCCGATGACAGCGTGGGATTTGCCCAAACTATTGTCGTCTCCGGCACAGAGTCCGGCGTGGCGAGCCTCTCGGCAAAGTGCGGCACTGCGGAGAACTTCGCTACTATCACCTTCACGCCGCTCACTGCGGATTCACTCATTCTCGTGGTCGATCCGCCTATGCTCGTTGCAAACGGCACGGAGACGGCGACGCTTACGGCCGTCGTGTTCGACGATGAAGGCCTGCCCGTTTCCGATGGAACGATTGTCCGATTCAGCACATCGAGCGGCATAGTCAACCCCGCCGTAGCATACACATCGGGCGGAATTGCCACAAGCACGCTTAAATCGAGCACGACGCCGAATGACAGCGTCTATGTGGTCGCCGATGCGGGCGGCTCGGCTGTCGATACAAATATGGTCCGCTTCATCGCCGGCCCGCCGGCTGTGATAGAGATTACCGCCGACACAACGATAATCGAGGCCAACGGCGCGGACACGGCCATGATTTCCGTCGTTGTCAAAGACCAGTTCGGCAACACCGTCGGCGCGGGCGTGACGGTCAATTTCACCGCGACTCTGGGAACGATAGTATCTACAGCATATACCGATTCCGACGGCGAGGTGACCGTCAGGCTGACCTCCGGAACCAGTAGCGGATTCTGCAATGTCCGCGCAACTTCCGGAACCGCCGAAGGAAATATCCTCATCGAGTTCACATCGACGGAGGTTGCGTCCGTCAACCTTACGGTCATTCCGCGGACGCTCATAGCCAACGGCACCAGCACCGCCGATGTCTCGGTCGTTGTTCTCGATGGCGACGGCAGTCCCATCTCCGACGGCACGACCGTCCGTTTCTCGGGGCTTTCGCACGGCAGTATAACGCCGATTTTCGCCACGACAACCGGCGGCGTCGCGACCGCCACAATAAGGTCATTCACGAGCACGGGCACGGATACCCTAACAGCGACAAGCGGAACAGAAGATGACTCGGTCGAGGTCGAGTTCATCTCCGGCCCGCCGAGCTACATCATTCTCAGCGCGGACAGCTCGATTCTGTTCGCCAACGAGAGCGATACCACGCGAATTCGCGGGCAGGTGTTCGATGTGGCGAGCAACCCTGTCGGCGCGGGACGAGTCGTGAACTTCACGCTGGAACCCGCCGGATACGGCACAATCTGGGCCGCCGATGTGACAGACGCCGACGGCCGGGTCGATGTGCCTTTCCGGGCGGGGCGTTTCGCAGGAGTGGTCATAGTTCGGGCGAACTGCGAGGGCGCCACGGGAATCACACAAATTCAGCTTCAGCCGACGGATGTTGACGAGATTCGCGTATCCGTCGCGGAGAGATTCCTCCCCGCAGACGGCGTTAGCTCGACTCGCGTCTCCGCGTTCGTCACCGATGCGGCGGGAATGCAAATCGCCGACGGCACGGGCGTCCGTTTCGGGCAGGCCATCCCGCCGGGAGATGTTTCGGCGCTCCTTTCGCCGAGCTTCAAGACCACCGAGGACGGATACGCAATTGTTGACCTCGTCGCACCGACCGAGGTCGGAAGCACTTTCGTTTATGCCTATTGCGAATTGCCGGGCGGAGGCGTAGTCGAATCGATAGACACCATAGCGGTGTATTTCAGCCCGGGCAATGTCGCGGCGGTTCGCTTCGACACGCTCTCCGGCGGAACATACACGCAGATAGATTACGTCCAGCTCACCGCCGACGGCGAACAAACCCTTCAAGGATATGTCCGCATCGAGGACGCTTTCGGCAACGGCATTCCCGAGGCCACGGTCAACCTCTCGATGGAGCTTGGGACTGTCTTCCCGCCGATAGGCATCACAGGCCCTCAAGGCAGGGTGCAATTTACAATCACCGCGCCTACGCGAATGGGGACTACATATCTCACAGCAACCAGCGACGGGCGAACCGGCTATCTGCCGGTGGAATTCACGCCGACAACGGTAGCGAACCTCACGCTGTCCATCTCGCCGCGAGGCCTTCCCGCAGACGGCTCATCGACTGCGGAGGTGCGGGCGATTGCCACCGATGCAGGCGGCAATCCTGTGTCAGACGGCGTGCCGGTGAGATTCACGGCTCAGCTCGGACTGATTACGCCCATCAGCTATCTCGAGGGCGGCGTCGCGACTGCAGTCCTCGTGTCCTCCGACACTCCCGGCACCGACAGCGTGACGGTCACTTGTCAGGATTCAATGCGATGGAAGTATGTCATCTACGATGCAGGGGCGCCCGCGGCAATTACACTGAATGTTGTGCCGGACACCGCAACTGTCGGAAGCACCCGCAACAGCACCATCTCCGGCCTCGTCACCGATGCCGCCGGAAATCCGGTCGCGCCGGGGACTTATGTCTATGTCTCCGTTGATAGCGCGGGCATGGGCAGTGTCGCCGACCCGGTCGTCGCAACCGACGACACCGGAGTTTTCAGCACGCTATACACCCCTGGTCTCAAGGCCGGTCTCACGGGGATTACCGCGAGAGTCGGCGAGCTTTCCGCGCGCAAGGATTTCCTCCTTATAGCAGGGCCGCCGCATACGACGGACATCGAGGTCAGCAGAGACTTCATCTATGTCCGCGGAGTGGGCGAGATTGACCAGTCGGTTATCTCGGCCGTCATGTTCGATCAATATGACAACCCCGTCCGCGACAGCATCCCCGTAGTGTTCCGCGTTGCTGAATATCCGACCGGCGGAAGCGTCAATCCGGAGCTTATTCCCGGCGGCGCGCTCACGAGCGACACCGTCTATTCCATCGGCGGAAGGGCCAGCGCGACGCTCCGCTCCGGCGACCGTTCCGGCACGATAGTCGTCGAGATGACCGCCTATCTGCCCGCAGGAGGCTCATTTACTTCTCTTGCGCCCAGAATCACCGTCGGCGGAGGCCTGCCGCGAAACATCTCTGTATCCGCGCAAAAGTGCAATGTCCGCGGCTGGGATGTGGACGGCGTGCCGAACCCCATTATGGCGATAGTCACAGACGAACACCTTAACCCCGTAGCGCCGGGAACCGCCGTATGGTTCTATGCCGACGAGGGCGCAATCACGACATCCGCAACGACTAACGACACCGGATTCGCCTTCGCTACATGGTATTCCGCCGCGCCGAGAGATACCGGCGTAGTCACAATCACCGCCGAGACTCGCGACGGCTCAGGCTCGCCGATTACCAGCTCGACTTATTTCTACTCCAGCGGAAGGCCGGACAGTATTCATATCAGCGTATCCCCCGGATGGGCATACGCCGACACCTTGGGCTTCGCAGATGTTCGCGTCGATGTTTGGGATTTGAAAGGCAACCCCGTCAAAGACAGCACGGCGGTTCAGCTCATCACAGACATCGGCTCGGTAATTTCGCCGATATATACGACCAATGAATGCCACGGAAGCTACGCCACAGGCAGATACACCGCACGAAGCGTTTTCGTAGATAGGTATTGTGATTCCGATACCGGCGGCGTGGCCAAGGTGACGGCCACCGTCGCGGGCACTAGCGAGTCGGACAATATCTTCCTTAAGCACGATATGCCGAACTCCGCAAAGTCTTCGATTTCTGCGCCGGAAAGTATGCCATTCGGGTTCGATTTCCCGATTAGCGTCCGTATAGTTGACCAATGGGAGAACCCGATTTGCGGCGAAGATGTCGAGGTGACGGGGGCGAATATCACAGTGGTGACATCGCCGCCAATTGGCACAACAGACTCTACCGGCGAGGTGTCATTCCAGATGAGGGCACCCGCCCCCGGCTCTGCGACAATGGGCGTCATATTCGCCACCATTACCAGCACAGGCGGAACATTCAATGCCACCATTGAGTTCGTCGAGAGACGACGCCCATCTCCGCCGGAGAGAAGCGACGCAGGCGATGTCTGGAAACAGGAAAGCGAAGACTGGATGATTAAACTCGAAGATTAGGGCGAGACACCCCTCGCCCTAATTCTCGTCGATGTCGAAATAATGAAAATTTTCATTGGAGGCTCTACGGAGAAGGAGCGATGATGAAGCGAAATCTGATATACGCAATCGGGATATGCCTGTCCTTTGCCGGCTCGGCATGGGCTATTTTCGTGGGAAATCCATCGAGAGAAACACCGTTCGAGCAGTTCGGAATGTCGGCGGAGTTCAACTATGAACGATGGATGATACGCTATCAAGTTGGGCCGAACTATAGGATTAACTCGCAAAGGGTTCTCCTCAAGCCCACGCTGGGGGTATTCAGATATGTTGATGCTTACGGCTATCTCGGCTGGGGCGATGTCAACTTCCCCAGCGTGAGGACTGCGCTGACGGATTTCGACGGAAGCCCCGAGATGGCATTCGGCTTGGGAATTAGAACCCACTTCGCAGACTTCTATCCCGACTTCTGTTGCAAAAACCTCACGAGCCATCCCGTGCGCATCTACGCAGTCACGCATTGGCTGACCACGCAAAGCTCCGATAAGGTCGTTCTCAGCGGCGGAGTGCAACACTATGAAGACAGATATCGTTTCCAACAATGGGACATCGGGCTATATGGCAACTGGCAGTTCGGCAGAACTATCCCCTATCTCGGCATCAAGTGGACATATCTATACGGCAGAAAATACCGCAAAGCCTTTTCAGGAGAATCCGGCGAGCCATACGCGAGACTCACCGGCCTCTACAACGACCCCGGGCAATATCCGAAACCCATACTCGGGCTTGACATCGACCTCGGCAAAGGTTATGTTTTATCGTTAGAGACGAGTTACTGGGGAAAAGACGAGACATCGATTGGAATTGGACTGTCACAACTATATCGACCGCGAAGGCTCGAAAACGAAGAAGAACAAGCCATACAGAGGCCTGATTAGTGTAGTTCTGTTCGCTCATTTATTGATAGTCAGCGCAGTATTCGGCTTGCGGCCGGATACCAGTCCCTTCGCGTCTTACTGGGCGAGGGGGCTTTTGGAAAATCAGCCTCAAGCCGTCCACTACTTTGTCCCACGCACCGACCTCATTAGCACCGAAACCAGAGATATACTCCTCAGAGCATACAGCTTCCAAAGCGCCGGCTGGGAGGAGAGGGCGCTGGGGAATTTCCAGCAGGTGGCAGTAATGCCGGAAGTTCCGGCTCTGGCTGATTGGGCGGCGTTCTGGATAGGCCAAATGGCGCAAGAGCAAGGAGATTTGGCGCTGGTTAGGCGGGCGTTCAGCGGAAGAAGCCCCCCATGGGGCAGGTTCTGGCTGGCGGCGTGGCTTTTTTCCGAGGCGGATTACGATTCCGCAACCGTTCTTCTGGCGCCGCTTTCGCACGATGACTCCGGGCAGGCAATACTCAGACTTATCTCCGGCTATTTCCTCGGGCTATCATATAGCCGCCTCGGAATGGCCGATTCGGCGACTGTGGTTTTCGAGCGCCTCACGGAGCAGTATCCGCGCAGTCTTCTGAGCGGCGAGATTAAATATCGCCTTGCAACCATAGCATTCGCCCGAGACGATTGGCAGACCAGCCGCGACCGCCTCACCGAGGCTATCGATTTCTACGACCTCTCGACGCGAAAGTCCGCGCATTGGTGGATAGACGAAGCCCACTTTCTGCTCGGCGCAATCGATTTCACGGAGGGGCGCCATGTGGTGGCCTTGCGGAGATTTCGGCGCCTCGAAAACGACTTCCCAGAATCGCCATACATCGAGAGACTGCCATATATCGCCGTTCTCGGCAATATCGAGACGCGCGCCACAGACGCCGGCTCAGATAGCGTGCTTCTGCAAGCCCTCTCGCCGGATATGCTCGCCGATGTTCACATGAGAATTGCCTATCTTTTCATGGAAGACGGCGAGCTTACAATCGCGCAGGACAAATTCGTCGAGTCGGCGGAAGTCGCGGAGGATAGGTCGCTCAAGGGCGAATGCTTCCTCTTCGCGGGCGAGTGCGCATATCGCCGGAAACGATACTCCGAAGCCTTGGACTTCTATAAGATGGCGAACTTGATGGCGCCCCTGCGCAAGCGCGAGGCCAGCTGGGGGCTTGGATGGTCTTATTTGCGGCTCAGAAAGTATGAGGATTCGAGAACCTATCTCGCGTCGGTTTTCTCTGGACATGAGGATGATTTCTCGCAGTCCGCGCGCCTCACATACGCCGAGACTTTCCTGCTCGAAGGCCGTCCGCGAAGAGCTATCGCCGAGCTGAACGACTTCTTGGCAGTTGCCGATGAGAGCTTGCTCGACCGCATTCTATACGACTTGATTCTCGCGTTTAGAGCAGTGGATGACACGCACAGAATTGTCGAGACTTCCGAGAGATTTCTCCAAAAATTCCGCCGAAGCCCCCGCGCCGAGGACATCGTTCCGCAGTATGCGAACATACTCTTCGCTCAGGGCGAATATCTCAAAGTGATAAACCTCGCCGATGAAATAGAGATATACGCCGTAGGGCGTGAGAAGGCCGACAGAGTGCGCTTTTTGGGCGAGAAAGCGCGCCTCGAAGTTGGCGTATATAATAGTATTCTGCAGGTCTCCGAGGGCTTTCTCGAAAAATATCCGGATTCCCCCATCGTTGGCGAGGTTATGCTCGACATCGGTAATTATTTGTGTTTGAGCGAAGATTTTGAGGGCGGTCTCATAGCATTCGAGAGGCTTCGCGACAGAAGGCGCTCCATCCCCGATTCGCTCTGGATGGAGGCGAGCTATAATATGGGGCTGTGCTATCTTGGGCTGGCAGATACGGCATCGGCAAGGCGCATTCTCTTCGGCTTCATCGGCGAATTCGAGCACGAGCCGCTCGCCGCGAGAGGCGTTATCGAATTCGGCGATTATATGCTCGCCACGGGCGAAATCGAGACGGCTATTGGAGCATACGACCGCGTTCTCGAAGACGCTATCGACCCCGAAGTTCGCGCGGTTGCCGAGATTAGGCTCGCGAATTGCTACGAACTTATCGGAAAATTCGAGGAGGCCAAAGTCATTCTCGAAAGTGTAATGAATTATGACGAAATCGACATGAGAATCAAGCGAACTGCGTTGATTGGCCTTATGAGCATTTATTACTCAATGGCCGAATTCGAGCGCGGCTTCGATATGGCGAGAGCGGTTTTCGATACTCTGCCGGCGGACGAGTTCAAATGCACTATCGGTGAGGAGATGGGGCGATTCGCCCTCCGCCTCGGATGGGTGGAACTCGCGGTCGATAACCTCCTGCCTTCGCAGGAAAACGGCTTTCAGTGCGCGGGACTGGCCGATGCCTCGGTTCTGTATGATTTGGCGCTCGCGCTGGAGGCGCGTAATTATCTTTCCGATGCCAAGCGCGTTTGGGAGTGGATAATTCAAACATCAGAGAGCGACTCCGTCGTGGCGATGGCGAGAGAGAAGTTGCGAAAATACAATCCGCCGCCGAGCGAGTGAATTTTTGGACAGCGTTCCGCGCCCGCGCCAATTATTGAAAATTGGTCAAGAACTCGATGAAGCGAAGCGGAGCTTCGGATGCAAGGGCGTTGCGTGGATAGAGCTACGCGACGAGAAAAAAGTATTGTAGAGGCAATTCATGAATTGCCCCTACGGACATAACGGGCGGCGCATGAATTTCCCTTGCGAATCCGCGCGATGATTCCTGCCTAATACTCTCTAATATAATCTTCCGGCGAGGCCTCGAATTGGGGCTTGCAGGGCGGGCAACAGAAATAGTAGCGTCTGCCGTCGTGGTCGGAGAATGGGGTAGTGGCGTCGGCGATGCCCTCGTTGCCCATCACTGGGCAGAGAAAGCGCACCGCGTCGCCCTCCACGCCGACGGCATTCCCCGGCACAACGAAGCTATCTTCGAGCGCAGAACGGACTTCGCTCTCGTCCTCACAGTCTGTGCTACAGTGATAGAATTTCCTGCCATCGATGATGCTGAACGGCGTAGAACTGTCGAGAATACCCATGTTGCCGGTGACGGGGCAGGTGTAGTGCGCGCCCTCGCTGTCGATAAGCCAGACATTGGCCTCAATGGCGTGGTCGTCGTGATCATCGTGGTCATGGTCGCAGTCGTCTCCGTGGATATGTCCTTGCGAACCAACAGCCTGTGCCGAAGCAGGCCTGTCATGGCCATGGTCAGCGACTTCTTGTTCATGGTCACAGTCTTCTCCGTGAACATGTCCACCAACATCGGCGAGTTGGAAGTCCTCATTCGGGACCAGCCCGCCGTGTCCCCATCCGATTAGGACATTGCTCGGCAGGCCAAAGTGATAGACAACACTCGCCACGAGCGTTCTTCCTACAAGCGGGCCATAGACAAGCTCTGCGGAAATCACCGCTGAGGTTCGTAACATCGCCCTTGGGCGTGCCGTCGAGCTTGACATGTGCGTCCGCGATTGCCTCGCCAGTCGCCGAATCGACAATTTTGCCGTCGATAACAGTAGCGCCAGCGAAAGACGCGGCAAACATAATAATGGCAAGAACTGCAATCGCAGTGATTCTCTTACATCTTAACATTATAACACCTTTGAAAATTGCAATCTAATAAGTATTGCAATTATTATGCCATGGCATAATACATATCAAAAGAAATCGAGTGGCCATGACAACCTCCCGATTTTGCAGGGAATGAGATTCTAAAGTTTTTCGAGAAGTTCGTTGACGGCCTCGAGTTCGGCCTCAAGCTCCGCCTTGTAATTCTCGAGACGCTCTCTCTTCTCTTTCTTGCTGACAAAGCGCCTTTAGCTTCCTCCGCCGCAACCGCAGTTGCAACCGCCATGGCATCCGCAGTTGCATTCGCAACCATGATGACCACCTTGATGATGATGTCCGCGCGGGGAACATCCACTGCTTCCACAAGACATGTTAGCCTCCTGTTTTGAGTTATGTAATTAAAATCAAAGCCGTTATTTGGCGGCTTCGTCGATTTTGCATTCGTGTTTCTCAGAGGAACACTCGCCCGTGCGCTCAGCCAAATCTCTCAAATAATCCGCGACCATCTCGAGAGTCTCTTTGCACACCGAGCAGTGGACGAATTTGCCCTCTTTCTCGGTCGTGACGAGGCCGGCCATACGCAGAACGCGCAGGTGTTGCGATATTGTCGGCTGATTAAGCTCGGTCTCCTCGGCGATGCAGTTGACGCATCGCGTGCCGGACGCGAGAAGCTCGAGAATCTGCATTCTCGTGGGCGATGAGAGCACCTGAAAGATAACTTCGAGCGATATAAGTGTTTGATAATTCATCATATTATTATATGTGCATATTTC
>OMKS01001351.1_pt1 | contig 21929 bp, 15 predicted proteins | sample 1674721 | NCBI WGS metagenome assembly OMKS01 (sample SAMN06264996, study PRJEB25208) | sediment metagenome | isolation source: hot spring sediment | place: USA: California | collected 2014-09-02
GTGCAATATTTCCTGAAACCGGTTTCCCCTCAATGGATACCGGTTCGTGGAGAAGAATATTCAGGGTTTGCAAGGATCACGGATTGAATCACATGCGGTTTCATTCATGGTGTCCCCCGGAGGCTGCTTTTACTGCCGCCGACCTTGAAGGCTTTTACCTCCATGTGGAATGCTCCTCCTGGGCCAATCAATCCACCACGATCGGAGACTCTTTGCCTTTCGATGGATATCTTTATGAAGAGAGTGAACGAATGATAAAGGCCTATGGAAATCACCCCTCATTTTGCATGATGGCATATGGAAATGAACCCGGGGGCAGGTACGCCGAAGCATTTCTTTCGCGGTTTGTAACGTATTGGAAAGACCGTGACAACCGCAGGATCTATACATCCGGGGCCGGATGGCCAAACCTTCCCGTAAACGACTTCCTGAGCGATCCCACGCCACGGATCCAGCACTGGGAGGAGGGCTTGGCAAGTATTATCAATGCATTTCCACCAACCACCGACTATAGTTGGAATACCTATACCGATCAGTTCCGTCAACCTATGGTCAGCCATGAAATTGGCCAGTGGTGCGTTTATCCCATTTTCAGTGAGATCGTAAAATATTCAGGTGTTCTCAAAGCCCGCAATTTTGAAATATTCAAAGCATCGCTGGAAAAAAATGCTCTCGGCTATCTCGCTGACAGCTTTGTAAATGCCTCCGGAAAATTGCAGGTGCTATGTTATAAGGCAGATATCGAAGCAGCATTGAGGACCAGGAACTTTGGCGGATTTCAGCTCCTTTCCCTGAACGATTTTCCCGGGCAGGGAACCGCCCTGGTGGGAATCCTTGATCCATTCTGGGACCAAAAAGGGTACGTAACTCCAGAAGAGTTCCGCTCGTTTTGCAGTGCGACCGTACCGCTGGCAAGGATCAAAAAATTGACATGGAAGAATAATGAAACTTTTGAGGCTGTTATTCAACTGGCTCATTATGGACCGGATATTCTCCGGTCCACACCGGTGAGCTGGAAGATTACCGGTACCGGAGGGGAAGTGATGAATTCCGGAGAATTCCTGCCAAACGATTTCATTCCGGGGGATCTTTATGATATCGGGACGATCAATTACAGCCTCAGCGCGGTTAACAAACCCCGGAAAATGATCCTTGTCGTTTCAGCGGATAACTTCACCAACCAGTGGGATTTCTGGGTTTATCCGTCAGAAAAGGTTCCCTTACAGGATGGAAACACCATCCGGGTGGTCCACAAATTAACAGAAGAAATACTCGATTATATCAGGACAGGAGGATCCGCGCTGCTGACCATGAGAGAAGGATCCCTGAATCCTGAAATGGGTGGTGACATCCCGGTCGGTTTCTCTAGTATATTCTGGAACACTGCCTGGACCAGCGGTCAACCGCCACATACCCTGGGAATTTTGTGTGATCCTTCGCACCCTGCATTGGCTGAGTTTCCGACCGAATACCACAGCAACTGGCAATGGTGGGATGCCATGAGTCATTCGGGGGCAATCCTTTTGGATTCTTTCCCGCAGAAACCGGAACCAATTGTAAGGATCATTGACGACTGGTTCACCAACCGGTCCCTTGCACTCATTTTTGAGGCAAAGTTCGGTACCGGTAAGATCATTGTGACCGGGATCGACCTTGTGAATAACCTTGATCGGCGATTGGAAGCCCGGCAGATTCTCTACAGCCTGGTAAAATATATGTCCGGGAAAGCATTTAATCCGCAGGTTGAAATAGATGAAGAACACTTAATGAAACTGTTCCATCAATGAAGAGGCAGGCTCCGGTAGGCAGTAGGTAGCGATCCAGACCCTGTGCCCTGTGCCCTGTGCCCTACGCTCCCTGCTCCCTGCTCTACGCTCTATGCTTTTTGCACCCTGCTTTACGCTCTTCGCTCTTCGCTCTACGCGCCCTGTGCCTAATTCACGTGCCGCAGGCACCCTAAAACTTCAGCGCGATACCGATGTTCAGGTAGGAGATGCCGTAACCCAGCTCAAGCATGGCGGCAAAACTTTCCGTGAAATAGTAACGCGCACCGATGAACCACGAATAGGCAATGCCGCTTGAGGAAGCTGAATAATCATAACCTGCAATATAGGTGCCGAATTCTTTCGCAGACACAATTTTGAAACCTAACAGAAGACCGGTATAGGTATCCAGTTTATCTAAAAAGGGATAGTGAAACGTTCCCCTTGCCCCAAGGATAATGTTGGTGTATCTATATCCCCAGTTTGAACCCAGATAAGTATACTCCCATTTGTAGGAGGCAAATCCTACATAAGGACCGACACCTATTACAGCCTTTGCAAGGACGCCTTCATTAAAATCAACAATACCATAGTCAAGTGAAGCTGACAGGGGCGGTATCTGGGTTTTGTAATACAATCCGGTATAAAAAGTTGAACCCAGTCCGAGGCCTACGTTCAGGACTTTATCTCCTTTCAGAAAACTGGGTTCCTGTGCAGACAACTGTGCGAATGAAAACAAAACAATTAAAACAAAGAGAGAAATCTTTTTCATGATTTTTGATTTAGCGGTTAATAGAACATAAATATATAATTTTATTTTATCTCAACAAACCCGGATGCGAGAGGATCTTTTACAGGGAAACCACATCCAAACATCAATAATAAAAATCCGAACTCAAATATATGTACTTAATCTATTTCAGATTGTTATAATTAACATATTTAACACATTCAGAGGAGGATATTTTCCGGTTCCAATTTATTGCATAATTATTTAACAGTCTGTCCCATGAACATGGGATATTAGACAGGCGGAATTAGGCAGTATGCAGCGATCCAGACACTGAGCCCTTTGCCCTGCGCCTAATTCACGTGCCGGAGGCACTCATCACACGAGCGAAGCGAGCCCATCACGTGTCGCAGGCACCCATCACGCCGTCGCAGACGGCCCATCACCCCCTCACCTCACCCTCACCGGGTAGGGCGGGCGAACATATTCTTTCGGTGGGGTCTTCTCCAGCTCTTTGAGAACCACTTCGATGGCTTTTTCAAGCTGGGGATCATTGCCCTTTATCACCTCAGCGGGCCATTGTTCCACCTCGATATCCGGCGAGACGCCCACATTCTCCACGACAAATCCCTCCTCGGTCCAGATGGCCACATTAGGTGCGGTAACATATCCGCCATCAAGCAATTCGGGGTAGCCCAGGATGCCGACCAGTCCTCCCCACGTGCGCTTGCCAACCAGTGTTCCCACCTTGAATTTCCTGAACATCCAAGGCAGCATATCACCACCTGAACCGGCTGTTTCATCTATGATCATTACCTTGGGCCCCTGTATGGAGGCGCTGGGCGACTTCAGATCGTTGGTGTAACGGGTGTTCCAGTGTGCCTGGTATGGCCGGAGAAGGATGTCGATATAATAATCGGCCAGTGATCCGCCGCCGTTGAATCGTTCATCAATGATAATGGCCTTCTTATCAGCCTGCGGAAAGAAATAGCGCTTGAAATATTCGTGTCCCATCCCGGCTGTATTGGGGACATATACATAGGCCACCTCTCCGTTCGTGGACTCGTGAACTTTTTTAAGATTCCCCTCTACCCAGTCCCGGTTCCTTAGGGCATATTCGTTTTCTATGGGTACGACCATTATTTCCCTGGATCCGCTGCCGTCGGGATTCGGCCCGACAGTAAGTTCCACAATTTTTCCAGCCGTATTCTCAAAAAAACTGAAGAAGTTCTCATCTGCGGTTACATCCGTCCCATTGACCGCCAGGATATACTCCCCTGCCTTCACATTATGTCCGGGCTCGGTCAGCGGGGAACGAAGCTGGGGGTTCCAGTTCAGCCCTTCAAAAACTTTCGTAATCCGGTAGCGGTTATTTTCGACCCGGAAGTCGGCTCCCAGCAGTCCTCCGCTTACCCGGCCGGGATTACTCAGCTGTTCACCGCCGCCCACCCTGTGGTGTCCCACGGCAAGCTCACTGCACATCCACTGGATGACCCTGTTCAGATCGCTCCTGCAGGAGAGATGAGGAAGGAATTGGGAATACTTCTCCTTCATTGCCGGCCAGTCGGCACCGTGCATCCCGGGGTCATAGAAATAGTCGCGGTTGATTCTCCATGCTTCATCAAAGATCTGTGGCCACTCCGCCAACGGATCAATCTTAACTTCCAAGTTACCGGTATTGATAATTCCTTTATCCGGAGCCGGCTTGGCCCCTGCATCGGCAATCCCCCATGTCTGGCCTTTACGGTAAAGCATTTTCTTACCGTCAGCAGAAATTTCATATCCATCCAGTTCAGCAACCTCCTCATCCTTACGATCCTTGATGCTGTATTTGTGCAGGGTCCTTTTGCCCGATTTACTCTCGATATACAGGATCTCATCTTCCTTTGCGCATCCAAGCCCGTAAAACTCTCCGGCACTCACGGGGATATCCACAATCCTGTTCTGAATACCCGCAAGGTCAATCGCTGGTTTTTTATCCTCTTTCTTTTCGGGTTCTTCATCCTTCTTTTTCTTTTTCGATTTTTGATCATCTGCCTCATCAGTACCCTCGCCATTTTCTTCCTTTATCTCTTCCTCATCGCTCTCTTTTGCAAACGGGGAAACAGTATCACGCTGAAGGGTTACCAGGTAAATGTTCCGGGTCATTTGCATGTCCGCATTCGACATATCGAACCAGTTCACTACCGGGCCGGCATCGGTGGAGGCAAAAAAGTAAAGATATTTCCCGCCCCGGTCAAAAACCGGTTCTGTGGCATGGCTCAAACCGTCCGTTACTGCGTACGATTGTCCCTGTTCAAGAGAATAGAGGAACACCTGCTGAAAGCTGGTTTCGGTGATCCGGGTATAGGCTATCCATTTGGAATCGGATGACCAGTCGCCCAAGAAGGATCGGAAGGCCCCGGGCTGGTAAAGATCATCAGAATCGATTTTTTGTATTTTTCCTGACGACAACGCCATCAGATATAGATTTCTTGCATTATCCACGTAACAGATATAGTTACCGTCGGGTGACCATTTGATATCAGCATAAAAACCCGAACCGATCAAATCGTAACTTCTGGCTTCTCCCTTGCCGTCCTGGGATTTAATCTGCAGTTTGTATTCCCCTGAAGCATCTGAAAACCAGGCAATATTTTTTCCATCGGGTGACCATTTGGGTTCCTTTTCATGGATTCCTGTCGTCTGTGTCAGGTTGCGCGGGTCACCCTTATCGGCAGGTACAGTTATGATATCTCCCCTGAAATCAAAGACGGCCCTTGCCCCTGACGGTGAGATGTGGGCGCTCCGGATATACCGGCCACCCTTTACATAGCGTGATCTCAACTCAAGCAGATCCGTGGCAATTCCCACTGTCAGCTTACTTGTTATTTCATTACCGGTATGGTAGACGTGCAGGTAACCTGCCTGTTCAAACAGGATTTTCTCTCCGTTGGTGGAAGCCCCTATAATTGGAAAATCTTCAAAAAAGGTGTGTTGTCTGACAGCTCCCGAGGATGTATTATAAGAATAAAGATTAAATTCCCCGTTTCGGTCGCTCAGAAAATAAATGTTGTCCCCTATCCACATGGGATTGACATCATTGCATCCGCCCTCCGGTTTTGGAATTTCGGTGACGGAGTGGTCGTCAAAGGAGAAGAGCCATATCCGGGAGATGGTCCCTCCGCGGTAATTCTTCCATTGCCTGAACGCTTCATAATGAGGTACGTATGCCATTGATTTGCCGTCGGGTGCATAGCAGGCTTCCGAGGCATGAGGGATCACCAGCTGTTGAGGTTGTCCTCCCTCTGTCGGGATGGTAAACAGTTGCATGTACCTGTTGGTGAATACCGCCCGCTGGGAGAGGAACAGTACATTTTGACCATCGGGAGTGAACCCGGCAACATAGTCCCCGCCCGGGTGCCATGTCAGTCGGGTCGGGATGCCTCCCTCAACGGGAACAATATACACATCCGTGTTTCCATCGTACTCAGCACTAAAGGCAATAAGCTTCCCGTCGGGTGAGAAGATTGGTCGTGACTCATCCCCCTCGTCAACCGTCAGCCTCCGGGGGTAGGTCCCGTCGGAATTGGCCACCCAGAGGTCATGGGCATAAATAAACGCGATATGATTATCGCTGATGGCAGGTTGAGAAAGAAGTCTTGTATCTTTGGGATCAATCCCGGAAAGTGCTGTTGATAACAGGAATAACGACAAAGTTGTTAACCATACTGTTCTGAATGTTTTCATGATGAAGCAATTTTAATAAATAAGTTTCCGGAAAACCGTTTTTACCAATTTTCTGTGAAGGATTAAAGATAAAAATTTGTATGATTAATCGGGTATATCAGCCGATTAAATTCAGTTAACGGACGACAGGCGGCAGTCTACAGTCGGCAGCGGTCCAAGACCCTGTGCCCTGAGCTCCCTGCTTTACGGTTTACGCTTTACGCACCCTGAACCCTGAACCTCTTGACTCAGAACCGATCAGTTATTTGTGGTCGAGAACGTAAACTCAGGCTTTACGGTAATCATCAGGTAGGCGAACTGCGGAAACCTGAGCGGGTTGCCGGCTACTCCCTTAACCGTTTCGAGTGTGGGCGTGATGAGGAAGAATGAATAGCCTGCCTGGAGGCTGGCCTCCTTAGTCAGCTTCCAACGCAGGGTGAGGTCCAGCTCGTGCCCCAGTTCACGGGGAAGTGCAACTCCCGCATTTTCGGGATCAAGAATTCCTGCGGCCAACCGAAAGTAGTGATAATCCGCCAGGGCCGACATGTTTTCCGTGATCCGGTATTCTGCCTTGAACATATAATCCTGCAATCCCTGGCGCGGCATCGTGCTGAAGTAATCCATGTAGCCGTACCAGCCGTGCCGGTTACCATAAAACAGGTCGAAGGCATGATCTGCCGCCAAATAATCCACGTCGGTTCTGGTCTCATCCTGTCCGGATACAAAATCCAGTCCGGCACCTATAACCAGTTTAGCCGGGATGAATTCCCTGTTGATGTATACCGAACCGGAGAACGCCCTCAGCTTCCCTCCGTGTTCATTCAGGTTATGCTGAAAATAGAGCGATCCTCTCGCGTCGAAAAGATCACTGCTGTAATTGAGGTTGGTGCCATAGGTGGACCTGTAGCGGATATCATCGACGGTATCGCTAACCGAGTTTCCCGTCACCAGGGCTATGGCCGACCATTTTAACTGCTCTCCGGTTGTTTCGTATCTTACGAAATCGAACATGGTGAATTTCTGTGGGGGCAGAATGGAATATTTTGAAGATTCGGCATTTTTTGATATGCCGACATCAATGGTATTTTTTGAATTTCCGGCTTTTAACAGGATGGCATCGTAGGTGACCTGGTAGTCGTTCCAGTTCCTTGCAGAAATTATCCGCTGGTCATCGTAGCTGAGCAATTGCCTCCCGATTTTCAAAGAGAGCCATTCAGCAGGTTTCAGCATGAACCATCCCTGGTGAAGACAGATGCTCGTTGTGTTGCCTGAAATACCACTCGCCCTGAAGTTGTCATCATCCCCCCAAATACGGATATCCTGGACAGAGACATAGGTCTGAATATATTCACCTTTAAACAGGGTATTCAGCCTTGTCCTCTGGGCCACATACACATAGGGTTTACTGTCGGCCGGTTTGGGAACGGAATAGCCGTTATCCGCCAGGACCTTCGGCCTCAGTTCGGCCCCAATCTGGAATTGCGAGTAACCTGTATAAGATAACAATAACAATAACAGTGAATAAAGCAATTTTATTCGTATCATTCTGCAGAGTTTTAAATCAGTTAATACTTCCCTTCAGGTATGCCCGGGTGATTTCCGTTTTCGGGGATTTGAAAAATGTATTTGCCGGACCCTGTTCAATCACCTCCCCAAGATACATAAACACGACATAATCTGCAAGCCTGATAGCCTGCCGCAGGATATGTGTAACAAGGACAATGGTATACCCGCTCTTTAATTCCGTGAATTTTTTCTCTATCTCCTGACTGGATATGGGATCCAGGGCTGATGTGGGTTCATCGGCAAGAATGATATCCGGGTCCACTGCCAGTCCGCGGGCCAGGCAAAGGCGCTGCTGCTGCCCGATTGAGAGGCTCGATGCAGGTTCCTTCAGGCGGTCCTTCACCTCGTTCCAGAGATTGGCCTGTTTGAGGTAATGTTCAATGCGCTTATCCAGGAACCGCTTTTTCCTCCGTCCGCTGATTTTCAATCCAAATGCAATGTTCTTATAAATATTCATCGGGAGCGGATAGGGTCTTTGGGAAAGCAATCCCATTCGTTTACGGATGGCAGTAACATCCTTATCTGTGTGCAGTATATCCTCCCCGTCGATCAGAATTTTTCCGCTGACACGGATATCGGAATAAATATCGGTAAGCCTGTTCATGCTTTTCAGAAGGGTGGTCTTGCCACAACCCGACGGGCCGAGGATAACCGTAATTTTATGCTTCGGGATATTCACATTGATATCCTTCAGGATCTTTGTTTTGCCTATACTCAGATTCAGGTTCTCTATTCTGATCTTTGCCTCGTTATCCATAATTCAAAACTTTATGCTGTGTTTTTTATACTTATTCGAAAATATTCTCGACAGAATACTGGTTAACAAAATAATGATAGTAAGGACCACTGCAGCCGCATAGGCCCGGTTTTTAACCTCCGGTATAGGGGAGGAGAGCTGGAAAAAGATCGAAAGCGGCAGGGTAGCTGTAGGTTGGGTCAGGGAGGTAGGGATGTTGTCGGTGAATCCGGTCGTAAACAGGACAGAAGCCGCATCGCCTATAGCCCTTCCGAAAGAGAGGAGCACGGCAGTGATGATCCCCGGGAAACACTGCCGTGAAAGCACCTTGAATCCCAGTTCGGATTTTGTAGAACCAAGGGATAATGATGCTTCGGTCAGTCCAGACGGAGAGGTTTTCAAAGCTTCGTCGATTGACCTGATCATAATCGGAAGGACAAACAGCCCCACCACAATGATCCCCGCAAGGAGTGAGGTTTTTAGTCCGAGCATGATCATAATCATAAACCCAATGGCCCCGTAAATAATTGACGGCACGCCCCACAGCAGGTCAAGGACGAACCGGATGATATTCACCGTTTTCCTGTGTTTCAACATCCAGGTGTTCATATAAATGGCAACCGGTAATCCCACGGAAAGCGCCAGGGTTGTCGCCCCGACAGCCAGGTAAACAGAGCCGATAATGGCATTGAGGATCCCGCCCTCCTTGCCAAAATAGAATCCCCCCTTCGGGGTCTGGGTCAGCATCTCCCAGCTAAGTGAGGGTATCCCCTTCTTCATGATGCTGTAAATGATCAACAAAAGCACTCCTACAATCATACATGATGACAGGATCATCAGCGTTCTGAAAAACATTTCCTCAAAACGCCACCACATCTTTCTTAACCTGAATATCTTACCTGTACTTATTCTCATACCTTATAATGATTAATCGTGAAGTGAGGTTAAAGACCAGGACAATCACAAAAAGGATCAGGGCGGCAAGCATCAGAGCCGAATCGTAAAGCGGAATGGAAAGCATTTCCCCGTAGTTATTGGCGATCAAAGCGGTAAGCGGGTAACCGGGCTGAAAGACCCCACCGGGAATCCTGGTAACGTTCCCGACAACCATCAGCACCGCAATGGTCTCCCCGAATGCCCTTGAAAGTCCGAGCCCGATTGCAGAAATAATGCCAGGGAAGGCTTTTCGAAGAAGTACCGACCTGATGGTAATCCAGTTGCTCACACCCAGTGAGAGTGTTGCCTCACGCAGTTCAGCCGGTATGGTATTGAAGATCTCGATAAGGATATTCAGGATAAACGGGATGATCATCACCGATAATACCAGTCCGCCTGCAAGGATTGAATAACCCGATGTTTCCACATTAAAAACCGGAGCGATGCGATTGGAAATAAACGGCACAATCACCACCACGCCCCATACACCATAGATGACCGAAGGAATTCCGGCCAGGATATCAATGGCGGGCTGGACGATTTTCATAACTGCCGTTGGCGCATAATAGGTCAGATGCAGTGCGGAAAGAATGCATATCGGAGCGGCAATGATCAGGGACAGGAAGGTTACCCATAACGAGCTGATGATAAACGGTGAGAACCCGAATTTACCGGAGAGCGGTTTCCATTCCGACGAGGTGAGCAGATTTATCAGCGAGTATTCCGACAGGAGCATACCGGATTTCCAGAGCAATACCGCACCGATGATCACGGGTGTCAGAATGATAATCACAGTCCATAAAGACATCCACGTCCTGTTGATCCGGTCCTTGAATAATCTGCCAAACCTGAATGGTTTCATGCTTATATGCAAACCGTTCCTGATTTAGTTGTGCAATTTTTCCAGTTCCCGTTCAATGCGTTCATCCGACAGCCTGACATAACCCGCCTCACCCAGGTACTGTTGTCCCTCGGTGAGGATCCACTCAATAAAACGGATCACAGTCTCTTTTTCGGGCTTGCCTTTTGAGACGAAATAGAGGTCCCTGGCAGGCGGTGAAGGATAGAGGTCTTCCTTGGTGGCAGTGACCACTTCGTCAAGGGTGCCATAGAAATACTCATCTTTTGAGATGGATCCGTCACCGTCAAGGTCAAGGGGGAGGACTTCCATCTTTTCATATTTATTCCTGGAAGTAATATCGTAGACATAGCCTACATTGTTATAACCGATGCTTAACCGGTCACTTTTAACAGCATCGGCCACTCCGGGATCCCCGAATACTCCCAGTCCGAGCAGGTCTTCCTGGTTCACACCCAGGTATTCTGCCCACATGGCAGCGGCCCCGCATGCATCCGACCGGGTAAACACGGTAATTTTCGTGGCCGGTTTTTTATCCAGCAGTTCTTCCCAGGTGGTGATCTCACCGGTGACATACAGTTTCTCAAGTTTTTCCCTGGTGACCCCTTTCTTCATGAGTTCGCCCAGAAACGGGTTGGCGGCATGAATGGTCGGCAGAACCGCATCTTTTGTGAGGGCAATGAACCATGCGCCTTTCTTCACCTCTTCAGCAGTCACTTCGCGGGAAAACATCCCGAGGTCCACCATTTTAGAAAGTGCATCGGCCATTCCTTTTCCTGCTCCCCCGGCCGAGATGTCGATGTTCACACCCGGGTAGGTCTTTTTGAACTCCTCGGCCCACTTCACCGTGATGGGATAAAGCGCGAAAGCTCCTGAGAGGCTGATGTTGCCGGTGAGCTCTCCTTCTGTGCCCCGGGATCGCCTGTCGGAGAATTTGCATCCGCAGGCAAACATCAGCAGGGCAAAAGTCATCAGAATAGTCAAATGTTTCATCATATCATACCATAAATTCAGAGGCTGTCTCAAAAGCTATATGGATGCTTTGCACACAGATTTTGAAGATGTACCTCAGGGTTAGTAATGAATCAAAAGTAAGGGGATGATCAATCCGGCAAAACAGCCATTAAGCGTAATTTTTATGGTTAGCTTATGTACTTACCACTCAGTAAAAAGACGTATGCAACCATCATAGATTGATGATCCCCGACTGGATGGCATACATGACCAGTCCGGCTGTATTCTTTGATCCGGTCTTGAGCAGGAGGTTTTCCCGGTGCTTATCAACGGTCCGTTTACTGATGAAGAGGGTATCGGCTATCTGTTTATTGGAATATCCTTTGCATATGTAAACCAGAACCTCATTCTCACGTTCTGAAAGTTCACCTGTTTTGTGCACTTTTCTTTTTTTGGTGAGGTTCTGAACCATTCCGGAAACAATCTCCTGGGAAAAGTAGTTTTTCCCTGAAATAACATTGGTTATAGCTTCCTCAACTTCCTGGATACCGGAGTTTTTCAGGATGAATCCCATCACGCCCGCATTGATCATTTTTATGGTGTATTCCTCATCGCCATACATTGAAAGTGCAATGATACGAAGATCGGGGTATCGCTCCAGGGCCGCCATGGTTGTTTCAACACCGTTCATGACCGGCATTTCTATATCCATAAATACGACATCCGGTTTAATTGTGTCGAGCGACTCCAGAAATTCCTTGCCGTTGGATGCTTCATATATTTCACCCACTGCAGGCAGATTGCCAAGGAGCAATTTAAGTCCCTCCCTGAAAAGCTGGTGATCATCAACGAGGAAAACCGAGTTTTCAGTCATGCTTTCTGGTTTTAATGGCCACGCTGATGAATACACCCTCCTCGGGATTGCTGATCACATTGAGCGTCCCGTTAATGGATTTTATCCGGGACTGAATATTTGAGAATCCCATACCCGTGTCTGAACTGAGCACCTTCTCCGTATCAAATCCTTTACCGTTGTCGAAATAATCGAGGGTCAGATGGTTATGGTCATAGTTCAGGTCAATATTGGCCTCGGTCGCGCCGGAATGGTTGATGGTATTGGTTATCAGTTCACACACAATGCGGTATAGCACGACTTCAATATTGTAGTCAAACCTGATATCCTCGATGTTCGAGTTCACCTTGATATGGAGTTTATTGGTGGACTCCAGCCTTTCTATAAATGATTTGACAGCCCTCTGAAGTCCGAAGTTATTAAGAATATGCGGGCTCAGTTTATTGGATATCTCCTTGATGGCAGAAAGCGATTCGTCGATTAATTTGTTCGTGTTCACAAGGATATCGCTGTTTCCTTTGTGGTTCTTATCAGGTACCAGGGCCGACAGGGACATTTTTATCGATGAGAGCAACGGGCCCATGCCGTCGTGGAGCTCCTTGGCAAATTTCTGCCGTTCGGTCTCTTCTGTCTTAATGATGGCTGACAGAACCTTTGCTTCATTCTCATATTTCATCTGGTCAATCTGCCTCTGTATTTTAAAGATCCGCTGGATATAAATTACCCCGATTAGGATGAATACCGATATAGCAACGGCCGACCAGGAAGCAAAAGGTCTTTCCACCAGCATGAATCCGGATTCCAAGACCTTCAGCAGTTCCAACAGCCTGCGGATTGCCATAAGCAGAAAAGCAACCGAAATCATGACCCATGAAAAATTATACCGGGAGTGCCGGATTAAACCAATAGAAATAAAGGCGGCCACAAATTGGAATACAACCGCCAGGATAAGTGCAATAAAAATGTACATTACAATTAGATTATAAACAAAATTACTAAAAATAAATAAGGTATTCACCGCAATAAAACAGCTTTCCGGCACCGGGCCTTACCATATACGGGCGGCCCATCCTCCTCCCGAAACCATCCGGATCTTAATTTTATCTCCTGAACGCACCCTTGTTTCCACACGTTTATAGTCCTGTGCATTACGATCCGTATTCATTCCGTCCCTGAAGAGTTCGATGTGATATTCCCCGGCGGGCAGGAAGGAAAGATCCGCTTCCAGATCACGCGGCTTGCTGTTGGTCATGGCGCCGATATACCAGTTATCCCCTTTCCGCCTGGCAAGCAGGATATATTCACCAATTTTCGCATCCAGAACAACTGTTTCATCCCAGACGGTCGGAATTTTTGAAATGAACCGGGTGCACTCCTCCTCCCGCCTGTAGTTCTGTGGATTATCGGACAACATCTGCAGGGGGCTCTCAAAAATCACATACATCGCCAGCTGGTGACAACGGGTGCCAATACTCATGGGCCGGTCAAAGCGCGGTGTAAAATTTTTCAAATGGGCATTATCCATTGCACCGGGCGTATAATCCATCGGTCCGGCTACCATCCTGATAAAAGGAGCGGTAACATTGTGATCGGGATTTGCATCGGCACTCCATTTACAGTGTTCCATACCCAGGATGCCCTCCCTGGTAATTACGTTGGGATACGCTCTTCTCAGTCCTGAGGGTTTGTAGGAACCATGGAAATCAACGAGCATATGATGTTCGGCAGCTTTTTGAGCAATCTTCCGATAGTAGTTCACCATCCACTGATCATCGCGCTGCATAAAATCCACCTTGATGCCCTTCACCCCCAGCTTCTCAAACCATGACAGCGACTCCTCCAACTGGTCATCCAGGGTTTTCCAAACCACCCAGAGAATAATGCCCACACCCTTTTCCCAAGCATAGTTGCAGATGGCTTCAAGATCGATTCCCGGGGCGAGGTAAAAATGATTCGTTGTGGTGCACCAGCCCTCATCAAGAATGATATAATCGAGCCCGTATTCAGCGGCAAAATCAATGTAATGCATATAGGTTTCCGTGTTGATCCCGGCCCTGAAATCCACGCCTGTAATATTATTTGCATTCCACCAGTCCCATGCAACCTTTCCCGGCTTGATCCAATCCGTATCTTCCAGCGCGAGCGGCCTTGAAAGCAGAAAAACCAGCTGATTGGCCAGAAGGTCTTTCTCGTCACCCGCAATGCACATCACCCTCCACGGGAAACTTCTTTTACCGTTCGTCTCCGCAATATAATCCGCACGAGATTCCGCTTCAACCGTACGATCATTGATTTGCCTCTCTTTCAGGATAAACCTGGGTTGAAATCCCCTGAGGCTGTAACCATCCCCTTTATAGAAGTAAGTTCCCGGATAGTCGTAAAGATCAGCTTCCGTGATCACAATGGCAGGACCTTTGTCAATCTTCACCAGCGTTGGCGGGAAATAAAATTCCGAATTCTTCAACCCCGACAACCTGACCTTTTCATAAGTTGCCTCCTGGTGTGTGATCAGGCTCTCTGTCCTTCCGGTTATCACTGAATGGTCATCATGGAAATTATAGGTGATCTCTTCTGATTCAACAATGATCGCCTCATTCATATCCGTGATAAACCGGTAAGCCACACCGTCATCAAATGCCCTGAATGCAATGCTGTAGTCCCCCCTGAATGACAGCACCAGCTCATTGTATTTTTCAGTAATGGTACTGCTTTTTACAGCCACCACCGGACGGATCGCCTGGTCTATAGCATGCATCTCCTGTTTCCTGACTTTCGGATCCAGGCCGAGTGTTCCCCGGGACCTGACCGTCATAGATATCTGCGAAGGTTTGAGGATAATTTTCCCATCGAAATATACAGTATAGGTTACCTTCTTATCGACGTCAATCTCAACCCGGATATTTTTATCAGGTGACTGAAGCACATGGGTTTTTGCCTGACTTTGTCCGAAAAGAAGGCTTATCGACAATACGATAAAGACGATTTTTTTCATTTCTGCTGGTTTAAAGTTCTTAAACTGTTTTAGCTATCAATTTACAAAGTAAATATAAAAATATAATACATTGAATCCGCTTATAGTCTTAACCCACCGGTCATCCCCTATGGGAACCAGTCGGCAGTCTTCAGTCGACAGTAGCCATTAGCCTATCCACTTTTTCCCTATCTTGCAATAAACTTTTTCCAACATGTCCCTTCGGTCAAAAATCGTCACCATTACCCTGTTGGCCATCGCCCTGGGATTTCTTGAGAATGCCGTTGTAATTTATTTGCGCGAGTTGCTGTATCCCGATGGTTTCAAATTTCCCCTGGCTCCCATGCCGGTTAACCTGGTTGTAACGGAACTTCTCAGGGAACTGTCAACCCTTGTAATCCTGTTTACCATCGGGATCATGGCAGGGAAAACGTTCAGTCAGCGGTTTGCATGGTTCTGTTATGTGTTTGCAATCTGGGATATTTTCTATTACATATTCCTCAAACTGATGCTCGGGTGGCCAGAAAGTTTAATGACGTGGGACATCCTGTTCCTCATTCCCACCACCTGGACCGGTCCGGTGCTTTCACCGTTGATAGTATCATGCACCCTGATCCTGTTGGCGATGGTTATACTGATTCATGCTGAAATGGGATTGAACACCCGGATCAAAGGGATGGAATGGGGTGGGTTGATCCTCGGATCGCTGGTATTGATCTTCGGTTTTATCCTGGACTACACAAAATATATGCTGAGTCATTTTACCTTGCAGGAGATGTCACAGGTGAAGAATCCTGAGGTCCTGGAAGTGGCCATGCTTTATGTTCCCTTTCAATTCCCCTGGTGGATCTTCTTTCTCGGGGAGGTGATTATACTTGGCACAATCGGGATCTACCTGATCAGGCTAAGAAAGGGGATCAACCCTGAATCCTGAACGATTAACCGGTTCTGCCCCTCCAGACCTGCCTGAAAAATTCACTTTTTTCGGCAATATAATCATAGTTCCAGGGCGGGCCGATACATGCTGTACACCAGTGACCTGCTTTAAGAACTGCATTGGGCGACATGTCGAAAGCATGATCCTGACAGCATGACCAGCTTAATTTTGTGAATAAATTGCCGTCCCAGTGACGGGATATTAATCGTCCCCCCCGAAATTCCGCTGCTTTATCCAGGTCCTTAAGGGTTAAGCGGACTTTATTTTCATCATACCCATGATTCAGCCTGACATAATCCATGTGGTGATCCAGCGACGGCATATCAACACCCCATCCGGGAATATTTTCAAACGCATCCTTTGAACCATAAAACGCCTCGATCTTTCTCCTGTCACCGGACTTGATCCAAACCATGGCCCCATTCTTACTGCAGGCCAGTTTTCTCAGCTTCAGTTTGGTGAATCGGTGTGCAATCCATCGCACAGGCGGCACGAATTTATTCAGCCTGGCGACCAGTTTCAAATATACTGGCAGGCGGCTCCATACCTCATCATAATAATCCTCCATGCTCTGCCTGCCTTTCCAGTGATCCAGGTGATCGTTCAGAAGGTGTGCATCTTCAAAAAATTGCATATGAAAATTTTTAAGCGCAAACCACTTACGTTCCATAACTTTTCGGTAGTCAATTCCCGTCATACTGAAGACGCGATCAAGAAGTTCCAGGTAAGTTGTTCTGCATGCCGGTCCGCCGGAAACATTGAAGCATCTCCGCCAGAATTTTGATTCAGAATCAACATCCAGGCATTTCATCATGATCCTGCCAGAATCTTTGGCAGCAATACATTCCATGAAAGAGTCAATGGGCTGATGAAACATAATCGGGTCCATCAGTGAGAACAATTCAGGTATCATGATAAAAGTCTGCCGTAAGGATACCCAGTGTTTTATATTGGACTCCATAACTGCCCGTTCACCCAGAATCTTTGAATAGGCATACATATCAAAAACGCTGGGCAACAGCGGATCTCCCACCCTGCCTTGATGAATCGGGGGAAGCCGGTCGCCATATTCAGCAATGGTCCCCACGTACACCATACAGATATGGTCCGGGTCCTGATCCTCTATCGCCTCCACAATGCATTTGATGGCGTAACTGTTAACCCGGAGGGCCTCTTCGGGGTGCCTGTCGGCTTCAGGAGATATCAGTGCCAGACAGCAGAGGCACCAGTCGATCCCTTTGCACGCTTCAAAAACATCATCACGGCAGGTGGCATCTCCCCAAACAATCTTCAACCCGACTCCCTGAACCACTCCCTTCCCTTTCACCGGTTCTATTCCGGCTTCCTTTTCATATTTCCTGAATAATTGCTTATTCGTTTTCGATGGCCGCTGTAAGAGCACGATGTCATAATGATCCCTTTTCTCCCAGAGCAGTTTAAACGTTTCGTACCCCATTGATCCTGAAGCGCCGGGAAGAAATACAAGGGGCTTTTTCTTATTCATTGGTCTGAAACATCTGGTCGTGTAAATATCAAACAGGACATTAATCGTTCCTTAAAGCTTCATTAACAGAAAGGCTCCCGAGTGTATTGCGGGTTATGGAGAATATCCAGATCCATCCATTCAGGATCAGCAGAAGCAATATCCAGAGAATGGAAGAGAACGAAATATCGGAATTCGGACTGATAAAGGACGGCAGAGTGGCAATGACTGCCGATGCAAATCCTGCTCCGACACCTATTGTTAACAGCATCATATATTCCCTGAATATTAATTGGCGGATCTTTCTCCTGCTGAATCCCATAGCCCTTAAAACAGCAATCTCCCGCCGTCTCTCCAGGATGGTTCTGACCAGCACGACAGCCAGTCCGATAGTGCCGACTAACAGGCCCAGGGCACCCATCACAAGGAAGATGGAGAGGTAGGTGTTGGTTACCGAATTAAATTCTGTCAGTCGCCGGGCGGAAAGGGTCATCTCCCAGCCATAGTCCCTCAGTCCACTAATCAGTTCACTCCGGATGACTGCTGTATCGGCCATATGGCCATCCACAAGAAAAACCTCCGTGCCACTGCTATGGGGAAAATTCTCCATAAAATGCCTTTCTGAAATAATCACACTGCCCTGGAAGATGGAGGGTGCCAGTCCTCCTGTGAGCAATAATTTCATCACTTCACCGCCCGCATTTGTGTAGGTCAGTGTGTCGCCAACCTTCAATCCCAATCCCCATTTTATGACCGTCTCATCAGCCACAGCCGGTATCAATCCCCCGGGCAGTTCCCGGTCAAGGCTGAGCCATGGGGAATCCTTATCGAGGTATTCAGTCTCTGTGATAAAACTGAAACGCCCTTCCAGCCCTGCAGGATCAACACCCAGGATTTGGGGATTGGCGATCCTGTTCAGGTTCAGACAGCTGGCATCATCACCGGGTGCTTTGCGCAACTGGATAATTGGATAATCACCTTCAAGACCGAAATCAATCCTGACGTCACTGTTGTTTAAATTCCGCAAAAAAGGCACGGTTGATTCGGCATAGAATAGAAATCCCCCCGTTCCGCTCGACGGCTCCCCGGCATTCCGGAACAAATCCTTGCGGTTACTGCCGGTGGAAATGACCAGGAAGGTGCCGATTGCAAAAAGGATGATGATGCTCAGGCTCCTGCTGTGGTTCCTGAATGCATTTCTGCGGCTTAGCTGATTAAACCTGAGGAAGTTTCCCGATTGTGCATTTTTTTGCCTGATGAAAAAAGAGGATAAGAGCATGAAGGCGATCAGGAATAGCGAACCCGCAGTAAAAAATATGGAAGGGTTAACCACATCACCGATACTGAGCTGATGAATAATCAGAATAATTCCTGCCAGTCCTGAAAGCATTGACAGGGCAAAGAGGAATCGCGGACTCCATCTCAATTGCTTTTTCTCAGATGGCCTGTGATGAATGCGGATCCTTTTTCTTAAGAACCTGTTCAATGGCACGTAAAGAACGAACCATGATACTGCCAGGCTTATGACCATGCCGGAGGCAAGTGCTGATGGTTGTATGTTGATACGCATCATCTCCGTGCGGACGATATCCCTCCAGATGCTATTCAGTGCCAGGAAAACCAACCGGTTGTAAAGGATAGCCAGGAGGAGCCCGAGGAGACTTCCTGCCAGGGCAATAATCATTCCTTCCATGATGACGGATCTTCGTATCAGACGGTTAGTTATACCCATCGATGAAAGGGTTTGCAACTGCTCCTGCCTGCTTTCCAGGTTCAGGATAAACAGCAGGGCGCTTAACAGGATCCCTGCAACGATTAAAAAGAAACTGAGACCGGCAAAGAGCTGACTGAAGTCGACGCCATTTTTGGCCGCAACATATCCCCGGCTTCGCACCGGATCAATTGAAAAGCCGATATCTTCAGGGCTTAAGGAGGAAAGTACGGCTGTTTCTATCTCTTTCGCATCCGTTTCGAATGCATCATATCTTAATGAGGTAAATGTGCCGAAACGGTTCTGCCACAATCCGGAAGCCCGGGAAACAGCAATAAATGCTTTTGGCGTGCCTTTCCACCGGTTCCAGTATTCCTCGTCTTTGTCCCGTATCAATTCAAGATCAACGGGAATACCCGTTTCCCAATCGCGGCAGTTTCCGGCATCGGACAATCCCGGAATATCCGGCATCAGGCTTTTATCGGCAAACCTGCCGTTGACGGGAACAATGCGCTTTATCACAAACATGGCGGAATCTTCCACAAGTTCCCTTAAAGGCCCTACAATATAATAGTTAAGCCTGATACGATCTCCCTCTGAAGCGCCCAGATCTTCTGCCAACCACTCATTGATAATGATTTCATCTCGACGGATCCAGCTGTCGGGCAGAGAGGACACAAAAGAGTAGGGAGTCCTTTTATTCCCCGATTCGATGGTATTCACAAAATAGGTGATAACCGGGTACGAATAACCGGGATCATTGTCGCGCTTTTCAGATATTAAATCATCAATAAAGACACGCTGACTGGTAACTTCCAGCATATTCAGTTCATCCAGAACGGTAATCTTCAATCCGGCATCAGCAATATGCCAGTTATCCCTTATGGCACGCATTAATTCTTCGCCGCCGGATTCACCGGCACCTGTAAACAGCAGGGTATTGGCCCTCTCATCCAGATCCATAATCCGATTCAGCACAACATTGGATATAAATACGTTATATGGAGCTGTCTGGGAAATCTGCAGATTAAAACTTCCCAGGTGATTTTCATCCGCAATTTTCTTGATTATCACCCTGATTGAGGCAATATTGTTCGCATCTGAAACAAACGGGGCATTGAGCGGTATCAGGCTGGCCTTTTCGATACGCAGTAATATTTCGTCCCCGGTAACAACATTGAGTCCTGTGGCCATATTCCTGCTTATAATGACCTCTGAATCATTTAATCCGGAAAAGAATTCAGGAAAACCGGTTACATCCCCAAAGGTACTGTCGATCCCGATAATCTTTGCATGGTTGATTCGTTTCTGCCCCCCCTCTGATGTGGCTATTCCCTGAAGCAAAAGCACCGGAGCAGAGGGAAACCCCGTTGCTGATGAAACTTTCCCGGCCAGGCCGGCTGTAAAATACCTGTCTCCGGCATTCAACACATGGCTCACATTTCCCAGGCGGTTATCCACAATCCGGTTCAGGCTGTACTGCACCGAATCACCGACAATCAGTGCACCGGTTATCACAGCGGCGCTCACTGCGATACCGAGTGCAAGAAACAAATTCTTTTCCCAGTAATAAGAAAGGTTCCGTTTTATGAGATCTGCAATGGACATTGGTTACCCGTTCAGTTCAAGATTTCCGTTACGAAGGGTGTATATTTTATTCATTTGTGAGGCCAGATCACGGGAATGCGTAACCACCAGGAGGGAGAGTCCATCGTTCATGTTCAGATCCTTAAGCAGACTGGTCATGATTTCCACGTTCTCCGTGTCGAGGGCTCCTGTGGGTTCATCCGCCAGCAGGAGTGCCGGCTGGTTGATCATCGCCCTTACCACTGCCGCGCGCTGGCATTCACCGCCTGACATTTTTCCGGGAAGTTTATCCCTGTGATCCCATATACCAACACGCTTCAATAATTTTTCCGCCCTCTGAAGTTTCTCCGACCTGACCGATCTATCCCTGATCATCAGGGCAGGTATCAATACGTTTTCAAGAAGTGTGCACTGCGGTAACAGGTGATGAAACTGAAATACAAATCCAATATCGCGGTTCCGGAATTTATCCAGCTCCTCTTCCGACAGATCATTAATCTTCCTTCCCCTGAACTCCACCTTTCCTGTGTCTGGAAAATCAAGTGAGCCAATAATGTTTAATAGTGTGGTCTTGCCTGAGCCTGACGGACCCAGAATGGCCACACTCTCTCCTTCCTGCATTTCAAAAGAAAGATCTTTTAATACATTTCTCAGATTGGATTCTTCTTTCTTTCCGAAAGACTTTGAAATGTTTTCGAGTTTTAACAGCATAGAATATTTTGATTTTTTCAGCCTTATTCAGAATCCCTTTCTTCGGCATTCTCTTATTGTTCTCTATCCTTTTAACGGATATCATCCGGAGGCAGGCCGGCACCCGGTCCGACAGAAAATTATGCAAATTGCCTGTAATTCATCAGACAACTTTCATAGACTTTGATCATATCCTCAGACTGCTTCCTGATATCAAAATGCTTTATCACGCCTGTCCGGCCATCGTGACTCAGGCGTTCCATCTCATCCGGATCATTTAAAAGTTTCTGCAAGCTTGCTGAAAGTGTCGATGGGGTGTTGGGTTCATAAATAATCCCTCCTCCTGCTTTATTCACTATTTCAGGGAATGCTCCCAGGGCAGGTTGTACAACAGGAATACCTGAAGCCATGGACTCCAGCAAGTAAATTCCAAATGCCTCACCAT
>OMKS01001352.1_pt1 | contig 21924 bp, 18 predicted proteins | sample 1674721 | NCBI WGS metagenome assembly OMKS01 (sample SAMN06264996, study PRJEB25208) | sediment metagenome | isolation source: hot spring sediment | place: USA: California | collected 2014-09-02
AGAACGGATTGGCATCCTGCATGGCGCTATATGCGTAAGAGAATCGTCAGATTCGAGGGGTTGCCATTTATTTTTTCCTGTGTTATAATAAGCCTGTTGGCGGTTTCAAGATCGTCACAAGGCTTGTGAATATGGAAAATACACAAGAGAGTAGTTTACAAGAGATAGACAGTTCGCGCCCGCAGAAGAGTATTTCCTGTTTTGTTGGGCGGATTCTAGGTAGTGCTACAGCGATAGTATGGCGGTGGGGCAATGACCGCCGGGCCGTCGCTGCTTTTGTTGGTCGCTATAGCGCCCACCTGTCCATTCTGGTGTTGGCGCTGCTGATTGGTGTGGCTGGGCGCATTGCCCTGGCACCAATCAGTGTGGCCGTAACACCTGAGGCCGGCGTGATGCCTCTGCCGGTCGCCGCTGAAGTTGTAGCCACCCCGACAGCTACTGTGACCGGAACGCTCCCAGTTTGGCAAGGTACCAATCAAGTGTCACGCGCCGTCTTCAGAATGGCGCAGCCCCGTACCGACATCCCCGAGCGGGTGCGTTTGGAAGTCATCACCTACACTGTGCAGTCTGGCGATAATATTTTCTTCATTGCGGAACGCTTCAAATTATCGCCTTACTCAATTGCCTGGGCCAATATGGAGACCCTGCAGGGGTCTCCATGGCTAATCCAACCCGGTTTGACGCTTTTCATTCCCCCTGTCGATGGCGCTTACCACACGGTGATGCCCGACGAAACGCTCGACGGCATTGCCGAGATGTACGGTGTGATGGCCTCGGCGCTTGATAATGTGTGGAATAAGCTTGAACCCGCTGTACCCCTGTATGAGGGGCAACAGTTGATGGTCCCCGGTGGGGTGGGTGAGGACGTGGAATGGGAGGCACCGCCGCCGCCGCCGATTGTGACCACGCCGGGCGTGTCGGCGGCTGCCGCCAGTTGGGGTGCTTGTGGGGACGTTGCCGTCAGCGGTCCTGGCGCAACGGGATGGTTTATCTTGCCGACCGGTTCGTATGCCGTCTCTGGATGGTACTTCCGCGATTCGCGTAACCCCGGCCACATCGGCCTGGATTACAAATGTCGTTTGGGAGATCCGATTTACGCCACTGACAACGGTGTGGTCGTGTTCGCCGGATGGGGTGGTGGCTATGGTAATCTGGTGCGGGTGCGGCATGGCAACGGCTACGAGACGTATTACGCGCACTTCAGTGCCTTTGCCGTTGGTTGTGGACAGTCGGTGTATCAGGGCCAGCTCCTTGGCTATTGTGGCTCGACCGGCTGGTCGAGTGGCCCGCATTTGCACTACGAGATCCGCCTCAACGGCGTTCCTCAGAATCCTAAGCTCTTTGAACCATGAGTATGCCCGATAAGCCTCCCCAACGGGATAGCCTTGCCTGGCATATCCCTCCCCTGATTCGCTTTTGCACCCGCTTTGCCGTGTGGGTGTGGCGCTGGCACGGCGACCGCGAGGCGCAGCGTCCCGTGTTGGGCCGGTTGGCCTCACACGTTGCGCTCGCCCTGACCCTGGTTTTGTTTGTCGTTCTGGGTAGCGTGAAATTTGACTTCGTCGTCTCTGCTTCTCAGGCCGCAGGTGATCTCGCCGCGCGCAATGGCAGTGCCAACACCAGCGCGCTGGCCGCGTCGTTGACGCGCTCGTACTATCGCAGCAGCGGGAACACGGCTATCACCCGTCAGGCCGAAGCGCACACGGCCATTCCCGAGCGGCCACGACTGGAAATCATCACCTACGCCGTTCAGGCGGGTGATACTGCTGAGTTGATCGCGCAGTCATTCGGCCTGCAACCGACGACGCTGATGTGGTCGAACCCGGAGATAGAGAAGATGCCTGACCTGTTGCAGGTAGGGCAAGTGCTGACGATTTTGCCTCTCGATGGCGTCTACCACACGGTTGAGATTAGCGATACCCTTGAATCCCTGGCCGAGAAATACAAAGTCTCTGTTGAGGCTATCACCACCTGCGAATTCAATGCGCTTCCCGCAGATGGGGACTTGGCCATAGGCGATAAACTGATCGTTCCCGGTGGCACCAAGCCGTATGTGGCGCGCGAGGTGACGACGTATCAAGGCCCGGTGCAGACCGAAGTAACCGGCGCGGGCATTTTCTATTGGCCGGCGTCCGGCGTCTTGACACAGGGCTATTGGTATGGACACCGCGCGATCGACATCGGCGGATCGGTGGGATCGGCGATTGTGACTTCGGATGGCGGCTACGTGAGTTTTGCCGGATGGACGGATATAGGATACGGTTATCTGGTTGTTGTGGACCATGCGAATGGCTTCCAAACCTATTATGCGCACTTGAGCCGCATTTTCGTTGTCGAAGGCGAAACGGTGTACGCGGGGGAGGTCATCGGTGCGATGGGAAGCACGGGGAATTCGACCGGGCCGCATCTACACTATGAGATTCGTTACAACGGTTATCCGACCAATCCGCTGATTTATCTGCCGTAGTTGCCTGTCGGATCAGGTGTGTCAACGAGCCGCGAGGCTCGTTTTTTGTTGGAAAAGGGAGGGATAATGGTTGAGCCGGCACCTTTGACAATTGACGAAGTGCAGTGTTTGTATGCAGACGCCGACAGTGTGCATGATTTCGATCACATCCTGCGCGTCTTGACGCTGGCGGAACGTATCGCGCGGGTGGAGAATGCCGACCTCGACGTGGTGCGCGCTGCGGCGCTGTTGCACGATTGGGGGCGCGGAGAAGCGGATGCTCAGGGTCAGGATCACGCCGCGCTTGCGGCCACGCGAGCACAGGCCTATCTTTTGGCGCGGGGACATCCGCCGGCGTGGACCGAGGCCGTGGTTCACGCCATTGCCGCGCACCGTTTTCGCGTTGCGCCGGAACCGGCGACGTTGGAGGCGCGAGTGCTGTTCGATGCGGATAAACTGGATGCGATTGGTGCGATTGGTATTGCGCGGGCTTTTGCGTATGGCGGTGCACACCAACAGCGACTTTGGGCGCCGATGAACGAAATAGACCTGGCGCGTTGGGAGGCCAACGGCGATGATGCCGCACACACGCCGGTCCACGAGTTCGTGGTGAAGCTCGCGCGCATCCAGGAGCGGCTGTATACCGGCGAGGGCCGGGCGATTGCTCTCGAACGCCATTGTTATATGGAGGCGTTCTACCATCGGCTGGATGCCGAGGTGCAGGGCTTGTTGTAAACAAAAAGGCATTGCAGCAAGCTTACCACGGCAGTGCCATTGAAGTGAATGATTTAGCCCTTATTTTATCAGCAGATTGAGCGGATTTAGCAGATTTTTGGATCAATCTTCTGAATCTGCTCAATCTGCTGACAGAACTTGAAGCCTATTGCACAGGTTGGGCTTTTCTGTGTGGGTCAGTCGCGCGGGCGCAGGTGGGGATAGAGCAGCACGTCGCGGATCGTGCGGTGATCGGTCAGGAGCATGGCGAGGCGATCAACACCCAGGCCGAAGCCGCCGTTGGGCGGCATCCCGTACTTCAGCGCGTGCAGGTAGTCCTCGTCCATCGGTTGTGCTTCCTCATTACCGGCTTCGTAATCCCGTCCCTGCTGGTAGAAACGCTGTTCTTGCTCGAAGGGATCGTTCAACTCGGTGAAGGCGTTGCCCATTTCCATACCGCCGACGAAGAGTTCGAAGCGCTCTACGTGGGTGGGATCGTCGGGTTTTTGCTTGGCCAGTGGCGAGATTTCGACCGGGTATTCGTGAACGAAGGTGGGCTGGATGAGCGCCGGCTCGGCTGCGGAGAGCAGGTTATCGACCAGGTGACCCCAGGTGGCGTTGCCCGCGGCGTCGTAGCCCCGGCGGCGCATCTCGGTGCGTAGCGCGTCTGCGTCGGGGAATGCCACGTAGTCGATGCCTGTGTGGGTGAGGATCAGTTCGCGCAGCGTCACACGCTGCCAGGGCGGTGTGAGGACGATCTCGTGCCCCTGATAGGTGATCGTGGTTGTCCCCAAGATGCGCTCTGCGGTGTAGGCGATCAGTTGTTCGACGGTTTCCATAATGCCGAATAGGTCCGTATATGCGCAGTAGAATTCAAGCTGTGTGAATTCAGGATTGTGCTTGAACGACACGCCTTCGTTGCGGAAGTCGCGGCCAATCTCGTAGACGCGCTCGTACATCCCGACGAGCAGGCGCTTGAGGTACAGCTCGAACGAGATGCGCAGGTAGAGATTTTGTTTGAGCTGGTTGTGATAGGTGGTGAACGGCCGTGCGTTTGCGCCGCCGTACAGCGGTTGCAGAATCGGCGTTTCGACTTCGAGGTAGCCGTGATCGTCGAGCCAGGCGCGCAGGGCGCTGATCATCCGCGAGCGGATGCGGAAGGTCTCGCGGACCTGCGGGTTGACGGCCAGGTCGGCGTAACGCTGCCGGTAGCGTTCCTCGACGTCGGAGAAGGCGCTGTAGCGCCTGAGGTTGCCGTCAGCGTCCGCGTATTCTTTTGGGATAGGCAGCGGTGTGATGGCCTTTGCCAGCATGCGCAGCGTCTTGACCTGCACGCTGATCTCCCCGGTGCGCGTGCGGACGACAGGACCGCCGGCTTCGACGAAATCGCCGATGTCGAACGCTTTCTTGAACAGCGTGTAGGTTTCGTCCCCTAACGCATCTTGCCGCATGAAGAGTTGCAGCTTTCCACTCTCGTCCTCGATGTGGGCGAAGGCAACCTTGCCCATCACGCGGATGCTGATGATGCGCCCGGCTACGGTGACGGCGGGTGGATCGCTGCCGGCGTGCTCGGCGGCAGCGAAGGCCTCGAGCGTGGCCTGGATGGTGTGGGTGCGATGGGCGCGCGGCGGGTACGGTTCGATCCCGGCCTCGTGCAATTTTTCGAGTTTTTCGATACGTTGGCGTTCTAATTCATTGAATTCCACTGCTGGCTCCTCCAAATAGTCTCAAGTCCAAAGCTTCAAGTCGAAAGTGGTGCTTTTATCAAACAAGCCCATACGCTCTGTATGGGCTTGTTTGATTTGTGTGTGATTTCTTAGTTTACGGCGAGAATGTCGAAAACAATGTCCCCATCTGGCGCCTGGACCACGGCCTTGTCGCCGACGTGCTTGCCCAGCAAAGCGCTGCCGAGCGGCGATTCGTTGGAGATTTTGCCGCGCGCGGGATCGGCCTCGGCGGAGCCGACGACGTGGTACTCTTCCGGCTCATCGATGCCGTGTTCCTGGACGGTCACGTGGCTGCCCACACCGACCACGCCGTCGGACTGGTTGTTTTCGATGATGATCGCTTTGCGTAGTTGCTCTTCTAAGGTCAGGATGCGCCCTTCCACAAACGATTGTTCGCGGCGCGCATCCTCCAATTCGGCATTTTCGATCAGTTCCCCCTCACCTAGTGCCTCATGTAAACGATTCGCCACCTCTTGGCGGCGAACTGTCTTCAGATAATTCAACTCTTGTTCTAATGCTTCTCGACCTTCCGGCGTGAGGTATACCGGGCGATTGCTCATAACGATGCTCCTCTAAGTTTTGGTCTGCGTTGTTGGGGTGAATTCGTTTTATAAAACAAAAACCCGAGAGCGCTTGGCTCACAGGCACGTTCATTCTACCATAGTTCTCGGGAATGTAAAGTTAGAAAAATCACCAGGGCAGGGTCTTGTCATGCTTGCTTCAGTTGGATTCCAATTGCTGCGTGGCGGTATTCACTCAGCGTTTTCCGGCGCGATAAGGGGCAGGGAAAAGTAAAAGGTAGTTCCCTTACCCACTTCGCTCTCGACCCAGATTTCACCGTTGTGTGCTTCGACGATCTGGCGCGAGATGACCAGGCCTAGCCCTGTGCCGGTGACCTGGCGCTCTTTACCCGGCAGCCGGGCAAATTTATGGAAGAGGTGTGGCAATTGATCTTCCGGGATGCCCGGCCCGGTGTCTGACACGGCGACGAGCAGCTTTTGGTCGGTCACTTTAGCGGCGAGGGTGATGGTATCGCCAGGGTCGGAGTATTTCACGGCATTGCTGAGTAGGTTGAGAAGCACCTGGTGAATGCGTTGGTCATCTCCGACGGTACAGGGTAGATCATCGGGGAATTCTATGCGTAAGTCCTGGCGGTTGTTGGTGATGGTGGGGCGGATGGTGTTGGCTGCTGCGGTTATGATCTCGCTCATGCACAGGCGGTGCTGCGCCATTCGGATGCGTCCGGACTCCAGGCGGGCCAGATCGAGAAACTGGGTAGCTAAGGCGTTGACGCGCTGGGTCTCTTGTTGGATGATGGTGACGAATTGCGCGCGCATACTGTCGGTTATATCCGGGCGTTGCAGGAGATCGGCATAGGAGAGGATAGCCGTCAGCGGTGTGCGGATTTCGTGAACGACTTCGGCGACCCAATCGCTCTGCTCGAAAAGGCGCGCATTTTGCACGGCGACTGCTGCGATGCTGGCGAGTGTTTCCAACGTTTCGATGTCCTCGGGGGTGAAGCGATGGCGCGCTTTGGTGGTTACCGACTCTAAAACACCGATGACTTGATCGCCAAAAATCATCGGCATGGCCAGCAGCGATTGCGTGGGATCGATGCTCTTGATAGCGAAATGCCGGGGGTCGGAGAGTACGTCCTCGACAATCAGCATTTGCCTGTTTTTGACCACCCACCCGGCGAGGCTGTTATCCAGTGGCACTTCGGCGATTTCGAGCAGCATAGCGTCCGGCCCGCACGCGGCAGCAAAACGTAGCGTGTTGTCGCTCTCCATCAGCAGGATGGATGCTCCATCAGCGTCGGTGAGGTCGCGGGCAGAGTCCACGATTTGCTGGAGCAGCGGGCGCATTTCGAGCGTGGAGTTCAAGTGCCGGCTGATATGCAGGAGCCGCTCTAGGGTGACAATGCTCTGTCTTAGAGATTCGTAAGATTCTTCCATGGTGGATTTTCTCACTATGGTTCTACTTTGCCGACGACAGTTTGGATGATCAGGCGTATTTGTTGGGCCACGAGGCTTCGCGGTTGGATCAAGACCATAGGGCGGCCGCTTTGCGCGCTTTCGTAAGCCAGGTCTGGCACGGGCGGGATGCTGCAAATCATCGTGCGGTCGAGTGTCTTCTCGATATCCTGGCGGTTCAAGGAGGCGGCGGCCGGTGTGCGGTTGATGAGCACGATTTTCGCTTTGTACGCGCCGATGTTATAGCGATCTAGCCCTTCGAGCATCGCCTGCGCCAGGAGCAGCCCGATGCGGTTTGCATCCAGGGTGAGGACGATGTCGCCCGTCATGCGCAGGGCTTCAACGGTCGTCTCGTTCAAGGCCGCGGGCAGGTCGAGCAGGATGTAATCATAATCGTTGCTGAGATGACGTAGAACGGTGCGGGAGAACTCGCGCGTGAGCTTCGGTCCTGTCCCGACAGGTTGGTGCGTGCTTAACAGCAGATGCAGCCCAGACGTGTGCCGTACTAGATTGTCGTTCAAATAATCCTTGTTGATCTGGGCGACGGGACGTTCGGCCAATGCCTGGATACCGCCCGGTACGTTCATACCCAGTTGCAGCGCCAGTGAGCCTTTGCCATCGTGCAATTCCACCAGGACCGTCTGTTTATCGGGGTACGCCTTTTTCAGCTCGAGAGCGACGTTGAGCGCGAGCGAACTGGTACCGAGGCCGCCTTTGGTGGGTAGAAAGCCGATGATCTGTCCGCGTCCCACTTCACTGCCGCTGCGACGACTTCGCTGGAGCAGCGCCTGCACGCGCGTGATGAGTTCAGTAGGGTGGATGGGCTTGGTGAGGTAATCGTCTGCCCCGGCTTGAAAGCCGGCTACTTTATCGTTGACCGCGGTTTTGGCGGTGAACATCAGAATAGGGATGGCTTCCGTTGCCGGGTTCTTGCGGAGCCGTATCGCTACCTGGTAACCATCCATATCGGGCATCATCACGTCGAGGATGATGAGGACCGGTTGTTCCGCGATTGCTTTCTCGATAGCTTGTTGGCCGGACGCCGCCGCAAGGATTTGAAACCCCTCACGCTCAAGCATCATACCGACCAGGCGCAGTGCGTCGACATCATCATCAACGATCAGAATACGATTTGGCTCCATAACGCTCCCACTTTCTTTACAGAATGGTTTGTTCCTATTATACGTTGAGTCGGGGGGGATTCAAGTTACAGCAGTATTACGATTCTATGATTTTTACACGGTCTGGGGGAAAAAATTCGATATCATAGGGCTGATGTAATCAACAGTCCAAGGAACGCCAGGATGATAAGTATGACGAGGCAGTACTTGGTGATGCGGCGCAGTGCCTCTCCCTCACTGTTGCTCAGACCCACTGTGCTGCAGGCCACAATGACCTTTGCCGGGGCAAAGACCGAACCTACGGAAGCGCCGGCGTTGTGGATTGCCAAAATCACCGGGACCGTATAACCCAAAGTTTGGGCAACTTGCTGTTGAAACGCGCCGAAAACCACGTTGGAATTGGTGTTGCTCCCCGTCATAAAAGCCCCCAACGCACCGATAAAGGGGGTGACTAAGGGATATAGCCCTCCAGCAATATCGGCCATCGCGTGCGAAAGCAGCGACACCATGCCGGCTTTCTCCATCGTGGTCGCCATCCCCACCATGGCTAGAATCCCCAACGTCGACGTCCATCCACTGCGGACCATACCGGTGCGGATCTTCTTGCCGGCGCCTGGCGGCAGTGTCCCCTGAATTTTCGAGAGCAGTAGGGCCAGAAATCCGGTGTAGAATAACAATGCGCCTGCGTGGCCGAAAAGTGCGAGCGCCTTCGTTTTGCTGGCCGCGATCGTTTGGCCGTTGGCGAGGGCGATCTGCGGAATGGTGACCTGCACCTGCACCTTGTCGAGGAATCCGGCAAGCGGACGGATAAAATTGGCGCTGAAGATGATGACCAACAGCAGCAAGTAGGGCCAGATGGAGGCCAGATGTTTGGCCCACGGGATGGCATCCGCGCCAGGGCTAACCTTCCCCGTGTGCAGTCGCGCCCAGATGACGCCTACCGCTAGGCCGGCCAGAGCACCGAGCATCAGGGCAATGTGATAGAGTCCGGCAAGTACAGCGAGATACTGGACCCCACCCATAGTTAGCGCCATCAAGAGCATCGGCCACAGTCCGGCGCGCACTGCGTGCCGTCCACCGGCTATCCACAGCACGCAGAACCCGGCCATAAAACAAACCAGCCCGAGCATCAGCGTCATATCCGGCGCGATGATTGCCCCTTCCAGGCCGGTGGCCGTTTTGAGCGCCTCATACGAAGCGCCGAGCGAGCCGAACGAGATCGACCACGAATGTCCCACCGCGGGCAAGACCACGGCGATGAGTGGTTCAAAACCGATCCCGACCATAATGGGCGCGACCACCGCCATCGGCACGCCAAAACCCCCCACGCTTTGGAGAAACGAGGTAAAGGCCCATCCCATAATGAGGACTTGCAGCGTTCTTTCGGGAGAGATTTGCCGCAGCATCGTCGCCATAGCGTGCAACGCGCCGTTGGCTTCGGTGATACGGAAGAAAAATAGCGCCCCCCAGATAACGTACAGCACTTGCGCGGCGCGGAAGAGGCCATCGACTTGCGTCCAGAAGAGGAATTCCGCGTTGGCCGCAAAACGCAACGCAGCGATGAGCAGGGCCGCGATCCAACCTGCTGCGCCGGCTTTCGCGCCGCTCCAGTGAAAGCCTATCATCAGGACGATAATGAGCGCCAATGGCAAAGCTGCGAACAACGTATCGATGATGGTCATAATTCTGGCCTTCGTGAATGTGTATTGGCGTTATTGTACCACAAACTGCCCCCTCCATTTTCGCCGTCTATGGCTAGAGCGAAAACAAAAAACGGGATTCTAGAGCACTGTGCTCCAAAATCCCGCCAGGAGTCGAACAAAGGCTTAGTTTTGGCCGTATAGATGACCTTTGAGGGTCATCATTTCGCGTTTTAGTTGATCGTCGTGCTCCAGACGCGCGCGGACCCTTTCGTAGCCGTAGAGCACGGTCGTGTGATCGCGCCCGCCCAACTCGGCGCCGATTTGGGGAAGTGAGGCATCGGTCTCCTCGCGCAGAAGGTACATCGCGATGTGGCGCGGTTGGGCGATGCGGCGGCTGCGCTGCGCGCTGCGCAGGTCGTCCTCGCTGATGCCGTAATAAGTTGCTACAGTGTTGAGAATTTGTCCGGCCGAGATTTCGGGATGATGGGGCAGCAGATCGGTAAGGGCATTTTCGGCGACCTGTCGTGTCAGGGGGAGGTCGGTGAGTCGTGCCATCGCCAGTACGCGGTTAAGTGCCCCCTCGAGTTCCCGGATGTTGCTCTCGATGTTGGTGGCGATGTAACTCAACAACTCGTTGGGTACCTCAACGTGCAGCCGTTCTGCCTTTGATTGCAGGATAGCGACGCGCGTCTCGTAATCCGGGGACTGGATATCGACGATCAGTCCCCATTCGAAGCGCGAGCGCAGGCGTTCCTCCAGCGTGACCATAGCTTTAGGAATCCGGTCGCTGCTGAGGACGATCTGGTGACCTGTATCGCGTAGCGCATTGAACGTGTGGAAGAATTCCTCTTGGGTACTTTCTTTCCCGGCGATGAACTGAATATCATCGACCAACAGAACGTCTGCCGTGCGATACTTTTCACGGAAAAGTTCGGTGGTGTGCGTGCGAATCGCTTCAATAAGGTCGTTGGTAAACGTTTCGGAAGAGACGTAAAGCACCTGCATATTGCGCCGGTAACATTCGTGCCCAATGGCGTGGAGTAGATGGGTTTTCCCCAATCCTACGCCGCCGTGGATAAACAGCGGGTTGTACGCGCGGGCTGGAGTTTCGGAGACGGCCTGCGATGCGGCCTGGGCCAGACGGTTGCTCGGCCCCACAACGAAATTGTTGAAAGTATAACTGGAGTTTAAACCGGGGTCACGTGCCGGGACGGGAAGCGGTATTGTTTCCTCCTGGACCAGAACGGGAACCTCGCCGTTGCCATTGTTGCGTTTAGCTTGCCAGACGACAAAACGCGCCCGTACTTCTTCCTGTTTGGTCAGCCGGCATAAGGTGCGCTGGATGATCGTGTAGAGGCGGTTTTCCAACCATTCGACGGCATAGCCATTTTTGACCCCGATGACCAGCGTGTCGTCGTTCTCCATGCCGATGCAGTGTGTGTCCCGCAGCCAAGTATCGAAGGTTGCCCGGGTCATTTGTAACTCTAATTCACCCAGGGCCGCCTGCCACAATCTTTGTGAATTCATATAATTACGCAATCCTATTTGAGATGATTTCGCAAGGGTGACTGCATCAGCGAAAATGGTCATAAAAAGGGTGGTCACTGGCTCAACCAATGCCGTTGTGCAAAAGGATGTGGTCATTAAGGGGACTATCCCCTTTACCTTTGCCGTGACCACCTACATTTTACCAAAAAAGCGCGAAACAAGCAATCTCAAAACCCCACTTTTATCTTAAAAAGCGCCTGGTTTTAATCTTGCTCAGGCTAATGTGGATAGCAATATTTTTGTTCGGCATATGTGCGGTATGGCGCTGTTCCAACCACTACAAGTATGGGTTGCGCTGTGGAAACCCATGTGGAAAAGATCGTAAGGATTTGTCAGACCCAAACATTTTGCGCTCCGAGTCATATTTGCAATGTGACGCGCGCCCTTTATCCTCGCCGGCGTTGACGTTGCCTTTCCAGCCAGTTGGCACGCAGGGACTCCAGGCTGCGTGAAAGGCCCATCCAATCTTCAACGGGGATCACCAGGGCCATCTCCTGCGGGTGCATCAGATAGGGGTGAAACCACAAGCGCAGCCACCACTTTGGGATTGGGTAGCCTTTGACGTTGATTACGATGATGGTTTTGCCCCAGAGGTTCTTGTATAGACGCCAGCGCGAGTTTTTTTCGTTTTCCGGCGGGAAGATACTTTTGAACTCCATTGGGCGCACCATTTCCACGCGCTGGTATGAAAAGGCGACCGGATAAAAGGGTGTGTGGATGATAAAATTATTCTTGTGACAACTCACGTGCGCGCGCCGGGCCAGAAACGTGTACATGACGACAAGGACACCGGCGCCGCTGACGATGAATCCGAGAAAGGGATAGCGCTGCTCAAGCTGGGGGGCCTGGGGCACCACCCACCAGAGCAAAATCCCGGCGGGGATGAGCCACAACGCCGGGCCGAACCAATGCTTGGCCAGAGCTTGATAGGGCAACAGGCGAAATCTCGGCGTCTTTGTGCTCTTCATAGCGATTGACCTCCTTCTTGTGTTACCTGATAATAGGCACATTGGGTTTGTAGCGGACATTCGACGCACGCGGGCTGGCGCGCGTGGCAGACCTGCCGGCCGTGTGCGATGAGGTTGAGATGCAATGTCCAGTATAGTTCCGGTGGGACGAGCGCTTCGAGCAGGGTATGCGCTTTTTCCCGTGACGTATTCTGGGGGATCAATCCTAGCCGTTTGGTGACACGATGGACGTGCGTATCGACCGGGAAAGCCGGACGTCCCAGTGCAAAGAGCAGCACAATGGCGGCGGTCTTGGGGCCGACGCCGTTGAGGTCCGTGAGCCACCGGCGCGCCTTCTCTAGCGGCAGCTTTTCCAGGAAAGCTAGTGATAACTCGCCGCGCTCTGCCGTAATCTTGCGGAGCGCCGCCTGGATGTTCGGCCCTTTGGTGGGGGCCAGGCCGGCCGGCCGGATGGCGTCGATGACGGCGTCGACGGGCGCGTCGCGCACGGCCTCCCAGGTGGCGAACTCCGCGCGCAGCGCCGCGAATGCTATGTCGCGATTGCGGTCGTTGGTGTTCTGGCTCAGGATGGTATTCACCAGCGCCGCTAACGGATCGCCGTCGGGCCGGTGTGGTGGATCGCCATAGAGGTTGCGCAACTCCCGGTGAATGTCCATAATGGCGGTGCTTGAAGTGTTGTCAGGCATTGTCATGTGTTCTGCTCCATAATCCGCCGCGCGCGACGTAGCCACACTTGTTCGGCTTCGAAGGTGAGATGGGTAGGGGCCTCTTCCCACGGAACCCAGATGGTGAAGAACTGTTGATCGTCGGGATACGGGCGTTCGGTTTGATGTAGTGTGCGTGCGCGCATCAGAAAGTAATGCTCGGTGCGTCGCACGACTTTGCCATCCAGGGGAAAAGCGACCAACTGCTCTCCCAGGTCGGCGATGATCTCCAGGTCGTCGTAGCCGGTCTCTTCGGCTACTTCCCGCAGCGCCGCGTTGGCGAGGGCTTCTTCCGGCTCGACGTGACCCTTGGGCAAGCGCACCTCGTCACGTTCGGGCCGGATCAGCAGCAGGACGTGGGTACCTGCGGCGTTGGTGAGGACGCCGCCGCTGGCCGTATAGCTGATGTGAACCGGAGATTGAACCATAGTGCGCCTTTCAAAACTGCGATGGAGCCAAACTGCAAAAGTCTCACGCGGCACCTGTTCGAACAACGACTTGCGCTGAAAACGAGGTCTGCAAGACGCAGTACGCGTGAAGACTTTTGTAGTCTTTGTTATACCGGAAGTCCGCGATTTTGGCAATTCGTAAAAATGCCCCGCGTTTGGCGGGGCGTCATAAAGTTTTCTACCACGGAGACACAGAGTTCACAGAGGTTTTCTCTGTGTTCTCCGTGTCTCTGTGATGAATTTATTGTGCGGCTACGCGGTTTCGAGATACCGCTCCAACTCCCACGGCGTCACGCGGATGCGGTATTCATCCCACTCTGCACGCTTGGCCCGGATGAACGTCTCTGCCACCGGATCGCCCAGTGCTTCGAGGATGACGTCATCTGCTTCCAGCGCGTCCAGGGCCTCGGACAAAGTGCCGGGTAGCGTGCCGATGGACCGTGCGGCAAGGTCCACCTCTTTCAGGTGATAGATGTCCTCGTTGACCGGTTCCGGCGCTTCGAGTTCGCGTTCGATGCCGTCCAGGCCGGCGGCCAGGATAGAGGCGAACAGCAGGTAGGGGTTGCTGCTCGGATCGGGGCAGCGCAATTCGATGCGCGTCGCGGCCTCTTTGCCCGGGCGGGTCGCCGGGACGCGGATCATGGCCGAGCGGTTGCGATGTGCCCAGCAGACATAGACCGGTGCTTCGTAGCCGGGCGTGAGGCGTTTGTAGCTATTGACCGTAGGCGCGCCGATGGCTGCCAGCGCGCGCGCGTGCACGATCTGCCCGGCGAGGAAGTGGTAGGCGAGTTTCGAGAGATGGTAGGGATCGTCGGCAGCGTAGAAAATATTCTTGTCGCTGGCGTCGGTCATACTTTGGTGCGTGTGCATCCCCGAACCGTTGATGCCGAAGATCGGCTTGGGCATGAAGCTGGCGTAGAGGCCATAGGTCGCGGCGATGGCGCGCACTGTATACTTCAGCGTGATGGCGTTATCGGCTGTGGAGAGTGCGTCGGCGTAGCGGAAATCGATCTCGTGCTGCCCGGCGGCAACTTCGTGGTGGGACATCTCGACGTAAATGCCGAGTTCTTGCAGCGCGATGATGATCTCGCTGCGCACTTGCTGCGCCTCGTCGCGGGGCGAAAAGTCGAAGTAGCCCCCGATATCGTGCGGTACCGGCTGGAACGGCGCGTCGCCGTTGCGCTTGAACAAGAAAAATTCCAGTTCTGGGCCAACGTTGTAGGTGTACCCCTTAGTGGCGGAGCGTTCGAGCATACGCTTCAGGATCGTGCGCGGTGAACTGAGCGAAGGTTCGCCGTCCGTTGTATGCACATCGCAGATGATGCGCGCGCGGCGGCGTTCTGGGACGCTCCACGGTAGCACGCGGTACGTTGCCGGATCCGGCACAAGCACCATATCGCTCTCGAAAATGCGCGCAAACCCCTGCACGGACGATCCATCGAAGAAGATCCCTTCTTCCAATGCCCCCTCAAGCTGTCCGACCGGCAGGGTGACGCTTTTGATGGTTCCAAAAATGTCGGTGAACTGAAAACTCACAAAACGAATGTCATCTTCCATAGCGCGAGATACAACTTCAGTAATCATTTCCCTCTTCTCCTTTTTGGCTGATATAGATTACAGATGCATGATACTTTCTCAACAAACCCAGAAACACATTGACGCTATTACGATTTGTATCACCTCCTTATCAAAACGAAAACCAGCCTACCGGTTTCCGGTAGGCTGGTTTATGAAAAATCACTCAATAGCCGTGCAACGCTAACCGGACTTCGGATGAAGCCGTTGCTGCTGGTTATTGGCGCTGGCGATCAACGTTACGATCATAGAATCTCCAAAGACTACAAAAGTCTTAACAAACCCTTGATTTTCCAAGTTGTGGTTCAATGTACAGGTTTGCTTAACGAATCCTCGTGTGAGACTTTTGTAGTCTGCACGTTCAACAGTGTAAAACAAATGCGAAATTTGTCAAATTTTCAGGGTTCCAGACCGTTGAAGTACTCGCGCACGTAAGCCCGCAGCGCGGGCGGGTAGACACTGCGCGATAGATCGGCCTGGGCGGCTTCGGCGTAGGCGGCGTAGACGTCCTGGTAAGCGATACGCGCCTCACCGGGGAGGCCGGTGCTGGTACGTGGTGGGCCGAGCGTCTCCTGCCGCGGAAGCGTGATCTCGCCGCCCTGCCCGGCAATGCGTGGCGCTTCGGCGGAACCGTAGGGCCGGCTGCTGCCGGCGTCCTCGCTGTGCGTACTGCTGCCGCTGCCGGGAATTTCTGCTGCGCCGCCGGTCGTTTGCCCTTGCACACCTGTTTCCGGCTCTCCCTGTGTCCCAGAAGCCCCTGGTTGGCCCGATGTGCTCTCTGAGACGGAAGTGCTCGCCGTTTGACGTTGCGCGGCTCCTAGGCCCTCCTGGGCCTGCTGGACGGCAGCCTGGGCCTGTTCGAGGGTTTGGTTGGGTGTGTTGGCCTGCGCCGCCTCGGAGAGCGTCTCTGCGGCCTCCTGAACGGCGGCACGCGCCGCGTCCATATCGCCGCTGTAGATTTCCTGGGCAGCGGCCTCCAACTGTTCGGCCAGTTCTGAATCGCTGGCTTGCAGTGCGTCGGCCATTTGTTGGAAGGCGTCGGCCAGCGCCAGCGTTTCTTCGGTGGTAAGCGGCTGCTTATTTGTTGGATCCAGGAGGTCGCGCAGATAGGCAGCAGCGGCCTCTGCATCGCCGCGTTGCAGTGCCTCGGCCAGCGGTTGGACGACGTCGGCGGTGGAAAGAGGGCTGGCTTCGGCCAAGCGTTCGAGCTGCGCAGCAGCTTCTGGCGAGCGCAGTTCCGCAAGCTGCCGCTCGGCCTCGGAGAGCGCGGCCTGTTGTTCGGCGGGCGTATTACGCCGATCGCGGAGCGCGGCGAGCGCCTCCTCTAACGCCTGGAGCGCGGCGGCGCGCTCGGTCTCGCTGAGCGTATCGTTCGTTGCCAGGCTCTCTTGTGCTGTCTCGAGGTGGACAATAGCAGCGGCTGCCGCCTGCTGCTGCGTTTCGCGCTGGACAAGTACGCTTTCCTGCGGGTTGGCGAGGAAGAGCGCCAGAGCGAGTGCTGGCAATAAAACGAGCGCCGCAACCCCCACCGCGCGCGGCGGGCGCAGTGGAAAGGCTGGTTGTGGATCGATGGCGCGCGCGGCGGCGAGCGTCTCCGTTTGTTGAAGGTGAGCGAGCGTTAGGGGAGCGGTGATGTGTCCCTGCGCCAGTTCCCAGGCCGTCGTTAGCCGGTCGGCTAGATGTAGCCGCCGGTCGAACAGGCGCAGCCGGCGCGGAAGTGGTATAGGCCAGATATACCCGAGCGCTGCGCCCGCGAACAGCCCGCCTCCTACGGCCCAGACGGACGCCAGTAACAATTCGGCTTGGTACCATAGCGGCGTGATTCGCGCCGCGACGGCAGCAACCAGCAGCGCCGCCAGCGCCGCCACGACGCCGTATCCCGCACCCATCACGAGATGGTGGCGGCGAAGCGCCTGGTCGAAGCGCACGATTTCGCGTTTTAACGACGTATGCATCGTCAACGCTCCGGGCGCTTCAATCGCCAGGTGGTGATAAGTAGCATGATCGTGGTAGCGATGAGGGTGAAGAGCGTGTACGTGATCCAGGGGGAGGGCAGCGTGAGGGTTCCCAGGATCGTTCCGCCGGCGCCGGCCGTGTAGCGTTCGACGGTGAAGCGCAACAGCAGCCACGAGTTTTGTTCGAAGACCATCGCCTCAGTCACAATTGCGGCGGTCAGTGGGTGCAGTCCGGCGAGGATAATCCACCCGTATTGTACCAGGGCCTCGATCCAGAATGGTTGTACGTCGAGGAAGGCGCGATATTTCCACGCATCGGCAAGTCCCGCGGTCGCGGTCGCCAAAATGATGATCACCGGGGCAGAGGCAAAGGCCAGACCGTAGAAGATGAGCACGGCGGCGATGGTCCGCCGCAGGAACGCGGAGATGAGCAGTGCCCAGGCAATGCTAGAGAGCATTGCCAGCACGAAGAAGAGCAAGGTGATGCCCAATTCGGTGGTGGTGACACCACCGAGCCAGAAGCCGGTCATCAACAGCGGCAGGGGCGCTAAGACGTAGATGGCGCCGGTGAGTAGCGCCGAGGCCAGTTTACCCAGGACGATGCTGCGGGTTTTGAGCGTGGTCGTGACCAGGAGATCGAGGGTGCGGTTTTCGCGTTCCCCGGCGAACGCGCCTAACGCGCTGACCGGCACCAGCAGGCTGCTGGTCAAGATCAGGATGACGCCGGAGAACCAGTAGATAACCCGTCCCGCGGTGAAGATGTCGAGCATCGACATAGTGCTAGCGTTGGTGAACAGCGGCATTGCTATGATAGCGGCGAGGAACAGGGCCAGCAGTCCGACGCCGAGCAGGTAGAAGCCCAGAAACCAAAAAAAACGGTTCCTGCGCACGCTGCCGTATAGATGCCGAATGAGAATTGGGTTCATGATGTCTCCATGCCGCATATATGATTATACCCGTGAATTCAAGACTACAAAGCGACGTGTTTAGCTCTTGCCAAGCACACTTTTCAGGATAGAATGGGGCCAGGAAATGTGAATGGCAAATCATAAGTCCTGAATCGTGAATCGGAAATCGTTAGGGTGGGGGTCATGCAAAACAAAACGACGTTCATTGTGGCTGGACTTCTTATCATTGCTGCTGTGATCTACTTGATTGTGAGTAGCACCGGTAGCACGGCGCAGTTCTTCGTGACCGTTGGGGAACTTCAGGCAATGGATGACGAGGCTATGCAGCGCAATATCACCGTCTCCGGTGCAGTCCTCGGTGAAACCATCGTCTACGATGCGCTGGCGCCGCGCGTTACATTTACCATCCTCAATGTGCCTGCCGATCCCAAAGAGATCGAGCGGCGTGGTGGACTGGCTCAGGTGCTCCACGACGCTGTCGAGGACCCCACCGGTCCCCGATTGGAGGTTGTCTACAACAGCGTGAAGCCTGATTTGTTGCAGAACGAAGCGCAGGCGATTGTGCGCGGCAAGATGGGGGCAGATGGGCGCTTCTACGCTGATGAACTGCTCCTCAAGTGTCCCTCGCGTTACGAAGAAGAAGTCCCCGCCCAGGCAGGCGACTAAGATGGTTGGCGAAATCGGGACGCTCCTCACTGCTCTCTCGTTAGCCGTTGCCTTGTACGCGGCTTATGCTGCGTGGCGCGGTATACGGCTGTCCGCCGTCACCGCCTCGGCTGCGCAGGGCAAGACTTGGCTGCAGAGCGCGCACAATGCCACCTATGCGCTGGTGGCGCTGCTTGGCGCGGCGCTGTTGCTGCTGCTGCTGGCCTTCCTTACCGACCATTTCGAAATTAGCTACGTGGCGCAGCACTCCTCGACGGTGATCCCCGTGTATCTCAAAATGTCGGCAGTGTGGGCCGGACAGGAAGGGTCGTTGCTTTTGTGGTGCTTCTTGCAGGCGCTCTTTGCGGCGCTGGCGATTGCCTATCCTGCGGAACGCGCGCGCCCGCTCGTCCCCTGGGCCATGGTTCTCCTGAGCTTGATTACGGCCTTCTTCGTTGCCGTGACGCTGTTCCTCTCGCATCCCTTTACCCTGCTTCCGCAGCCGCCTCTCGACGGGCGTGGACTCAATCCGCTGTTGCGCCATCCGGGGATGATTTTCCACCCACCCGCGCTGTACGTGGGCTACGTGGGGCTGGCAGTGCCCTTCGCTTTTGCGATGGCGGCCCTTATCACACGGCAAATTAAAGGTTGGACGGCGGCGATTCGCACCTGGACGTTGATTGCCTGGCTCGGTCTGGGCCTGGGGCTGCTGTTGGGGATGCGCTGGGCCTACGATGTGCTCGGCTGGGGCGGTTATTGGGCCTGGGACCCCGTCGAAAATGCCGGGCTGCTGCCCTGGTTCACCGCAACGGCGCTGCTGCACGGCGCGGTGATGCAGGAGGAGAAGCGCGGTTTCCACGTGTGGAACGCGCTGATGGCGATCTTCTCGTTCGCGCTCGTGCTTTTTGGCACCTTTGCCACCCGCAGCGGGATGATCCAGTCGGTGCATGCTTTTGGGGTTTCCAACTTGGGCGGCTACTTCCTCACTGCGATCGCGGTGACGCTGTTTGGCTCGTTGATCCTGCTCTACACCCGCCGCGCAGTGCTCAAGACGTCGTCTGCGACGGTCGAGAGCCTGCTCTCGCGCGATGGGATGTTCTTTCTGACGCTGGTGTTATTCGCTACGCTGACCATCTCTGTGCTGGTGGGTAGCCTGCTCCCTACGTTGACCGAGGCGTTCGGGGGGCAGCGATTTGAAGCCGGGCCGGCGTGGTTCGATCAGGTCACCGGCCCGCAGTTCGCAGTGCTGATCGTGGTGCTTGGCTTGTGCCCGTTGCTCGGACGGGGAGCAGCGGCGTTGAAGCGGTTGCGGCAACTACGGTGGATCGTTATCGGCGGCGCGGTCATCGTCCCTGTTGTGGCGGTGCTCGCGGGCTTCACCGATGCTTTGTCTCTGTTCGGGTTCGCCATCAGCGGTTTTGCCGGGGCTGCGACGCTTGCGGAATTCGTTAAGGGCGTCATTACGCGCCGTAAACGGACCAACGAGGCACCCCTCAACGCGCTGTGGTTTATGCTGCGTGCGCAGCGCCGCAAGTATGGCGGCTATCTCGTGCATCTCGGTATTGTCTTTATGGCGCTTGGCATCATCGGTACGCGGATGTATCCCTTTGAGGTGCAAATGACCGTCAACGCCGGCCAGTCGATGACGGTGGGCGACTACTCGCTCATCTTCGAGGAACTGAAGCGCGATTTCGTGGCCGATCACAGTACGACGTGGGCCAACGTATCTGTCTACCGGGGCAGCACGTACCTGACGACGCTGCAACCCCGATTGAATCGTTACACCGGCGAGCAGACGATTACTGTGCCCGCACTGCACCCTCAACCCCGTGAGGACCTCTATCTCATTCTTGCCGGCTGGACGAGCGACGGTGCAACCGCGACCTTCAAGGTCGTCATCAATGTGCTGGTCAACTTTCTCTGGCTCGGGGGATTGATATTCCTGGCGGGCGGCGGGCTGGCGCTCTGGCCCAGGATGGAGCATCGCACGTGGAACGTTGTGGCGCTTGTCGTTGGGTTGATCCTGCTGCTTGGCTCGGGCTGGGCCATGTGGGGGATGTCTCACGGCTCGGTCAATTACGGTGGCGGAAGGCCGCTCGTCGGCCAGGAGGCGCCCGATTTCCGCCTGAGCCTGCTTGATGGGGAGACCATATCGCTGGCAAGTTTGCGCGGTGAGATTGCTGTCATCAATTTCTGGGCCACGTGGTGTCCTTCGTGCGTCGATGAGATGCCCGACTTGCAGGCCGTGTGGGAGGCGTACCGCGATAGGGGCGTGACTTTACTGGGCGTCGCTTACCAGGACAGCGAGACGACCGTGCGTAGCGCGATGGTGCAGTTTGGAACGACCTACCCGGTGGGCCTGGATACTGGCGACCGCATCGCCAAGCAGTACGGCATCACCGGCATCCCGGAGACGTTCATCGTGGCTGCTGACGGGCGCGTGGCCTACGTCCATGTCGGCCCGATTACGGCCGCGGCCCTCTCCGCGCAACTAGATGCACTGCTCAAGTAGAAATCTACCACAGAGACACAGCGGCAAGATTGCCGCGAACACTGAGGCTTTTCTAATTTCTAATTTCTCACTTCTAATTTTCAGGGGAGACCGAGCATGAGTTTGGGATCTATTTTTGTGGGCCTTGCCATTGCCGTGATCACCATCGCCTATATCGTGCGCCCTTTTCGTACTGCGCCTAGCGCCGCCGATTCCCGCACCGATAGGCTGATTGAAGCCTGGATACGCGCTGCTCCTGCCGCGCATCCCGGTACGGAGAACGCGGTTACAGCGCCAGGCGCAGGTGCGCCCGCCGATGCGACCGTGCCTGTGGTTACCCCTACGCCCGCGCCCGTTGCTGCGCCAGGTACGTTGCCGGCTGCAGCCGTTAACTTCTGCCCGCAGTGTGGGCGGCGGGTGACGGCAGCGTATCGCTTTTGCCCTGGCTGCGGTGCGCGGCTGCCTCACGAGGAAAGTGCGGCAGCCGCAGGTGCGCCATCGGATGGCGCGGCATGAAGCGCGTGCTCTGGTTTGCCCTCGTGGTTCTCGTGCTGCTGCCGGGTATAGCGCTGGCGCAGGACGCGGGCGGCATCTCCGTCACCGGGCAGGTGACCAACGGGACGCCGGGCGGAACGCTCCCCGTAGGCGATCCGGTAACGTTGCAATTTTACAGCCAGGGGACCTGGACTGCTATCTTCACCACCACGCTGTCTGCTGATGGCACGTTCCGTTTCACCGATTTTGGCATGGACGCCGGCAGCGATTTCGTCACGCACATTCTCTACCAGGGTGTGGATTACTATTCTTCGCCGACCAAACTGTTGGGTGATCTGGCCACTGAAACTGTCGCCGGCATCACCGTCTTTGAGCCAACCACCGATCCGAGCGGGGTTGTGATTGACCAAATGCATTACTTTATCGCGCCGGCCGGCGACGATGTGCGCATCGCCGAGTACTACCTCGTTGGCAACACCGGCGATCGCACGTACATCGGGACGGAGAACGCCGATGGGGTGCGCACCACGCTCACGTTTACGCCACCGGCCGGAGCCAGTGA
>OMKS01001356.1_pt1 | contig 21868 bp, 23 predicted proteins | sample 1674721 | NCBI WGS metagenome assembly OMKS01 (sample SAMN06264996, study PRJEB25208) | sediment metagenome | isolation source: hot spring sediment | place: USA: California | collected 2014-09-02
ATCACTTTTTAATTGATTTAAGATATTTGATAAATCCTTTAATCTGTTTTCTTTCTTCTAAAAGCTTTTTATACAATATTCTTGATTCATTTTTGATCTGATAAATATCAGATAGTATATAACTCATTGACATTAATTCAGAACATGATCTCTGTGAATATTTCAAAAATCTAATGAACTCGACATTATTATCAGAATCAAATCCCTCCGGAATATTATTCATAATTGATATCCCGGCTCCTTTTAATTGATTTGTTAATCTCAATTTTTTTTAGTGACTCATTACCGTCAATTATTTTATAAATAAGATTAACAATTTCTCTAGCTTGTTTCCAAATAGGTAATTCTTCAAAATTTTTGTAATTCATTCTATTAAATCAATTCGCAAATTCGTCAATGCGTTAAATTCGTTAATATTTCTCTCCAATTAGCGGATGCCTATTGAAATCAGATTTTACCATAACCTTTGCATTGCGGATACTGTGTACTAGTTCTATTGATGGACGAGCGTGTTCGATGCCAAAACCGTTTCCTTCTAAAACATTTTGATAGATAACAGTATGCAAGTCAGTGAACCCTTGAGTAAACTCAACTTCTTGATTATCAATTAATATAGAACGATAAGTTCTTTGATTTGCATTGAGAGCTGATTTTGGTAAATCATTTCCATCTATTGATAAATACCATTTTACATTTGCATTAGGAAGTTCTAAAAATCCCGCCATTTTATCTTCTTGATTAATGTGAACTTCGGAATGAATCGGTTTACCGAAGAACCACATTAATAGATCGAAGAAGTGAATTCCGATGTTAGTCGAAACACCACCCGATTTTTTTACATCACCTTTCCAAGAGAAGTTATACCAATTACCTCTAGAAGTAATGTATGTAAGAACAACTTCTTTCTTTGAGTTAGATTTTTCATTATCAATTTTATTTTTCAACTCAATTAAAGCCGGATGTACACGTAATTGCAGAACAGTATAAATTTTTTGTTTGAATTCTTCTTGAAGACTTTCAAGAATATCAAGATTCCATGGATTTAAGACCAGAGGTTTTTCACAAATAACATCGGCGCCTAAACGGAGTCCAAGACGGATATGTGCATCATGCAGATGATTAGGTGAACAGATTGATAAATAATCTAATTTATTTTCAGTTTCTTCACGGCGTAATTTTTCGAGATGACGATCGAAGCGTTCGAATTCGGTGAAGAAGCTTGTCTCAGGAAAATATTGATCGAGTATTCCAACCGAATCATGCGGATCGACAGCGGCAATTAAGTTATTACCGGTTTCTTTAATTGCTTTTAGATGTCGGGGCGCTATGTAACCGGCGATGCCGGTGAGTGCGAAGTTTTTCATTTTTGGATTAACGTCCGCTAATCCCGATATACAGCATCGGGATGCAAAAAGCGCAAAGGCAGCGGGATGTCGTAAAAATCACTCCAGATTTTCGAATTAGTGGATTAATTGAATTTTTAGGATCACAAAGTTTCATGGGGTAAAGTCAAGTTCAAAGGACAATGTTCAAAGGACAATGTTCAAAGGATAATGTTCAAAGGCTAAAGGCATCAAAATATTTTTTACTTTGTGAAACTTGGTGAACAACTTCGTGATACTTAGTGATACTAAATCATTATCAGCAACAAAGTCTATGCATCGAAGAGTTTGTCACTTTTGATACCATGTTTAATGAATGCGTTGCGTGTATCGATTACTATTTTTGAATTTTCCATTATAAAGTCATAATCATAATCATCGTGATCGGTTGATAGTAATATCAAATCATACTTATTAAGATTATCTTTAGTAAGTTCTACCGAATTCAAATCATAATTATATTTTCGTGTCGCAGGTAGTTTGGGAACGTAAGGATCATTGTAATCGACTTCTGCTCCTTTGGATCGAAGTATTTCAATTAATTTCAGTGACGGTGATTCACGCATATCATCAATATTCTTTTTATAAGCGGCACCGAGTATCAGTACTTTAGAACCTTTAAGAGATTTACCATGATCGTTAAGGATTTCCATAGTACGGGTAACGACATAATAAGGTTGAAAAGTATTTATTTCGCCGGCAAGTTCTATAAACTTTGTATTGACTTCATACTCACGTGCTTTCCAAGTTAAATAGAAAGGGTCTATGGGGATACAATGTCCGCCCAGACCGGGACCAGGATAAAACGGATGATATCCGAAAGGTTTAGTTGATGCAGCGTTAATAACTTCCCAAATATCGATATCCATTCGATGGAAAACCATTTTGAGTTCATTAACGAGAGCAATATTAACCGACCGATAAATATTTTCTAAAAGCTTAGTTGCTTCGGCGGCACGCGGTGAACTTACTGCTACGGTTTGATCAAGAACTGCGTCATATAATGCTTTAGAGACTTCAAGACAATCGGGTGTAACACCGCCGATTACTTTAGGGATAGTTTTTGTAGTGTAACTCGGGTTATTCGGATCTTCACGTTCCGGAGAGAACGCGAGGAAGAAGTCGATGCCAACGGAGTAACGTGAGACGCCAGACGTCAAATGTGAAACCGAGGGGGCGGATTCGAATAATGGTAATAAAATTTCTTCTGTTGTACCGGGATATGTTGTAGATTCAAGAGTTATAAGCTGTCCGGGTTTTAAGTATTTCTGAATTGTCTCGGCAGTATCAACAATATAAGACATATCCGGTTCGCGGTGTTCGTCGAGGGGAGTCGGGACACATATAATAATTGCATCAGTTTCTGTAAGACGAGAGAAATCAGTAGTAGCATCAAATCTCCCTGTATCAATAGCTTTTTGAATTCTATTGCCGTTAATATGTTTTATATAACTCTTCCCTTGCTTTAAGATAGGGATTTTTTTTTCATCAATATCGAAACCAATAATTGAGAACCCGCTTTCGATGAATTCGAGTCCAAGTGGCAGACCTACGTAACCAAGCCCAATGATACCTACGATGGCTGACTTACTGTAAATTTTTTCAAGTAAAGTGTTTTTGTTGTTCATTGAGTTAGAGCCTAATAAATTATATGATTTGATGAGTGGATATCAAGGATAAAGGACAATGGATAAAGGATAAAGGACAAAGGATAAAGGACAAAGGATAAGGGATAAAGGGAAAGACAAAGTCGAAAGTTAAGATCAATTGCCCTTTCTTGTTTTGCTAGCTATTTTTCCTAATATTCTTTTTAATTCTTCTGATTCGTTAATTAATTCTTCCAGAATAGGCTGATTATCAATTTTAGCATCTTTAATAACTTTTAACCAGTAATTTGATTCACGCATTTCTTTTAAGGCAATACGAACTTTATTGCTAAAATCAGTTTTAGAAGGAGCACCCTGAGCCTCTTCATAATTGGCACCACCTGAAGATGCCGATTTAATCAACTGATACTTTATAATTTTTGCTTCTTCAAAATTTTTTATAGTTCGAAGATATACGATTATATCAACCGCGAATTTTAACAATCTATTCGACAATTCATTTTTCATAAATTGTTAATTCTACCTTTTGCCTTTATCCTTTGAACTTTATACTTGGTTTTTAATACAGCTTCGCCAAGTGAGTCCCATTTTAAAATTGAGACAAACAACTTGGTTACAATTAATTTATTTATCTTGAAACCTACAACAATAAATTTAGCATAAAATGTCGCATTATGCATTAAATATAATGCACATTTTGATCTAAATCATTATAGATTTTTTCTTCTTGGAATATGTAAAAAAATTCCTTAGCCCTTTGAAAGGAATTCTTCGATTGAATCAACAACATAATTAATTTGTTCACCCGAGAGTTCAGGGTAAATCGGAAGTGCAACCGAAGTATCGGCACAAAATTCGGAAACCGGAAAATCACCCTTATCATGCCCAAGATAATTAAAACACTCCTGTAAATGGAAAGGAATAGGGTAATAAATTTCCGTGCCGATTGATTTATCGGTTAAATATGCTCTCAACTCATCGCGGTGTTTAACTCTAACAACATATTGATTATAGATGTGGAAATTTTGCAACGTATCAGATTCATAAACAGCTTTTGGCAAAAGTATTTTTTCGATATCATTAAATTGTGTCATACCTTCCGAAGAAGCTAAACCTTTTTCTATAAAAAGTTTAGAATAAAGTTGGGCATTATTTCTTCTTTTTTGTGACCATGAATTAAGATGAGGAAGTTTGACACTAAGCACCGCAGCTTGAAGAGCATCAATTCTAAAATTACCACCAATCACTTTATGGTAATATTTTGGATCACCACCGTGAACTCTCATAATTTTTAATTTATAAGCTAATTCATCATCATTAGTAGTAACTAATCCCCCATCGCCGAAACATCCAAGATTTTTACTCGGGAAGAAAGAGTAACATCCAATATGCCCGATTGTACCAACTGATTTTCCGTTTTTATATTGTGTACTAATAGCTTGTGCAGCATCTTCAATAACATATAGATTATACTTTTTAGCAATTTCCATGATCTGATCCATTTCGGCGCTTTGTCCATAAAGGTGAACCGGGATAATTGCTTTAGTTTTTTTGGTTATTCTTTTTTCAATATCGTTAGGATCAATATTAAAAGTTACCGGATCGCAGTCGGTTAGAACCGGCAGCGCATTTAACCTTGCGACAACACCCGCTGTTGCAAAAAACGAGTATGTAGGTAGAATTACTTCATCACCGGGTTTGATATCGATTGACATTAAAGCAAGAAGCAACGCATCGGTGCCGGATGAAACGCCGTAAGCATATTTAGAACCGAGAAAATCACAAAATTCTTTCTCCATTTTTTCCACTTCGGGACCGAGAATAAAATATTGAGATTGAGCAACTCTAAGAAGAGCCTCGTCCAATTCTGATTTAAGGAAATTATACTGAGGTTTAAGATCGAGTAAAGGAACTTTCATTTTTTCTCCGGCACTAAAATAAAATTAAGTTTAGTAACATCAAAATCTATTTAAGTATTTTTCTGTAATTTAAGAATAAACGACTGGTTTTTCCTCGATTCAATTTCCGAGAACTTAGCAGTGCTTTTAAATAGATCGAATAGTGACTCATTACTACTTTCAGAGGATGTTTTCGCGGAAGATTTTTCTGCTTGTTCAATTGTGCTTAAGTTTGATTTAATACCCATTGCTTTTTTTAACATCTCAACTTTTTCATCTCTTTTAGAAATTCCTTTTGGGTCATCATCAAAATGTGGTTTAGAAAGTATTTCTTTATTTACAGATTTTTCTTCGGAAACATTTTCTAAACGAGTTATTCCATCGCTTTTAAAATCGCGAGCAAGTTCAGCATTAAGTTTCTTTTCAATGATAATATCGTCATCATCAAAATGCTCATCTTCATCAATATAAGTATCATCGAAAGCAAAGATGGCATCGGCAAAAATCTTATCATTTTGATTTTGTGCTTCGTGAGCTTTAAGATCGAAACCGAAAACCTCGTCATAATCGGCTTCCAAACCTTGAACTCTTGCAGAAGTAAGACCAACTTGTTGAATTTTGAATCTAAAGAGTTCCGGGTCAAAGTCAAAACGTAGATGCCTAATATCCTTAATTGCAAAAACAGGGTCGAAATAAATTAATTCGAGTTTCCCGTTTATCTTAATAAAATACCCATACTTGGTAGAATAGCCGTCAAGTTCCGTTACATTTGTTAATAGCCGGTACACTATTAAATTTTTTGGAATTGGGTCTTTAACAATTTCGCATACATCGAAATAGCTGATTTTATGCGGGCGTTTAATTTTCTGCGACTTAAAAATAATTCTGAAATTGTTATTAAAATCAAAACGATTTTGAGAAAAAATCATAACGTCTTTTTTACGAATGTCTAAAGTTTCAAGAAGCATATATTAATTAGCCCATTTAATCAAACCCATTTCAAATGGATTTATAAGTAGTTTATGTTTCGGCAGAATTCTAAACGTATAACCGAATTGACCGGTATCCTTACATGTAACTTCGCCCTGATAAGAATGAACATTTGTCTTAGATTTCGACAAATGATTCATAATAGTATAGGAATTATTTTGAGTATTGCCGTTAGCAACAAGTTTACCGAAATAAATTTGCACTTCAACATCGTTGGGAGTTAATTCACCGAGATCAATTTCTGCGTTAACGACAAACTTATCACCAACTTTAATTTCACTCGATTCTTTTTCATGGTCAATTTTAATGAATTTTATTTTATCCCATTTGGCAATAAGATTAGATTTCCATACAGATAATTCTTTACCGGCTTTACAATCATCTTTAATTAATGCGGATCTTCGTTCATAAGAATTAACATAAAACTTGCTGACATATTGAGCCACCATTCTATTGGAATTATAGACAGGTCCTAATTTTTTCATTGATGATTTCATCATGTTTATCCATCCACGCGGCAGCTTATCATCTCCTCTTTCATAAAATACCGGTACTATTTCTTTTTCGAGTGTATCGTAAATCATTCTTGATTCCAATTCATCTTGATAGTCAAGATCATCATATTCTTCACCGTTGCCGATTTTCCAGCCGACATTGTGGGAGTAACCTTCATCCCACCATCCATCAAGAACACTAAAATTGAGTCCACCGTTAGCAATAACTTTCATACCGGAAGTACCGCTAGCTTCAAGTGGGCGACGCGGGTTATTTAACCAAATATCACAACCTTCAACCATATAGCGAGCAACGTTCATATCATAATTTTCCAGGAATACAACTCTTTTTCTAAGAAGATCATCTTTGGTAAGACCAATAATAGCTTGAATCAACTCTTTCCCTTCTTCATCGCGGGGATGCGCTTTACCGGCAATAATAAATTGAACCGGTCTATTTGAATCGCAAATTATTCCCGATAATCTTTCAATATCTTTAAAGATAAGAGTTGCTCTTTTGTATGTAGCAAATCTTCTAGCAAAGCCGATAGTTAAAGCCGAAGCATTGAGGACCTCGGAAGCTGCTCTAATTTCAGAATCAGAACCGCCTCTATCAATAATTTGTTTCTTCAATCTTTTTCTTGCAAAAGCAATCAATCTTTCTCTTCTTCTTTCGTGAGTACGCCAAATTTCCTCGTCGGGAATTTCATCAATTTGTTTCCAAACATCGGCATCTGCCGGATCCGAAATAAATTTATTACCGAGATAACGATAAAACAATTCATTCATATCATAGGAAAGATGTGATAATGTATGTATACCGTTAGTAACGTAATCAATCGGTATTTCATCAAACGGGATATCGGTAAAACCGGCAACCCACATTTTCTTAGAGACTAATCCATGTAATTTACTAACACCGTTAACAAACCCGGCAGTATTCATAGCAAGATGAGCCATGTTGAAGTTAGTTGGTTCTTTATGTTTGATAATTGTACCCAATCTATAAAATTGTTTATCGCTAATTCCGAGTTCTTTTCTATAATAATCGCCGAAATATTTTTCAACCAATTCACCGGAGAAAACGTCAATACCGGCGGGCACAGGAGTATGAGTAGTAAATACATTTGAATAAAGATTAATATCTTTAGCCTGTTCGAATGTGAGATTATATTTATTTATTAATGTTCTAATTCTTTCCAAAGCAAGAAATGCCGAATGACCTTCATTCATGTGACAGACAAGAGGCCAAATATTCATTGCATGAAGAGCTCTTATTCCGCCAACACCAAGAATAATTTCCTGTTGAATTCTTGTTTCGATATTGCCGCCGTATAATGAACGAGTAATATTTTTATCTTCGTCATTATTTTCAGGGACATAAGTATCAAGAAGATAGAGCGGTACTCGCCCCACTTGAATTTTCCAAACCTGTAAATAAACTTTTCTACCGGGAAACTGTAATTCAATTTTAAGCGGCGAACCATCTTTATTTGTAACAAGCGTTAACGGCTGATTATAGAAATCGGTCATTTCATAACGTTCTTGCTGCCAGCCGTCGCTGGAAAGATACTGTTGGAAATAGCCCTCACGATAACCTAACCCAACACCGACAAGAGGGACGCCCAAATCACTTGCCGATTTAAGATGATCGCCGGACAAAACACCTAATCCGCCCGAATAAATTTGGAGGCATTCGGTTAAACCATATTCTGCCGAGAAATATGCAATGTATTGATCTTTTTCTTTTTTATAATTTTTCTGGTACCAGGTATTTTCATTAAGATAGGCTTTCAGATCGGAATCAACTCTTGCAAGGTGTGCCATGAAACCATCGTCATTTGCTACTTCGAGTAATCTTTCTTGACTAACTTTACCTAATAACATTACGGGGTTATGATTTAACGAATCCCATAATTCACGATCGAGTCTTCTGAATAATTCTACAGCATCTTGATTCCAAGTCCAATACAAATTATATGCGATATCAATTAATGCAAATAATTTTTTCGGTAATGAAGGTGCAACGTTAAATGTTCCTATAAATTTTACCATCGAAATAATACTCCTAAAATTGACACTTTTAAAAATCACGATTACCTAAATAAGAGGAAAAATAATCAATAGCAATATTGCATTTTATTCTAAAATTTATTGTGATTTTTATGATTTAAAGATATGAATCATTTTATGAAATATGAAGCTCAATATCCTATAATTAATATGTTTGTTAATGCGCATTATTAAATTGATTTATAAAATTGTAAATTTGTTTTTAAAAATATTAGAGGACAATGTATTACATAATATCGTTGATAATCGGTTACTCGATAGGTTCAATTCCTACTGCTTACATACTGTTGAAGAAGGTAAAAGGGATTGATATAACCAACGAAGGATCGAAGAACGTAGGCGCACTAAATTCTTATGAAGTTTCCAATTCCAGGCTGATTGGTGCTGTTGTATTGTTTATCGATTTCTTAAAAGGATTTTTACCGGTATATATTGTTCAAGTAATATTCGGGAATGAATTTCTTTATTCGGTAATAGCAATAGCCTCAGCAGTATTTGCGCATTGTTATTCACCCTGGATAAAATTTAAAGGCGGAAGAGGATTAGCAACTGCTCTCGGCGGGAGTGTTTTATTTGCTTATTCCATCCCGGTTATTTGGATTTTCTTTTGGATAGTATCTTACCTATTCAGAAGACATATTCATTTTTCGAATATGTCATCCACTATATTGACCGGTGCGATAGCAATTGCAAACTCGGATATATTAAATAAATATACAAAAGAGAGTGCCGATGAGAACTGGATATTCGGGATATCGGTTGCATTGGTAATGGCAATAATAATGAGTAAACATATCGAACCATTTAAGGAATGGTTTCTAAGTCAAAAAAGAAAGACAAGCAGGAATAATTATGAAACAGATTAAAATAGCATTTCTTTCCTCGGCAATAACTATTCTAATTCTTTCCGTGGTTTTTGCTGTTTTTTATTACAATGAAGGTTTTGCCGAAAGCAATGAAAATATTTTCAAGCAAGTTGAACATGTTATAACTCCAACAGAGCGTGCATCAATTACCGATTCGATTTATAAAGGCAGAGAAACGATCATAACCGAGACTATAAAAAACGTTAACCCTGCAGTAATAGGGATAAATGTTGTTGAAATTAGAGAATACCGTTCCCCATGGTATAACTTTTTCAGAGATGATCCTTATTTCCGTGATTATTTCAGGCGGCAGCAGAGAGTGCAGGGATTAGGAAGCGGTGTAATAATTTCATCCGACGGTTATATTATTACAAATGATCACGTTGCCGGCAATGCCGTTGAAGTAATCGTTACAATGACCGACGGTATGCAGTATAAAGCTGAAGTTGTTGGTACCGATATGGTTTCGGATATATGTCTATTAAAAATAGATGCTAAGGATCTTCCTTATATTAAATTCGGAAGGTCCGATGATTTGCTTATCGGTGAATGGGTAATTGCGCTCGGTAATCCATTCGGTTTGTTTGATATTAATGATCAACCAACAGTAACAGTCGGAGTAATTAGTTCGACCGGAATGAATTTAGGACAAGTTAACAACAGGTATTATGTTAATATGATTCAAACCGATGCTGCAATTAATGGAGGAAACAGCGGCGGTCCGCTTGTAAACAGTTTAGGTGAACTAATAGGAATGAACACTTTAATTTTTACCGCAGACGGTTCAAGAGGTAATGTTGGTGTAGGATTTGCAATTCCCGTTGAAAAGATTGAAAAGATAGTAACAGAACTTAAAAAACACGGGAAGGTTGACAGGGAGTTTTGGACAGGCTTGAGAATACAAGCTGTTGATTCGGGTATTGCGAAGTATTACAATCTGCCTAACACAAGAGGAGTAATTGTGACACACGTAGCTCAGAATTCTCCTGCAGAAAAAGCTGATTTGAAGGTCGGGGATATTATTTTGCGAGTCGGGAAATATAAAATTAACGACGATAATACGCTTATCGGAATATTACAGGAATTCAAGACCGGTGATTCTTTAACACTTACAATTCTTAGTGAAAACAAGCAGTTAACAAAAACAATGAAATTGGAAAAGAAATGATAGAAAGATATACACTCACCGAAATGGGAAAAATTTGGGAGGATGAGTTCAAATATTCAACCTGGTTGAAGATAGAAATACTTGCATGTGAAGCACGAGCCGAAATGAATGAAATCCCTTCTGCGGATGTGGAAGTAATTAAGAAGAAAGCTAAGTTTGACGTAAAAAAAATATTAGAAATAGAAGAAACAACAAAGCATGATGTAATTGCTTTTTTGACAAACGTTGCGGAATATGTCGGACCGGAATCAAGGCATATTCATTACGGAATGACATCTTCTGATATTTTAGACACAACACTCTCCTACCAGATGAAAAGTGCGGGAGAAATTTTACTTAATCAATTACATCAATTAAAAGATTCATTAAAAAGAAGATCAAACGAGCATAAAAAAACATTATGTGTAGGAAGAAGCCACGGTATACATGCCGAACCAACTTCGATGGGATTAAAATTTGCTTTATGGTATGAAGAATGTAAAAGAAATATACTAAGAATAGAACATGCAATTGAGACAATAAGTGTCGGACAAATTTCGGGAGCTGTCGGAACATTTGAACATCTCTCTCCAAAAGTTGAAGAGTATGTTTGTGAAAAGATGGGATTAAGACCAGCACCAGTTTCGACACAAGTTATACAAAGAGATAGACATGCCGAGTTTTTAACAACATTAGCCATCATTGCCGCTATGTTAGAAAAAATTTCAATTGAGATTCGTCACTTACAAAGAACCGAGGTATTGGAAGCCGAAGAATATTTTTCCAAAGGTCAAAAGGGTTCATCTGCAATGCCGCACAAACGAAATCCGATTGTGTCCGAGAGAATAACCGGTTTGGCAAGATTGATAAGAGCTAATGCTATGGCATCAATCGAAAATGTTGCACTTTGGCATGAGCGGGATATTTCTCATTCATCGGTTGAAAGAGTAATTGTCCCGGATAGCTGCATACTACTAAACTACATGCTTGATTTGATGATAAAGTTAATAGATAACTTAATAATATATCCTGAAAATATGATAAAGAATTTGAATATTACCAGAGGATTAGTCTTCTCGCAAACAATTTTACTAATGCTGGTTAGTAAAGGAATCACACGCGAAGATGCCTACAAACTTGTTCAAACATGTGCAATGGATGTTTGGAAGGATGAGAAGAAAAATCTAAAGGATGAGTTATTGGCAAATGAAAAAATAATGAACTTACTTTCTTCAAATGAAATTGAAGAAGTATTTGATAATAAAAAAATGCTCAAAAATATCGATTATATTTTTGAACGAAGTGTAGAAAGAGAATGAAAAGCAAACCCTAAAATCGAATTTCTAATCCGTTAGCTAACGGACTAAACAATATTGAAGCTCGCAATAGGAATTTTCAAAACTGATTTTTAATAATCAATATGAGTTTAGAGGTTAAATACAGTCTCAAATCTGCATATTAAAGATTTAACGTTCGCACCAATTTTTCGCACCGCAGTAAATTAACAAAGGGAAAAAAACCGTTTTTATAAGAAATATTGACAATATTGACATCATGTATTATATTAGCACTCTCAAAATTCGAGTGCTAACAACAATTAACAAATAATCAAAATGGAGGAAAAAACCATGGCAGATTTCAAAATTAAACCTTTAGCTGATAGAGTAATAGTACAACCGGCTAAAGCCGAAGAAAAAACCAAAGGGGGCATAATTCTTCCCGATACAGCAAAAGAAAAACCTATCGAAGGAACGATAGTGGCTGTTGGACCGGGCAGAGTTACGGAAGAAGGCAAAGAAATAAAAATGAGTGTTAAACAAGGCGATAAAGTATTGTATGGTAAATACTCCGGCACCGAAGTAAATATTGAGGGTGAAGAATATTTAATTATGCGTGAAAGTGATATTTACGGAATCGTTAGTTAATAAAATGCATCATACGAAAACAAATTTGTAAGAATTATATAAATAAAAAACGGAGGACATAAATATGTCAGCTAAAATAATTGAGTACAGCAGTGAAGCAAGAAATGCATTAAAGCTCGGCGTCGATAAATTAGCTAATGCAGTAAAAGTAACACTCGGACCAAAAGGTCGTAATGTTATTATCGACAAAAAATTCGGTGCACCGACAGTAACTAAAGACGGTGTAACAGTTGCAAAAGAAATTGAACTTGAAGACCCAAATGAAAATATGGGTGCACAAATGGTTCGCGAAGTTGCTTCCAAAACAAGTGATGTTGCTGGTGACGGTACAACAACCGCAACAGTTTTAGCACAAGCAATTTATCGAGAAGGTTTAAAGAACGTTACAGCAGGTGCAAATCCAATGGATTTGAAACGCGGTATTGATATGGCAGTAATAAAAGTTGTTGAGTATTTGAAATCAATCAGTCGTGATGTTGAAGGCAGAGATGAAATTTCGCAAGTCGGTTCAATCTCAGCTAATAACGATAAGACTATCGGTAAATTAATTGCAGATGCAATGGAAAAAGTTGGTAAAGACGGTGTTATTACAGTTGAAGAAGCAAAAGGAACAGAAACCGGTTTAGAAATTGTTGAAGGTATGCAATTTGACCGCGGTTACCTTTCCCCTTACTTCGTTACTAATTCAGAATCGATGGAAGCGGAATTAGAAAATCCATATATATTAATACATGACAAAAAAATCTCTGCAATGAAAGATTTGTTGCCGGTTCTTGAGAAAGTTGCCCAATCAGGTAAACCATTATTAATTATTGCCGAAGATCTTGAAGGTGAAGCTCTTGCAACATTAGTTGTTAATAAATTGCGCGGAACATTAAAAGTATGTGCCGTTAAAGCTCCCGGTTTTGGAGATAGAAGAAAAGCAATGTTGGAAGATATCGCTGTATTGACCGGAGGTACCGTGATCTCAGAAGAAAGAGGATTCAAATTAGAAAACGCAACAGTTGAATATCTCGGAACTGCCACCAAAGTAAATATTGATAAAGATAATACAATAATTGTCGAAGGTGCAGGAAATTCGGATGATATAAAAAAGAGAATTAATGAAATAAAAGCTCAGATTGAAAATACTACATCTGATTACGACAAAGAAAAATTACAAGAAAGATTAGCCAAACTTTCCGGTGGAGTTGCAGTATTAAAGATTGGTGCCTCAACAGAAATAGAGATGAAAGAGAAAAAAGCAAGAGTAGAAGATGCGCTGCATGCAACAAGAGCAGCCGTTGAACAAGGTATAGTACCAGGCGGTGGTGTTGCTCTTGTAAGAGCGATTGCTGCAATTGAGAAATTGGAAGGTGAAAATTTAGACCAAACTACAGGTATTAATATTGTTCAGAAAGCACTTTCGGAACCGTTGAAACAAATTGTAAGAAATGCCGGTCTTGAAGGTGCAGTTGTGCTGAACAAAGTAATCGAAGGTAAAGATGATTTCGGTTTCAACGCAGCGACCGAAGAATATGAAAACTTGTACAAAGCAGGCGTAATTGATCCAACTAAAGTAACAAGAACTGCTTTAGAGAACGCTGCATCGGTTTCATCATTATTACTTACAACCGAAGCAGTTGTTTATGAGAAACCGGAAGAAGAAAAAGCTCCTTCCATGCCGCAAGGTATGGGTGGAATGGACGGAATGTATTGATCTAGATGTAAGTATCAAGTATCAAGATAAAAAAAGGCAGCCGAGTTGGCTGCCTTTTTTTTATAAATTCAATTGTACTGATAATAATAATTGATCTATACTTTGAGTAATTTCTTTTTATCTTCTTTACCGTTACCGGTATTATAGTAATAGTAATAATATTTGTAATAGGAACCATAGCCGGGTCTATATGCAAATTTATTTAACACTGTACCAAGGAATTGCGATTTTGCCATTTTAAGAACATCGAGGGATTTGAAAAGAATATCATATTCGGTAACTCCGGCAGACACAACCAACATAACCCCATCAACTATTTGTGCAAGGATTTCCGAATCTGTAACAGCAATAATTGGCGGAGAATCAATAACAATAAGATCAAAATGAGATTCTAATTTTTTTAAGAACTCTTCCATCTTATGAGAACCAAGAATTTCCGCAGGGTTTGGAGGAATTGTTCCACCAGTTATATAATACAAGCTTGCTTGTTCGGTTTTTCTAATTAATTCATCAAATGTAGCTTGACCAAAGAAGTAATCAATAAATCCGGGAAATCTTTCATGATTAAAAATTTTGTGAACTCGTGGTTTTCGTAAGTCACAATCTAGTAATAAAACTTTTTGATTAGCTTGAGCAAAACTGCCGGCAAGATTCACTGCTGTTATGGTTTTACCTTCCCCGGCAGAAGACGAAGTAACTAGAAGCTTTTTGGGAATTGTTCCTTCCACACCAGAATATCGAATACGGGTACGAAGAGCACGATAAGCTTCGCTAGCTGTTGAATCGGATTTTTTATTTACAATAAACTCACTACCGGGCGTTCTATTTTTATCAGCTACAAACATTTCAGGAATCCAGGCAAGCAGGCTAATATTCTTTTGCTGAAGTTCTTCAGGAGTTTTAACCGTATTATCAAAGTAGTTGCGAATAAAAGCAAAGCCAAATCCAAAACCAACACCAAGTACTAATCCAACCGCAATAATTAATATACGATTAGGTTTGGATGGATTTTCAGGTACACGAGCATCATCAATTATCAACACGTTGCCCGGGGTAGATTGCTCATTAATTTGAGCTTCTTGATATTTTTCTTCAACAAGAAGATAAAGTTTTTCATTTGCCTCTTTAATTCTTTGCAATCTTGCTAAGTCAAGAGTTCGTTTAGGCATTTCATTAAAGCGGACTTCGTAGCGTTGAACTAGTTCATCAAGTTCTTTATAGGAAGAAAGCAAGGATTGGTAACGAACCTCCTCCTCAAGTACTTTTGCTGTTAGTTGTTGAATTTGTTCAGGGTTGGAAGCAAAAATACCGGCTTTGTAAACAAGAATTTGTTCGTTTAATTTTTCTCTTAAATCGGTAATCTTTTTTTCATATTCATTAATAATAGCAGTATTTGCACCACCACTTCTATCAACGGTACTAAGTGCCAAATCTTTTTGTGACTGCAACTGAGCAATTTGAGTCTGAAGGTTTTTAATATAAGGTTCTGTTGCAAAGCTTTCGAGATAATCCTTAATTCGAGGATCTTGTTTTTCAAGTTCTTCTTTATATTGATCAAGGCTTTTCTTAGAAATTGTTAAATCAATTTTTGTTGCATTACGTTGCGACTCAAAAGTTGTAAGCTGATCGATTAAAGCTCTTGCTTGTTGAGTTAAATCGACAACACCTCTTTCCTCTTGATAAACTTTAAGCTGTTCTTCAGCAAAAAGTAGTTCATCTAATTTACCCTTTCGCTGAGTTTCCAAAAATTCTTTTACCACAACAAGTTGTTTTCTGTTATAAGCTAAATTAAGATCCAAGTAGCTCTTTGCATATATATTAGCAATTAAAGCGGCTTCTTCAGGTGATGGAGATTCCACGGAAATTTCCACAACATCTAAGCCTCTTTTTTGTTCAATCGTCACAATACTGTTTTTGTCACCGAATAATGTAGCTAAATCATTAACCGCCCTTAATTCTTTTCTATCATTATCGGAAAAAAGGGATTCTTGATCATATATAAGATGAAACTTATCCGGATGATTAGATAATCTAAAAGAATCTATTAGAGCTTTTGCAACATTTTCACGAATAGTATAGCTTTTGAGAATTTCGATTTCGTTTGCAATAAAACGGTCGCTCCCGAAATCCTGAAATTCAGGTAAAAGAGGAGCCTCGAGAATATTCCCGGACGGTTTATTGAGTTTCATGGAAGTTGTACTTGAGAAAATATTCGTTGCGGTTAAAGCATAAAATACAGCTATGCCGACTGCAGCCAAAGTAATTATAATAATAGGTAAAAGATTCTGTCGTATAAGATTTATATAATCTTTTAAAGTTGTTTCATTTTGCTCATTCATAAAATCTTGGTTTTTCAATGTAATCCCTCTAAAATTAGTTTCGTAAGATATTTATTACTAAAATAGAAAGCGAAATCAAAGTAGATACAACCGAAAGAGTTATGCTAAACCAATCCTTAAAATATAAGCGTGGAGCTCCAGGAACCAATAAAATATCCCCTCCTCTAAGATTCGGAACACTTTTCTTAACACGTTTTAATTTACTTTCCCATAGGAGATCATTATAATCGATTTTCATCATAATTTGTGTAGAATCTGCCAACACTCTATAGAGTCTAATATCCTCAAGATTAGCATCATCCGAAGGACCGCCGGCATAAGAAAGCAAATCGGCAACAGTAGTATTAACCGGCACTATATATCTACCGGGATATCGCATAAAACCCCAAACTGCAACTCTCATATTTACAGATGATGGATCGGAATAATCATACAATCCTCCTTGACGATAATTTCTATCAAGTGGAGAAACACCTATTTCATAATCTTTTACTTGAGCGAATAATGAGAGCCCGAGAGTGAAGAAAAGTATAAATAGTATTTTTAATTTCATAAATTTTCCATGTATATGAACTGATTATATTTTATTTATCTTAAGAGAAATACCACGCGATGTTATAAAACTGCCAAGTAAACCGTAAAAAATACCTAAGAAAATGATAATAAATGTACCAATATAAATATAAATAATGAAGTTAAAATTATAATAAAATCTTTGAATAAATTCCGTAAAAAAAACTATAAGTGTGATAGAAATTACGGAGGCAATCACACCAAAGATTAGCCCGGTAAAATAAATAGGTATTTTTAAGGTACTTAACTTTGCCCCGACTAATTTCATCGTGTTATATTTTTCCAACTTATTCTGGATCTGTAATTTATTTGTAGAATAAACTAAATAAATCGCAAGGAAAACAAACACAAAAGAGAGAACAAATATAATATACTTACTTGAATTGATGAAATTAATCAACGAAATAATTGTTGAGTAATCATAAATTACTTCATCTACCGTGTTATCTTTTTCTATTTCTTTAACAAATTGTTCAATTGTATTCTGGTCTACACTTTGCGATTTGAATTTAACTCTATAAGATGCAGGCAGTGGGTTTGCTTCAAGTATAGATTTAAAATCTTCACCGGTTTCTTTAATAAAATTAATTTCTGCTTTTTCTTGCGAGATATATTCTACAATTTGTAATCTATTATCTTTTCGCAGTCTACTTCCCAATGCTTGAATATCACTTGATGGTGCATCTTTCATAATAAATATATCTAGTTCAACTCTTTCCTTAAGTTCTTCGTCAATTTTATTGGAAAGTAAAACAAGAACAATAGATACATCCGTAGCTAAAATCGCAATAGATAAAGAAATAATTGTAATGAAAGAAGCAAGCTTTGATCGCTTAATTGATCGAAATGTTTCCTTTAAATAAAAGAGTATCATTTGCCCTTAGAAATTAGATTCATCCAACCAGTTAAAAATTCGCCATTTACTATTGTCATCTTTCTTAAGAGAAAGATTAATTTTTCCATCAACGGAAATTACGTCAGTCGGATTGAAAGTAATAGTTAATCCAAAACTACGAATAATATTTGTTGAATCCGATGTAATAGAAACAATTTCATTCCAGATTAAATCGAGACGTTGTGCATTTTGAAACAACCCATAAGTTACTCTCATTTCTTCTTCTCTTCCCCATGATATATCAAAGCCCAAATCATAATCACGGTAAGTAAAAGTAAAATCCTTCGTCAACAAATTTCCGTAGATAGTTGTATCCTTAAAACTATATGCGTACTGAAAATTTCTAAATAGTCCGTCAATTGTTTTTTGATCGGTTATTAATCCTTCTTCACTTGAAATAGAGTCATCTAATGTAGGTGCAAAAGGATTTACACAACCTGAAAAGAAATATAACATGAACAATATAATAATTACCGATTTAATAAAATCTACCTCTTAACTCACTCCAGCTTGGTAAGTTGCCAATTTGAATATCGCGCCATTTTGTAATTACCCATTGATTTCTTGAATCAAGTTTAATAGTAAACTCTACATTACCTTGATATACCGTAGGGAAATCCGGATTATTAGCCGGAACATTTAACGCATATGTATAAAAATAAAAAGCGCTATCTCCTTGAGGGGTAGAAAATTCATCAGTTAGGGATAATAAAATGTTAGATTGACCAACAGCCGAAAATACATTGTTAATATAAATTCTTTCATCCGATAGACCCCAATGAGAAAGTGTTTGAAATGTCGCTTCCGCTCCCGAAGCAGGTATATAATTAAATTCGGAATTAAGAAAAGCAGAATCAACAAATGAAGCCATATAGTTTTCAGAAACTTTTTCAGATAAAGAATTTCGTAAGTTATCAAAAAGTAATTTTGGTGTGGTTGGGGGGACAAAATTAGAGCCCGTTTTCTTCGGCTCTTCCACATCACGTGTTGAGAAAAGATCACACGAGCTTAAAACAATCACTAATAATATGATAAATAATCTACTGTTCATTTTGTCCAATTATTATTAAGCGGGAAGAATTATTCTCAGAAAAACTCTCTCCTTTATAACTACCAAAGACATCGATAATTTTATAACCGGACTTAGAAAATTTTTCAAACAATATTTCCGGTGAATATAATTTAACCGATTCTGTAAAACTATTCCTTTCCCTACCCTTCGAAATATCTATTTCTTTAATAACTCTTTGGTTCTCGATTTTTCTTTTTTCTTCTATTAAATAACCATCAACCTTTTTTTGCGAATACGGGATTAGATTATCAATAAGGTATTGTTTGTTGATATAATCAAATACAAAATAACCTTTCTTTTTAAGGAAAGTTATGGAATTATTTATAAAACTGAAATTCTCTTCGTCGGTAACAAAATAGCCAAAACTTGTAAATACATTTAAGATTAGATTGAATTTCATTTTCAGCTTTGTTGTGCGAATATCTGATTTAAAATAAATATTCTCACCGAAAATTTTTTCGGCTTCAGCTTTAGCAATTTTTAAAAGGGGGAGGCTCAAATCAAAACCAATAACTTTATATCCTCGTTGAAGAAGTAAGTTTGAATATCTGCCAGCACCGCAAGCGGCATCTAAAATTAGAAAATCTTTTTTGAGAGAAATTGTTTTATGAATTAAATCAAGCAGCAATAAAGCATCTTTTTGATCACGATGCTTGTAAACATTCAAATATTGTTCGGATGCGAACCAATCTTCAAACCATTCGGACATCAGAGATCACTTCTACCCAGCACAGCGCGTCCTATCGTAGCATCGTCGGCAAATTCCAAATCGCCGCCGATTGGAATCCCACGCGCGATACGGGTTACTTTTATATTGAGCGGTTTTATTAATTTAGCTAAATAAAGAGAAGTTGTATCCCCTTCGGTATCGGGATTTAATGCTAAAATAATTTCCTTCACTTCAGAATTTTGCAGCCTACCAATTAATTCTTGAATATGCAGGTCTTCAACAGAAGTTCCGCTTAGAGGTGACAAAACACCACCAAGGACATGATAAAGCCCTTTATACTCGTTTGTTCGTTCGATGGCAAAAATATCACTTGCTTCTTCAACAACGCAAATAATAGACTTATCTCTTTTTGTACTCTGGCAAATGTCACATGTATCATCAACAGCGAGATTAAAACAAACCGAGCAGAGTTTTATTTTTTCTTTTAAGTCGGAAATTGCTTTTATTAAATTAAGCACATTCTCCGGGTCTGTCTTAAGTAAGTGCAGAGCAAGTCGTTGAGCAGTTTTTTTGCCGATAGACGGCAGCTTGCTCAATTCATCAATTGCTATTTGTAGTGGTTCTGCGATTTGCAAATTACATACCCGGTATATTTAAGCCAGGAGGAATTAACCCGCGAGTAACATTCTGCATTTCTTCTTCAGCCATTTTGCCGGCACTTTCAAGAGCTTTATTTACAGCAGCTACAACAAGATCTTCCAACATTTCCCGGTCGTCGCTCTTTAAGATTTCATCATCTATTTGAATAGAAACTAATTCTTTGCGTCCGTTAACGGTAGCTTTTACAACTCCACCGCCGCTTTCTTCGGTAATTATTTTATTTCCGAGATCACTTTGGACTTTTTCCATTTCGGCTTGCATTTTCTGTATTTGCTTCATCATTCCCTGCATTCCGCCTTTCATTTTCCCTCCGAATCTAAGTATGATTTTTATTCTTAATTATAGAAGATCAAAATTAATAAAAATATGAAACACAAAGAAATTGATGCGTAAAAATGTTATTTTCATTTTCATTGAAAAAAAGAGTTTATTAGAAAATGTTTTTAACAAAATACGGTTATGCAACACTTGGATGGGCTATATTTATTGTCTTCGTTTTAGTTGCAATAGCAATAATAGTAAATAACGGGTATGTAAGATATCCTTTGATCATACTTGCAGTGTTATCACTTGTTTTCACATTGAATTTTTTCAGGGATCCTGACCGTACACCTCCAAAAACTGAAAATGTAGTCCTTTCCCCTGCTGATGGAAAAGTATTGATAATAAAGGATGTTTTTGAAAAACGTTACTTAGATTCCGAAGCACAGCAAGTTTCAATCTTTATGTCACCTCTAAATGTTCATGTCAATCGCATACCAATTTCTGGTAAAGTCGAATTCCTAAATTATATTGAAGGCGAATATCTTGTTGCTTATCATGATAAAGCCGATTCATTAAACGAGAGAAGTGAAATCGGAATAAATTACGGAGACGGCAAACTACTATTTACTCAAGTTGCCGGTTTTGTAGCCAGAAGAATTGTTTATGATTTAAAACTTAACGATGAAGTAAAAATCGGCAAACGCTTTGGAATGATTAAATTCGGCAGCCGTGTCGATGTAATTGTTCCAAAGGATTGGAAAATAAAAGTAAATGAGGGTGAGACGGTAAAAGCCGGTGAAACAATCTTATTTGAAAGATAAAGTAAAAAAGAATTTCAAACTTTCTAAAGCAATTATTCCAAATTCATTTACTGCTTTAAATGCTTTGTGCGGTTATATCTCTATCATACAAAGTGTAAACGGCAATTATGAATTAGCGTTTTTCTTTATTGTATTCGCAGGTTTATTCGATCTATTTGACGGCATATTAGCACGGTTAGTAAAAACAAGCAGTGAATTTGGTGTACAATTAGACTCCCTTTCCGATATTATCAGTTTTGGTGTAGCACCGGCTTTTCTGATATATCATGCTGCACTCCAAGAACTTGGCTGGGTTGGAATTTTACTAAGCGGAATCTTTGTCATTTTCGGTGCGTTTCGTTTAGCAAGATTCAATGTACAAGTCAGCGATTATTCTGTTAAAACCGATTTTAAAGGATTACCCATACCAATTGCAGCACTTACACTTTCATCTTTTGTTTGGAATTTTCATAACGGGAATGTGATTATATCACCATTTAGTACATTTGTTATC